>Ga0335075_10007024_pt1 | contig 17371 bp, 14 predicted proteins | sample Lox_Sample_24_FD_206723 | JGI IMG/M metagenome (GOLD analysis project Ga0335075, IMG submission 206723) | Soil microbial communities from Loxahatchee National Wildlife Refuge, Florida, United States - Lox_Sample_2.4 | ecosystem: Environmental > Terrestrial > Soil > Wetlands | place: USA...
TCAGGACGATATCCGCCTTCTTGCCGGCCTCCAGGCTGCCGGTGCTCGAATCCAGTCCGAGTGCCCTGGCCCCGCCCCGAGTGGCCCAGTCGACCACGTCCTCGGCACGCAGGTGGCAGTTGGTGACAGTCTCTTGCCGGGCGTGTGCCTCCAGGTGCTCGCGGGACCGGTCAGCGCCCAGCGTCGTACGCATGGCCGAGAACAAGTCGCCGCTCCACCACACGCTGGTGTCCATCGACAGCGACACCCCGATGCCGTGCTCGCGGAGCTGCCAGGTGGGCGGATAGCCCTGGCCGGCGCTCTGCTCGCTTTCTGTCGACACCGACGCCGTTCCGCCTGTCGCGGCGATGCGATTGTAGGAATCGCGCGTCAGCGTGGCCGCGTGCACGTAGATAGTGGACGGGGTCATGAACCCGCCCTCGTGCATGAGCCTGATTCCATCGTCGTTGGTCGCACCCCACACGCCGGCGTGCGTCGTCACAGGTGCGCCCAGCTCGCGCGCCACCTCGAACGCTGCCCGCTCAGGAAACGCCGGGTCGCCGGTGACGTCGAAGGCCATCTGGAAGCCGAGCATGTCATCACCGGCGGCGAAGCGGCGGCTGACGAAGCTACGGAACTCGGGCGTAGCCGACCACTCCCACGGTCCCTGCTGGATGTTGCCGTAGGCCAGCACGAACCGGCCTGGCACCTCGGTCAGCGCGTCGACGGCCGCCTCGGCGTGCTCAACCGTCTGCAGGCCATGGGACCAGTCGACCGTGGTCGTCACGCCGGCGTCGACGGCCTCAATCGCCGCTAGCAGGTTCCCAGCGTAGATGTCCTGCGGGCGGAACACCTTGCCCCACTGCAGGTAGTACCAGACGAAGTACTGCGACAGTGTCCAGTCCGCGCCGTATCCGCGCATCGCCGTCTGCCACATGTGCCGGTGCGTGTCGATCATTCCGGGCATCACGATGCCGCCGCCCGCATCAATCTCGGCAGTCCCGTCCGGGACAGCGAGGCCGGGGCCGACCGCGGCGATGCGGTCACCGGTGACGAGCACGTCGGCGCCGGTCAGAACGTGATGAGCGTTGTCCATGGTCAGCACGGTCCCGTTACGGAACACGATGGGCCGCCCGGGCGCCAGGTCAGCGGGCTCGTTTCCGGCTGTCATCACAGGCCTCCACTTTCGACCGCAGAACCCCAGTTAGCCTGACCGCAACGACTGTAGCGCTACAGTCCCAGGAATGGAGATGCGCTTTCCCACCTCGATCGGTGTCTCGGACGAGACGACGATCACCCTCCTCGGACAGGATCTCGCTGCCGATCTGATGGGCAAGGTCGGCTTCAGCGAGCTCGCCCTGTGGCTGGTGACGCAGCGCAGGCCCACTCAGTCTCAGGTCCGCGTGTTCGAAGCCGTGCTGGTCGCGCTCGCCGACCATGGCTTCACGCCGACCGCGATCGCGGCCCGGCTCACATACCTCAGCGCCCCCGACTCCGTCCAGGGCGCGCTTGCGGCCGGCCTACTCGGCGGCGGCTCCCGGTTCCTCGGTGTAACCGAGGACTGCGCGCTGTTCCTGGCGCAGACACTGGCGTCGGCGCCAGAGCCGCTTCCGGCGGATGACGCGGGCTGGGACGCACTCGCGCTCGAGGCGGTCCGCGAGGCGCGTGCCAGCCGGAAGCTCATCCCCGGCCTTGGCCACCCCGTGCATAAAGTTACCGACCCGCGCACGCCGGTACTGCTGGCGATAGCCGAGGAAGAGGGGCTGCGCGGACCGCACCTGCGCCTATTCGAGGCCGTCGGGCGGGTCCACCCGCAGGTCCTGGGCCGGACACTGCCGCTCAATGGCGCCGGCACCTGTGGTGCCGCTCTAGCCGACCTGGATCTGCCCCCGGCGTTGCTGCGCGGGTTCGCGCTGCTTGCCCGGACTGCCGGGCTGCTTGGCCACCTTGCCGAGGAGCAGCGCCGGCCGATCGGCATGGACGTCTACCTGACCGTCGACCGTAATGCCGACTATCTTCCTCCTGACCCCGGTTAACTGCGCAGCATGTAACGCGGCCCACTCCCCCCGACCTGAACAGCCCCCGAGGAGAACAAAGGAACCGCCATGGCAACCGTCGCCGCGGTGATCGCATCGACCCATCACCCGTTCTACTACGCCGCCAGCAACGCAACCGGCGCCGACCGGCCGCCGTTCGCTGACGAGTGGGTGACGAAGATCGAGGCTTTCAGAGACACGCTGACCCAGGCCAGCCCGGACGTGCTCGTCATGGTCGGATCCGATCACTTTCACCAGCTGTGGCTCGACAACATGCCGCAGTTCCTCATCGGGAAGGCGCCCTTCTACGACGGGAACTTTTACAACGAGGAACGGGAGTTCGGCCTGCCGCGGATGTTCCTGCGCGGACATGAGGGACTGTCCGCTTATCTGCTCCGCCAGGGCATAGACGCGGGTTTCGACCTGGCATTCAGCAACGAGCTGCGGATCGACCACAGCATCACGTGCCCGCTCATCACCCTGCGGCCGGAGGCCGACCTGCCGATCGTGCCCGTCTACACCAACATCTTCGCCCCGCCAATGCCGCAGCCCCGGCGCTTCGTCGAACTCGGCGAGGCCATCCGGGAGCTTGTCGAAGCGTGGCCGGTGGACCTGCGTGTCGCCATTATTGGAACCGGCCACCTGTCGCTGGAGCTGGGCGGTCCGCGGCAGTTCGGCCCGCATGGCCCCGATCCCGAGTTCGACCGCAAGGCGGTCGAGTGGATCGCCTCCGCAGACGTGGATGCTGCGCTGGCAGAGGTAACGCTGGACAGCCTGTGGCAGCCCGGCAACGCCACTCACGGCTTCATGGACTTTCTGCTGATGATGGGCGCGGCGGGGCGCGGCGTGAAGGCCGACTACACCGACAGTCTCGACCTGTTCCACACCATGGAGGCCTACTTCACCTGGTACCCGAAGGCGGTGGCGGCGCAGTGAGCAAGTACCTGGTCAACAAGTTCCTGTACACGATCGACCGCGACCCGGACCTGGTGGAGCGTTACCGGGAGGATCCGCGCGGGACGGTCGCCTGGTGGGAAGCCGAGCGGGCTGGCGTCATCCTGAACTGCCCTAGCGCGGAGCGCAGCACCTGGCTGACCTTCACCGACGCCGAGCGCGAGGCGCTCGCCAGCCACGATTACCCGGCGCTGTTTGAGCTTGGCGCGCACAACTTCCTGACGCTGACCTTGTTCATCGCCCTGTTCGAGCGCGATTACACCGAGCCGCTAGGGTTCCAGCGCGAGTACGCGGCCAGGCTGGCGCACTGGAGCCTGCCCTACCCCGACATCTCAACCTAAAATCCGTAGCCGACACTTCGGATTCCGCCGCCACGAATGGCCCGACAGATTGGCCGATCATGGGATTCAGACGTCACACAGCACGCGTCGCCAGTCGCCGGACTCTCGCGTGGACGGTCACCGCGACCACGTTCTTGATCCTGGTCGCGGCAGGAACTGTCGCGACCAGCATCGGCACAGCCTGGGCCCGTCCGGCAACTGCAGCCAGCACTAAGCCGCTCGCTGGCAAGATCATCGGCATTGATCCCGGGCACAACGGCCGGAACTACACCGACCCCGCGTACATCGATCGCAAGATCTGGAACGGCCGGGAATGGGAAGACTGCGATACGACCGGGACCGAGACGGCATCGGGTTACACCGAGGCGCGCTTCAACTTCAATGTCGCTATGTACCTGCGTGCTGACCTAGTCAAGGACGGAGCGCGGGTAGTTCTGACTCGCCACAACAACCACGGTGTCGGGCCATGCGTGAACAGGCGGGCCAGGATCCTGGATCGTGCGCACGCCAATGTCTCGATCGACATTCACGCCGACGGCGGCCCGGCCAGCGGTCGCGGCTTCACGGTCCTCGAGCCGGTTGCCGACGGACCAAACGACAAGGTGATCAAGTCATCGCTCCGGTTCGGCCGCGACGTCCACGCAGCGATGCTTGCCCGGACGCCGATGCGCGTCAGCGACTATTACGGCCACAACGGCTACATCCGCCGCGATGACCTCGCCGGACTCAATCTGACGACCATGCCGAAGGTCCTGATCGAGTGCGGCAACATGAGGAACGCCGCCGACGCCAGGCTCCTGGTGCAGTCCCGCGTCCAGCGGAAGATCGCCAGCGCGCTGGCGGCCGCGATCGTCAAGTTCCTCGCTGGGAAATAGCGGCCCGTCGGTATTGGCCAATATCACGACATGCCTGAGCTACCCGAGGTCGAGTCAGCACGCGCGGTAATCGAGCACGCAGCCCTCGGACGCAGGATCGAAGACGTCGACGATTCAGATACCTATGTATGCCGCCCTCACCAGCCTGGTGAGATCCGCGCGGCGCTAATGGGCCGACGGCTCACAGCGGCTCATCGCCGCGGCAAGAGCATGTGGTTCGATACGTCAGGCACGGGCCGGTCGACCACGGCCGGCCCCGTGCTCGGCATTCATCTCGGCATGACCGGCAAGATGGTGGTCGCCGACGGACGCGGCCACGAGATCGAAGGCGGCGACTACTGGGAACGTGGCCGGGCCGTCGGCGACCATCGATTCACCCGATTCTCACTGGCGTTCGCTGATGGCGGGTCGATGCTGCTCATCGATCCGCGCAGGCTGGGCCGCGTCCGCCTCGATCCGCCGGTGGAGGCGCTCGGCCCTGATGCAGGTGAGATCACCGAGGCCCAGTTCCGGGCCGCGTTTGCCCGCGGCACCGCGCCCGTGAAGGCACGCCTGCTTGATCAGGACGCACTGGCTGGCATCGGCAACTTGCTGGCCGACCAGGTGCTCTGGCAGGCAAGGATCAACCCGGTCCAGCGGGTGGATGAGCTCACGCAGTCCGATGTGGATCAGCTGTTCCGCGCTGTGCATCAGTCGGTCGAGGCGGCGGTAGCGGGCGGCGGTGCACACGCCCTGCCGATCATCTCGCTTCGCCAGGCCGGCGCCGTCTGCCCGCGCTGCGGCGCGCCGATGGCGCATGGCACCGTGGCCGGCCGGACGACCTGGTGGTGCTCACGCGAACAGGCTTAGCCGGCCGGGTGGTCTGGGTAGGGCTAGCACCGTGCCAGCTGGTGAGCAAAGATCAGGAGGTGTCCAGATGCACGCAACCGTCGGAGACCGGCTCCACGTACATGGCAACATCGTGGGCCAGTCGGACCAGATAGGCGAGATCATGGAAGTGCGCGGAGCAGGCGGCGAGCCGCCGTACGTGGTGCGCTTCGAGGACGGCCACACCGGCCTGATATTCCCTGGGCCCGACGCCGTCATCGATCCGCCCCCCAAGAAGGGACGCAACCGGTAGGCGCCAACTGAACCGCGCTCCGCGCTACCACCGCGTGGCCGTCATCGGCCACCGGCTGAACTTCAGCCTGCCCCCGCGACAGCCTCCGCGTCAGCCACTGCGCCATCGACGTAGGTAACGGTGTTAGCCGCGATGCCGGGAGTTCGAGGGCCCGCTAGCACGATGCCGGTCAGGTTGAGCGGATCGGCAGCTGAGATCCGCACTACCTCGCCGCTCCGGCGCTGCTTGCGGACCAGCTTGAGCACGTCGATCGCGTCGGGATGAGCGTACTGCTCGCCGCTGAAGCCAGACACGAACCGGCCGCCGCGCAGTGTTCCCCTGGCCTCCATGCGCCTGAATGCCCAGAGCAGGTCACGCCACGGAATGGCGAGGTTCTCCCTGGCAATCACGTCCCGGAAGACCACGCCCCACCGCACGGCCAGCTGTTCCGCCACGGCCTCGGCCAGCTCATCGGAGTCGGAGTCGGCCTCCGGTTGCGGTAGCAGCGACCAGCGCCCGGACGGGCCCGCGCCAGTGCCGCGCAGGCCGCGCCGCAGGCCGGCCCGTGGCTGGTAGTGCTCACGCCCCCCGCGCCGTAGCAGCGACCGCACCGCCCGGAACCCGTCGGCGGTCACGAGCCCGCGGGCTACGCCATCCCACAGTGCCTCGTCAACCTCGGACGGCAGGCGACCGGTCACCGACGCAAGGTCGGGCCGGAACAGCGCGCCATGCTGGCGCAGCGCGTCAATGACGTCGCGGGTCCGGCCCGCTTCCAGTTCTCCCGGAGTCAGCTCGCCACGTGCCGCGCGCAGCAGCCACGGCAGATCGTCACGCAGGGCCAGCGTGATGGGCGTTGCGCGAGACGGGCTCATCCCGCCACGCTGGGGCACCGGGTCGCTGGCGATGTCGCGGATGGCAAGCCGGCCCCAGGAAACCTGGCCGGACATGCACAGTTCGTCCAGCCATTCGCGGCGGTACCCCTCGACGCGTGCAGCCAGGACGGAGTGCTCCCAGGCTCCGGTGGCGAGCTCGAAACCCTGAAGCTGCTCGATGACGGCAAGCACGCCGAACCGGCCCTCGCGCCTGGTGCCTGCCGCTACATGCTGCCAGCGCAGCAAGAACCGCATAAAGTCCCTCGCGGTGACCGGCTCGATCTCCCGTCTGCGCCGCTCCCTCGTATAGGCGTGGATACGCGCCAGTAGTCGCCGCGAGCAGAACTCTTCGTCTCCGTCCCGGTGACTGAAATGGCCGCGGATGGCAAAACCTTCTGCCTCTAGCTGCGCAAGTCCGCGCGCGGTCAAGCCGTGAGGCAATCCCGTCGACTCGGCCAGCGCGGCTTCCGTAGATGGCCCCCTGCATTCCAGGTGGCCGCGAAGGAGGTCGGCAGCAGCGGTCTCCTCATCGGGCGTCGCCGCCGGAGCTGGTCTGGAATAGGGAGCCGGGCCGGAGTAGCCAGGCACGATCGCGGCAGCCGGGAACAATGCCTCGATCGCTGGCCGCCGCTCCGCCGCGGCCCACAGGTCGCCAGCCGGCGTGCGGATCGCCACAGCACGCCGGTCGCGGACCAGGCCGTCGAACCACGGCTGCCAGTCGGCTGCGGGCCGCATGGCCACTAGGTTCAGCAGCAGGTCGTGAAGCTCGTGCTGGTCGCGCGGATCAGGCCGGACCTGCTCGGCGACCCGCTCGATTGCTGCCGGGTCCAGCGCGCCGAGTTCATGTGGATCGACCGGCAGCCCGCGGCGTAGCGGCACCGCGCGGCTGCGGCGCTCTTCAAGCGGCGCGTCATCGAGAAAAGTGAACGGGCGACCGTTCAGGATCTCGTGCGCGAGCACCGACGGCTCGGTCGTATCCACGACCACGACTGCGATCCGGCCGCACTCGATCCCGGCGACAAGGTCCTTCAGGCCGTCAATGTCCATCGCGTCAGACAGGCAGTCCGCCAGCGTCTGCCGCACTAGCAGATGATCCGGGATCTCCAGCGGACCTGGCGCGACGTTCTCCTGGCATGCGGCCAGCGTCGGGAACACCGCAGCCATCAGATCATCAGCTTCCATCCGCTGGATAGCTGGCGGATTCTTCCGGCCGCCCCGCATCCGCAGCACCGCGAGCGAGGTGTTCAGATTCCACCGCCAGCGTGCTGCGAACATCGGTGAGGTGAGCACTGCCTGCCGGACTACCTCCTCGACCGTGCCCGACGACAGGAACTTCGGTACCCGGTCCAGCGGGAAGCTGTGCTGCGGTCCGAGTGACAGCAAGATCGCATCATCGCTGGCCGCCGCCTGCAGCTCGAAGTCGAAGGTGACACAGAACCGCTTGCGGAGTGCCAGTCCGAATGCGCGGTTCAGCCGGGCGCCGAATGGAGAATGGCCGACCAGCTGCATGCCACCCGCGTCGTCGAAGAATCGCTCCAGCACGATCGTGTCCATCGTGGGCAGCACACCGAGCTGCGCCAGGCCGGCGCTGAGGTAGGCCACGATCATTCCCGCGGCCGCATCGCCAATGCCGCACTCGGCAGCCAGCCATGCTGCCGCGCCAGCTGCGCCTCCGGCTGCTAGCTGGCTGGCAACGCCCGACCGGAGCGCGCTGACTTCCCCGGACAGCTCCGCCGTCCGGCCGGGTGCCTCGCCGAGCCAGAACGGGACCGATGGCGGTGCCCCCTGAGCGTCCACGACGCGCACGATGCCAGGCTCGACCCGGCGGATCCGCCACGACGTCGTGCCGAGCAGGAACACGTCGCCGGCCATGCTCTCGATCGCCCAGTCCTCGTTAACGGTACCGACGACGGCGTCATCGGGCTCGGCGAGAACCCGGTAATCGCCAAGCTCAGGGATCGCGCCGCCGGATGTGAGTGCCGCGATCCTGGCACCGCGCCGGCCGCGCAGCTGACCATTCACCTCGTCCCGGTGCAGATACGCCGCCCGGCGACCCCGACCGGTGCGGATGCCTTCCGACATGAGCTCGGCGACCTCGGTGAAGTCCTTGCCCGATACCGATGAGAATGGCGCCGCCCGGCGCACAAGCTCCAGAAGATCGTCCGCAGCCCACTCCGAGGCCGCGCACTCAGCTACCACCTGCTGGGCCAGGATGTCCAGCGGGCACAGCGGGATTCGCAGCTGATCGAGCCGCCCCGCGTGGGCGCCGCGTAGCAGCGCGGCGCATTCCACCAGCTCATCCCGCGTAGTCGGGTACAGCAGGCCAGCCGGAACGCCGGTGCGGGTGTGGTTCGACCTGCCCACCCGCTGCAGGAAGGTGGCGAAGCTGCGCGGCGAGCCAATCTGGCAGACCAGCTCGACTGGCCCGACGTCGATGCCCAGCTCCAGTGAGGCTGTCGCTACCAGGGCCCGCAGGTCACCGCCGCGGAGCCGAGCTTCGACCCGCTGCCTGCGCTCCTTTGACAGGCTGCCGTGGTGCGCTGCTACCTGGCCATCGCCGAGGCGCTCGCCAAGCTGATGAGCGAACTTCTCCGCCATCCGGCGGGTGTTGACGAACACCAGCGTGGTGCGGTGCTTATCGACGTGCCCGGCAATCAGGTCGCAGATCTCGGCCATCTGCTCGGTCGTGGCGACCGCTCCGAGCTCATCACTTGGCAGCTCGAGGCCGAGATCGAGCTGGCGCCGGTGCCCCGCATCTACGATCGCGCAGCGCGGGCCGCCGTCGGGGTCAGACCGGTCTGCGCCCGCGCCGACCAGCAGTCGCGCTACGGCCTGGATCGGGCGCTGCGTCGCCGACAAGCCGATGCGCTGCAGCGACTGCTCCGCCACGTACTCCAGCCGCTCGAGCGTCAAGGTCAGGTGAGAACCGCGCTTGTTGCCGGCTATCGCGTGGATCTCGTCCACGATGACCGTGCTGACCGGCTGTAGCATCGCCCGCGTCCGCTCTGCGGTCACCAGCAGGTACAGCGATTCGGGCGTGGTGATCAGGAAGTGCGGCGGCCGCTTCAGCATCGCCGCGCGCTCGCCCGCCGCGGTATCCCCAGTGCGCACCGCGACTCGGATTGCCGGAGCCGTGAGCCCGAGCCCGGCGGCTACCTCGGCGATCTCGGCCAGCGGCCGCTCAAGGTTCTGCCAGATGTCGACCGCCAGCGCTTTCAGCGGCGACACGTACACGACCTGCGGGCCGGCAGCTGGCTCCGCGCCTGCTTCGTGCGCACGGTAGATCCGGTCGATGCAGACGAGAAACGCCGCCAGCGTCTTGCCCGACCCGGTGGGTGCCGCGATCAGCGTGTGCCGCCCGGCCGCGATCTCGGTCCAGCCCCCAGCCTGCGGCTCCGTGGGCCCGGCCGGGAATCTCTGCTCGAACCAGGCACGCACCGCCGGGTGGAACGACTCCAGCACCCAGCCACCCTAACTCCGGGCACCGACAGTCAGCCCTGCCGAGCTAGCACGACATCCGCGGGCGCAGTGAATGGCACGGGGCTGCGTCAGCGTTGCCCCGCCTCCGCGGCTTGCCGGCGTGCGGGAACCGTTCTGCCGAGGTGGCAGATATCGCCCGGTGAGCAGGGCTCGTCGCAGGGTCGACTCGCCGCTGCGGCGGCAGCTGCCCGCCGCGGCGCTTGGTGCGCTGCGAGAGCGTCCGGCTCCTGAACAGGACGACGGTCACGACCGTGCTCTCGGCCCCGGCAAGCAGCAGCCGACCCGCGATCGGCAGCCCAGCCGCACTCGCGACGACGGACGCGACCAAGGCCAGGACCGCGAAAGTGGCGCTCGCCATGATCGCGCGGTCCCTGGCGGTGACGTTCGCGGCTGCCGGCGCACTGGCCCTTACCGCGGCGGGCTTGAGCAGAAGCGGCGCTGTGGCGAGCCCGGCAGGGACGTCGGCGGTAATCACCGCCAGCTCGCCGTGGGTGCGCGCAACGAACGTCTGGCTGACCCTCACGTCGAACTCGTCCTTAGTCACCAGGCCATACACATAGGCGGCCTTAAGCGTGTCGATCACCCGCTCGCGGTCCGCGTCAGAAGCCCGCAGGCGACCACGACCACTCTCGGCCGCCATCTCGTGCTCCAGGTCGCCCATCGAAAGCGCCTCCCATCCGCGCGCCGACTATCTTACGGCCCGCACACCTGTCCTCCCAGCTGCTCAGCCGTCCCGTCGGCCTGCGCCCTCATCGGCGCGGGCAATCTCGCGCATGGTCTCGGCGAGCTCCTCGAGCGCCGGCAGTGCCGCGGTCAGCGTCGACACCTGGGCGGGCGGCAGAAGCTCGATGCATCTGGAGACCGCAGCCGCCCGGCGGGCCTTGATCTCCTGGTCGACCTGCTTGCCGTCCGGCGTGCTCACCACAGACACGCTTCGCAGGTCAGCCGGATCAGGGATGCGGACGATAAGCCCCATCGCTGCCAGCCGGCTGATGACACGGGACAGCATCGTCGGGTTAAGGCCCTCGAGCTCCCCTAGATCGGCGAGCGTCAGCGGCCCGCGCGCAACGATCAGACCCAGGACGGACGCCTGCGAGGGCGTCAGGCCAGCACCGGTGGACGAGGCGTTGAGCTGCCTAGCAAGCATGGTGATAACCCGGCGGAGCCGGATTGCGCCGTCTTCGTCCATAACCGGATGCTATACGCCGCCGTTAGTTGCCTGTCGGCAAGCAATGTAGTATGCAGGGCTTAGTGGCGGAGCAGGTGGCACGGACCGAAGTACTTCCCCGGCAGGACGCGGCTGAGCCCGCCCGTCGGCGAGGGATCATCTTCGCGGTCGTCTCCATCGCACTGATGATGTCGTCCGTCGACCAGACCATCGTCGCGACCGCTCTGCCCGCCCTCCAGCGCGAGCTGCACGCCCAGGTCAACTGGAGCAGCTGGACGATTACGGTCTACGCGCTGGGCCAGGTTCTGGTGATGCCCCTGGCCGGGAAGATCGGCGATCAGTACGGGCGCAAGCAGGTCTTCCTCGGCGCCGCGGCGCTCTTCACCACCGCATCGTTGTGCTGCGGGCTGGCGGGCAACATTTACCTGCTGATCGTGCTTCGCGCGATCCAGGCCATCGGCGGCGGCGCATTCATGCCGTCCGCCACCGGAATAGTGACCGAGATCTTCGGCAAGGACCGGGACCGCGCGGTCGGGATGTTCTCCAGCATCTTCCCGATCGGCGGCATCGTCGGGCCAGTGCTCGGCGGCCTGTTCGTCACCTACTGGTCCTGGCGCGGGATCTTCCTGGTCAACATCCCGATCGGGATCGCACTGATCGTCCTCGGCGCGATCTTCATCCCCGACATCGCCCGGCGGCCAGACCGCAACCTGGACATCCGCGGCGTGCTGCTGCTCGGCGCGACACTGCTGCCAGCAATGCTTGGCGTCGGCTACCTCGGCGGCGTACATGGCAACGCTGCCAGCCCGTACTTCCTCGTTCCCGAAGGTATTGCGATTGTCTCCGCGATGGCTTTTGTCCGCCATTCGGGAAAGGCCGAGTCCCCATTCGTATCCATGCGCTTCCTGACCGGCCGCGGCTTCGGCGTGATGAACCTGGTGAACTTCCTGTACGGAAGCGCTGTCCTCGGCTTCGCTCCGCTTATCCCGCTCTATGCCGAGAACCGCTTCGGTCTCCCCCCGCTGGCAGCCGGCACCCTGCTAACCGCACGGGCCGTCGGCATGATCGCGACCGCCGGGCTCGCCGTCTACTTGCTGCGCCGGACCGGCTACCGGTGGCCGATGGCTACTGGATTCTGCCTGACTGCCATCGGGCTGGTCGGAACGTCAGCAAGCCCGCATGGCCTCTCGGCCTATGCCTGGCTTGCAACGGCCACCGGTATCTGCGGCATCGGCATGGGCATATCAACGCCCAGCGCCAACAACGCGACGCTTCAGCTCGCGCCCGATCACGCGGCGGCTGTGGCTGGCCTGCGCGGCATGTTCCGGCAGGCGGGCGCGATCACGGCCGTCTCCATCACTGGATCGATCATTGCCCGCAGCGCTAGTCCCGGGCTCGCGCAAGCTCGGGTCTTTGACGTCTTCGCCGTCATCCTCATCGCAGCGCTGCCGCTCGTCCTGCTCGTGCCCGAGCACCGGGGCCGCTGGTAGCGTTGCCTCGAGACGCAGGGAGACGCAATGTCATCAGAGACCACTGATATTCCTGGCTATATCGCTGGCACCTGGGAGATTGACCCAGTCCATTCCTACATCGGCTTCGTCGCGCGGCACCTGATGGTCAGCAAGGTGCGCGGGCATTTCACTAAGTTTGAGGGCCAGATCGTCACTGTGGCCGCGAGCCCGCTGTCGTCATCGGCCACCGCGACTATCGACGCGACTTCATTCAACACCGGCACCGACCAGCGGGATTCCGACGTCAAGAGCGAGAACTTCCTGGACGTCGCCCACTACCCGACCATCACCTACCGGACGACGCAGATCCGCGAGGAGCACGGCGAGGACATCTTCGCTGACGGCGAGCTGACCATCAAGGGAGTCACCAAGCCGGTCACGCTGGCGGTCGAAGTGAACGGCTTCGGCCCCGACCCCTACGGCGGCACCCGGATCGGTCTGTCGGCCACCGGCGAGATCAACCGGAACGACTACGGGATTACCGCCAACGTCGCGCTTCCGACCGGCGGGGTGATGATCAGCGAGAAGATCCAGCTCACCATCGAGGTCGAGGCCACGCTGAAGGCCTAGCCGCGAAGGCATCGCTTGCTGATGAAGAGTTAACGGCCTTATACGACGGCAGACTTACCTCATAATCATGCGCCCGGCCGGTCGCCACCGCCATCAGCACGCTGCGTAGGGCTGCAGCGCCTCGTTCCCAGCTGAGGCTCCTCGCGATAGCCGCGCCGGCCTCGCAACGCCGCCTTGCCAGCGCAGGATCTGCCAGCATTGCCGTGACTGCCGATGCCCAGGCGGCCACGTCGGTCGGCGAGACCAGTGTCGCGGCCGAGCCTGTCACCTCAGCGACGGGCGGGATGTCGCTGGCCACGACGGGGATGCCGCTCGCCATCGCCTCGAGCACCGGCATACCGAATCCCTCCGCCAGCGAGGGGAACGCGAACACCGACGCCGCCCGGTAGACCGCCGGCAACAAAGAATCGGCCACCCCTGGCACCAGCCGCACCCGAGATTCCAGTCCCAGCCGGGCGATCAGCCCTGGCAGCGGCTGCTGGAAGCTCGGATCGACGTAGCCCACGATCACCACTGACATATGGGCCGGCAGCTCTGCCAGCGCCCGGACGAGAACCTCGTGGTTCTTGTGCGGCCGGTGCGCGCCAATGGCAAGGATGAACTGGTCGGGCAGCGCGTACCGCTGTCTGGCCACGGCCACCGAGTCGGCCGGCACCGCGCTGAACTGAGTCAAGTCGACGCCATTCGGGACCAGCGCCGGATTCGGAGCCGACGGGTAATGGCGGCGGATGTCTGCCAGGCTGGCCTCGCTCGGTGCCGTGACGGCCGCGGCCCGGCGGACCGCGGCCCTGGTGGCCACGGTTAGCTGGGCCTGCCGGTGCCAGCTGCCAGCGAAACGGACGTCCCTCTCGATGGTGCAGTCGTGCAGGGTCACCACGACCGGGCACGGACGAATCAGGGGGGTGAACGTCGGATACGGGATGTACATGACGCCGGCGCCCGTCGACCGGATCAGCCTGGCGAGCTCCAGGCAGCGATGCACCGCACCCGGCCCGATATCGGTCTCGACGACGTGCGCTCGGGGCGGCAAGTCCGCCAGCGGGAAGATCTGGGGCCGGCCGGTGTTCGCGAGCACGCGCACGGTCAGGTCGTCGTCGTCTCGCGCCAGGTGAGCGGTCAGCTTCATCACCGACCGGGCGATCCCGTGCGCGCCCTCCATCGCATTGACCCGGGCGTCGATAAGGATCGTCGGGCGACCGCGAGGCATACGTTCACTCCGATCTCGATCTGGGCGGCCAGCGGTGCGGTTCCGGCAGGGCAGCAACCATTGTGCACACTGCCAGGTCCAGCCGGTTCGCCCCCCCGGATGTCCGGTCCGACCATGCCACCATCCGCCGCCGCGACACCTGAGCAACCGCTGAACGTCACCGTCCAGCCGCCCACCTTTGTCCTGGCGTTCAGCCAAGCCTTCGCACGCGCCACTAACCTGCCGGATCATGACAACTGCGGCAATGACGACGACGACGCCAGCAACATGCCCGAGGATGCCGTTGTGCGGGTCCTAGTGGTCAGCGACCAGTACGCTCCTATGGTCGGGGGAGTTCCGACTGTCACCAGGACGCTCGCGCACGGGCTGGCCGAGCGGGGCCACCTGGTGCGGCTGCTAGTGCCGAGTCCCGGTCGCCGCGGCCGGCCTGCTACTGACAGTGCTGTTGCGGATCGGGCCGCTGCGGATCGGGCCGCTGCTGAGGTGGGCGCTGATGATCAGGTGACCGTGGACTTTCGCCGCTCCGTGCCGTGGCCGTGGTATGACGGCATGCGGCTCGCCTGGCTATCCCGATCCGCCGCCCGCAAGCTGATAACCGGGTTCGCACCCGACGTGATCCACATCCACTCTCCGCTGACGCTGGGCAGTGCGGCAAGTAGGGCCGGCCGTCGGCTCGGGATCCCGGTCGTCTACACCAACCACTACCTGCCGCAGAACGCACGGCCCGCCCGCCACCGGCGATCGCGGGCCTTTGACGCAGGCTTCTATGCATATCTCGTCTGGTTCGGCAACAACAGCGCCCATGTCACGGCGCCCACATCGACTGCCCTGAGCCTGTTGCGCGACCAGGGGCTCCGGATTCCGTCCACTGTCATCTCTAATGGCATCGATCTGAGCACCTACCGCCCAGGGCCAGCCAGCGACCAGGTCCGCGGTCGCTATGGCCTGCGCGCCGACTGTCCGATCGTCCTGGCTGTCGGTCGGCTGAGCCAGGAGAAGGCCATCGACGTGCTGCTGGAGGCGGCGGCCAGGCTGACACAGGACGCGCAGATCGCGATTGCAGGCACCGGTCCAGACGAAGGCCGGCTGCGAGCGCAGGCGCAGCGCCTCGGACTGGACGCGCACCGGGTCCGCTTCCTCGGCTTCGTGCCAGGTCCGGAGCTGCCCGCGGTCTACCGGCTCGCCGATGTCTTTGCCATTCCGTCCGTCGCCGAGCTACAGAGCCTGACGACCATGGAGGCAATGGCTACCGGCCTTCCGGTCGTTGCTGCCAATGCCTACGCCCTCACCGAGCTTGTCGCGAGCGGGCGCAACGGCTTCCTGGTCACGCCGGGCCGCCCGGATGAGCTCGCCGCCTGCCTTGACGCACTCCTGAAGGAGCCCGACCTGCGCGCCAGGATGGCAGCGGAAAGCCTGCGGGTCATCAGCGAACACGAGCTAAGCCGGTCGCTGGCGCAGTGGGAGTCGCTGTACGGCACGCTGGCCGCTGCCGGGTCGCGGTGAACGGGATGGCGACAAGGAACTTCGGGGAGCCGATCCGACTGCTCTTTCTCGTGGGCGACACCGGCGGGGGGCACCGGAGCGCGGCGAACGCGGTGCAGCAGGCGCTCGAGCGCTGCTATCCCGGACGCTTCGATGCCGTGATCTGTGATCCGCTGCTCGGTCCAGGCACTCCGCTGCGGCTCCGCTGGCTGATGCGGCTGTACGGCCCCGCGATCCGGCTGACGCCGTGGCTGTGGGGCATGCTCTGGCGCAGCTACAACTCACCAAGGGTGCTGGGATGGGCACGCCGCACAGTGCTGCGATCTGCCTACCCGAGCGTCGCCGCTGCGGTAGCCCAACACCAGCCGGCCGTCATCGTCGCGTTCCACGCCCTCACCGCGGACCCGGCCGTACGGGCCCGTGCTTCGAGCGTGCCTGAAGCGGGCCTGGTGACGGTTGTGACCGACCTGGTCACCGCCCATCTGTCCTGGCGCGATGCTGCTGTCGACCGCATCATCGTGCCGTCGGCGCCAATCCGCCATCAGTGCAGGCTGGACGGGATGGCAGAGGGCCGGTACACCGAGATCGGGTTGCCAGTCGCGGTTGAGTTCTCGCAGCCGCCGATGGGTACCCACGCGCGTGGCGCCCTCCAGCGCGCGCTCGGATTGCGCGGCGGCCGATTCCTCGTGGTCGTGACCGGCGGCGCGGAGGGATCGGGCGGCATCTACCGGCGTACCGCTGCCATCCTCAAGAAGCAGCCCGGCGACGTCGACGTCGCGGTCATCTGCGGCCGCAATGACATGCTCCGCCGCCGGCTGACCCGGCTGGCAGCGCGGTCCGGCGGCCGCCTGACAGTGCGGGGATTCGTCGACAACATGGCGGACTGGCTGCGCTGCGCAGACGTCGTCGTGGGCAAAGCGGGTCCGGGCACCATCGCCGAGGCGGTCTGCTGCGGAGCACCGTTGCTGCTGACCTCTTACGTTCCAGGCCAGGAAGCAGGTAACGCTGACTTCGTGGTGAGCGCGGGAGCCGGGCGCTACGTTCCCGGCCTGGCTGACCTCGTTGCCGAGATCGACCGGCTGAAGCATGACCCCCGTGCGCTCGCCGAGATGCGCCAGGCATCGGCCTCGATCAGCCGACCCGGAGCAGCAGCCGATATCGCGATGATGCTCGCCAGCCTCGCCGAGGGCGCCCGGGCTGCCGGCGTCGCGGTGACTACGCCCGCGACCGCCTGGCAGCCAGCTCGCAACATCCCTCCGCTGGCCCAGAGGCCCGAGGTGTGGACCGTGCTGCCACAGCGCGCCTCGCGTGCCTCCCGGCGGGCGCGGCGTGACCTGATCGGGGTTGACGGCGGGGGCCGTCGGCTGAAAACCCTGCCGAGACGCCGAAAGCTAGGAAGGCTATAGCTTCGTCCGGCGTGCCCGCCGCGCTACGATGCGGGCAAGCCGGGAGCAACGGACAGTTACGGCTGGGCCTACCCGAGCGCTGATGCCAGAGGCAGCCGTAACGCTGAAGGACGTAGCGCAGCGTGCTGGCGTGCATCCGGCAACGGCCTCCAGGGCGCTGAACCCAGAGACGCGCCTGCTGGTGAGCGAGAACACCGCAGGCCGCGTGCTGGTTGCCGCGGCCGAACTCGGCTACCGGCCGAACGCGGTAGCCCGCAGCCTGCGTACTCGTCGGTCGCACACCGTCGGCGTCCTGATCCCGGACCTCAATAATCCGCTGTTCCCGCCCATTGTCCGGGGGCTGGCAGACCGGCTCGAAGCCGACGGCTATGTGGCACTCATCGGCAACACC
>Ga0335075_10007025_pt1 | contig 17370 bp, 16 predicted proteins | sample Lox_Sample_24_FD_206723 | JGI IMG/M metagenome (GOLD analysis project Ga0335075, IMG submission 206723) | Soil microbial communities from Loxahatchee National Wildlife Refuge, Florida, United States - Lox_Sample_2.4 | ecosystem: Environmental > Terrestrial > Soil > Wetlands | place: USA...
ATACGGAGACGTTCTCTTATCACTCCTGTGGCAATCGCAGCTGTCCAAAGTGCCACACCGCTCAGACCGCAGCATGGCTGGAACACCGCCGGGCAGAAATGCTGCCGGTGCCATACTTCCATATCACCGTCACCCTGCCCGCCGAACTACATGAAGTGCTGCGCGCCCATCAGCGCGACGGCTATGCCGTACTGATGCAGGCCAGCGCCGCCGCGATCATCCAACTCGCCCGCGATCCGCGCTACGTTGGCGGCACCGTCGCAGTGCTCGCCGTGTTGCACACCTGGACCCAGCAGCTGACGTTCCACCCGCACGCGCACTGCCTGGTCAGCGGCGGTGGAATCTCCGAAGACCGCCACACCTGGCATCCGGCACGCCGGAAGTTTCTGCTCCCTATCAAGGCTCTCGCCAGACTCGTCCGCGGCAAGTTCAGAGCGCTACTGCAGCGACACTGTCCTGATCTCGTCATCCCCGACACGACGTGGCGCAAGGACTGGGTCTTGCACGTCACCGCCTGGGGAAATGGCGAACAGGCCGTGCTCGACTATCTCGCCCGCTACGTCTTTCGCGTCGCCCTCACCAATACCCGCATCGTCGGGCTGGACGACGAAACGGTCAGCATAAAATACCAGGAGCGTAAGACCCGCCGCACGCGAACCTGCCGCCTCAGCGGCGCGGAATTCATGCGCCGCTTCCTTCAGCATGTGCTGCCCCGCGGATTCCACAAAGTGCGCTACTTCGGCCTGTGGCATCCGGCACAGCGTCACAACGCTGCCCGCGTGCGGCAGATGCTGCAACTTCAGGCGCCACCCAAGGTTGACCCGCCACAGGATCCCGTCGCTCCCCTATTCGAGCCGTCCGGCACGGAGCCAACGCCGCCGATCGAGAAGCTGATCTGTCCGCACTGTTTGCACGGCCGGCTGATCTTCATACGCACGCTCACGCCACGCCAGGCCATGGGACCATGATTCAAGCACACCGCTCCACCCTCTCCGGTCTCTTGCTCCCGTGTGCCTTGGCACGCCACAGAGATCCGCTGTCACGAGCACAATCGTTGGCCCGAATGTTGCCCGCATCGACCTCGAACCGCATTCACAAACCCAGATCGCAACCCGAGCAGCGACCGCGCCCCTTAGGTCGCGCCAGCCGCGCAGCGATCATTGCTCGCGCGTTGACTGTTCCACGGTAAATTCTCCATAGCGCCTCGCCCCTCCCGGCGAACCTCGCGTTCGTCCAACGGAGCTTCTGCGGCGGCTTCGCGCCGCAAAAACTCTTAATTCGTTTTAATTCGTTGAACCTCGCGTTCGTCCAACGGAGCTTCTGCGGCGGCTTCGCGCCGCAAAAACTCTTAATTCGTTTGAACCTCGCGTTCGTCCAACGGAGCTTCTGCGGCGGCTTCGCGCCGCAAAAACTCTTAATTCGTTCTGCAACATATCGGCCGGTATTTTGACCGTTCTGTGCGACAAAGTTGTCGTGACGCATTGCCGAAGGCTTGGGCGCCTCGGTTCCCGTTTGTGGTTGAGTCATGCCCGACGGTCTTTGTCGCCAGCGCTGGATCTCGTTGCTGTGTCCGCGCTTGAATTGACCATTATTTGCGATGTGCGGATTAACGGTCAGCGCGACAGGAGACCGACGATGAGCGACACGAAGACGGCGCTGGTTCTTGGGGCCACCGGCGGGATTGGCGGCGAGACCGCGGCGGCGCTGCTTCGCCACCGCTGGAGGGTCGTGGCGATGGCGCGCGATCCGACCCGGCGGACAGCCAAGGCAGGACCGGCTGCGCCTGCAACGTGGATCGCCGGCGATGCAATGAACGCCGACGACGTCCGCCGGGCCGCCGAGGGGGTGCAGGCAATCGTCCATGCGGTTAACCCGCCGGGGTATCGCAATTGGGGTAGGCTGGTGTTGCCGATGATCGACAACAGCATCGCTGCGGCCAAAGCGACAGATGCCCGCATCGTTCTGCCGGGCACGATCTACAATTACGGCGACGACGCCTTTCCTGTCCTTGTTGAGGACTCACCACAGCATCCTCTCACCGAGAAAGGACGCATCCGCGTCGCGCTCGAGCGCCGGCTGAAGATGGGCAGCCGCGAGGGGGTGTCAGCTCTGATCGTGCGCTTCGGCGACTTCTTCGGCCCCGCGCCCGGCGGCAACTGGTTCAGCCAGTGTCTGGTTACGCCGGGCAGGAGGCTCGGCGCGATCACCTATCCCGGCGGCCGAGGTGCGGGCCACACCTGGGCCTATCTGCCAGACGCAGGCGAAACGATTGCACGTCTGCTGGACCGCGCCGACGCACTGGAGCCGTTCGCCCGGTTCCACTTCGCTGGCGTGTGGGACGCGGATGGAACAGCGATGACGCACGCGATCGCGGAGGCCGTGGGCCGGCCCGACACGAAGATTAAACCCCTGCCCTGGCTGCTGCTCTGGCTGGCCGGCCTGCTCCGGGAAACTCCACGCGAAATCTACAAGATGCGCTATCTGTGGGAGACGCCGATCCGCCTCGACAATGCGAGGCTGGTCGCCTTCCTGGGCCAGGAACCACATACCCCGCTTCGAGAAGCGGTGGGGAGGACGCTCGCGGCGCTGGAGGTCTCGTGATGCCACCACGCTCGTCCGGGAGGAGCAGCCCCCGCGGTGCGTACGCTTGCGGCCTCGATCACATCTGTTTCCAGCGCGGCGGCCCGTGCGCCAGCCGCCTTGATCATCGTCTGGCGCGATCGGTACGGCCCATCGGTGGTTCCACGATCCTTGCGCGGCGACTGCAGCATGAACGGTGGTCCAGTCGGAATAGTGCGATTTGGGAATGAGATCGTGCAAAGGGCAGGGGGCGATGCAAGTGTCGGGAATGTCGGCACGCTCGCTGACGCACTGCCGATTCCAGGTGACTGAGCGCACCGGGCGGGCGCATTTTCCGGCATTGATGCCAACAGGTCTTCTCCGACCCGCGCTACCGCTTTCCCGAAGCAACACCGACGCTTGATGCTTTTCTTGCTGAGCCGCAAGCCTTCATTGCCGACACGCAAACGCCCTTCGGTGGAATCCCCGACAGGACCGACCGCGCCAACCTCATTTCCTATGTCGGGACACTTCGCCAACGGTCTCTGGAACGATGGGCGCGCCTGAGGCGTAGTGCGGTAGCGCAGTGCGTCGCAGATCGGCCGATTGCAACGCGTAGCAGGCCGCGGCATCATAGGGGCATACTGAACGAGTAGTAGCCATCTTCATCGGTCGCGGGGTGCGCTCTGCGTTGCCAACGACAGTAGCCATCAATGTGCGAGACGACGGCGATTCCCGTGCGTCCCTGACGAGAGCGTGGCGATGCTGGACGGTGGCCGCTGTCGAGTCTCAGCGAAGAAAACTTAAGCGGCATTGAAAGGGCACCTTGGCAGTCATACCGGGTAAGCCCTCAAGACGATTGCGCGCCTGGGTGCGTGGCACGCGCCGCCTGAAGCCCCCATGCCGCCGCGCTTGGTTGACTTAGGGGATTGCTATACCCATTATATTACTAGGTCAACCAAGGAGACGGTCATGGCCCGCGCACCGGCACCAGCGTCGAGGGTCGAGGCACCGCGTCATAGCGCGATCCAGAACGCGTTCATCCGCCGCACAATGCACGCAATTGAGCGGCTCGCGGCGCAGGCGGACGAGGCGACCCTGGTCGCCGCGATGGCGGCACCGACCGACGTTGGCACGCTGACCCGCGTGCTGACAGACGTCGGCGTGATCGGTCCCGCCGTCGCGGACATGGATCCCGATGCAGTCGATCTCGCGCAGGAAATCCAGCATCGGGAGACCCTGGTGCGACGTGCGGGCGGGATGCTTTCGGCCGAGGAGGCCGGCCGGCTCCTGCACATCAGCCGCCAGGCGATTGACAAGCGCCGCCGCAGCGGAGCGCTGCTGGCCATCCGCCAAGGGGGCGACTGGTTCTATCCGCGCGCCCAGTTCCATGAGCATGAGACGGTACCCGGTCTCACTGACGTCATTCGCGACTTCGCCTCATCCGGTCCGTGGGTCACGCTGGAGTTTCTCGTCACGGAAGACAGCGTTCTCGAGGGCCTGAACCCCCGCGACGCCCTCTTGCGCGGCGGCGAGATGCGCGCGCTTGTCCTGACACTCGTCCGAGGGCACGAAAGCGCTGAGGGCTTTGCTTGAGCCTGCCGGACCCGGAGGCCGGCCCATCGGGCACAGCACCCCTGCCGCCGGAGTGGCTCGCGGCGCGCGCCCTGCCGCTCGTCAGGTTCCGGCGCGGCACACGGTTTTTCCGAGTGCATCGAGTGGACCATGACGCGGTGTTCTTCGGTCCGGCCATCGATCCCGAGACCGGCCAGCGGCCCCGGCCGACGCATCGCTTCGACAGTCTCACCGGCGCTTTCGGTGTCCTCTACCTGTCAAAACATCTCGAAGGGGCATTCGCCGAAACATTGCTGCGCAATCCGCAGCGTCGTTTTGTCTCTGAGACCAACGTGGTGTCGCGCGCAGTCAGTGAGCTCACGTGCGACTGCGACCTGAAACTCGTTGACCTGCGCAGCCGCGGCCTCTCCCATGTGGGAACGACCAATGCTATCTCGACCGGGCCTTATACTCCATGCTGGACCTGGTCGGATTACCTTTGGTCGCATCGCGATCAGCCGGACGGCATCGCCTACGCCTCGCGGCACAATCCGCGACAGATTTGCTACGCGATCTTCGAGCGTCCGGGCACCGTCTTCACCGCGGCCGCGCCGACGGTGTTCGCGCAGATGATGCCGATGGTTAAGGAACTGCTGCGTCGTTACGAGAAGATCCTGGTCAAACCGCATTCACGATGACGCGGCGCTTCGCACACGGCACGCCCGCAGCCATAAGTTCTTGCGTCAAAGGTGGATCGCGATGGTGCCAAGACCTCACCCTACAGCCCCAATTTGCCGGCCGGACTCTCACGGCTGAGCTTGGCGCGTCGGACATAGCTGCGCATCGTCGTGAGGCTCCGATGCCGCGTGTGGCCCATGATCTCTTCGTCCGGCACGCCATTGCGATAGGCGGTCGTGACGAAACCAGCGCGCAGGCCGTGTGGGCTGAGCGGCTCCGCCAGTGTGCCTTCGAGCCCGACCTTGCGGGCACGCTTGCGAAGGATCTGGCGCACTGCGTCAGTGCTCAGCCTGGCGCGTTCGACCATGCCACCACGGTTGACCTTGCGGAACAGTGGGCCAGCGGTAAGTTCGGACAGTTCCAGCCAGGTTTTGAGGGCCGTGACCGGGCAGGTGTCATCGGCCCGTCCGCGCGGAATGGCGATCTCAGAACCTTCGCCTTCCGCGTCAGTCTTGGAGCGCTCAATGAGCAGCTTCAAGCCGTCCGTCGTCCAGGTTACGTGTTCCACATCCAATCCGACGAGTTCGGAACGGCGCAAGGCGCCGGCGAAGCCGAGGAGAAACATCGCCTGATCTCGGGCGCCAGCGAGATCCGGCCCGCAAGCCTTGCACAGCTTGCGAACCTCGGCCGTCGTGATCGCCGCCGCGCGCCGCGCTGGACCGCCGTGCTTGCGGCCGATGCCCCGGAGCGTCTCACGGATCGCCGGATGCTTGGTATCGAGTGGCTGGCCGGCAACGCCACACGCGCGGGCGATGGCGGCGACCCGACGGCGCAGGGTCGGCATCGCGTAACCTTCGCCGGCCGCCGCCAGGTAGGCCCCGACCACCTCGGGTGTGGCCGGCATGGCGACGAAACCGTGCCTCTCGCACCAGGCCTTGTAGTTTGCGAGATCGTTGGCGTAGGCCCGCAAGGTCGCCGGCGCGTCCGCGGCGTCCTGGTAGGCCTGCGACTTGGCGAGCGCGATTGCCGCGCGCGGAGCTGGCGGCTTGGCGCCTCCCAGGCGGGCGAGCTGGCGCTTGCGCGCCTCAGTGAACGTCTCGGCCATGCCCGCTTCTAGCACGATATAACACGCGATAACCGCCCTTCCCGCGTATTAGCCAGAGCGTTCGGGGCTAGCTGCTTGCTCGCCCGGAATCGAGAAGCTGATTACCGCCGCACCGAATGCCGGAACGGCACGAAGTCGGCGGCACTCAGTTTTCCGATCTCGGACAGCAGCATCGGCCACGACCGAAGGCCCTCGTCAAACGAAGAAAGTCTGAAAAACTCATTGGGCGCGTGCACGTCCTCGTCCGGCATCGCCAAGCCGAACGCCAGCGTGTCGATACCGAGCATCTCGCGGAAGATGGCGGAGACTGGCAGCGTGCCGCCGGAGCGGATCGGCACCGGCTTCAGCCGATGCAGTCGTTCCAGCACCCGAGAGGCGGCGAGCAGGAGCGGATGATCCTCCGGCAATGTTGGCGCCGGCGTGCCAACTTTCTCCGGCGTCATGAGCAGCTCGACGCCGGGGGACACATTCGATTGCAGATGTTCGCGCAGCGTCTGTCCGGCGCGCTGCGGATCCATGCCTGGTGCCAGCCGCATGGTGATCTTGGCGTGCGCCTCGCTCGGCAACACAGTTTTCGAGCCAGTACCAGTATATCCGCCCCACATCCCGTTCAACTCGATGGTCGGGCGGATTGTTGTGCGTTCGCGCACGGTGTAGGCGGGATCTCCCCATTCGAGCCCGCCGATAGCCGCATAGAATTGCTTCTGGTCGAATGGAAGTGCCGCGGCGGCAGCACGGACGGCGTTGGTGATCGGCGCCACATCATCGTCGAAACCTTTGACCTGGACGCGGCCGTGGTGATCATGCAGGGTTGCTACCAGAGCTGCCATTTCGACCAGAGCGTTGCGGGTGGCCCCACCGTAACGGCCAGAATGCGCGTCCTTCGCCGCCGTCCGTAGGGTGAACTCGAGGCCTGCAATGCCGCGCCCACCGATGCCGAGCGTCGGGACCGTCGTGCTGCCCCGCGCGCCATCTGCCGATAGCATGGCGTCCGCCTGCAATTTGTCCCGATTGCGGTCCACCAGCCTCCGGAGGCTGGGACTGCCGTTTTCCTCTTCGCCCTCGATGAACAGTTTCACATTGCACGGCAACTCACCCGTGGTGGTGAGGAAAGCACCGATGCTCTCGAGCGCAACCGTCGTCGACCCCTTCACGTCGGAGGCGCCGCGCGCATAGAGGCGGCCATCGCGCTCGGTCGGTTCGAACGGCGGAGTCTTCCATAGCCCAAGCGGATCGGCTGGTTGAACATCATAATGGCCGTAAACGATGAGCGTCGGTTTGCCGGGCGCGCCGGCCCATTCTGCGAAAACCGCTGGCTGCCCGCCCCCGTCCATCGTCTGCACATTCTTGAGGCCAAGGTCGCGCAAACGGCCCAGCAGGAACTCGCGGGCGTCGCGCATGCCCGCGCCAAATTGCGGATCTGTGGAGACGCTGGGCATGCGCAACAGCGCCTTCAGGCGCTCCAGGATGGCGTCACGTTGGCTGACGAGATGGGCGACGACGGCTTCGGACATCTTGCGCCTTTTGCTGTTTGGAGCGGCATTGCTCAGATGCTCATCCACAAACGAGCGGAGGACAAGCTACGTTGAGCGCTCCTTCCGCACTGGACGCAGGCGGCACTTGATGCCAGGCGGTAACGGCTGGGTGTCCAGATTGTACTCTCGGTTTGCTCGGCTCCCTCGGTGCCCTCCCCCGAGGCGGCGCTCCTTGCTCGTCGCTGTGGGCAAGCTCCGCCTTTCGTACTCCCGAGACCACGGCCTTTCTCTCCATCTCAGCCGTGCTGCCCGGCATGCGCGGACGCCGCTGGGGACGTATCATCGATGTCTCCCTCGGAGGGCGCGGCGCTGGCGCGATCGGCGTGCACTAGAACGCCTCCAAGGCCGGCCTCGAAGGTCTTACCTGCGGCTATGCCGCGCGTCTGGCGAGAGAGGGCATTACGCTCCGGCCCCCCACACCGGCGGCGCTTCCGTGACCGAACAGGGCGGGGAGTTCACCCTCCCTGCCACCACCACCATGGGCGCTGCCCCGGCGGCGCAGGTCTGGATAGAGGCCGAAATCGCCGACCGCCCCGAGCCGCGTTGCCGTCTTGAGGTCACCGCACCCACACTCGAGCGTGCCAGCGTAAGTCTGAACCCAACGAAACAGCGTCATGTGGTCGACGCCGACGCCCAGGTCCGACAGCATCGAGGCCAAGTCGCTGTAGCTGATCGGAACGGCAGGATACCACTAGCCGCGTCCGCAGGATCACGTCAGCCGTGAAATGCCGTCGCTCGAGCGACCCGTCCCGATCCCGATAGTGGTCGAGCGAGGAAAAAGCCACCCTAGTGAGGGCTTGGGCCGCGGTGGCCGCTGCGCCACGCAGCGTCGCAATCTGGCGGGATGCAGGCATAGCGATGCGCCTTGTGCCACGCCGGCACCCAAGATCGCACCGAAGTTCGCTTTGGAGATTCGTGATCGAATAAGCGCTTCCGCCCACGTATAGTCTTCATGCCAGGCCGGCTGAAAGACTGACTGTCCTGCGGTCACGGCGTCGCGACGCCGTCAGAGCCGGCCTTGTGGCAGCCACGACGACAAGGAACCAGCCACGCGATTGAGGGAACGGCACTGATTTGGAGAATGCGGCGAGGGCGCTATGAATCGCAGGCACCGGCATCAATGGTATCAGCAGATCCTGGACAGTTTTCCCGCGATTCGTCGTGAAGCGGCGACTGTCGCAGAGACGCTTCACCTTGGCGAGTGGCGCGATCGGATCGGACTTTATGCCGGATCCTCGTCATCCCCGGGACGCCTCCCTTCCTACGTGATGCAAGCCATTGTGGCCGCAAACCGTGAGCCCGTCCTTCCCAACCGTGTCATCGCCGATGAAATCCGAACTTTGATCAAGGATGTCTATGGCGACGATCACGATGTCGTTGTCACCAACACCGCGGAGGCCGCACTCCGGCTCTCTTACGAAACGTTGATGGCACCGCCCATGATGCGCAAGGGCGATGCCTATCGGACGCGCGTGCTGACGCTTCTAGGTGAGGATTTTGAATGGGGTGCGGGATATGGCCGACCGTTTCCCCCGAAGTACAAGAACCTGGCGATCGATCGTACTGTCGCCGGCGGCGAGCTTGGGGTTGACGCCAAGAGCCTCAACAATCTTGACACCCTGTTCGTCCGTTTCGCAGACGGGCGGTACGAGGTTCATGGTATCAAGCCGAATCTCGTTCCACTGCTGACCGAGGTCGATCCGGAAGCGACGCTGCAGTTGGCGCGTCGGGTGGCGGAGCGCCATGCGACTACGCTGTCGGGCGTCCATATCGTGGGCTATGACACCCCGGGCTGGGGCTTTGGCGCCAAGGATGGCAGCGGCGTCCCCGGCCTGATGCGCGCCATGGGCGGGTTGGCGGCGGAGTACGACATTCCGTTCGTCGTGGATGCGGCGACGTGTCTGCCTATTGTCGGTCTCGACCCGCGCGTGATCGGTGCGGACGTGATGATCTATTCGATGGACAAGGCTGGCCGCTCGCCGATCGCCGGACTGGCGATAGGGAAGGCAGACGCGCTTTCAGTGCTCCGCAAGGCCATGGGGTGGGACGGGCCGCGTGTGGGCGGGACCTCGTCCTATTCCAAGGCCGTGTTCTCGCTGGCCGATCCGGGGCGCGACAGTCTGGTTGGCCTGCTGGCCTTTCTCAAGGTGCTGCGCGATGCGCCGGAACGGGTGATCGAGCCGATCGAGCAGATGCATGACATTCTGATGGAGGAGCTTGAGGCGTTTCGGCCGAGGCGGTTCCGCGACAAGCTGATTATCACCAAATCGCATCATATGGGCGGTATCGAGCTGAACTATGCGCGGACCTGGGACGGAGAAGAATTTGGCATCCCGCTCTTCAATCTCGAGGATCTCTATGCGGAGACCAACGCCATCGACGTGGCGATCACAGCCATGGGTCTTGCCCCATCGACGATTTACGCCGGCAATGTACTGATCGGACCCGGGCTCGGGCTGATCGATGAGGATGGCGCGCTCGTTCCCAACGCCACGCGGGCGGCGATCAGGGCCATGGTCGCGGCGTTTGGCATAGTTTGCCGGCATGCCGGTCTCGGGGACTGAGAGGATGACGCGGATCGTTGGCCTTCCCGAGATCGACGAAGTGCTGCCTCAGGTTGATGTTGTGGGGGAGATCGAGCGGGGCTTCGTGGCGTTCTCGCGCGGAGAGGTGCTCGTTCCGCCGGTCGGCGAGCTGATATTCCGGGACCCGCCGGGCGATGCGCACATCAAATATGGCATCATCGCCGGAGATGATGTCTTTGTCATCAAAGTGGCGACGGGTTTCTATCAGAATCCGGACAAGGGGCTGCCCGCCAATTCCGGGCTGGTGCTGGTGTTTTCCGCGCGAACGGGCCTCGTCGAGGCGGTGCTTATTGACGAGGGAAAACTCACGAATGTCAGGACGGCCGCGGCGGGTGCCGTCGCCGCAAAGCACCTCGCCAGGCGCAGGCTGACGCGCATCGGCATTTGCGGGTCCGGTGTGCAGGCGCGTCTTCAGGCGGTTTATCTCACGCGCATTACGGTTTGTCGGGACGTAGTTGTCTGGGCGCGGGACCAAGCGAAGGCGCGGACTTGTGCTCGTGACATTGCTGCTGCAGGCTTTCTTACAGGCATTGCGGCGACCCCATCCGAGCTGGCTAGCCAGTGCGACCTGATCGTGACGGCCACCTGCGCCGATCGGCCGTATTTGAAGGCTGCCGACATCCGCCCCGGCACACATATTACAGCGATGGGGTCCGATACGCCGGAGAAAATCGAACTTGACCCCGATCTGCTGGCGCTAGCGGACGTGCTGGTGGCCGATAGCCGTGCACAGTGCCTGGTGCGCGGAGAGATCCACCATGCTATCGCGGCCGGCCGTATCGATCCATCAAAGGTTGTCGAGCTGGGCGAGGTGATTATGGGACGTGCCGTCGGGCGGCGCTCGGACGAAGCTATCACCGTTGCCGACCTGACCGGCGTCGCCGTGCAGGACATCGTGATTGCCAAGGCTGTTCTCGCCCGCGTCAGAGCGCCATCGTCATGAGGTTCGACACGTTCGCGCTGGAGCGGAACCAGACGCTGTTCGAGAACGGAGTGGAGATAAACCTCACTGAAAGCGGCGTTCACGGGTGCACCATCCGTGAGATACTCGATACCGACGAGATCGAACAGTTCCTTGAGCTGCGCCTCGGCTATGGCTTCACCGATGGACGACCCGGACTTCGCGCGGCAATCGCGCAGTGGCATCCTGGAGCATCCGCCGCGAATGTATTGGTGACCAACGGCTCGGCTGAAGCCAACCTCATCGCGCTGATGACGCTGTTGGACGCAGGCGACGAGATCGTCTTCTTTGTGCCGAGCTTTATGCAGATCAGCGGGCTCGCACGGGCTCTCGGCCTCGACGTCAAGCACATCGCGCTCGACGCTGACGATGGCTTCCAACCAGACTTCGACCGGCTTGAGGCGGCCATCGGTCCGCGCACGCGGGCCATAACCGTGACCAACCCGGCTAATCCCACGGGAACCGTCCTGTCCCAAGCGAGCCGACGCCGGCTGGTTGCACTCGCCGGAGGCAGGAACCTGTGGCTTCTTGCCGACGAGATCTATCGCGGCGTGGAAATCGATGGCCCCGAAACCGCCAGCCTGTGGGCTGAGGGCCAGCAAGTGGTTGTCACCGGCGGGCTATCGAAGGCGTTCGCTTGTCCAGGGCTGCGCCTGGGATGGCTGATCGCCCCGCCCGACGTCATTTCCGAGGCCGCCCGTCGCCAGGACTATACGAGCATCGGTAGCGGGATACTCAGCCAGGCTCTCGCTGAGAAGATAATGCAGCCGGCCAGGCGCGAGCGCGTTCTCGGACGTGGGCGGTCGCTACTTGCAACCAATGTTTCTTGCCTCGCGGCTTGGCTTGATGGCCGCAAAGGATGGAGCTGGGTCCGGCCGGCAGCCGGAGGTATGGCATTCGTGAGGTATGGCTACGATATTCCCTCCGAGGATTTTTCATGCCGCCTGAGGCAGAAGGAAAGCGTGTTCGTCGCGGCAGGCTCCTGGTTCGGGCTTGAAGGCCATATTCGCATTGCTACCGGCGTGGAGACACCCGTCCTTGCCGAGGGCCTCGCCCGCACGGCCAATTTCGTGCGTCGCACCTTCGGGAGCTGATGACGGATTGGGCCGTCGATGTGCGGGGGCTCCGAGTCATGCTCGGCCGCACGGATGTTCACAAGGGCATCGATTTCAAAGTGGCCCACGGCGAGAAGGTGGTGGTCATAGGCCCATCGGGATCGGGCAAATCCACGCTTCTTCGGGTTCTCGTCGGGCTGATGCGGCCGACGGCCGGAACTGTTTGGGTGCTCGGTCACAATATTCTGAATTCCAACGCGGCGTTGTTGGCGGCGCGACGCGAGACCGGGATGATCTTCCAAAGTCTCAATCTTTACGCGATGAGGACTGCATTAGACAATGTCGCGCTGACGCCTCGACGGCTGCTCGGATTGAGCAGACAGCAGGCGCGGGAACGCGCGCAGGCGTGGCTGGCGCGCGTCGGCCTAGCCGAGCACGCAGGCAAATATCCGTTCCAGCTTTCCGGCGGACAGCAGCAACGTGTCGCGATCGCTCGGACCCTTGCCGCCGACCCGAAACTGCTGCTTCTGGACGAGCCGACCTCCGCACTCGATCCAGAACTGGTGCAGGGCATGCTCGACCTGCTATCGGACCTTGCGGCCGACAGAAAGATGAGCCTGATCTGTGTTACCCATGAATTGGGATTGGCCGAGCGGCTTGCGGACCGGGTCGTGTTCATGGTCGAGGGCCGCGTGGTTGAAGAGGGTCTGGGCGGGGACCTCTTGAAGTTGCCCAAGACGCAGCGCCTGGCATCCTATCTTGCGCTGCGTGCCCGTGCTAGTTGACGGCCCATGCCGGCAACACGAAGTTCGGGAATGAGGGAGCGCTCGATCGCCATGATCGCGTGGCGAATCGACCAGACGATACCCAGGTAGAAGATGGCGGCGAGAAGCAGCGGAGTAATCGGATCGTAGGTTTCGAAATAGGCTGCGTTCGCTGCTCCCATGAGCTCGATGATCGTGACGAGGCTCGCGACCGAGGTACCTTTCACGACGAAGATCAACTCGTTGCCGTATGGACGGAGGCCGAGGCGAATGGCGTTGGGTGCCACTACGTCGCGAAATGTCGACCAGCGCGAAAAGCCGGCGGCGACTGTGGCTTCAACCTCTCCGCGCGGGACGTCACGCAGAGCACCGCTGATAATCTCCGCGAGATAGCCGGCCGAATTCAGCGACATCGCCAGGATGGCGCACGGCCAGGGGTCACGGAAGAAGGTCCACAGCCTTGTGTCGCGCACTATCGTCAATTGCGGTGACCCGTAATAAATCAGATAGAGAAGCACGAGCAGGGGCGCGCCACGAAACACGAAGACAAAGCTACGGTAGAACCATCGGGCGGAGGTATGGCGGCTGTCGCGGCCCAGGGCGACAGGTAGCGCGATCACGAATCCGAACACCACGATCCAAGCGGTCAGCGCCAGGGTGATAGCGGCGCCGGTGATCAGTGACGGAAGCAGGCCCACCATCGTTCCAAAATCCATGATCACGACGGTAGCACCGTGCCGAGATGGCGGTGCGCTCGGCGCTCGATGGCGCCTTGCACGATCATGGTGCCGCCAGACAAGACAAGATAGGCGACCAGAACGCTGCCGTAGAAGGTGAAGAAGTGCTTCGTGTTTTCGCCAGCCGTTGCTGCGGCACGAACGAGATCGAGCAGCCCAATGGCGGAGACCAGCGGCGTGTTCTTGATGAGCACCATCCAAAGATTCGCAAGGCCCGGAAGGGCCAACCTCGCTGCAATCGGCAGCCGGACGATCCAGAACAGCAGCCGAGGCCGCAGCCCGAGCGCGCGCGCCGCCTCGATTGCGCCGGTCGGAACCGCCAGGAAGGCGCCATGGAAGACCTCGCTTACATAGGCGCCGTGAATGAGCGACAAGGCGACCACGCCGGCTGCAAATGGCGGAACCTCGAGTTGTGCAGAGAAGCCGAACGCGCTGACCAGCGCCTGGACCGCAAAGCCACCGCCATAATAGACGAGGAAGATGATGAGGAGCTCCGGCAAGCTTCGGAGGACCGCTGCGTAGGTGGCGAGCGGTGCAGCCAGCAGACGCCTACTCGACATTTCCCCGATCGCGCCAAGCAGGCCGACTGCGGTTCCCAGAACGAAGCTCAGGGAGGCGAGCAAGATCGTGACGGCCAGCCCGTCTGCCAGCTCGCGCCCCCAGCCATTGGTCCAGGAAAAGAGGGTCAGCTCCTGCATGGCGCCAAACACACCCCCGTCATCGTCGGCCCTGTGCGGGCCATCCCCTGCCGCCTTCGGCACGCCAGCATGAACGAGAACCAAATAGGCTGCACAAGGCCGGCCACGACGCTGTGATGGCGAATGGGGGCTACCAGTTGCTGTCCGCGCGGATATCTGCGGCGGGGAAGTACTTCTTCGAGATTTTGTCGAACGTCCCGTCCTGGTAGATTGCCCGCAGTGCGTCGTCGACCTTCAGGCGCAACGGATCGCCCTTCCGGAACGCCGCACCCACCCCGGGCCCGAAGAACTGCTTGTCACGGATGGTGGGACCGACGAACGCGTAGTCCGCACCTGCAGGGCTCGTCAGGAAGTCGGCGGCGACAAGCTCGGCAAGGAACGCCATATCAATTCGTCCGGCGACCAGATCGGCGGTGATCTGATCGACGCGTTGATAGCCGCGCACCGTGACATCCCCTGCATACTTTGCTTGAAGGTACTTGTCCTGCGTGGAACCGGCATAGACGCCAACCGTCTTTCCCTTCAAACCTTCACGGGAGAACGTAATCGCGGTGCCCTTTTTGGCGATGAACCGGTTTGCCGTATTGTAATACGGCAACGAGAAGTCGACCACTTTCTGACGCTCCGGCGTGATCGAGATTGACGAGAAGATCATGTCGATCTTCCTGGCAAGCAGCGCCGCTATCATGCCGTCGAAGTCCATCTTGACCCATTTGCAGGTGAGGTCGGCGCGCTTGCACACCTCGTTTCCAAGGTCGATTTCGAAGCCAGAGTAGCTGCCGTCGGGTTCGGTCTTGCTGAACGGCGGGAAGGATGCCTCGGTTGCAATCCTGACGGTGGCCGCGCGGGCAATGCCGAGCCCCAGGATGGCGGCGGCGATTAGGACGGAACCGAGCCGGACGAGCCTGCGCATGTTCATGCCTCCCCTCGAATGCGACAAAAGTCGGGTCGGTTCGAATCATTCCAAACGCCGCAAACGGTGACATCCATGCGATTTGTCCGAAGTTTGGTTCGCTCCTTCCGAAGGAATCCCGCAGCGGCTCAGACCGGGTCGGCGATGATGAATGCAGTGGTTCCGGTCTCGACGAGGCCGGTTGCCGCAGCGGCGATGACCAGGCCATTTGTCGGTGCGAGAATCGGCACTTTCCAGTCGCTTGCCGTGCCGATCGTCCGGATTTCACCGATGACGCTGTCAGCTCGGATGCCTGTGCCGAGCTGCACATGTGGAACCAGCATCCCGTCGGCCGGGGACGCCACGTAGTGTTCCGGGCGGCCGAGCTGTAGCAGGACGGAGCGGCTCCGCTCCGGCGGAACCGCCGTCGGATCGGGCAGCACGCCGAGATACGAGAGCACGTTTCGCAGCCCGTTCTCGGCCACCTCCACCGATGCCGGCGACAACCGCCCGCCGCCACCGATCTCGGAGGACAAGGTCCGCTTGCCCATGGCCCGCGCCGTCGCTTCAAGGGTTCCAGTGTGCGGCATCGCCAAGTCTGGCCCAAGCTCGTCGAAGATAATGGCATAAGGCGCGTCGAAGGCCATTAGCAAAGGCAGATCGTTCGCCACTTCCGGCGATCCGGCGCGGCCTTGCAGGTTTGAGCTCAGCACGAACTCGAGTTTGCGGCCACCCGAATGGATGTCGATCACCGTATCGCTTGCCGGCAGAATGTGTTCCGTCAGGAACGTGGCAATCGCGCAGCTCGGGCCGTCGCCGGGTTTTGCCGGATAGATGCGGTTGAGGTCCGTGCCATCGAGCGGAGAAAGGCGGGTGCCGGCGCGGCAAGCAGGGAAATTATGCTGTGGCACCACTATGATCGTGCCGGACACCGGCGCCGCCGCCAGACGGTCGGTCAAGCGCATTGCCGCGACCTGGCCTTCGAATTCGTCGCCGTGGGTTCCGCCAACGACGAGCGCGCTCGGACCGCTCCCGCGGCGGGCGATGATAAGCGGGAAGCGGAGCTCGTTCTCCCTGCCCTTGTGTCGGTAGGGCAGGCGAACAAGCAGCCTGTGCAGGCCCGCCGACGGCAATTCGAAATCCCGTTGCGATATGCTCTCCCAATCGGTCATTCTTGCCTCCGGCTCGCGGTCCGGGCGAGCTTGGCAGCGGCGGCGGCGCATGACCACAGGCTTCCGTTCCCCATTGCATCGACTGCTGTCCTCTCGTGCTCGGGGACCAGGATGATCGGTCGCGTCAGCGATATCGATCTTCGCCTGCTGCGGATTTTCGTCGCAGTCGTCGAATCGGGCGGTTATTCGCTTGCCGGCGCCAAACTGAACGCCGCCGAATCGACTATCAGCTCGCACATGACGGAGCTCGAACGGCGGCTGGGGATGCGATTGTGCGAACGAGGGCGCGGCGGATTCAAGCTAACGAAGGATGGGGAGGATGTTTACGAGGCGACGCGAGAGTTGCTCGCCGAAGTGGCTCGGTATCGCGATCGACTGGCGACGCTGAAGCCGGCATTGGGGGGCACGCTCAATATCGGGCTGCCTGATGCGATTTTGTCGAACACCGAGTCACGCCTGGTGGAGGCATTTGCCGCGTATCGCAAAGTCTCACCTGGAATTGCCCTCGACATCCAGATGCTCAATCCGCGCGATCTCGAACGGAAGGTGCTCGACGGCGCATTGCATCTTGCCATTGCGCCTGAGCATCGGCGCGTGGCGGGACTTGCCTATACGCCGCTCTTTGTCGAGCGTAATTACCTCTATTGTGCGAAAGCCCATCCGCTTTTTACACGGGACGATGCCACTATCACACAGTCCGATCTCGATGCGGCGGATCGCATCAGCCGCGGCTACCTTGAGCGCTTCGATGAGGCATTCTTCTCGAAGCCCGCGTCCGAGGCAACCGTCGCCCAGATCGAAGCCGCTGCGATGCTTATTCTGACGGGCCTCTTCATCGGATTCCTGCCCGATCACTATGCAAAGACATGGCTGACCGATGGGCAGTTAAGGGCGATCAAGCCCAGCCAGATTGTGTACTCGGCGCACTTCAATGTCATTACGCGACGCAAAGCAGAGAGTGATATGCGCGTATCCGCGTTCGTGCGTCAGCTAAGGCAACATTGTGCTAGCGCAGCCGGATCACATTTCTATCGGGGACGGGAGTGACAGTTCTATCGGTGATCTACAGACGCTG
>Ga0335075_10007026_pt1 | contig 17369 bp, 19 predicted proteins | sample Lox_Sample_24_FD_206723 | JGI IMG/M metagenome (GOLD analysis project Ga0335075, IMG submission 206723) | Soil microbial communities from Loxahatchee National Wildlife Refuge, Florida, United States - Lox_Sample_2.4 | ecosystem: Environmental > Terrestrial > Soil > Wetlands | place: USA...
TCGGGGGCTCCGTGCCGCTCTCCGACCGCCGGTCGCAGGAGATGTTCGCGGCCTGGGTGACGGAGAAGCCGATCCCCTGCCCGAAGTGCCGGACCCCACTGCGGCATCGCGGCGTGAGCGAGTATGCTTGCCCGTCGTGCGGCCACCAGGTGCGGTTCCCGGCGGCGTCGCCGATGACGCCGATCGTGCCGGCGCACTAGAACGGGACCGTCGCGCGGACCTCGCGCACGAGCGACCCGTCCTCGATCCGCGCGGCGACGCGCTCGATCTCGGGCGCGGGACTGCGGTCGGCGGTCCAGGGCGCCACGTGGACGCGCAGCGCCCGGAGGGCGGCGACGCTGCCGCGACCGCCGGTCTTCGGACGTCGCAGCTCGAGGGCCCGGCCGGCGACGATCCACTCGATCGCGACGACGGTCCGGGCGTTCGAGAGCGCGCGGCGCAGCTTGGCCCCGCTCCAGGGCCCCATGCTGACGAAATCCTCCTGGTCGGCGGAGGTCGGCAGGCTCGCCGCGCTCGCCGGGTGGACGAGGGTCGCGTTCTCGTTCACGAGCGCGGCCGCGAGGTACTGGGGGATCATGTACCCCGAACTGACGCCCGGCTCGGGGGCGAGGAACGCCGGAAGCCCCCGGTTCAGTGCCGGATGCAGGGTCCTCGCGATCCGTCGCTCGGCGAAGGCGGCGAGATACTGCGTCGCGATCGCGAGGGTGTCGAGCGCGAGGGCGAGCGGCTGGCCGTGGAAGTTGCCGCCGCTGACGAACGTGTCGTCCTCGAAGACGACCGGGTTGTCGGTGACCGCGTTGAGCTCGCGGGCGGCGATGCCGGACCCGAAGTCGAGGGCCAGCCGTACCGCGGCGAGGACCTGCGGAGCGCAGCGGAGCGTGTACGGGTCCTGCCCCGCCCAGGCCCGGCGGGCGACCGCGAGACCGCTGCCGGCGAGCAGCTCGCGCAGCGCGCGCGCGGCGGCGCGCTGCTCGGGGGAGTTGCGGACCTCGCCGAGTCGGTCGTCCAGGGACTCCGGGTCCCCTTCGAGCGCGTCGAACGAGAGCGCGAGCGCGACCACCGCGGCATCGAACAGCTCGCCCAGGTCGGCGACCGCGAGCGCGAGGTAGGCGGCCATCAGGGCGGTCCCGTTGAGGATCGCGACCCCTTCCTTCTCCGCGAGCTCGAGCGGAGCGATCCCCTCGCGGGCGAGGACCTCCCGCGCGGGCTCGGGGGCGCCCCCGGACGCGGCCACGAAGGCGCCCTCGCCGGTCATTGCGAGCGCGAGATGCGCGAGCGGAGCGAGGTCCCCCGAGGCGCCGACCGAACCTTGCTCGGGGATCCACGGCACGAGGCCGCGGTTCAGGAACTCGACCAGTCGGTCGACGAGCTCGGGGCGGACCCCCGAGCGCCCCCGGACGAGGGAGTTCAGCCGGAGGAGCATGAGGCCACGGACCACGTCCCGGGGTAGCGCCGGCCCGGCCCCGCTCGCGTGGCTGCGGACGAGGGAGACCTGGAGCTCCCGGAGCTTCGCCTCGGGGATCGCGTGGTGCGAGAGCCCGCCGAAGCCCGTCGTCACCCCGTAGACCGCTTGGCCGGCCGCGACCGCCCGCTCGACCGCCGCGCGGCTCGCGGCGACCTCGGTCCGGGCGGACGGGGCGATCGCCACGGGCGCCCCACCGCGCACGACCGCGAGGAAGTGCGGCAGGGTGAGCGAACGGCCGTCGAGCCGCAGCGGCTCGCTCACGGCAGGACCCCCCGGTCGGGAACCGGCCGAGGATGCGGCACGCGCGACGTCCTTACGGCGGGACCTGGACGACGAGCTCGCCGCCGGACTTCTGCAGCGACGGGATGCGGCGGGTCTTCGCGCCCTTCGTCTGCCAGAACAGCTCGGAGAACTCCTGGACCTGCTTCACCAGCTCCTGGGCGTCCGCGAGGCTCGTGCCCTGGCGGGCCTTCGACGCCGACTTCAGGATCTTCCAGACGACCTCGTGGACCTGCGGGAACTGCTTCGCGTGGTCGGCGGTGAAGTAGTCGCCCCAGATCACGCGCACCTCGCTCTTCACCCGCTCGGCGTGGGACTCCTTGACCGCGGTGTACCGCGCGAGCTTCGAGGTGTAGGCGGCGCGTTCCTCGGGCTTCGCGTCCATCGCCGGGGGCGCCAGCTCCCCGATCAGCTGGTCCATCCGGACCACCGTCAGCGCCGAGATCTGGGCCTCGTACGGGTCGTAAATACCGCAGGGGATGTCGCAGTGGGCGTAGACCGAGCGGGGGGGATGCACGGCGTCAACCAGTCGTTCGAGCCATCCGAGAGCGGAGGGGGTAGCGGGCATGGACCCGCGAGCCCCGGGGGTCGGATAAGGATGCCGGCACCGCCCTCCGGGCCCCCGGTTCCGGGCTCCGAGGAACCGCCTCCGTGGCGGCGCCGGTGGCGCAGCCGCCGGGTCCGGGTCGAGGACGACAGCATGCGCCCCACGCTCGAGCCGGGCGACCGGCTCCTGGTCGACCCCCGAGCCTACCGAACTCGGCCGCCCGCGCCCGGAGAGATCGTCGTGCTGGTCGACCCCGAGCGGCCGTCCCGCTGGCTCGTGAAGCGCGTCCACGGCGTCGACCCCACGGCGGGAACGGTCGACGTCCGGGGGGACGCGGTCGACCGCGCGCGGGACAGTCGTCGCTTCGGCCCCGTGCCGACCAGCGCGCTCGTCGGGCGCGTCTACCGGGTGTACTACCCTCCGGCCCGCCGCCGCGAGCTCTGAGCGGCGTTTCCGCGACCGGGCGCCCGCTCGCAAGCCTTATGCGATGTGTGATTTTGCCACAACGATGGTGGCGGCCACCCCCGTCTGGATCGTCGTCGTGATCGTGGTCGCGGCCGGGGTGGGCGGACTCGGGTTCTACGCGGGCTACGAGTACCGGGGCTCCCCCGCGTCCTCGCCCGGAACGACCGTCAACAACACCCTCTCGCTCCTCGCCGCCGGCACCCTGACGGTCACCTTCCCCGAGATCGCGAGCGAACTCGCGAACGAGACGCCCGGGATCTCGGCCCCTGCCGCCGCCCAGACCTACGAAGGGTCGCTCGACGTGACCACGGCGATCACCTCGCTCGCGGCGACCACGGACGTCGCGGCGCTCGCCGACTTCCGCCTGGCGCCCCAGCTCCTCTATCCGAAGTACGCGAACTACGAGGTCGTCTTCGCCCAGACCCAGGAGGTCCTCGTCTACAATTCGAGCGTCGCCGGCTTTTCCGGCATCAACTCCTCCAACTGGGCCGACAAGCTGGTCGCGGTCACCACCGCCGGCGGCCACGACCGCCTCGGCATCTGGAACGCATCGACCGACCCGAACGGCTACAACGAGATCTTCAGCCTCATGCTCCAGGGGATGCTCTACAACTCGAGCGTCTCCGCCTACTACGGTCACTTCTACGCCGGAGCGCCGGGCGACTACGCCTCCCCGAACGGGGGGACCACGATCCTCGAAAAGGAGTCGCAGGCCGCCTCCCTGATCGAGACGGGGGTGGTCTCCGCCGTGATCACCTATAAGCCGGTCGCCATCCAGAACCACCTGCCCTACGTGCTGCTCAACCCGATCGTCGGACTCGGGGCGAACAACACGACCGCGCTCCACGACTACCAGCAGCTCTCGACCCAGATCATCGGTTCGAGCGGCGCGCTCGCGAGCGTCGTGCCGGCGCCGATCCTCTTCGGGGCGACCGTGCCGCGGAACGCGCCGAACGCCGCGCTCGGGGCGCTGTTCCTGCACCTTCTCCTCTCGCCCCAGGGGAGCGCGATCCTCTCCCAGGGCGGGGCGTGGACCCCGATCTTCCCCGCCTGGACCGACGCGCCGGCGAACGTCCCCGGACTGCTCCAGCCGGACGTCATCGCCCTGCCGTCGTGGGCGAGTGGGTTCCTCTCATGAGCCCGGGGCGCAGGAGCGCCCCCCCGCTGCGGCGACCTTCCCGCGGCTGGCCGTGGGTCGCCCTCCAGGTCGTCCTCGCCGGATCGCTCCTCCTCCTGTTCCTCCTCCCGATCTACGCGCTCTTCACCTACGCCTCGCCCGCCGAGATCCTGAGCGCGGCGAACAACCCGGCGGTCCGGGAAGCGCTCTGGCTCACGTTCTACGCGTCCGGGGTCGCCGTCCTCGCGGCGCTCGCCTTCGCGGTGCCGCTCGGCTACCTGCTCGCGCGCCACCCGTTCCGGGGCCGGAGCGTGGTCGAGTCGGCCGTCGCGCTCCCGGTCGTCGTTCCGCACCTTCTGGTCGGCCTCGGGATCTTCCTGCTCGTGATCCCCGGGACTCCGCTCTACCGCTTCACCACCGCGATCGGGTTCCCGGTCTACGACACGATCTGGGGGGTCGTCCTCGTGATGGTGTTCGTGAGCGCGCCGTACACCGTCCTCGCCGCGGACCTTTCGTTCCGCGCGGTCGACCCCCGGGTGCTCGAGGCGGCCCGCTCGTTGGGCGCGGGCCCCGCGACCGCCTTCCTGACGGTGAGCTTCCCCCTCGCCCTGCGGGGGATCGTCGCGGGCCTGCTCCTGACCTGGGCGCGCGCGGTCAGCGAGATCGGAGGGATCCTGATCCTGGCCTACACGGTCTACCCGGGCGGGATCTACGGCGGCCCGGTCACCTCGACGATCTCGGTCCTCGTCTACAACCTCTTTGAGAGCGGGAACCTCGCCGGCGCGGCGGCGGTCAGCTCGGTCTTCCTCCTCATCGCCTTCGTCCTCTTCCTGGCGGTCCGGGTCGGGGAGCGGTCCGGCTGGGTCCCGTGGCGCCGGGGGGAGCTCCTCCCGTGACGACCTGGTCGGTCGAGGGCGTCGAGTCGGCGCTCGACCGGTTCCACCTCGGGCCGGTCGACCTCGCCCTCCCGCCCGGGCGGGTCACCGCCGTCCTCGGCAACTCCGGCGCCGGCAAGACGACCCTCCTCCGCACGCTCGCCGGCTTCCTGCCCCTCGCGCGGGGCCGGATCCTGCGCGACGGGGTCGACATCGGGGACCGGCCTCCCGAGCATCGGGGGCTCGGCTACGTGCCCCAGGGACTCGGCCTCTTCGCCCACCGGACCGTCGAGCGGAACGTCAGCTACCCGCTCGAGGTCCGCGGGCGGCTCGATGCCCGGGACCGCAGCCGCGAGCTGCTGCGTCGTTTCGGCCTTGCTCCGCTCGCGGGCCGCCGTCCCGTCCAGCTGAGCGGCGGGGAGCTGCAGCGGGTCGCCCTCGCCCGCGCGCTCGCCGCCGAGCCCGAGCTCGTCCTGTGGGACGAGCCGTGGCAGGCGCTCGACGTCGAGGCGCGCCATGCCCTCGACCTCGTCTTCGAGGAGCTCCGGGCGACGGAGCGGATCCCCGTCGTGGTCGTCACCCACGACCCGACCCTCGCGTTCTCCGTCGCCGACGCGTTCCTGATCCTGCGCGGGGGCTCCGCGCGACCGGTGACGGACGCCGCGACCCTGCTCGCGCACCCGTTCGACCCGTTCACGGCGCGGTTCGTCGGGTTCGACAACGTCTACGACCCGGCCGCGCTCGCCGCGGCGCCCCCGGGGTCGCTCGGGAGCTGGCTCGCGGTCCGTGCGGGTCCGGAAGGGGTGGCGTTCGCCCGGCCGCTCGTCGCCGCGGGCGGCGCGGGGCCCGGCGGGTGGACCGGGGTCGTCGTGGCCGTCCGCCCGACCCCCGAGGGGCTCGCCGTGACGGTCCGGGTCGACCCGTTGCGGGTCGCGCTGCGCGTCGCCCCGGCCCCGGGGGCGGCGCCGCTCGTGGTCGGCGCGCCGCTGCGCTTCGACGTCCCCGAGGCGACCGTCCATCCTTTGGGGTGAGCCGCCCTTGTCGTTCCGGAGCGCCCCGATGCACCGCGCGCCGGTCGTCACGGATACCGACGTCGCCCTCCTCCGCTCCCTCGGGCGGGGCGGCTCGCTGGTCGCGGCGAGCCGCCAGGTCGGGATCTCGCGCGACCGGGCGGTCTACCGGATCGCGCGGCTCGCGCGGGCGTTCGGGGGGCCGGTCGTCCGCGCGTCGCGCGGGGGCGCCGAGCACGGCCGGACGACGCTCACCCCCCTCGGCGACCGGATCGTCCGCGGAGGGTTCGATGCCGTCGAGCTCCTGGACGCCCGGCCGCTCGCTCCGATTGCGCTCCCGAACCTCGTGCACGGGCGCTTTTTGCGCGGGCCGCCGGCGGAGGTCCGCGTCGGCCGCGCGCTCCGTCTGCGCGTCGCGTTCGCCGCCGAGGACGGCTCCCCGGTCTCGATGCTCCTCGACCCGGAAGCGGTCGTCGTCGCCCGCCGCCGCTTCCCGTCGAGCGCGCGGAACGTCCTCGCCGGCACGGTCGAGGCGCTCCGGCGGCGGCCGGACTCCGCCGAGGTCACGCTGGTCGTCCGCGTCGCGGGCCTCCGCCTGCGGGTGGCGGTCACGGAGGAGACCGCGCGCGAGCTCGGATTGCGGGCCGGCGCGACGGTTGTGCTCTACGTGAAGGCGACCGCGCTCCGGCGGGTCGAGAGCGACCCGGGCCGGCCTACTCCCGGATCCCCTCGGACGTGAGCGAGAAGACCGCCTCGCCTTCGGGCAGGTTCGGGGAATCGATGAGTCGGGCGATCCGGCGGGGCGGCTTCGATTTCCGCAGGTAGACGCGGTACGTCGCGGCGTGGGCGACGATGTTCCCGCCGATCGGACGGGTCGGGTCGCCGAACAGGACGTCCGGTCGGGCCGAGACCTGGTTCGTGACGACGACCGCGGCGTTGTAGGCGTCGCCGAAGCGCAGGAGCTCGTGGAGGTGCTTGTTCAGGAGCTGCTGGCGGGGGGCGAGCTCGCCGCGGCCGAGGTACTCGGCGCGGAAGTGCGCGGTCAAGGAATCGACCACGAGCAGGCGGATCGGCCGCTCGCGCGCGAGCTCCTGGGCCTTCTGCACGAGGAGCATCTGGTGGTTCGAGTTGTACGCCCGCGCCACGTGGATGCGGGCGAGCGCGGTCTCCGGGTCGAGCCCGACGCCCTTCGCCATGTCGACGATGCGCTCGGGCCGGAACGTGCTCTCCGTGTCGATGTAGACCGCCTCGCCGAGGAGGCCGCCCTGGTCGGCGGGGAGCTGGACGTCGACCGCGATCTGGTGCGCGAGCTGGGTCTTCCCCGACCCGAACTCTCCGGAGAACTCGGTGATCGCCTGGGTCTCGGCGCCCCCGCCGAGCAGCTCGTCCAGCGCCTTCGCGTTGGTCGAGATCCGGCCGAGCTTCTTGCGGCGGGCGAGGAGCACCGTCCCGACCTCGAACTGGCCGACGTCGGCCCGGCGGCGGGCCTCGCCGATGATCTTCTGCGCGCTCGCGGTGCCGATCTCGGCCGCCTCGGCGACGTCGCCCGGCGAGGCGACCGCGAGCTCCATCAGGTCGGTGTACCCGGCTTCCCGGAGCTTGTCGGCCGTCGTCTGGCCGACGCCCGGCAGGTCTTCGAGGGCGATCTCGGGCTTCGGTTCGGCGGGAGGCTCCGCGCCCGCCGCGGCGCGATTCGGGCTCTTGGTCGGCACGCTCTGACGACCGGGCGAGGGAGGATAAGCGTGCGGGAGGGGTGCTGAAACGGTGAACGGTGCGGGCCCCGCGCCGGGGCGCGCGCTAGCGGGGCCGACGGGGGGTCCGGGGCGCGGGAACCGGCTCGGGTTTCTCCGCGACGAGAAGGTAATGGTACGGTCCCAGCTCCGTCGTTCGAACGATCCCAAGCCCGTGGGCTTCGAGCGCGCGCCGCGCCTCGGCCGGGGCGAGACGGTGGGCGACGGGAGGCCCGGCCGGCGACGCCCGCTTCTTCCAGTCGACGTCGAGCAGCTGGCCCCCGGGGCGCAGGAGCCGCACCGCTTCCCGGACGGTCGACGGGGGGATCCCGTGCAGGACGTTCGCGAGGAGCACCCGGTCCGCGACCTCGTCCGGCAGCGGCACCCGCCCCGGGGTCGAGCGGACCGCCAGGAGGTTGCGTCGTCCGCGCGACCGGGCCCGCTCGCGCACGAGCGCGACCAGCTCCGCCGACAGGTCGACCGCGTAGACCCGCCCGGCGGCCCCGACGAGCTCGCTCGCGGGGAACGCGAAGTGACCCGTGCCGGCCCCCACGTCCACGACCGTCATGCCGGGGGCGAGGCCGGCGAGCTCCCAGAGCGTCGCGGGGTTCTCGCGGTCGAGCCGGGCGGGGTCGTCCAGGAGCGCGACCGCCTCCGCGCGACTCCAGACCGCCTCGTGCATCCGGCGGTGGTCGTGCGGCGGGGCGCGCCCGTGCGACCGTGGGGGCATCGTCCCGTCTCCCGGCCGGGGACCCGCGCGGCTACCCGGGCGCCGCGACGGACGCGAACGGCTGGCCGGTGAGCCGCTGGTAGACCGTGGTGTAGAGGCGGCTGACCTCGTCGACCAGGAGCGGGGGCAGCGGGGGGATCGGCGGTTCGACCGCGTGGGCATCGCGCGCCTTCTGCAGCGCGTCGTAGTACCCCGAGGACCGGTAGTGCTGGCGGACGAACTCCTTCGAGAAATCGACCTGCCGGCCGCGCTCGTAGGCGTCCTTGTCCCAGAACCGGTCCTCGTCCGCGGTCCCGAACGTGTCGACGATCATGAGCGCGCCCTGGTCGTCGACCCCGAACTCCTTCTTGCCGTCGACGTGGAGGAGGCCGCGCGGACCGATCTCCTCCTGCATCGCCGCGTCGACCTTCAGGATCGTCTCGCGGATCTCGTCCAGCTGCCGGCGGTCGAGCCCCGAGAGCGCGAGCGCCTCGGGGATCGTGAGGAGCCGGTCGACCGGCTCGAGCTTCGTCGTCACCTCGAAGTGCGGCTGGGGCAGGCGGACCCCGTACTCGAGCGTCGTGCCGGCGGGGAAGCCGAGGTCGGTCGCGGAGACCTTCCCGGACTTGACCCGGTCCCACATCGAGCCGGCGAGGTAGTAGCGGACGATCAGCTCGAGGGGGACGAGGTAGCTCTTCGGGTTCGGGCCGAGGGTCTTCGGCTCGGGGACGACCTGGACCCGCTTCACGCGCATCGTCGTCGGTCCCGAGAGCCCGAGGAAGTGGTTCGGAACTTTCAGCCGCCGGCAGAGCTCGAACCAGAAGCCGGCGGTGCGGGCGAGCGTCTCGCCCTTGTGCGGGATCTCGCTCGGGATGTGCTTATCGAAGACCGAGATGTCGTTCGTGAACCGGAACTCGAGCTCCGTCGGGGAGATCTCGAAGACCTCCTTGACCTTCCCCCGGCGAAGGAATCTCGGGGCGGGCGGGGCCGCGGCGGTCGCTAGCTTCGACATGCCCGCGCCAGAGGGCACGCTCGCTTAACATTCGCGGGCACGCCGGGGTCGACGCGGGCCGTCGCCCCGTGCGAACGCGCTCGTTCGAGGGCTATCGGACGTCGCGGCCCGGGCGGTCCCCCGGCGCCCGCGACCCGTCCGTCGGCGCGGCGCCGATCGGGTCCGAGGCGAGCCGCGCGAGGTACAGCTGGTCCTCGAAGCCCCCGGGGCGGAGGACGCGGTCGCGGAGCACGCCCTCCCGACGGAATCCGAGCTTCTCGAGCAGTCGGATCGACGGCGCGTTCCGCGCGAGCGGGCAGGCTTCGATGCGGTGGAGCTGCATCTCCGCGAACCCGAACCGCACGACCTCGCCCACGGCTTCGGTGCCGATCCCCCGGCCCCAGTGGGGCCGAGCGAATTCGTAGCCGACCTCCGCACAGCGGCCGCCGGGCTCGAAGTGCCAGTAGCAGACCGAGCCGATCGCCCGGTCGTCCGCGGCGAGGGCGACGACCCAGACGAGCCCGTCCCGGCGGGCGAAGTCGGCGATCCGGTCCCGGATCCAGTTCCGGCTCTGGTCGATCGAGCGGTACGGCTCGGCGGCGTAGGGCGCCGTGACCTCGGGGTCGGACTTGAGCGCGAAGATCCCCTCGGCGTCCTCCGCGCGGGGTTCGCGCAGTCGCAGCCGGGCGGTGGTCAGCACGGGAAAGCGGGCGAACGCCGCGTCGAGCGACATCGCCCGGGCGGACGCGCCGCGCGGGGAAAACCCCGGCGCCGGGGGGTCACTAGAGCGAGCGCGCGTGGAGGAGCTGGATCGGCCGGAACCCGCGCTTCGCGTAGAACCGGATCGCGATCTCGTTCTGTGCGGGGAACTCCGCGGTCACGACGCCCGCGCCCTTCGCCTTGAGCGCCGCGGACGTCTCGCGGAGCAGGTACTCGCCGACCCCGCGGCGCCGGTAGAGCGGCAGGAGGTAGATGTCGACGATGACGCCCTCCCACTCGGGGGTGTAGAACGGCCGCTCCCGGACGAGGGCGCGGACGAACCCGACGACCTTGTCCTTGTCGGCGCCAACGCCTTCGGCCGCGAGGATCACGGCCTTCGGGTCGGAGAGCTGGGCCCGGAGGACCTCGTTCGCCTGCTGTTCGGCGTCGTCGCGGACCTTGAGGAGCGGGTCGAACTCCTCGTTGAGCCGCTTCAGCCGCAACAGCAGCGGCACGAGCGCCGGCACGTCGGCCGGGCGCGCGGGGCGCAGGTGGATCGGCACGGTCGGCGTCTCGCTCGGCCCGCTGGCGCTGGTGTCGTTGCTTGCGTTCATCGATCGTTCCGTTCGGCGAGCGCCTTCGCGCTCGGCATGGGGGCGGTGAGATGGGCGCGGGCGAGCGCCCGCACGAGGCGCTCCGAGCGGTCCATCAGGGCGCGCGCGCGCTCGTAGAACTCGTCCCGGGAGTGCGGGTGCCGCGCGATCCCGAGGCGGACGGCGGCGTCCCCGACCGCCGCGGCGACGTGCGGGAACACTTCGACCTCCTCCATCGTCGGGAGGATGTGGGTCGGCGAGAGTCCCTGGTCCCGGGCGTGGAGCGCGAGCTCGCGCGCCGCGGCGAGCACGATCTCGTCCGGGATCGAGCGGGCGCGCGCGTCCAGGACGCCGCGGAAGACCGCCGGGAAGATCAGGGAGTTGTTCACCTGGTTCGGGAAGTCGGAGCGTCCCGTGGCGACGATCGCCGCCCCGGCCGCGGTCGCGACCTCCGGCCAGACCTCGGGAACGGGGTTCGCGAGCGCGAAGACGATCGGTGACGGCGCCATCGACCGCACGTGCTCCGGCCGGATCGTGTTCGGGTCCGGCGTGGACGCGGCCAGCAGCACGTCGGCCCCCTCGACGGCGTGGGCGAAATCCCCCGTCCGGCCTCCGCCGTCGGTCTGGAGGGCGACCCGGTACTTCCACGGGTTCCGCAGCATCAGCTCGTCCACGTCGTCCCGCTCGGCGTCCAGGACGCCCTTCTGGTCGACGACCGAGAGCCGGTGGGGATCGTGACCGAGTGCGAGCAGCAGGCGGGCCGTCACGAGGTTCGCCGCCCCCGCGCCGAGCAGGACGGTCCGGATCTCCTTCACCGAGCGGTGCGTGAGCTCGAGCGCATTGAGCAGCCCCGCGATGGTGGACGCCGCGGTGCCGAGCTGGTCGTCGTGCCAGACCGGGATCGGCAGGCGGCGCTGGAGCTCCTCGAGGATCCCGAAGCACTTCGGGGACGCGATGTCCTCGAGATTGATCCCGCCGAACGCGGGGGCGATCGACTCGACCGTCTGGACGAACGCCTCCGGGGTCGCGGCGTGGATCGGTAGCGGCACCGCGTCGACGCCGCCGAGCCACTTGAACAGGAGCGCCTTGCCTTCCATCACGGGGAGCGCGGCGCGCGGGCCGATGTCCCCGAGCCCGAGCACGCGCGAGCCGTCGGTGACGATCGCGATCGTGTTCCACCGCCCGGTGAGGTCGAACGACCGGTCCGGGTCGGCCCGGATCGCCCGCGACACCTCGGCGACCCCGGGCGTGTACCAGAGCGCAAAGTCGCGCAGCGAACGGACGGGGACCTTCGGAACTGTCTCGATCTTCCCGGAGTAGAACTGGGACAGCTGGACCGCCCGCCGTCCGAGCGCCTCGGTCTTCCCTTCGCTGCGGGCCGCGGCCGAACGCCGGGGTCGCGCGCGCCGCCGGCCGTCTCGCCCCTCGTCGACCGGGGCGGGCGTGCTTTCCGCCATGGACAGCGCGTTGACCGGAGGGCCGTTTATTAACGCTTTGCCGGAGACGTTCGGGGAGTTCGGCGATTGACGCACCCGAACGCTCCCGGCTTCCGTGCGTCGAAAACGGCGCCGGGACCGGGGACTAAATACCCGGGGACTCGTCCGACGGTCGACATCGTATGGCGATCGAGAGCGGCACGCTCCCGCACCCGTTCTTCCGGCCTCCCCGCGACGGTTCGGTCGACCTCATCGCCCCACGAGAGCTCCGGCGGTTGCTCGACGGCCCGTCCCCTCCGTACCTCCTGGACGTGCGTTCGGAAGCGGAGCGCCGGCTCGCCGCGCTCCCGGACGACCATCACGTCCCGTTGCACGCGCTCCCCGGGGCGCTCGGCTCGCTGCCGAGGGACCGGCCGATCGTGGCGTACGACCACCTCGGCTTCCTCGCCCGCCGGGCGGTCGCGTTCCTGCAGGAGCGCGGGTTCCCCCTTACGGCGGCGCTCGAAGGCGGACTGGACGAATTCTCCCGGCTCGTCGACCCGAGCCTCCCGCGCTACGACCTCGACGGGCGCGGGGTCGACGTCGTCCGCCGCCAGATGCCGCGACCCGACACCGGCTGCCTCGCCTACTTCGTCGGCGACCCGAACGAGCGCGCCGGCATCCTGATCGACCCCGGTCACGACGTCGCCCCCTACCTGGCGTTCCTGCGCGACGGGGACTGGCACCTCACGGCGATCGTCGAGACCCACACGCACGCCGACCACCTCGCCGGCCACGCCGCGCTGCACGCCGCGACCGACGCTCCGATCTACGTCAGCCGCCTTTCGCCCGCCGCCTACCCGCACCGCCGCCTCTCCGAGGGCGAGGCGCTCGACTTCGGGGGGGAGGAGCTCGCGGTGCTCGAGACGCCGGGCCACACGCGCGACCACCTGACCCTGCGCGTTCGGGACACCGTCTTCACGGGGGACACGCTGCTCCTGGGCTCGTGCGGTCGGACCGACCTCGGGGACGGCTCCCCCGACCTCCTCTGGGAGAGCCTGACCGACAAGCTCCTGAAGCTCCCGAGCGCGACCGAGGTGTACCCCGCGCACTACGGGGCGCGCCACGCCCTCGGCGACCGGTACGTCTCCTCCATCGGTTTCGAGCGGGCGACGAACGAGGCGCTGCGACAGCCGAACCGCGCGGCGTTCCTTGAGTACATGACCGAGGGGTGGCCGCCGAAGCCGGCCGATTTCGACCGCATCGTGCGCAGCAATCTCGAGGGTTGAGCGGCCGCGATTACCCCCGACGCAACGGCGTTTCTTCTCTCGCACCGCGCCACCGTTAAGGCGGCCGGAACGTCGCCCCGCGCGTGATCGTTCGCACCGGGCTGACCGGCCCGTTCCCCCGGTCGGAGGCCGTGGTCGCGGCGACCCGGGACCTGGACCGGGGTCGCGCGAGCGCGGAGGCCGTCGAGGACCTCTTCGACCGGAGCGAGCGCGAGGTCGTCGCGCTCGAGCGTCGGCTCGGCTTCGACACGGTGACCGGCGGCTACCTGCGGTGGGCGGACCTCTTCCGGCCGTTCGCCGAGACCTGGGAAGGGTTCTCGGTCGGCCCGCTGACCCGGTGGTTCGAGACGAACACGTTCTTCCGGCAGCCGATCCTGAACGCCCCGCCGGGGCGCGCGAAGGGAGCGGTCGCCGCCCGGCTCCCGCCGGCGGTGCGGGCCGATCCGGGGCGCGCCGGCGTGATCCTGCCCGGCCCCTACACCTTCGCGGGCCTCCTCAACAACCGCTCGGGCGAGACGGACGAAGCGCTCGTGCATCGGCTCGGCCGCCTCCTCGCCGAGGAGGTGCGCGAGCTCGTCGGAGCCGGCTACGCGACGTTCCAGTTCACGGAGCCGCTCCTGGTCGACCGCCCCCCCGAGCGGGCGCTCGCCGAGGCGGTCGTCGCCGCGTACACGTCCGTCCACGCGGGCGCCGGGAACGCGACCACGATCGTCTGGACGTACGGGGGAGACGCCGTGCCCGCGTTCCCGCTGCTCGACCGATTGCCGGTCTCGGTCGTCGGGGTCGACCTCGCCGAGACCGACTGGGAGGCGATCCCGCCGTCCTCGGCCCGCCGGGGCCTCGGCCTCGGGGTCGTCGACCCCCGCACGACCCTGGTCGAGGAGGCCGCGGACGTGGTCCGCATCGTGCACGCGCTCAAGGAGCGGCGCCGCCCGTCGATCGTCTGGCTCGGTCCGGGCGGCCCGCTCGACCTGGTGCCGTGGGAGCCGGCGACGCGGAAGCTCCACCTCCTGCCCGCCGCGCGCCAGATGCTCGTCCGGGACGACGGGGGGCGGCCGTGAGCGCGGCGCTGTTCCCGGCCCAGGAGATCGGCAGCCTGATGAAGCCGCGCTGGCAGATCCTCGGGCAGCACGGCGAGCCGCTGGACGAACGGGCGCGGGAGGATTTCCGCCGCGCCAACGAACGGACGCACTTCGCGGACGACCTCGCTTCCGCGGCCGAGGGGCTCCTGGACGGCCGCTCGCGCGAGGTCGGGGGCGACGCCGTTCGCGACCTGGGCGCGCTCTTTGCGCTCCGCCTCTTCGAGTCCGCCGGGCTCGCGCGCGTCTACGACGGCGAGGCCCGTCGGATCGAGATGTACGAGTACCCGATCCGTCAGATGCGCGGGTTCCAGTTCCAGGGTCACGTCCGCTCGTTCGACAACAAGTACTATCTCAAGGCGGCCGTGACGGACGAGGTCCGGCTCGAGCGGCCGTACCACGTCGAGGAGTTCGATTTCGTGCGGCGCCACGCCCGCGCCGAGCCGAAGCTTCCGATCACCGGGCCGTACACGCTCGCCGACTGGTCGTACAACGAGCACTACCTCGCGCGCCGCCCCGGCTGGAAGGGCCGGAGCGTCCGGCGCGCCGCCCAGCGCGAGTTCGTGGTCGACCTCGCAAAGCGCGCGATCCGGCCGACGCTCGCGGCGCTCATCGAGCGCGGGTGCCGGGTGATCCAGATCGACGAGCCCGCGGCCGGCACCCATCCGGACGAGGCGGACCTCGTGGTCGAGGGGTTCAACGCGGCGACCGACGGGCTGGACGCCGAGTTCTCGATGCACATCTGCTACTCCGACTACCGCGACCTGCTCCCCGAACTCCTCGAGGCGAAGCGCTGCCGCCAATGGGCGTGGGAGTTCGCGAACCGGGACCGCGAGGGGCGCGACGGCTACGAGGTCCTGCGCGCCCTCGCGGAGTACGGCGACTCGCGCTCGGTGGGCCTCGGCGTCGTGGACGTCCATCGGGACGAGGTCGAGAGCCCGGAGCTGGTGGCCGACCGGATCCGGCGGGCCGTCGGCTACCTCGGCGACCCCGCGCGGATCTGGGTCAACCCGGACTGCGGGCTGCGGACCCGCAAGCTCGAGGTGGCGACCCGCAAGCTCGACGCGGTCGTCCGCGGGGCGGCGCTCGCCCGCGCCGAGTTCGAGAACCCGCGGGCCTGAGCGCCCCCCGGGGACGCAGGAGGAGGTCGCGCGAACGTGCTCGGGCCCCTCGCTCCGGAAGAGCGACGCACGGTCAATTCGATGTACTGGTCGCCGCCGCTGCTCCGCTACCAGCTGATGACGATGGCGGGCGCGGCGCTCACGATCGCGGGCCTCGTCGGCATCAACGTCGTCGAACTGACCGCCGCGCCGCACTCGGGGGTGCCGCCGCTCCTCCTGCCGCTCACCGCGCTGCTCCTCGCCGGCGGGAGCCTCCTGATCGCCGGCCTCGTCCTGCGGGGGCGGACGTTCCGCGCGCAGGGAACGCGTTCGTGCCCCGTCTGCGAGCAGCCCAACCTCGTCACCGCGCCGCGGTGCCGGAAGTGCGGCGCCCCGCTCGATCGCCCTCGCCCCGCGAGGGGGAAGGGCCCCTCGCGGCCGACGCCCCCCTAGTCCTCGAGACGCGCGGAGAGCACTTCGGCGCCGCCCGGTCCCACGAGGACGGTGTGCTCCGCCTGGGCGACGAGCCCGCCCGCCCGCTCCACGAACACGGGATAGGACTGCAACCCACTGCGAGCCCGGCGGAGCGCCTCGCGCTCGTCCGGGGCGTTCGCCCATCGGAGCGCGAACGGCAGCGTCCGGAACCGCCCGAAGAGGCGGGCGAGCACCGGATCGCCGCCGCCCGGGTCGCGCCGGAACCGAACGATGTTCCCGAACGGTCCGTTGCGGATCGAGCCCATCCCGTTGGTGGCGAACGGCTCGATCGCGACGATCTCCCCCTCGACGAGCGTCGCGTCGCTGTGCCCCGGCACGTTCGGGATCGACTTGCCCGCGTGGAGGAGGTACGGCTCGATCGAGTGGCCGGTGAGGTCGACGATCGGCTTCACGCCGTGCGCCCGGATCGCTTCGGCGATCGCGCGGCTCACGTTCTCGACGGCGACCCCGGGCCGGACCTCGGCGATCCCCGCGCGCAGCCCGTCGCGGGCGGCGCGGATCAGGTTCTCGTGCCGTCGGCCGCCCCCGACCTCGACGGTGTCGGCGGTGTCGGCGATCGCCCCGTCCAGGTGGGCGCCGACGTCGACCTTCACGACGTCCCCCGCCGCGAAGACGACGGGGTCGTCCGGTCCCGGGGTGTAGTGCGCGGCCTCGTCGTTCCGCGAGAGGTTCGCGGGGAACGCCGGCTGGGCGCCGGCCGCCCGCACGAACGCCTCGATCGCCTCCGCGACGTCGCGGCGACGCGCGCCGGGGACCGTGAGGCGGAGGCCGAGCTCGCGCGCGCGCGAGGCGATCCGCCCCGCCTCGCGCCAGCGCGGCAGGGTGTCGGGGTCCACGACCACGGCGGTTCACCTCCGCGCGACCGGCCGCGGGTCCCCGTGCGTCAGGTCGACCAGCTGGGACGCTCGTCCGCTCGGTGCCGGCGGGCCGCTGAGATAGACCGCGACCCCGTCCCCGAACGTGCGACGGGCTTCCGCGACCGTCCGGCACGGCGGACGGCCGTGCGCGTTCGCCGACGTCGCGGTGATCGGGCCGGCGCGGCGCGCGAGCTCCCGGGCGAGCGGGTGGTCCGGCACCCGCAGGCCGACGGTGCCCGACGGCCCGGTCGCGGGCGGGGCGAGCCGTCGCTCGGCGAGCGGCGACGCGGGGACGAGCAGGGTGTAGGGGCCCGGGAGGTGCGTGCGAACGAACCGTCGTCCCGCCGGGGTCAGGCGGGCGAACGCCTCGACCTCCGCCGTCGAGCTCACCGTGACCGAGACCGGCATCCCCGGGGGCCGCCCCTTTGCGTCGGCGAGCCGGCGCACCGCCTCGGGGTCCGCGGCGCGGGCCCCCAGGCCGAGCAGCGTATCCGTCGGATAGACGACCAGCCCGCCCGAGGCGAGGGTGCGCACGGCGCGCGCGAGGGGCGCACCCATCGCTCTAGAAATGCTCCTCGCCGGTGCGCGAGTAGCTGAGGAGCTCCTCGGGGGCGAAGTAGAGCGGGAGCTCCCGCGCCGCCGACTCGGGCGAGT
>Ga0335075_10007027_pt1 | contig 17363 bp, 17 predicted proteins | sample Lox_Sample_24_FD_206723 | JGI IMG/M metagenome (GOLD analysis project Ga0335075, IMG submission 206723) | Soil microbial communities from Loxahatchee National Wildlife Refuge, Florida, United States - Lox_Sample_2.4 | ecosystem: Environmental > Terrestrial > Soil > Wetlands | place: USA...
ATGCTCGGCGGAGAGCCGGTGCTGTCGGACGCCGGCGAGCCGCTGACCGATGCGAGGGGGCGCCGCTCCTACGTGACCAGCGCGGGCTCTGGCCCTTCGGTCGGCAAGCACCTGCTGATGGCTTACCTGCCCACTGACCAGGCCGTGGCGGGAACGCCGCTGCTGGTCGAGTACCTCGGCGAGCAGTATCCGGTGACGGTCGCGATCGCCGGCTCGACACCGCTGTTCGATCCGGCTAACGAGCGGGTCAGGAGCTAGCGCTCGTGGACATCCTGGTCTGCGTCAAGCGAGTTCCGATGGTTGGCGGAAGGATCGTGCTCACCGCCGGCGGCCAGGACGTCGACACCCGCATGTCCGGATTCACCGTCAGCCCGCACGAGGAGTGCGCCGTCGAGGAGGCGGTCCAGATCACGGAACGGGCCGGCGGGGCGGTTACTGTGCTGACGCTCGGGCCGCCGGAGGCTGCCGATCAGTTGCGGGACATGCTGGCGCTCGGCGCTCATCGTGGCGTCCTGCTCGAAACCGACGGCCGGGAGTGGGGCCCGGTTGCCACGGCGGCCGCGATCGCAAAGGCGGTCGGCGAACTCGGGGCTGCGGCGTTCCCCCTCATATTGGTTGGGAACGAGGCCGCGGATACCGGCGGCTACCAGGTTGGAATCCGGGTGGCGCACGCTCTAGGGCGGCCGTGCGTCACCGGGATCAAGCGGCTGGACGTGGCCGGCGACATGCTGCGCGCGTGGCGTGAATACGGCGGCGGGGAAGAGGAGTTCGAGGTCGCGCTGCCTGCAGTGGTCGGCGTCAAGGAGGGCATCAACCTGCCGCGTTACCCGTCGCTGCCGGGCCGGCTGCGTGCGAAGCGCGCCGAGACCGCGGTGCTGAAGCCTGCGTGGCAGGCCGACGGCCTGCGGAAGGTAGCGCTGCGGGTCCCGGCTGGCTCGGCGCAGCGTGCGCGAGTGCTCGGGCACGGGACTGAAGCTGTGCCGGAACTGATGCGGGTACTCGGCGAGATCGGCGTGCTGTCGCCCGCGGGCGTGGCCGGCGGAGACGGGGCCATGACGTGAGCCCGACCGTTCTCTGCCTCGTCGAGCTCGAGCACGGTGAGGTCGCGGTCGCGTCGCAGCGGGCTCTCGCCGTCGCGCGCTCTCTCGTCGAGGCACCGTCGTCGGGCGGCACGCTGGCAGCCGTGGTGTTCGGGGCATCAGGCGCGCTTGCCGACGGCGTTGCTGCCGATCTGACCCGCCACGGCGCCACTGAGCTGTGCCTGGCGTCGGCGGGCGGGCTCACCGGTTACGCGCCGGCGGCATGGGCGCGGACGCTTGAGCAGCTAGCTGCGGCGCGTACGGCCGCCGCAGTAGTGGCAGCCGCGACAGACCACGGCAGTGAGGTGCTGGCGCATCTCGGTGCGATGACCGGGCTTCCGGTCGCTGCTAACTGCGTGTCGGCCGCAGCGACGGGCCACGGCACGTGGCAGCTAGTGCGCCATCGCTGGGCAGGAAGTTTGCTCGAGGAAGCAATCCTGGAGGCGCCGTGCGCGCTGCTGACGGTCGCCGCCGACGCGTCGCAGGCCGATGCGGGCCCAGCGGATGCGGCGCTGGGTGACGCGACGGCAGGTGAGGCGGAGGCGGGTGACGCGGTGCCGGGTGAGGCGGGGGCGCTCGGCTCCACTCCGTCTGGCGCCGGGCCCGGCATTGACGCGGCGCCTGGATTGCCAGTTGTTGCCTTCACGCCTGAGCTGGATGCGGCGGACCTGCGCGTCCGCGCTACCGAATCTGCCGGGCAGGGCGGCGGGATGTCGCTGGCGACCGCCAGGGTCGTGATCGGCGGCGGCCGCGGCGTCGGCGGGCCGGAAGGATTCGCTGCGCTGGAAGAACTGGCCGGCTTGCTGGGCGGTGTCGTGGGCGTTTCCAGGGTTGTCACCAGCCAGGGCTGGCGGCCGCATCGCCAGCAGGTCGGCCAGACTGGCACGAAGATCTCGCCGGACCTGTATCTCGCCTGCGGTATCAGCGGCGCGATTCAGCACCTGGCCGGCTGCCAGTCGGCCAAGCACATCGTGGCTGTTAACACGGACCCGGACGCGCCGATCATGTCGCGCGCCGAGTATGCAGTGATCGGGGACCTGAACGAGGTGATCCCTGCGCTAGTGGCGGCGATCAGGCAAGCTGTCGGCCGGGGTTAGCCGAGTCGGCCGGTCGCGCTAGTTGACGCCCTGCCCGAGTCGGCCGGTCGCGGCACTTGACGCCCTGTCCGGTCGCTAAGCGGTAGCTAGCCTCCCGCCGGTCCGCTCGCGGTAGCTAACGCGCCGCCCCGACGACCGGCTCCATGATCGATGTTGATCCTGGGGGCCTATAGCCCCCCTAAAGTCACAACGATCATGACGGTCGCCGGGGCGGCGCTGGGGTTGATCTTGGTTATGGCTTCAGAAGTTGTGGCGGGCTATGTCAGCTCGACCTGATCCAGGTGTTGCTGAACGCGCCGGAGCTAGACATCGAGCTGGTGGAGTCCTTGTCGAGCCCGCTGTTGTCGATCATGACGATAGACGTCGGGCTCTGCGTGCCCATCGAGCTGCCGTTGTCACTCGATGCGGTGTAGTTGATCGTGCCGAAGTCGGAGAGGGGGAGGATGCCGCCACTGGCAGTGCAGCACGGCGCCTCGGTGATCACCTCAGCCGAGGACCTGTCGAACCCGCTCTCGTTGATCTTCTGAGTCTGGGTCCAGCCCTGGGTACTGTCCTTGAGCACGAGCGTGTAGGTGTCTGTTCCGGAGAACGTCACCGATGCGCTCATCGAGTCACCGGGCTCGACAGTGTTCGTGTAATAGACCGGGTCCGCCGGATACATCTCGTACCAGCCGTAATAATCCGGCGTCCTGCCATCGCAGTCGGAGTCGGAACCGGTTTGCTCAACCGAGTCGCTGCTGTATCCGTCGAGGCCCACCCAGAACGCGGCGTACTCGTCGCTACTGCCGCGCCGGCCGCCACCGCTCGTGCACGTCGCCGTCGGCTGCGTCCAGCTCGCGGACACGCTCGTGAACGATCCATTCGATCCGGTCACTGCGTAGCCTGACCAGTTCGTGCTCTCGGCTTGGAAGTGGCCGTTCCGTTCCGTGGCATGTGCGGCGCCGCCCCCGGGCCTCAGCATTACGCCGCCGGGCTTGAAGCCATGCACCGTTGCGCCGCCTGGCCGCGCAGTCGTCGTGGACGGGTGGTGCACGGTGGCTGCGGATGCGTTGCCGGCTACCAGCCCGAGCAGCGAACCGACAGCGATGACTAACGTCGCGAGGGGGATGCTCCAGCGTCTTAACATTCGGTCTCCTTCGGCCGGGTCGTGTCGTGGCGATGCCGGGCTCAAAAAAAGCCCAAACTCATCTGGAGTCTGGGCAAACTACGCATTCAAGCCTGGGTGACTAGTCATCACCACGAGCGGGACGTTGCCGAGAACCTATAGCGACGCTGGCTCATCGTTAAACAAAGAAAGCTAAAAGAAAAGGTAGATCCTTGGTCAAGGATATTGATTCTGCGAAATATCGCAGTGGATAATGCCCGCTTGCAGGAGATGTTGCTGATGACATTGGTTTGTTTATCGCATTATGTCATTCCTGCAGATGGACTCGGCTTGGGGCAGATCGCGGTGACCGCCGCGCGGGCAGGTCGCGCAGACTCGACCGGCGGACCGGGTGCTGAGCCTTGCAGTCGCATGCGGCAGCTAGCAGGAGGTTCCGCGAACGCAGTCCTGCGGGGCCTCGGCTCGGGGAACGAAGCGGCCGGCAGCAGGCGGCGCCTGCAAGTGGCCGCCTCCAGGCAAGGACCACGTCCGCAGGAGCGCTGAAGCCGCGCCCGGCTGGCCGGGCTGGTGCACAGGCCGGGCGTCGGCGCAGAGGCTGTGCAAAAACTGTGGGTATCCGGTGGATAAGCGGCGATCGCGGGGGATAACAATCGTCGTGCTGTGGACAGCAAAAGAATCTTGAGGAGATTATGGAAAGGCCTTGCGAGCCCGGTCGCGCCGGGAGTAGAAATTCATTCACCACCTGAACAGCAGGCCACCTCGGGGGCAACCCTGAGAGTCTTCGCGAGACCGGGGGACCGGGTATCGCGTGCGGACTGTTAGCCAGGTGCCGGTCTGGTGGCGCCCGGATCAGCTGAGGAATCGGCAGGTCAGTGGCGCGCCGAGACCCTGTGAGGCCCCTGCATCTCATACATGCAGGGGCCTCACGGTTGTTTGCGGGTACGTGCAGGCCGGCCGTCGAGGCTGACCGCTCGCGGCACTCACTATGGCTGCGAGCGAGCCGGCATAAAGTTCCGGTTAATCCAGTTAACGGCAAGTGTCCGGGCCCTCTAAGGGCCACCGGAAAAGAATCATGGAATTGTTTGGAGAAAGCTCTTGCGCGGGGTGTCCCGGGAGGCGTAGAAATTCGTTCACGGCCAAGAAGGTCCCAGTCCCGGAGCGATCCGGGAGCGGCGCAGGGCGGCTAGCCGCGCGGCGCTGCTGGGACCAACCCCTGGCAGTGCAGATGTGTGAGCCAAGTTGGCCGGGCAACCGGCAGGCGAGGCAGGCGCATCTAGCTGAGGCCCCTCCATCTCATACATGGAGGGGCCTCAGTCTGTTTGCGCCTCGTTCGTTTGCGCCTCGTTCGTTTGCGCCTCAGTCTGTTTGCGCCTCAGTCTGTTTGCGCCTCAGCCGCGAGCTGCTCGGGCGGCATAGCGACACGGGCATCGGGCCTGTCATAGTGGCCGGCGTGAACACTTCGCAGCCGGACGAGTCGCCCGAGGTCCGGACGGCGCGACTGCTGCGCTGGCAAGCCGATGCGTGCCGGGAACTTGGCAGCCCGCTCTACGGGGACCTGCTGACGCGCGCGGCCGGTGATCTAGTGGCGGGCGGCCCGACGGCCGAAGTTCTCCGCGGCCATTTCGACGACCGGTTGTCGAGCGTTCTCGCCCTGCGCTTGCTCGGCGGTGTGCACGCGCTGGCCCTGTCTGGCCGTGCGCCGGACCTTGCAGCGTTCTACCCGAGTTGCGGCGGGACCGCCGAAAGCGACCAGGGTAGTCCGCGAGCCTGGACGGCGCTCAGACGCGTCCTGGCCGAACAGGGCGAGACCGTCCGCGGCTGGCTCGACCGGCCGCCGCAGACCAACGAGGTGGGACGTGCTGCTGCATTGCTCGGTGCTCTGAGGCATATCGCCGCAGAATCGAGGTTGCCGATAAGGCTGGCAGAGGTCGGCGCGAGTGCCGGCTTGAACTTGCGTGCCGATCACTTCTTCGTATCCGGCCCCGCTGGCTGGCACGGAAACCCGGATTCACCGGTCGCGCTGACCAACGGGTGGCTGGGTTCCCCGCTGCCGGTGAGCCAGATCGAGGTCGTCGACCGAACAGCCGGAGACCTTGCACCGGTCGATCCGATGACCGACCACGGCCGGCTCACGCTCACCGCCTACGTCTGGCCCGATCAGGAAGACCGGCTCAGCCGTCTTCGCGGTGCTTTCGTAGTCGCCCGGCAGGTCCCGGCCGATCTGCGGGCTGAGTCAGCGTCGGCTACCGTAGCCAGACTCAAGCTGGAGCCGGGTAGCTGGACAGTGCTCTGGCACTCGATCTTCCGCCAGTACCTGAGCGACGTCCAGCGGGCCGAGCTGGCCGCTGGTGTCGCGGCGCTCGGTGCCGCCGCCACTGACAGCGCGCGGTTTGCCTATGTCTATCTCGAGCAGTCGCGGGCGGGCGGGTGCCCGGTCACGCTGACGACCTGGCCCGGCGGGTACCGGCGGGTGCTTGGCGCCGCTCCGGCGCATGGCCTGCCGGTTCGCTGGCACGCCCAGCCCGAGCCCGGCGCAGAACGTCTTCGCATGAGCTAACACGCGGTTTGCGGTAGCTTCGGTTCGTGCTGACCGTCTTTCTCGCCTGTGACGATCCTTACCAGGTGGCGCGGCTTATGACCGATCAGCTCGGCTGGCAGTTGGAGTTCGCCACCCCGGCTGACTCTGACGACCGGCTCGCGTGCGTCAGCCTGGGCGGCGATGAAGTCATGCTGGGTACCAGTGAGGAGCGCTGGCTGCCTGCGGCCAGTCGCGAGCACCGCGGCGCCGGCGTGACCGTTTACATCCGGCTGCCGCAAGGCGAGGACATTGCGAAGGTGCACGAGCGCCACGCTGCCGGAGGCGTTGTCACTCAGCCCCTGAGCCCGCGACCGTTTGGTGAGCTGGCGTTTGACGCGGTCATTGCCGGCTACCGGTTCCTGATCAGCCAGGAGCCAGTCGCTGGCGACCTTTAGCCAGGGCTGGCCCTAATGCCGGCTAGCGCTGGCCTCAGCGTCCAGCAGGATGCTGAGCTCGCGCTCCAGGCCGCTATGGCCCACATCGATGACGCGAAGCGGCAGCCCGAACCGGCCGGCGATCCGCGCAGCCTGCTGGTCCAGGGTCGTGTCGCGGTCCTGCGCGAGCCAGACAAGTCTCCGGTACTGCCCGAAATAGTCAGCCCACAGCTGCGGATAACGGTCGAGGCCCAGCCCGGCTACGACCGTCCGGTCGAACGTGCGAACCAGGAAATCGGTCAGCAGGTAGGTGCCCGGCTCACGCTCGAGCAGCGTACGCACCCGGTCGGCTCCGCCGAGTACGTCGTAGCAGTGCAGCCCGCGCAGGCGGGAGATACCGAGCCGGGAGCATAGGTCGTCGAGTGCGCCGTAGCTGCCGCAATCGGCGTACCCGAGCGCGACCCTCAGGCCGCGCGCCTGCAGCAGGGCGGCGAGCTCTGCCGCGGCCGGCGCGATCCGGTCCGGCCGGTTGTGCAGGACGGCGGGCAGCGGGTGAACCTCGACCGGCCAGCCGCGACGCGCGACGATCTCGCGGACTGGGCCGGCGAGCGCGCCGCAGGCAATCACGGCAAGCTTCGGCGACGCTTCATCAGAGCGGGAACGGGGATTACCCAGGCGAGTGTCGTTCGTCAGGGAACTGCAGCTGCTCGACGAAAGCGTCGTTGAAACCGTCCCGGTCGGAGAGCTCGACATATCTCACCTCCCCGAGCAGGGCGAGTGCCGCAGCACGCTCGCGAACCGACAGCAGCGCCATCTTTGCTCCCTCGCCAGCCACGTTTCCCGCACTGATGACGCGAAGCACCGGCAGCTTCGGCACCAGGCCGAGGGCGATCGCGCTGGCCGGTGACAGATAGCTGCCGAACGACCCTGCCAGCAGCACCTGCTGAATGTCGCGAGGCGCAAGCCCGGCTTCATCGAGTAGCACTTGCCAGCCGGTCGCGATAGCCGCTTTTGCGAACTGCAGCTCGCGGATGTCGCGCTGCGACAGATAAACCGAAGCCGACACATCGCCTGGCTCGCCGGCCCAGTGCAGTACGAATACCCGCTCCTGGCCGAGCATGGTCAGCCGCCGCGCCAGCGCTGGTGCTAGCCCGGCCGCCGCCTCGTCCGGCACGAGGCGGCCAGAGCGGTCGAGCAGGCCGGCCTTCAGCAGCCCGGCCACTGCGTCGACCAGGCCCGACCCGCAGAGGCCGGCTGGCTTGCAGTCACCGATCACGGTCAGCGTCAGGTCGTCAGAGCCGATCGAGACGCCCTCGATTGCGCCGTCCGCAGCGCGCATTCCGCACCGGATGGCGGCGCCCTCAAACGCCGGGCCGGCCGGGGCAGCGGTGGCGAGCAGCCAGTCTCGGTTGCCGAGCACAATCTCACAGTTGGTGCCGATATCAATGAACAGCCTGGTGCGGGCGTCTCGGTTCATACCCGAGGCGAGCAGGCCGGCCGTGATGTCGCCGCCCACGTAGGCACCGAATGCTGGAAACACGAAAGCGCGCGCCCGCGGATGGGCCGGCACGTTCAGGTCGGCGGCCAGCACCTCGGGCAGCTGCCGCGCCGCCATGATGAACGGCGCCACGCCGAGCGGCTCGGGGTCGATGCCGAGTGCGATGTGCGTCATCGTCGCGTTCCCCGCGATCGCAATCTCGGTAACGTCGGCCGGATTGGCGCTCGCCTGCTCGCACACCTCGGCAGCCAGCTCACTGAGCGTTTCCCGCCCCAGTGAGCCCATCGTCTCGAGCGCGCGAGTATCAAGCATCGTGGCGCTGATCCGGGTGATCACGTCGGCGCCGAATGGCTGCTGTTTGTTCAGCATCGACGCCACAGCGAGCGGCGTTCCGGTACTGAGGTCGAGCAGTGTCGCAACGACCGTCGTGGTGCCCAGGTCAAAGGCAATGCCGAGTAGTTGCCCGGTGGTGTCGCCCGGCTGCACGTCGATCAGCACGTCGTCGACGATTACCGCGGTCACTTTGAAGTCGGCAGTCCGCAGCCGCCCGCCGATGCTGCGCAGAACAGCGAGGTCAACCCGCAGCTCCAGGTCATCCAGCGCCGCCAGCACCCGCTCGATATCGGTCTGCTGATCGGCCAGGGATGGCTCCGCCAGTTCGAGGTAACGCTTCTGCGCAGCCGGCCGCAGGATGACCTGGCGGCCGACGCCGACTGTGGCCGCCTTCGGCCTGGTCACGAGCGGCGGCACCTCGATCTGGACATCAGCGTCGGCTATGGCCCGGCAGGCCAGCCGCCAGCCACTGCGCAGATCCTCAGGCGCGAACGCGCGGGCGTCGAGCGGCGAGACTGGCACGCTGCCGTCGAGTACCCGGATCTTGCATTTCTTGCAGGTGCCGTGACCGCCGCAAGTCGAGTCGATCGCGATGCCATTCCAGCTAGCCGCGTCGAACAGGCTGACACCCGGCGGCACCCGCACCCGCAAGCCGGCAGGCTGGAAGTTCAATTCGACCCTGACGGGCCGATCGACCTGGCGCTCGGCCGTCGGGCGCATCGCCGTGCTGTCGGTCGCCGTGCTGTCGGTCGCCGTGTTGCTGCCCACGGTGTCGTACGTCACGGGGCTCCCGGCGCGGCACTCGCCTTGCGGGCCCGGTGCGCGGCGATCCAGGCAGCTCCCCACGGATCCCGGTTCGTCAGCAGGTCGGCCGCCTTCACTGCCTGCACCAGCTGGCTCGACCGGGCGTCCATGATGGCGCTGGTGAGGCCCGCCGCGATGGCCATCGGCAAGAACGCGGCACCGATCGCGCCGCGGTCGGGCATCCCGAACGACACGTTGGACGCGCCGAGCGTCATATTGACGCCCAGATCGTCTCGCAGCAGCTCGATTGTCTCCAGCGTGCGCAGCACCAGCGTGGTATCGGCGCCGACCGGCATCGCCAGCGGATCGATCACGATGTCCTCGATGGCGAGGCCGTACTTGCCGGTCGCGACGTCGACGATCTTGCGGGCCAGTTCCAGTCGCCTGGCCGGCTCTTCAGGGATCTCTTCCTCGTCGTTCGGCAGCGCGATAACCGCCGCGCCGTAGCGCTTGACCAGCGGCAAGATCGCCGCGAGCCGGTCGTCTTCAGCCGTCACCGAGTTAACCAGCGCCTTGCCCTGGTAGACAGCAAGTCCGGCATCGAGGACCTCGACGATTGACGAGTCGAGGCAGAGCGGCAGATCGCACCGGGACTGGATCAGCCCGATCGCCTTGGTCATCAGCTCAGCCTCGTCGCAGAGCGGGGCGCCCATGTTGACGTCGAGTACCATCGCGCCGCCAGCGACCTGATCGGCGACGTCGATCTCGACCCTGGCCAGATCGCCGCGCCGCAGCTGGTCCTGGAAGATCTTGCGCCCGGTCGGGTTGATCCGCTCGCCGATGATGCAGAACGGGTTCTCCGCGCCGATCCGCACCTCGCGGCTAGCGGAGGACAGGACCGTTTCCATCGCAGCTGCTCCGTTCGCTAGTTGGCGGCCCGCTGGGGGGAGAAAGCAGCGCGGTCAGGCCGGCGCGACCGCGCGGCGCCTTTGCAGAAGCTCCTTGGCGCGTACGACGGCTGCGGAGGCATCGGCGGCGTAGCCGTCGGCGCCGACTACATTTGCGTACTCCTGCGTGACAGGCGCCCCGCCGACCATCACGATGACCTGGTCGCGCATGCCTGCCTTCTCCAGTGCGTTGATGTTGGCCTTGAACATCGGCATCGTGGTCGTCAGGAAGGCGGAGAACCCGACGATGTCCGGCTGGTGCTCCCTGATGGCGTCAAGGAACTTCTCCGGCGAGACTTGCACGCCGAGGTCGATCACCTCGAAGCCAGCGCCCTCGAACATGATGTTGACCAGGTTCTTGCCGATGTCGTGCACGTCGCCCTTGACCGTGCCGATCACGATCTTTCCGATGGTCTGGGCCCCGGTCTCGGCTAGCAGTGGCCGGAGGATCTCCAGCGCCCCGGCCATCGCCTTCCCGGCGATCAGCATCTCCGGCACGAAGAAGTCGCCTCGCTCGAACCGCGCGCCGACCTCTTCGAGCGAAGGGATGAGCGCCTCGTAGAGCAGAGTCTCAGGTCCGAGGCCTTGCGCCAGGCCCTGCCTGGTGAGGCTGAGCACTTCAGGGCCGTTGCCGACGAGGGTGAAGTCGTAGAGCTGGCGGAGTAGCTCGTCTCGGGTCATGAGGCACCTCTTCCGGGGGCTGGGACGGCTTCCTGAGTTGCGGGGGCGGCGCGGTGAAGCACGCGAGCGGACCGCTCGTGACCGAGCAGCGCTGACAGCGAGCGTGCCGCGGCCATGCAGCTGCGCGCAGCGAGTGGAATGGCTTCAGCGGTCAGCCGGGTGGCAGGCCCGGACACCGACAGCGCGCCGACCACGATCCCGCCGCCTGCGAACACCGGCGCGGCCACCGCGACGAGTCCGGGCTCTAGCTCCTCAATGGTCACCGCGTACCCACGCTCGCGCACGGCGGTGAGTTCCGCCGCCAGCACGGCACGGCTAGTGACGGTGCGGTCCGTGCGCTGCTCGAGCCTGCCGCTGGGCAGCTCCGCGGCGCCGAAAGCGAGCAGCACCTTGCCGAGCGCGGCGCAATGCAACGGGACCGCGAGGCCGACCCAGTTGGTGCCGCCGATCAGGTACTTACTATCCACCTGTGCGATCTGCTCGACCATTCCGCCGTCGCGAGCCACGCCGAGGTTGACGGTCTCACCTGTCTCATCGCCGAGCTCGGCAAGCACTGGCTGGGCGACGCTGACCAGGTCGGCCTCGGCCCCGCCGCGCCACGCGTAAGAAACAAACACCTCTCCGGGCGCGAACCGGCCGGCCAGGTCGCGCCGGACCAGGCCGTTGCGCTCCAGCGCGGTCAGCAGCCTCGATGTCGTGCTCTTGGCGAGTCCGCTGGCGGCGATGAGCTCGGCGAAGGAGACCGGGTCCCGATGCCGGGCAACCTCGATGAGCAGCTGAGCCGCCCGGTCGACGGCCTGGGTTCCGGTCGGAGAGGTCACGGCAGCGGTCCCGCTTCTGAAATCACTTCTGCGCCATTCCCGGCAGTTCCATACTACGGAACATTGTTCTACGATGTGATCCTAGATTCGGCCTTTCAGGGTGGTCAAGACGGTGCCATTCCCCTGTCGTTCTGAAGGGCGCCGTCGCTTCGAGTCGCACTGCCGTTCCGGGTAGCACTGGCGTTCCGGGTAGCACTGGCGAGGTGGCAATGTTCCGCAACACGATGCCGAGGTACGAGATCCTCTCGCCGGACGCGATCGGCGTGCTCGACAAGGGCTGGCGCCGGATCGTGTCCGAGATCGGCATCCAGTTCGCCAAGCCCGAGGCGGTCGAGTTGTTCCGCAAGGCCGGGCAGCGCACGGACGGGGAGGTCGTCTACCTCGACCCGGACTTCGTGTTGGAGCAGGTGGCGCTCGCGCCCCGCGAGTTCGACGTCCAGGCCAGAAACCCTGCCAACAACGTGCACATCGGCGGCGACGACATGGCCTTCGGCGCGGTATACGGCTCACCGTTCGTGCGCGATGGCGACGTGCGGCGGGACGCGACCATGGAGGACTTCCGCCGGCTGTGCATGTTGTCGCAGTCATTCGGCGAGCTTGACTCTGCCGGGGGCGTCATCTGCGAGCCGAACGATGCGCCGCTTGACTCGCGGCACCTGGACATGATCTTCGCGTTGCAGACTCTGACCGACAAGATCTACATGGGGAACGTGGTGTCCGGGCCCAATGCCGCCGACACCATCGCGATGACGGAGATCCTGTTCGGCGGCCGTGCTGCCATCGAGTCGGTTCCCGCGACGATCTCGCTCATCAACTGCAATTCCCCGTTGCGCTGGGATGACCGGATGCTCGACGCCCAATTTGAGTACTGTGCCGCGCGGCAGCCGGTGGTGCTAACCCCGTTCCTGCTAATGGGGGCTATGTCGCCGGTCACGATCCCGGCCGCCCTCGTCCAGCAGCTGGCAGAAGCGCTGTCCGGCATCGCGCTGGCCCAGCTAATCCGGCCCGGGTGCCCGGTTATTTTCGGCTCGTTTCTCTCCAATATCGACATGCAATCTGGCTCGCCCAGTTTCGGAACGCCCGAATCCGGCATCGGGCTGCTCTGCACGGGGCAGCTGGCGCGGCATTTCGGCTTGCCGTTCAGGACCGGCGGCGGGCTGAACGCAAGCCAGACATGCGACGCGCAGGCAGCGTATGAGTCGCTGATGACGCTGCTGCCGACATTCCTGGCCGGGACGAACTGGGTAATGCACGCGGCGGGCTGGCTGGAAGGCGGCCTGGTGTCGTGCTACGAGAAATTCATTGTCGATATCGAGCTGCTGCGGATGTTGCGGGTGGAGTTCACGCCGCTGGAGATCGACGAGGCGTCGCTGGCCTTCGGAGCGCACACCGAGGTCGGGCACGGCGGTCATTTCCTCGGGGCGCAGCACACCATGGAGAGATTCCGCGAGTGCTTCTACCGCCCGCTGCTGTCCTCGACGGCGAACTACGAGCGCTGGCTGAAGCTCGGTGGCAAGGACGCGACTGCCCGCGCTGGCGAGATAGCCGCGAAGACCCTCGCCGAGTACTCCCGGCCGCCGCTGGACGACGCCATCAGGGACGAACTGGCGGATTACGTCGCCCGGCGGCGCGCTGAGCTGGGCGACTGAGGTCTCGGGAGTTGCTCAGCCGGCCTATGAGAGCGGCCTGAAAAGAAAAACCACACCCCAACGCGAGTCAAAACTTGCGCTCATGCGGTCACGTTCGTGTTGTGGTCCGCCGCGTAGTGGTACCAATCTGCTTATTTGTCTGGATAAATGGCCTATCGTTGAGTTGCGATAGCACGCCGAATTGCGGGTGTATCGGCGGGAAAGGCTGCCGTCAATTGGCCGGCTACCTATCGCGGAATCGCCAGTATTTGGTCAATGCCAAAAACCTTCCGCCTTTCACCCGAGCTCGGCCCGGGTACGTGCCCCGAGGTCAGGCGCCCGTGTGTCGTCCGGGCGCAACTGCGTCAGAAAGGGACGTGTGAACGAACGCAGTACGCGCTGCGCACCGAAACGACGACTCTCGACTCAGCTGCGCAGCGCGGTGCTCACCGCGCTCGCAGTCCTCGTTTTGCTCGTCGCATCCATCGGAATTTCACACCCATCTTCAGCTCGAGCCGATACCTCTACCTCAGCCGTGGCCATGTCGGCAACAAGGAACCTGCGGCTGTCGATCTGGCACTGGGCACTCAGACAGCGTGGCAAGCCGTATATCTGGGGCGACACCGGCCCGAGCGGCTATGACTGCTCTGGCCTGGTCTACGCCGCTTATCGTTCGCGCGGCATAGACCTGCCCCGCACGACGTACGAGATGCTCGACAGCTTGCGCCTGATCCGGATTCGCAAGTCCCAGGCAAAGCGCGGTGACCTCGCCTTCTTCGGCACAGGTCACGTCGAGCTGTACGCGTGGGGCAACTGGACGTTCGGCGCGGCCGCGCCGGGCACTGTCGTCGGGTTCCACCTGATGAACTCGTACTGGCACCCGACGATGTACTTCAAGGTGCGGATGTTAGCGGTGCAGGTGCCGGTGCCGGCTCGCTGCAGGTCACCCCGAGCCGGTACCGGCACCCATGCGGCGTGTATCGCCTGTGATGCCGGAATGGGTGCCGAGTTGATGCGGCTGGTGCTGCACTGATCCGGCACCCATGAAGATCATTCCGGCTTGGCGTCGGCGTCAGTCGCGCCGGGTGGCCCAAATCGCCGCGGCTGCCGGGGGTGGGTGGCGGGTTGATGCACCTGGTGCTGCACTGATCCGGCACCCATGGAGATCATTCTGGCTTGGCGTCGGTGTCAGTCGCGCCGGGTGGCCCAAATCGCCGCGGCTGCAGGGGATGGGTGGCGGGTTGATGCACCTGGTGCTGCACTGATCCGGCACCCATGGAGATCATTCTGGCTTGGCGTCGGTGTCAGTCGCGCCGGGCTGGTTGCCTCAGTCGGTCGGCCATGCTCTCAGCGGTCAGCCGTGCTGGCCTCGCGGGACGGCTCTGGCACAGCCTGCGTGGCCGGCCGACCAGGTAGCAGCAGGGCGGGCACGAGTGCCAGCGCGGTGAACCCTACGCTCCACCAGAAGGTGCGGTCGAACGCGGCGGACAGCCCGGCGGGACCGGCCGCGCGGACCGCACTACTGGTGAGGATGACCACCAGGACCGCCGCACCGAACGCTCCGCCGACCTGCTGCATGATGCGCGTTGCGCTGCTCGCGTCCGGCAGTTCCGCCTTCGACAGGCCCTGGAACGCGCCGGCCATCAAGGCGATTGTCGCTGCGCCGAGCCCGGCGCCGCGGACCACGAGGGCCGCGCCGAGCAGCCACTCGCTGGTATGCACGCCGGCCAGCGCGAATGGCACGGTGCCGACAGCGGCGAGCACGATGCCGGCGATCGAGATCGGCCGGGAACCGAGTTTGTCGGTGAGCCTGCCCACGACCGTGCGGGGCAGGATGCTGCCCACCCCCTGTGGCACCAGCAGGAGGCCAGCCGCAAGCGCGCTGAAACCGCGGTCCTGCTGGAAGTACAGCGGCAGCAGCAGCATCGCGCCGTAGATCGACAGCCCGGCAAGGAACATCAGCGTGCCGGCACCGGTGAAGCCGCGGTGGCGGAACAGCCGCAGGTCCACCAGCGGCACTACAGCCGTATGCAGGGCGTGCCAGATAAATGCGGCCAGCAGCACGGCGCCTGCCGCCAGCGGGATGATGACGCGCTGCTGACCGAAGCCGGCGGCTGTGCTGGCCTGCGCCAGACCGTACAGCAGGGCGGCCAGGGCCGGGCACAGCAGGACCAGCCCGGCGATGTCCAGCCGGGCCGCGCCGGCAGCCTGGTTGCGGGCTTCGTCCGCGGACCGGGCGGGCAGGCCGCGCCAGGCCAGGACGATAGCGGTGATGCAGAACGGCACGTTCACGTAGAAGATCCACCGCCAGCTGAAGTTGCTGATGATCAGCCCGCTGATCACCGGGCCGAACACCGGCACGACGGCGACCGGAAGGCTCACCGTGGCCATCAGGCGGCCAAGCTGGCGACCGCCAGCTGCCTGGGTCAGCAGAGTGGTCAGCACCGGCATCAACAGGCCGCCGCCGATGCCCTGGAGCACGCGGAATCCGATGAGGCTGCCGATATTCCACGCGGCGCCGGACAGCACCGAGCCCGCCAGGAAGACGATTAGCGCGAACACCCAAGTGGCCCGGCCGCCGAAGCGCGCGAGCGCCCAGCCGCTGAGCGGGATCACTATGCCGAATGACAGCAGGTAGCCCGTGATCACCCACTCGATCGCCGACACGGTGACATGCATGTCGCGGCCGATGGTGTCGATGGCCACGTTGACGATCGTGGTGTCCAGCAAGGACGGGATGGCGCCAAGCAGCAGGATCGTGACGAGGCGAATCATCGCCTTGTCGAGCTTGGCTGACGGGGCGGGCGTGGCTTGCACGGGCCGGCTGGCGCTCATAGCTCGCCGCGCAGCGCCGGCACCTGCCCGCGCACGGCCGAGATGTCAACTCCGGCCGGCGCCTGCGTGCGGCTGAATCGGTTGGTCGGTCCCTCGGCCTCGATGACCGTTGCCATGGCCGCCCCTATCTCTCGCGATATTTGCGTAGCCATCCTCAGCGGCTGCGCTGACACGCCGTCGTCAGCCCGCTGACAGGCGGTCACGACGCGCTGACATCCAGACGAGAGCGAGCCGGTAACCACTGAGTAAACTACACCGTGCAGTGCATAGTTGTATACCGCTCAGTGCAATTAGCTACACTGTCTAGTGCAAGGCCGATCGGCTGGCGCGGCAAGGCTGACCGGCTGGCGCGGCAAGGCTGACCGGCTGGCGCGGCAAGGCTGACCGGCTGGCGGCAAGGCTGACCGGCTGGCAGCAAGGCTGACCGGCTGGCGCGGCAAGGCTGACCGGCTGGCAGTAAGGCTGACCGGCTGACGAGCGCATTGTGCGCGGAGCGGACGAGAGGCAGGTGAAGCCCAATGCCGACCCCTCCCCGGTCCGGCCTGGAGCGGCCGAGACCTTCGGGAGCTCCGCGCATGCCTCGCGGCGGGCGCCTGGGTGCCTCGGAGCGCAAGCGCGAGGCGATCGTGCAGGCGGCTGTTCGCCTGTTCCTGCGCGACGGCTTCGAGCGGACCAGCGTGGACGCGATCGCCTATGAAGCCGGGGTGTCCAAGCGCACGATCTATAACCACTACGGGGACAAGGAGAACCTGTTCCTGTCGGTGATTGGCGACGCCTACGACGCGCTGATCGCGGCGTTCGGGCAGCTCATTGACCAGCACCTGACTGATGTTCCTCGCGATGCCGTTGAGGAGCACATCATCGCCTTCGCCTGCGATGCGGCGTTGACGGCGTCGCGATCATCTGACCGCGCCGCGGTGCTCCGGCTGATGATGTCAGAGGCCACGCACTTTCCTGAGCTGCGTGTCCTGCAGAAGCGCCCGCGCGGTGTCAGGTGGGTCATTGCCGAGCGGCTGACGGGGCTGGCCGCGCGCGGCCTGCTGGAGCTACCCGAACCGGAAGAAGCGGCGGACCACCTGTTCTCGCTGACAATGGGTTCTGTGAACAATCGCTCGCTGTTCGGGGCGTGGCCGCTCACCGACGAGGAGATCAGGCAGATGGCCACCAGCGGGGCGCGCGCATTCCTGCGCGCCTACCTGCCGCGCTAATGGGGACGCCGGCACGTGGCCAACAGTCGCCGCTGCCGGGATGGATGCCGAGTTGATGCACCTGGTGCTGCACTGATCCGGCACCCATGAAGATCATTCCGGCTTGGCGTCGGCTTCAGTCACGCCGGGTGGCCCAACCGTCGCCGCTGCCGGGATGGATGCCGAGTTGATGCACCTGGTCCTGCACTGATCCGGCACCCATGAAGATCATTCCGGCTTGGCGTCGGCTTCAGTCACGCCGGGCCCGGCGTCGGGCTCGTCAGGGGTCAGGTCGCTTTGAGCGCCAGGGTCCGCGCCGGCCTCGGGCTCGTCAGGGGGCACGTCGCTTGGAGCGCCAGGGTCCGCGCCGGCCTCGGGCTCGTCAGGGGTCAGGTCGCTTTGAGCGCCAGGGTCCGTGCCGGCCTCGGGCTCGTCAGGGGGAACGTCGCTGGCAGG
>Ga0335075_10007028_pt1 | contig 17363 bp, 18 predicted proteins | sample Lox_Sample_24_FD_206723 | JGI IMG/M metagenome (GOLD analysis project Ga0335075, IMG submission 206723) | Soil microbial communities from Loxahatchee National Wildlife Refuge, Florida, United States - Lox_Sample_2.4 | ecosystem: Environmental > Terrestrial > Soil > Wetlands | place: USA...
GGCGTCTTGGGGCCGTTCGTCTCGACGATCATTCTGTCGCCCGCGAGATCGCCTGAAACGGCGTGCACCGACAGACCGGGGAAAGCCTGTTCCAAGCCCTTTTGCAACGCCTCACGTTTCGGGTCGAAATAGCGGAACTCGGGCATGTCCTCGTCCACGACATAGCCGATGACCTTTCCCGTCCACTCGTCTCTGAGCACGTTCGCGACGTCATAATTCGCATCATGGAACAGCTTCGTTTGCACTCCGGTCGCGATGTCGATGCGGTCTAGGCTATTCGTACCCGTCTCGTCCGGTGCCAGGCGGATAATCGCCTTGCCGTCTTCCGAAACCCCTTCCACACCGTCGCCCCTGTCAACTGTCACGTCATAGGTGCCGAGGGCGCGCCAGTCAGCATTGTCGAGAATCTTCAGCGTGTTATGCCACAGCGGAGTATCGTACGACCTCTGATCGCGTACCGAATCTACGCGCGCCAGTACGTTACCGTGACCGTCCATAAACCATTTGGCCGCTATTTCCTTGTCCGGGCCCGGATAGTGCTTGACGAAGGGCTGCGGCCGCCCGCCGTTGCGGATGTCCATGGAAAAAATTGAATTCCCAAATGTTGCGTAAATAATGTCCGGGTTATCGAGATCAACATCGACGATCTGGGCGTAAGCCGTGAGCTGTACCAACTTGTTTTCCTTGAGCAACGCCGCCGCGGCGTCGGCCATCGGGCGGAGCAGATCCGAGTTGTATCGGTCATACACGCCAAGTTTCATGTTCTTCTTATCGTAAAGGATTAAAGCATCGTTCTTCACCCATCTCATTCCTGCCAGTGTCCAGTTGCTCGACGTTATGATTTGCGGCAGTTCCTGCGGAGCATCAACCTTGTAGATCGCAACCGCCGGACGGCCGTTGATCCCGCGGATGAGTGCGAAGCGCGTACCGTCAGGAGAAATCTGCGGTGGTTCGACGGGCAACACCGCAAAAGCCTCTACGGGAGGTTTGGAGGGTGCCGGCGGCGGTGCCGCCACCGATGGCGGCGTCTGCGCGTGTCCAACGCACAACGTACTACAAATGACCGCAACGGCCACGCCAATGCGTGCCAGCAATCTCATCCCAGCCATGATCGCTTGCCCTGCTCTCGACATTCCCCAGGACGGCAGGTCGTACCAGTCCCCTCAGTGCGAAAAGCCTATCACAGATGCCGACGCTCCGGAAGCAACCGGAACATGAAATAGTTCAACTAGGCCGGGTGGGTGCCGGGCGTAATGAATGCCCTGAGCCAGGCGATGGCGTCGGGCTTGTCCCATTCGGCGGGGCCGACGGCGCGGGCGCGTTCGAGGCCTGCGGGATCGATGAGCGCGCTGAGCGGCAGGCCGAAAGCACCGAACGCGGCGAGGAATGCATGGTTGGAGTCGAGATAGACGGTGAGATCTGCAGCGCCATGCGCCTTCAGAAACGCCGCAGTGTCTTTGGCCGATTCCTGGCCTTCACTGACCGCGACGATGGTCAGCCCCGGCAGCGCGCGATGGAGCTGCGCTAGCGCGGGCAATTCCTTGACGCAGGGCGCGCACCATGTGGCCCAGAGATTGAGCAGCACGTAATGGCCGTGAAATGTCGCGAGCGACAGCCGCTCGCCTTTCGCGTCGGTAAAGGCCACAGCGGGGATGGTTTTCGGCTTCGCATCGGGCACGAGCTTCGACAGCGCCTGGGGCGGGTTCGCCCCCGCGTGGACAGACCTCGCAGGGATCACATATAGAGCAGCAGCGGCGCCGGCGGCCGCAACCAGGGCAAGGATCGCAATCAGTTGGCGCAAAACCGGTTCCCGTTGTGAGTGCGAACGAGATGTGGGGCGGCCGCTTCGCAGGCGGTCCCGCCGCGCTGATGGAGGAAATAAACGCGTCCATCGCTTTCGACAAGCGCCTCGCGCAGGAGGATATTGCGGGCTCGCGCGCGCATGCCGAAATGCTGGTGGCGCAGGGCATTATCGCGCGCGAAGATGGCGCGGCAATACTCGAAGGTCTTGGCCGGATTGCCGTGGAAATCGCGTCGGGACAATTCGTCTTCCGGCGCGAACTCGAGGATATTCACCTCAACATCGAATCCCGCCTTGCGGAAATCGCGGGCGATGCAGCCGGACGGCTGCACACCGCGCGTTCGCGCAACGACCAGGTGGCGACCGATCTGCGCCTGTGGACGCGCGCGGCCTGCGGGCGCATCGACGCCGCGTTGCTTGCGCTGCAACGCGCTTTGCTCGGTCAGGCCGAAGCCCATGCCGAGACGATCATGCCGGGCTTCACCCATATGCAGCCTGCACAGCCCGTCGTCTTCGGCCATCACTGTCTCGCCTATGTCGAGATGTTCGCACGCGACCGCGGGCGGTTTGCGGATACTCGGACGCGGATGAACGAATGCCCGCTCGGCGCAGCGGCGCTGGCGGGCACGTCGTTCCCGATCGATCGCCAATATACGGCGCAGGCACTCGGATTCGCCGAGCCCATGCGCAATTCGCTCGATGCCGTCTCGGCGCGCGATTTCGCGCTTGAGTTTCTCGCGGCGGCGGCCATTGCCGGCACCCATCTGTCACGGCTCGCCGAAGAAATCGCGCTGTGGGTCTCGCCCGCCTTCGGATTTTTGAAACTGAGCGACGCCTGGTCCACCGGCTCGTCAATCATGCCGCAGAAGCGCAATCCCGATGCCGCCGAGCTTGTCCGTGGCAAGACGGGGCGGCTGCTCGGCGATTTCGTTGCGCTGACAATGGTGCTGAAAGGTCTCGCCCTGGCCTACGCCAAGGATCTGCAGGAGGACAAGGAAGCGCTGTTCGACGCGGCCGATACGGTGGAATTGTGCCTTGCCGCGACGACGGGAATGGTCTCCGATTGGAGCGTGAACCGCGACGCGATGCGAATGCGCGCGCAGGCCGGGTTTCCGACCGCGACCGACCTCGCCGACTGGCTGACACGGGTGAAAGCCATTCCATTCCGTGCCGCCCACCGCATCGCGGGCGCGATCGTGAAGCGCGCGGACGAACTGAACCTGGCGCTCGAAAAGGTACCCCTCGCAGAAATGCAGAAGATCGAGCCGGCGATCACCGCCGATGTGTTCGATGTGCTTTCGGTTGCCGCCTCGGTCCATTCGCGCCAGAGTTTCGGCGGCACGGCACCGTCGCGGGTGCGCGAGCAGATTCAATACTGGCGAGAGAAACTGGCGTGATCGGCAAATGGAAAAAGAGGTTCACGCGGAGACGCGGAGACGCGGAGAACCGCCGCCAGGATGCGACGCCGCCAAGAGATAATCGCGCGCATTCGCGCGCCATTCTTTCTCTGCGTCTCTGCGTCTCTGCGGTTCAATCAACTCCTCCGCACCTCCGCGCCTCCGCGTGCAAAATGAATTGTCTAAGACTGCTCGTCGCGTTCTCGCTGATGTTGCCGGTCGCGGCGTGCGGGACGAAGACAGAATTGCTGATGCCGAACGGCAAGCCGACGCCGCGCAACCAGCGCGATCCCTCGCAGCCGCCGAGCCCCATTTCGCGATGAATCATTTCACCTATCGTGACGGGCGGCTTTACGCCGAGGATGTCGATCTCGCAGAACTGGCCGAAAAGACCGGCACACCGGTCTATGTTTATTCAACGGCGACGCTTGAGCGGCATTACCGCCTGTTCGCCGACGCGTTTCCTCCCGACGCGCTGATCGCCTATTCCGTGAAGGCCAATGGCAATCTCGCCGTGCTGAAGACGCTTGCGAGGCTTGGCGCCGGCGCCGATGTGGTGTCGGGGGGGGAACTCGAAAAAGCGCTGCTCGGCGGAATTCCGCCGCAGAAAATCGTTTTCTCGGGCGTGGGAAAGACGAAGCCGGAAATGGCGCGCGCGCTCGAAGCGGGCATCCATCAGTTCAATGCGGAGAGCGAGTCCGAGCTCGAAGCGCTGAACGAAGTGGCGGAATCTCTGGAAGCGACGGCGCCGGTCACCATCCGCATCAATCCCGACATCGACGCCCATACCAACGCCAAGATCACCACCGGTACCTCGGAGGTGAAATTCGGCATTCCCTGGACGCGGGCGCGCGATGCGTACAAACTTGCGGCTTCGCTACCGGCACTCAAGATCGTTGGCGTCGATGTACACATCGGCAGCCAGATCACTTCGCTTCAACCCTTCGAAGATGCGTTCGAGCGGATCGCCGGATTGATCGGCGAGCTGCGCGCCGATGGCCATGAAATAACGCGGGCAGATTTCGGCGGCGGATTGGGCGTTCTTTACGATCCGGCCGAACCTTCGCCGCCCGATCCCTTCGCCTATGCGAAGATGATCGCCCATGTGGCCGGCCGGCTCGGCGTTTCGCTCATCCTGGAACCCGGACGGCTGATCGCCGCCAACGCGGGAATTCTCGTTTCGCGGGTGATTTACGTCAAACGCGGCGGAACGCGCATATTCCTCGTTATCGATGCCGGCATGAATGATCTCATCCGGCCCGCGCTTTACGACGCGCATCACGAAATCGTGCCCGTGCATGGGCATACCAGGGGCGATTCTCCCGAAATCTATGATATCGTCGGCCCCGTCTGCGAAACGGCCGACCTTTTCGCGCGAGAGCGCAAGATGCCGCGAATGAAAAGCGGCGACCTGGTGGCGATATTGACCGCGGGCGCCTATGGCGCGGTGATGGCATCCGCCTACAATGCACGGCCGCCCGCCGCCGAGGTGCTGGTCCGCGGCAGGGAATGGAGCGTGGTGCGGCCGCGATTAAGTTATGACGAACTTGCACGACTCGATCGCCTCGCGCCCTGGCTGGAAGACTGAGCGTCACGAACGCTACATCACACTGGCACGACTGGTGCTCGCCTGGGAACGCGCCTGGCCCGCGCTGTGGCCCGCGACGGGCATCGTCGGACTCTATATTGCGGCGGCCTTTCTCGGGCTGACGGATGCGCTGCCCGGCGTGCTGCGCGCGCTTCTTCTGCTGGCCGTGCTCGTCGGCACGGGTTATGCGCTCTATCGCGAATTTCGCAACTGGCGCATGCCGCGCTGGGAAGAAGCGGCGCGCCGGGTGGAGCGCGACAGCGCGCTTCCGCACCGGCCGATCACCGAGCGCAACGACCGCCTCGCGATCGGCGCGGGCGATCCTTTTGCGGAGTCGCTGTGGCGCGCGCATATCGTGCAGCTGCTTCGGCGGCTTGGCCGGCTGAAGCTTGCGCCGCCCTCGCCCGGCCTCGCGGCGAAGGATCCTTACGCGCTTCGTTACGTCGTGCTGCTCATCCTCTGCGCCGCATTGCTGTTCGCCGGCCCGGATTGGCAAAGACGGCTTGCGCTTGCCTTCTCGTTTGACGAAGGCGGCGGGGCGCCAGTCGCTGCGCTCGATGCCTGGATCACCCCGCCCGCCTATACGGGTTGGGCACCGCTTTACCTCAGGCCCGGTTCCACTGCGACCGTCGGCGTGCCTGCGGGTTCAGAGCTTGTTTTGCGCGTTCACGGCGGGCGGATTGCTCCGCATCTGGAATTCTATCCGCAGCCATCCGGCGGCATTTCCGATTTCGCCGGTCAATCCGGGGCGTGGGGAACAAACATAAAGCTCACTTCCGATGCACGCGTGAGCATCAGCGACGCCGGCCAGCGGCTGGGCGGCTGGCGGATCAAGGCGATCGCCGACCAGCCGCCGGTCATTGCGTTTGCGGCACCGCCCAGCCGCACCGAACGCGATGCGCTCAAAATCTCCTATACGGCAGGCGATGATTATGGCGTCGTTAGTGCGCGCGCGATCATCCGCCCCGTCGCGCGGAATACGCATGCCAGCCTTTCGCTCGATCTGCCGCTGCCGGCGCCGTCGGCGAAAACGGTCTCGGAAACGCTTTATCGCGATCTGACCGCCCATCCGTTCGCGGGGCTCGATGTCCAAATTACTTTGGAAGCGCGCGACGGCGCGGGCCAGATCGGCCGCAGCAAGCCGATGTACATGCGCCTGCCCGAACGCATTTTCACCAATCCGCTCGCGCGCGCGCTCATCGAACAGCGCCAGGCGCTCGCGATGAATGGAATGCAGGCGCGCGGCCGCGTGGCCGATATCCTCGACGCGCTCACTCTCGACCCGCAGCGCTTCTATGCGAACCAGGCCAATATCTATCTCGGACTGCGCACCACCTACTGGACCTTGCGCGATGCGCGCAGCGGACAGGATGTTGCGCGTGTAGAGGACATGCTGTGGCAGATCGCGACCGCGCTCGAACAAAGCGGATTGCTCGATGCCGCGGCACAATTGCGCGCCATCCAGCAGCTGTTGAGCCAGGCGCTGGCGCAAGGCGCGCCCCAAAGCGTCATCGACTCACTGCTCGAGCGCTATCAGCAGGCACTGCAGAACTATCTTCGTGCGCTCGCGCAAAACGGACAGCGCGGCAATGGCCCGCTGCCGAAGAACGCCAAAGTGATCACGCCGAACGATATCGAGGCGATGCTGAAGGCGATCCAGCAACTCGCCCAGACCGGCGCGCGCGAGAAGGCGCAGGAGCTGCTCGCGATGCTGCAGAACCTGCTTGAAAACATGCATCCGGGCGGTGCGGGACCCGGCCAGGGCGACAAGGCACTGAGCAGCGCCATCCAGGGGCTTGGCGATATCATCGGGCGGCAGCGCCAGCTGCTCGACAAGTCGCTGCGCCAGGGCGAAGGCGCGGGCGATCCAAAGGACGGCGGCGGCAAGGGTCTCGCGGGCCAGCAGGGCAAATTGCGCGAAGACCTCGACCGCCTCCTCAAGGGGCTCAGCGGACGCAAGCTGCCGGGCAGCGACAAATTTGGCCAGGCCGGCCAGGCGATGGGCGATGCGCAGGGTGCGCTGGGCCAGCAGAATTTCGGCGGCGCGAGCGACGCGCAGAAGAATGCGCTCGAAGCGCTGAAGGACGCCGCGGGCCAGCTCGCCCAGGAGATGATGAAGGAAGGTAGCCAGGGCCAGAGCGGCGAGGAGCAGGACGGCGAGGATCCGCTTGGCCGTTCGACCGGCGCCAATGGCGGCGCGGGTGGCGATACAAAGCTTCCTGCCGCGTCGGAGCTCCAGCGTGCGCGCCAGATTCTGAAGGAACTTCGCCGTCGCGCAGCCCAGCCCGGCCGCTCCAAACAGGAGCTGGACTATATCGATCGCCTGCTACGCGAATTCTAATTGTCCTGCTACCAGACCGCGAAAAACGCCGGGGAGAGTCCTTTGGCGCTGAGGCGAATTTGTAACGCAAGCCAAATTGCGCTTCCCGACGGAACTCATTTGCATCAACCCGCGTTCTTGCGTTCGTACTTTGGATTAACAAATCAGATGTTTGAGAAAACTTTCGGTGAAACGCCGGCCGATCGCGCCCGCCACTATCGGACCCTCGCTTTATCGGCGGAGAGCGATGCGGCTGCGACGCCGCTTCCCACCCTTCGCGCCGCCTATCTGCGCTCGGCCGAACGCTGGCAGACGTTGGCCAACCTCCTTGAACTTGGCACCGGCTATTCCCCGCGCAAGATCGCCCCGCGCACGAGCCGGCGGCCGGGAAAGGGGGACGCAAAACCGAATGCCGCCTAGCCGGAGGGCACGGCAGCCCCCCGTCAGACGGCGCTCGCGTAACGCCTATCGTATAGGGTTATAGTCATTAAATTAACCATTTCCACAAACCAAGCCGAGGGAATTCACGGGATTCGGCGGCGCGAACCGGTTAATAGTCTGGCCGCCTTGAAACAAATCTTTGCACGAACAAGCTGGTGGCTCCCCATCGCGATCCTGCTCGGAATCGCGTTTTGGGGATGGGTGCTTTATCAACTTCTTTGAAACTCAGTGCGACGAAACATCCAAGTATCATCCCTCGGCTTCCGCACCACGGAGCTAATTCCTTCGTACCAAACCTGTTGAAGCGCCAGACGGCATGCGATCGCATCTCCCGGAGTGTGCCTGGGTAGCAGATCGTGCCTGGCGCGTGCGTCGATCCCAGATTTTGGGCTTGTTACGGCAAGTGCATAATCGCCCCTTGACAGGCGACATTATACTTGACATGCCCACCTACTCCCCCTAGATTTGGCTCACAAAACGGAGCCGATCATGTCCAAGTCCCTGTATTCCGCGCCCCACTTCAATGACGAAGCTGCGGCCTATGCCTTTGTCGAAAAGCTGCTTTGGGCGGATGGCCGGGTATGCCCGCATTGCGGCGTGGTTGACCGTTCGGGACCGCTTGGCGGCAAATCGAGCCGGATTGGCCTCTACAAGTGCTACGCGTGCCGGAAGCCGTTTACGGTCAAGGTCGGTACCATCTTCGAAGACAGCCATATCGCCATGCGCGACTGGCTGACCGCGATCCAGCTCATTTGCAGTTCGAAGAAGGGCATTTCCGCGAATCAGCTTTCCCGCACTCTGGGGATCACCCTGAAATCGGCTTGGTTCCTCGGGCACCGTATCCGCGAGGCGATGGCGCCCGCCACAAACGCTGCGGCACTTGGTGGCGAAGGCATGATCGTCGAAAGCGACGAAACCGAGATTTCCTACTCGCGGAAGACAAAGAAAACCCCGGCTCGCGCACGGACGCAGGATCGCAAACGGTTTGTCTCTCTTGTGGAGCGCGGCGGTCGCGTGCGGTCCAAGGTCATCACTGGCGCGGAAGGCCCGATTGAGAAGCAGGTCGTAAAGGCCCTCAAAGACACCATGGACCCGAAGAGCACGCTGCATACCGACAGCGCGCATCACTACCGTCGCGCTTATGCTTCGGCCAAGCATGAGGAAGTCAATCACCAGTACGAATATGCCCGCGACAAGGAAGACGGCACCGTCGTTCACGTGAACACGGCGGAAGGCTATTTCTCGATTTTCAAGCGCGGGCTGGTCGGCACCTACCAGCATATGAGCGAGCAACATTTGCACCGTTACTTGGCAGAGTTCGATTTCCGCATGAGCAATCGGGCACGGTTGGGCGTGAATGACACCATGCGCGCTGAAAAGGCGCTCAAGGGCGTTGTCGGGAAGCGCCTCACTTATCGAACGCCTAGTGGGCAGCAAGTCTGAGCGGGGCTTCCGCGAGGGCCGCAAGCGTCTCAGGCTGATATTGGAATTGCTGGAAGGGGAATGAATCCATTTACCCCTTCCGGCTATCCTTGGGATTGCGAAACACCAAGGACTTAAGAAAATGCACAGTGCCCTCTTTGTAGCCTTCCCCCAAAAGGATTTAGCTGAACACCAAAGACGCGCAGCATGGGGCATATTCATCGCTCAATTCGAGGCGAAAACATCGCAAGCCACAAATGTCGTGCAGATTGCCGCAAATGTGTGGCTCGTGGATTTGACAATTTCACCGGGACCGCTTGGCTACATGATAACGGCGGCCGAAAATCAGGGCCTAGAATATGGCATTCTTCCGTTCGAGAAGGCTCCAGATTGGCTCCCCGTCGGGTTTGTGCCCAGAACCAATCAAGGCTAAAGTAGGGGGCGTCCTTATTGTCCATGAGCCGCCTGCATGCCAGCGAAGAAAACGATTCTCACCGACGAAGAGCGCGCCAAGCGCATCCGTGAGACTGCCGAAAAGCACGGCGCAAGCGACGCCCCGAAAGTGTTGGAAGGGGCGCTTAAGCGCATCGTCAAATCCGCTGCCCCCGCCCCATCTGCTCCGTCTCCATCTTCTCGCCAAACTCGGCGTCGGTAACGGTTAGCTGCGGCGATAGCTTCTCGAAGAACTCTTGTGTTTCCTGTTCTCTCCTTAAGCGGCGGCAAATCAGATAAGCGCAGGTATCAGCGACCTGGAGCGGCGGAGATTCCGTTTTCGCGGCGAAATGCGGAGTATCGACAACCTTGGTTATCGGTAGCGTGTAATCTGGAAACGGCCGCGGCAGTCCTTTGCAGAATTCCGGCTGCTCTAGCAGAACATGGGCCATTTTGACGGCCCGCTTGACGCTGTCGGTATCCTCCGCAATGAGCATGCATATTTCGTCGCGCTGAAATTTCCGCATCTGCGCGTCTATTGCCGTTGTCGCCATTGCAAAGGCGGTCGCGTGTCGGATCGCGTCAAGGACATACCTCTGCCGATGCTCCGGTACGTTCGTCATGGCTTTTTGGATATGACGGTCGTTTACCTGCTTGTGAAAGGCCGCAAAGCAGACTGGCAGGGAAAACTTACGCGGAATGTCCGCCAGTTCCTGCAAAAGCGCGTAGCGCCGAGCGCGCGGCCATTCGTCCTTACGTTTGTGAAAATACTTGCCGCCGCCTTGAAAAATGTCTTTGGCGTGAAAGACGAAGCCGGCACGATCATCGGCCGGAATATGACGCGAGCGAATATCGTCTAGGTGGTCCCGGATGGCCCGATAGGAGCGGTCGCCATTGATGACAATACCCCCCACCACCAACGTTGGCTCGAATTGTGACCGTCCCGATTCGTCTAGGAACCCGATCCTCACCAGCCTGTCTCCTTGAAGCGGGCGAATCATCGTCGCGCCCCCTCAAAAGCTACAGCTTGCGGCTGGGCATGTGAAGTATAATATCGCCCCTTGACAGCAGTGTTATAGTCAACTATATCACCGGTACTGAACGCGGGTCTGCCGGAGAGGCAGGCCAAGGGAGAGTGCCATGAATCTTCGGAACGAACGCCAAAGCCGCAAAATCGCCCTGCCGGACGAGCCGGCAAGCAGGATTTTGCTCGTTTTGCTGCTCGTCACGGCCGGTATCGGGGCGGCGGTCGCGCCGTTCGTGGCCGACCTGCTGACGGCCGGCGCCGGCATCATGATCGCCTGGCTCGCATTTGCGGCGTGGACGGGCGTGCGGCAGGGCCACGGCCCGGCTGCCACAACCAAATTGCTGGAGGCGGTCTGAGGGATGGACGGTGAGTGGAACGACAGCCAGCCGATCTATCGGCAGCTGCGCGACCGGGTAGTGGCGATGATCCTGGACGGCGTGCTGAAGGAGGGCGATCCGCTGCCCTCCGTGCGCAACGTGGCGGCCGACAACCGCGTCAACCCGCTTACCGTGCTGAAAGCGTATCAGCAGCTGGCCGACGAAGACCTGGTGGAGAAACGCAGAGGGCTTGGCATGTTTGTTACATCTGGCGCGCGCGATGTCCTGTTGCGCGAAGAGCGGGACGACTTCCTGAAGGTTCAATGGCCGCAGATCTGCGAGACCATTCGCCGGCTGGGGCTGACGCCAGCCGAATTGCTCGCTGCGGCCGAATCCGCCGGCGGCGCATCGGCCAAAGCCGGAAAGCGGTGATCCCATGCTGTGCATTGAAGCAAGCGGGCTCAGAAAGACATTCGGCACCACCGTCGCGCTCGACGGCATTGACCTGCGCGTCGAACCGGGCCGCATCCTCGGCCTCATCGGCCCGAACGGTGCCGGCAAGAGCACGGCGCTGAATGCGATCCTCGGTCTCATACCCTATGACGGCGAACTCAAGGTGCTGGGCCGCGATCCGTGGACGGACCGCGATGCGCTGATGCGCGAAGTGTGTTTCATCGCCGATGTCGCGGTGCTGCCGCGCTGGATGGGCGTCACCCAGGCGCTCGACTATGTCGCGGGCGTGCATCCGCGTTTCGATCGTGTGAAAGCCGAAGCATTCCTCGCGCGAACCACGATCAAGCGCACCAGCCGCATCCGCGAACTCTCGAAAGGCATGGTGACCCAGCTGCATCTCGCGCTCATCATGGCGATCGACGCGAAGCTTCTGGTCCTCGACGAGCCCACGCTTGGCCTCGACATCCTCTACCGCAAGCAGTTCTACGATTCGCTGCTGAATGATTACTTCGACCACAGCCGCACCATCGTGGTGACGACACATCAGGTAGAAGAGGTGCAGCACATCCTGACCGATCTGATGTTCATCGATCGCGGCCGCATCGTGCTCGATTGCAGCATGGAAACGGTCGAGGCGCGCTATGCCGAACTGACATGCCATCCCGAACAGGTGGCCGCGGCGCGGTCGCACAAACCGATCTATGAGCGGCAGGCCTTCGGCCGCACAGTCTTCCTGTTCGACGATGCCGACCGCGCGCAGCTCGCGCCGCTCGGCGACATCCGCACACCAAGCATCAGCGACCTGTTCGTCGCGGTCATCGGCAACCCGTCCGCCCCAGGGCAAGGAGCTTTGGCAGCATGAGCCTGCAATCGAACGCCATGGCCGAGCAGCCATCCGCCACCCAAAGCACGGCAGGCACCGCGCTTTCGCCCACGCGTCCCTTCATCTGGTCGCTGCGGCGCGAATTGTGGGAACACCGCGCGGTGAAATTTGCGCCGCTGGGCGTGGCGGGCATCGTGCTGTTCGGCTTTCTGATGGGCCTGCTGCGCTCGCCGCAAAAGATCTGGAACGATACGAACCTGTCCGCCGCAAAACGGATGCAGGAGAACATCGTGCCCTACGGAATTGCGGCGGCGGCGCTGATCGCAACCTCGATCTTTGTCGGCGTGTTCTACTGTCTCGGCACGCTGCACAATGAGCGCCGCGACCGCAGCATCCTGTTCTGGAAGTCGATGCCGGTCTCGGATCTGACGGCGCTGCTCGCCAAGGCGACGGTTCCGCTTGCGATTCTTCCCCTGGTCGCATTCCTCGTGATCGTTGCGACACAGCTCATCATGCTTCTTCTCGGCACTGCCGCCGTCGCCGTCAGCGGTCATTCCGTGGAAACCTATTGGGCCGCGCTGCCCCTGCCGCAGATCATGGCGGAAGCACTCTACGGGCTTGTTACATTGTCGTTCTGGTACTGGCCGGTTTATGGCTGGCTGCTCTTCATCTCTGCCTGGGCGCGGCGCGCTCCGTTTCTCTGGGCGGTGTTGCCGCCTTTCGGCCTCGGGCTGATTGAAGCGCTCGCCTTCAACACGTCGCACGTCTTCGAAATACTGAAATCGCGTCTGGTAGGCAGTTTCGAAGCAGCCTTCATCTATCACGAGCAGGCCAAGGCTGCGTTCCCGTTCCCCCAAATGGACCCGCTCGGCTTTGTCATGAGCCCTGGTCTGTGGATCGGGATGGTGTTGGGTGCGGGCTTTTTCGTCGCCGCCGTTTGGATGCGGCGCCACCGCGAGCCTGTTTGACACAGTGGCCGCCCGCGGCAGTGCGGAAAACCATCTGCAATGTGTGGGCGAGTGGGGTCACGGCGGCGGCTTCGTGCACCGCCCAGGCACCTTTCGCGAATGCGTCAGGAGGGGCACATCCGCATTCGCCGGCGCATCTCGGATTGCCGTGATCGGCGCGGATTTCTGCGACCAATTCAAACATTTAATCGAAGAACAGGTGCATTTTCTTGGCGAGGATTGGCCGGCGACGGGCAACCATTAGGGGGGCTTTCACGGGATGTACGTCCCATCCCCGCCGCCAGCATCCCATCAATTTACATAGACCTTACCAAGCCGTATGTCGGGCGCGATCCGATAGCGCGTGCCGACCGATTCCTGTCAGACCCCGCCCGATTGCGGCTTTTTCCGCGCCTCTGTACCGCATTGGCCGAAAGGTCAGGGCTGCCGGTTATGAGTTCGCAAGCAGGTGTGAACCACCGCTCATTCGGTACATCGTTTCGCAACAGCTGGAACGCCTTTACACGAACCGCGCCGGGCGACGCGTTTGCCGCCCTGCTCACGATAGCAGTGATGTTCGCCGCGATTTTCAGTTGCGCAATTGGCGTCTCTCTGGCGATGGATGTCATGCGGCTGGTCTTTCGGTCACATTGATCCTGCGGCAAAATCATTCTCCCGATGCTCGGCCGTACAATGACGAACTGATTGCGCGGAGTAATGAGCAAGGACGGCAGCGGGATGGCCGTTTAGCCCACGGACGCGATGTAAGGCAGAGCCCGCAGGCGCCCAGCATCGTCCATGCCATAACCGACCACGAAATGCGCAATCCCGGTAAAGGCGGCAAAGTCGGCCGTAAGCAGTGCACCCGCGCGGCGTTTGTCGATGGCCACAACGGAAGTAACAGCACGGGCGCCGGCTGAAACGGCGAGGTTGCGCGCGCTGGCCAGCGTCCGGCCATGATCGAGCACACCATCGATCAGGAGCACATGGCGCCCCCGGACGTTCTCGCCGGGACCGATCAGCACGCTTACTTCGCCCTGCGCCCTGCGCTTGTCGCCATAGGAGCGCAACTGAAGAAATTCCACGGGAAGAGAAACGCCGCAACTGTGAAGCGCACGCAGAAGATCGGCGGCAAAGACGAAGCCGCCCACGAGAATCGGCAGCGCAATGTCCGGCACGTCTGTCATCGCCGCAATCGCGCGCGCCAGATCCGCGACACGCGCGCGAATTTCGACTTCAGTAAACAGGGCGGGCAGCTGTTCTCGCGTCAATCCTGACTCGCAAAACGCAGCTGCAAATGCTTCGCGCCGGGCGGCGGGCTCGGCAGGCGCATCGAAAAACCAAGGCTCTGGCCCGGCATGAGCGTCGGCTGGGGCGGCGATTTCATCCAGTGATAAAGTTCATGCTGTCCGTCGTCGGTGAGCGATACGCGGACGGGTGGCACCGTCAACTCGCGCGCGGATCTGTTGACGAGCCGGCCCGTCACGACAATCACGGGCTCTCCGTTTTCGATTTCACGATGATAGCTCCAGTCATCGATCGCGATGCCGCGTTCGTTCACGGCCACGCCAAACGTGGCGAAGAGCGACGAAGATTGCGGCCACAGCGTTGCGAATTCCTCACGAAAGCGAAATCCCGTCCAGCCGATGACGAAAACCATCACCGCCAGGGCGAGCCAGCCGGCAAGAATCCCGAGCCGGTCCGCGAGCGAGCGCTCCGGTGCAGCCCTGCCCCGCAAGTCCGCCGGTATGGCGGCAGTCGGGTTGGGGGCGTCGGAATGCGGCGCCGCCGCATCTGCAGCGACCGCAACGGGCTCTGCCTCCGGCTCCGGCGGCAATTGCCGCCACATATGCCCGCATTTGGCGCAACGCACTTTGCGGCCCTCGGCCGGGAATTGCGCGGCATCCGCGCCATAGCGCGTTTGGCACCCTGGACAGGTGAGGATCATGTCGCCTGAAAATGACGCAAGCCCGCTCGCGCTGCAAGAAGGGCGCCAGAAAGAGGCAATTGCTGTAGTTGTGATTCGACTGGCGCTGATTCCATCTGTTTGGGCCGCCGGCTTGCCGCGCAGCAAGGCCTGCGATATGCGCGGCGAAGTCTCGCGCAATTTTCGCGGGCGCCTGGTCGAGGGCAATGCTGCGCTTTGAAAATGTGGGAATGCGGTTCGGCGCCGGCCCCGAAATCCTGCGCGACGTGACGTTCCTGCTCGACGCGGGCTCCTTCACTTTTCTGACGGGTCCTTCCGGCGCAGGAAAGACGACGCTGCTCAGACTCATGTATCTTGCAGAGCCGCCCACGCGCGGGCTGATTACGTTATTCGGTTGCGACCTCGCCACCACCAGCCGATCGAAATTTCCGGCCCTGCGCCGGCGCATCGGCGTCGTGTTCCAGGATTTCCGATTGCTCGATCACCTCTCCGCTTTTGACAATGTCGCGCTGCCGCTGCGCCTTGCTGGAAAACAGCTCGATCACTATGCCCATGACGTGGAGGAACTGCTCGACTGGGTGGGACTCGGCAGCAAGCTCGATGCCAAGCCGCACACGCTTTCTGGCGGCGAACAGCAGCGCGTCGCCATCGCCCGCGCCGTGGTCGGCCGGCCCGACCTGTTGCTGGCCGACGAGCCCACCGGCAATGTCGACCCCGACATCGCGCAAAGACTGGTGCGGCTGTTCGAAGAGCTCAATCGCCTGGGCACGACGGTGCTGATCGCGACCCATGACCGCTCGCTGCTGGAGCGCACGCAGGCCCATGAAATGCGCCTCGTCGACGGCCGGCTGATCGAAATGCGGACGCCGCGGGCATGAGCGCGCAACGGCCGGGCCGCATCATGCCGCACCGGGAAGGTGCCGCACCGCTCGACGTGGTGATCGGCGTAATGGGATTCCTTGCCGCGCTCGCGCTCGGTGCGTCGCTGGTTGCGGCACGCACCGCCGAAGGCTGGCGCGCGGGTCTTGCCGACAGCTTCACCGTTCAAATCCTGCCGCATCAGGGCGCCGGTCCTGACCTGCAGAGCGAAACCGCAACTGCTCTGGCGCTGTTGCGCAGTACGAGCGGCGTTTCACGCGTGCGCATCGTCAGCGATGCCGAGGCGAATGCACTTGTCGCGCCCTGGCTCGGCACGGATACGGCGCTTGCGGATTTGCCGCTGCCGCGGCTTATCGATGCCAGCATCACATCTGGCGCCACGCTGGATCTCGCGCGGCTCGCGCTGCGCCTGCGCAAGGCTGCACCCGACTCCCGGCTCGACGATCACGCCATTTGGCTCGCCCGGCTCAAGCGCGCTGCCGATACAATGATGTGGTCGGCATGGGGCGTTCTGGTCCTCATCGCGCTCGCCACCGCGGCGACGGTGACGTTCGCAACGCGGGCGGCCCTCGCCGCGCATCAGGATATCGTATCGCTACTCCATCAGATGGGCGCGCGGACCGGATTCATTGCGCGCGCTTTCGAATGGCATTACTTCGTATCGGCATTGACTGCATCGGCGTTCGGCGCGGCCCTCGCTGCTGGCCTTTTCGCGATCGCAGGCGGACTCGAAGGAGCTGGAATTGAAGCCGTTCCGTTCTTGCCGCCTCTTGGCCTCGGCGTGCTGGAGCTTGGCTGGCTTCTTGCCGTGCCCGCGGCGGCCGGTCTGATTGCGCTTGCCACTGCGCGGCTGTCGGTCGTGGCTGCGCTCGCTCGCAACTATTGAAGTGGCGCGGGACAGGATAGGGTTCTGGATGCGCGCCCGTTCGCGGCTCCCGGAGGGAGAGTGAAAGCTTCGCACAGTCCGGCCATGAGCCGCATTTTCTGGTGCGCGGCGGCGATTCTTGTCGCCGCCTATCTCGCTGGCTTTGCGATCTTCGTGGCAAGGCTGCCGGCTGCCCCGCCTACTGCCGTGCATGCCGATGCCGTCGTCGCGCTGACCGGCAGCGAGGACCGTCTGGCTGCGGCGGTTGCGCTGTTCGAACACGGCGTCGGGCAACGGCTTCTGATTACGGGCGTGCATCCGTTCATGAGCAAGGCTTTGCTGCGCCCATTGCTGCACGGTGGACGCCGTTTCGACTGCTGTGCCGATCTGGGCTTCATGGCGACGAACACTCATGGAAACGCGATGGAGACGGCAGCCTGGGCGCGCCGATATGGCTTCCGCAGCCTCGTCGTGGTGACCGCGAACTATCACATGCCGCGCAGCCTCGAGGAGTTCTCCGCCGCCATGCCCGGCGTGCTGCTCGTACCTTATCCTGTCCCCGAAATTGTGGCCTCGCGCCGCTGGTGGCTCGATCCTGGCGCGCTCCGCACGCTGCAATACGAATATGCGAAATATCTTGGCAGTCTTGCGCTGCATACCGTGTATCCCCGGCACTGGTCGCAACCGATCCGTGTGGCGCGCGCCTCCGCTTCATGCACTGGTT
>Ga0335075_10007029_pt1 | contig 17362 bp, 14 predicted proteins | sample Lox_Sample_24_FD_206723 | JGI IMG/M metagenome (GOLD analysis project Ga0335075, IMG submission 206723) | Soil microbial communities from Loxahatchee National Wildlife Refuge, Florida, United States - Lox_Sample_2.4 | ecosystem: Environmental > Terrestrial > Soil > Wetlands | place: USA...
ACCTGGCCGGGTTGCTGATCGTGTCGGTGTCGACCGGCGTATGCGCGTTCGTCCAAAACTACTGGCAGCTGTTGGCGCTTCGCGCGATCGGCGGCATCGGGTCGACGTTATTTTTCATCTCCGCGTTAGGCCTGATGATCCGGATCAGCCCGCCCGATGCGCGGGGACGGGTCGCAGGCCTGTTCGCGACCTCGTTTCTGGTCGGTGCTGCGGCCGGCCCGCTCGTGGGCAGCCTCACCGCGGGGCTTGGGCTGCGGGCGCCGTTTCTGATGTACGGCGTGCTGGTGCTGCTCACGACGGTCGTCGTGTTTTTTACGTTGCGTCAATCCACGCTGGGTTCACCTGCCGAGCACGCCGCGCCGGCCGTGACGGTTCGTGTCGCGCTTCGGCACCGCGCCTACCGCGCGTCGCTGCTGTCGAACTTCGCGACCGGCTGGGCCATATTCGGACTGCGAATGGCCGTGGTGCCGCTGTTCATCTCCGACGTGTTGGGCCGCGGGCCACGGATGACGGGTGTCACCCTGGGGATCTTCGCGCTCGGCAACCTGGTGGTGGCGTTGCCAAGTGGTCATCTGTCCGACCGGATCGGGCGACGGGCCTTGCTCATCGGCGGGCTGTTCGGTGCCAGCGCGGCGACCGTTTTGTTGGGTGCATCGTCGTCTGTGCCCGTGTTCCTCGTCGCTGCGTTTGTGAGCGGCGCGGCGTCTGGCATCTCGGCTTCGCCGCAACAGGCCGCGATCGCCGACATCCTGGGCAGCTCGGCGCGCACGGGCACCGCGGTGTCGACGTTTCAGATGATGGTCGATCTGGGTGCCATCGCCGGTGCGATGACGGTGACCGAGATCGCCGAGCACCTCAGCTTCGAATGGGGGTTCGTGATCAGCGCGATCGTCCTGCTCGCCGCAGGCGTGGTGTGGATATTCGCGCCGGAAACGCGGGTAGTGGGCCACGCGGAATCCGATGCGTGGGAAGCCGGGGGACCATCGGAGCTGGCCTGAGCGGCGTCGAGGAGGTTCTCGATGGGTGAACCGCGATCGGCGATCGTGGTGGGGGCCGGCATCGTCGGGTTGTCGACGGCATGGTTTCTGCAGGAACACGGAGTTTCCGTCACGGTCGTCGACCGTGTCGGCGTGGCCGCGGGCGCATCCTGGGGGAATGCCGGATGGATCGCGCCGTCGCTGAGTGTTCCGCTCAACGACCCCCGGATGCTGCGTTACGCATTGCGGTCATTGCCGAATCGCGATGGGCCCGTGCGGATCTCACCGAGTTTGGATCCGACGTTGTGGCGATTCCTGCTGCGGTTCGTGGCGAATTCCCGCGAGGCGACGTGGACGCGCGCCGTGCGTGCCAGCCTGACGCTCAACCATGAGTGCATGGCCGCGTACGACGTGTTGGCGTCCAACGGCGTCGAGGCGCCGATGAGCGACGCGCCGATCACCGCGTTGTTCCACACCCCCGCAGACGCCGAACACCTGCTGGAGCAGCTGCAGCGCTTGCGCGATGCCGGACAGCCAAGTTCCACAACGGAATTGACCGGTGCAGCATTGCGTGAGCAGGCGCCGCTGGCATCCAGCGACGTGTCCGTCGGCGTCAGCATCCACGGCCAGCGGTTCGTCGACCCGGGACGGTTCGTGCAGGCGCTGGGTCGCTCGGTGGTCGAACGCGGCGGCATAGTGGAGACCGTCGGTGTCGCGGCTGTGGGGTTGTCGGCGAACGGCGTTGTCGTGCAACCGGTTAACGGTCCTGTCTTGACAGCCGAGGTCGCGGTGATCGCGACCGGAGCGTGGTTGCCCGAATTGGTACGGCGCTGGGTTCGTGTTCCGGTGCAGGCCGGCCGCGGCTACTCCTTCACGGTGCCGGTGGAGCGGCCGGTATGCGGGCCGATCTATCTGCCCGATGTGCGGGTGGCGTGCACGCCGTTGGACGGGAAGCTGCGGGTCACCAGCATGATGGAGCTGCGCCGTGCCGACGCCCCCGCGTCCCCGGGCGTCGTCGATGCCATGGTCGAGTCGACGGGCCGTTACCTCGACGGCGTCCGGTGGGCCGAGCGGGACGACGTCTGGGTCGGTCCGCGACCGCTGAGCCCCGACGGCCGTCCGCTGGTCGGATCGGTGCTCGACGACCGCATTTTCGTCGCCGGTGGGCACGGCATGTGGGGCATGAAGCAAGGCCCGGTGACCGGGCGGCTGTTGGCCGAGCAGATCACCAGCGGCAAGCAGCCGCAAGGCCTGCGCGACTTCGACCCGCTGCGGTAGACCCGCCGTGATCAGCGACTTTGAAGGCGGGCAAGCCGTGGTGTAGCTTCGATGGGCACAACATCTGGGGCTATGGCGCAGCTGGTAGCGCACCACACTGGCAGTGTGGGGGTCAGGGGTTCGAGTCCCCTTAGCTCCACTCAGGAAAAGCCCGCTCTTGCCGGGGTCGAAACCGGTTTGTGCGTTTGCTGCCGGAGTCGGCCGGGTCGAATTTTGACGACAACGGTTGATTCGGGTGTCCCCACATTCGAGTTTTGAGACACGGTGCCGTGCGGCTGGCCAGAAACGTATGACGCTCAGCGTTGTCTTCACGCCGGAGGCTGAACAACCGTCCCGCCGCGGTTGGAAGCGCCTGGCCGACCTGGTGGGCTAGCGATCGTCGGCTGTACGGTTGAGCGCCGGTAATGCTAATTGACTGATTCAGTTCATGCTATATGACTGATTTAAAGTCTGCTAATTGTATGATTAGCCCATGCGATACGCCCGACGTATTATCGACGACGAACTGGACGAGCTGTTCGGACAAGTACCGGCGATCGCCATCGACGGCCCGAAGGCAGTGGGGAAGACGACGACAGCCGAGCAGCGAGTCGTCGGTCTGCTGAGACTCGATGCAAAGCCCAACCGTGAGGCGGTGCACGCGGATCCGGGTCTTCTGTTGACGCGGCCGCGGCCACTGCTCATCGACGAGTGGCAGAAGGTTCCCGAGGTGTGGGATGTCGTGCGGCGTGCTATCGACGACGATCCGACTGGTGGCCAGTTTCTGCTCGCCGGGAGTGCTTCCCCCCGCCACGGGGCGACGGCCCACTCCGGCGCGGGGCGGATTGGGCGGCTGCGGATGCGTCCCATGACCTTGTCGGAGCGGGAGATCGCGTCACCGACCGTCAGTCTTGGCGAATTGCTCAGTGGGAGAAGGCTCCCGCTCGACGGGGTGACAGAGGTCCGGCTGGCCGATTACACGCATGAGATCGTGGCGTCTGGTTTCCCGGGTATGCGGTCTCTCGGTGCGCGGGCATTGAAGTTTCAGCTTGATTCGTACGTGCGAAATGCCGTTGATCGAGACGTGCCCGAGCAGGGGCTCGCCGTCCGTAAGCCTGATGCCATGTTGGGGTGGTTGCGTGCCTACGCGGCGGCCACATCCACGACGGCCAGCTACACCGCAGTGCTCGACGCGGCCACAGCCGGTGTAAGTGACAAGCCGGCGCGTTCAACGACCATCGCGTACCGAGATGTGCTCACTCAGCTATGGCTACTTGACCCGGTGCCCGCTTGGGGCCCCGCGGCAAACTCGTTGGCGCGCTTGGCTCAATCGCCGAAGCATCACTTGGCCGACCCCGCATTGGCGGCGCGTCTACTCGGTTTGTCCGTGGACACGCTCCTCAGCGGTGAAGGCAGGCCGATCGGGCCTCAGGCCGGTGGCATGCTCGGGCATCTCTTCGAATCCTTGGTCACACTTTGCGTACGGGTTGCTGCGCAGGCCGCCGAGGCAACCATCGGTCACCTCCGGACACGCAACGGTGACCACGAAATAGATCTGGTAGTGGTGCGCGACGACGGCAAAGTGCTCGCTGTCGAGGTGAAACTCGCCGCAACAGTCGAAGATCGAGGCACCGCTCACTTGCGCTGGCTGGCCGACCACCTCCGCGGGGACCTGCTCGACGCGATCATCATCAACACCGGGCCCAACGCCTACCGTCGCCCCGACGGCATCGGCGTGGTCCCGCTGGCGCTGCTGGGTCCGTAATGGGTCGAAACACGAACGGCTGCAGTCATTTCCGACGAGTTGATACTAATACAGACGGTTATAGCCGACGGGTCTCAGCTGGTCTATCGTGGCAGGTGCGCTGTGACGGCAGTTTTGACGACAACCCCGACGACAGTGGCTGCTTCGACCACGTCGCCTACACGACGATTTGCGGCCGATCTTGCCTGGTCACGCATTCCGCCTGCTCCTGGCAGTGTGGGGGTCAGGGGTTCGAGTCCCCTTAGCTCCACCAGGGGAAAGCCGCTCTGTGCATACGTCCAGGCGGACCTCGTCATTTGCGGGGGTCGCCTGACGATCCTCAGGTGTCCTAACTCTGTCCTAATGCTCGTGGCTCGAGCACCGCTGACGCGGCCGTGAGGCGGTCGTCGGTGACCCATCCAGAGACGGCCTGAGTCATGCGCTCGGTGTGACCGTGCCAGGCGGCGACAACACCGGCGGCGACGCCCGCCGCGCGCATCCGCGAGATATGGAAACGGAGATGGTGGTGGTCGAGACGATGTTCTGTGCCGGCAGCGAGGTATGGGCCAAGTCCTGAGGTATTCGCCAGGTGCTGATGTCCCCGGCAGTCTGGCTCGGGAATGGTCCGACGTTGGGGTGATGCTTGCGGTGAAGATGTCCGGCGGTCCGGCAACGGGCGGCTGCGACGCGTGAAAAGCTGCCCGTCGCGTCCAACGCGGAACGTTGCACGGCCTCGATGACCTCGACGTAGCCGTCGACTGCGGTGCTGAAAACCAACCCGGTATCGCGCCACTGCGAGCCTGCCGTGAAGCACTCCTCGAGCGTGCCTTATCTCCGAGTCGCCAATGATGTACCTGAGTATGGACAAGGCCGGTGCCGCTGTAGCGACCCGGCCTTTAACTCCCCAAGTGGCATCTACAGAAGCCCAGGGAACTAGTCATCATCCTATAACACGCCCAGCGGGGACCCCGCAATCACGGCGAAAGGCCCTCTGAATTCCCATGACCCGAGCTTCAGCCGGTCAAACCGACAGCGCGGAGACTCACTTGAGGCCGTCAATAGGGCTGGCCGCGTGAACGATTCGCGGGGTGTGACATCATCTCTGTGACGACGGAACGGCCTTGCCCGCGAGGAAATTTCTTTGCCGCCGCCACCAAAATATCGACAGAGCGCACGATCCCAGTCGCGATATCGTCGACCGCAGGCACATTGTCGGGGCACGCACACACGCTCACATCCAGCTCGTCACCCCGGGAGGTCAGCGCGATGTTTAACCCGCTGTCTTCGGCCAGCGGCGCCACGGTATGCAGGCCGACGACCTTGGCGCCGGCACAGTATGTCGGCATCGACTCACCGGCAATGTAGGAGACACTGCCGTGACAGATCGGCGTGAGTTGGCGGCGCATGCCTGATCGGGTGTAGAGCTGCATACCCACGCGAGCTACGGTCGGCGGGGTAAGCGAAGCGATCGTCGCTAAATCGACTGCGGAAGAACCATTGTTGTCACTATGGTTGCGGATTGCGTTCAGTCTTTCGGTGGCCGTATGGAGGTTGGCGACTACCTGCAACGGGTCGTCGAGGTGGACCGGAATGCGAAGCCGCCCGACAGTCAAAGCCCTGCCAACCCCGATGGGATCCGTGGCTGGCAGCTCGAACGGCATCCGCATCAGCAGTGGACCGTCGGGTACCTTGTCGTGCCGTTGCAGCCATGCGCGCAATGACAGTGTGCAGGCAGCTAGAACAACGTTGGTGATGCTGCCCCCGAACGCGTTGCTGACCGCCTTCACGTCGGCCAGCGGGATCGAGGCAAAGGCCGCCGTACGCCGCTTGGTCAGCGGCGCGTTGAAAACTGTGTGCGGCACCGGCTTGCTCATCGACGACGCCACCGGGGCTATCGGGGCGCCTACCCGCATGCGGAGCAGCCGACCACGTACGGCCTGCAGCACGCCAGCCACCGTGTCGGCGATCAGCCACATTCCGGCGACATGGTTTTCTACCATCTCGGCCATCACATCGGTAACGAGGTCGCCGACGGAAGGCGCCGAGCCTAAGCTCGGCTCGGTCGGCAGATTGTTGGCCGGGTCGGCGTGCGGTCGGGTAGTCAGCAGCCGCGGCCACAAGGACGCTGCCCCTGCGGCCCCGTCGTTTAGCGCAGGCGACATCTTCACCGCCAACGCCCACCGCCCGCCCGCCAGTCCGTTGATACTCCACGCTTCCCACAGCCGGCTAAGACAATCCAGCCGCCTGGTACTCAATTCCGAGATGAGATCGGCGAACTCGTGCCGACCGCCGGGAGCGCGAACCGTTGCGTAATGAATTTGCGGAGAAGGGTCATAGTCGGCAATCTCGGCCCACACGGGTTGCCCCACACCCAGCGGCTTGGTCACCAGTCGGCTGCGAAATCGCGCCAGCTGCGGCAGCGACGCGGCCACCAGCTGGTGTAGCCGCTGGTGGCTGAGCTGATCGGATGCATCGATGACCACCAGCGTAACCGTGTGCGCAGGCATCCTCGAGCTCTGTGTGTGCAGCGACAGCGCATCGGTCCCCGTCAATCGCGTAACTATCAGCGCGCCCCCTTCACAACGAAACCTCTTGAGCCATAACGTCTAACCAACACGCGCCAACGGTGCTGCGAACACAATCACTCCACTGAGGTGCCGTCTTGCTCAGCGACGAGTTGTTACTTCGCTTGTGCCAATTGCTTCTTCGAAGAGCCGTGCTGCGTTTGTACACACAGTGAAGATTCGACGGCGGCCAGCCCGGCGCTGACTGCTTAACACCACAGTTGCGCACCAACGGCCATCTAGCAACAGACTATGAACGCAACCTGCTCGAATCGGTCGCTGACTCCGACGGTATCCCATATCCGATAAGGACACAAAGATAGAAGACAAACACCGACCACTGCCGGCGGCGTCAGTGGCAACGATGAGCTCGGGACTCACGTGCCTTTCCGCCCCAAATCCCTGAATCTTGGCGTGTCCCGATCCGGGCCATGAGATCGGGTACGCTGGCACGGTGTCATCACTGAAGATGTTGCACAACAACGTATTTCACCACGGATTGCGGCCGCGGCTTACTCGGCCGCGAGTCGCGAGCGTGCTGGCGGGGTAGTCCGGTTGCCGCGAGCCGTCGCGGCCGAGGAATGTTCAGCGCGGACCGCATCGAAGTCATTGCGGCACAGTAGTAAACGTCGGGCATGCTGCAAAGTCGAGATCACCGCCAGGGTCGACTCCGCGCCCTGGTTATTGTCCACGCCGTCGGCGCGCAAGCCGTCATATCCGCCACCCGTATCCGGGTCCCACATCGGTTCTCCCGCGTCGTTGTCGCCCATGAACCAGGCCGCTGCGGCCCTGACGCCGGCGGGCCAGATCGGGTCGGTGTCGACGGCGGCGGCGCGCGCGCACGCATCGGCGAGCGTGGACACCTCGATGGGCCGCTGGTCGAATCCGGGTCTGGTGTCCTCGGCACCTCTGCCCCCGACGGGGGTGGGCGACAGGTGGCCATCGGCCATCTCGAATGCGATCAGCCACGCCAACAGCTCCAGGCCTCGCCGACACAACGTCGTGTCGGCGAGCGCCGTGCCGGCGGCGATCATCGCCTCGGGCACAACGGCGTTGGCGTAGGTCAGTCGCGGCTCGGGCCACGGCCACACGAGCTCATTGCACGGTGCAGGCACCGAAGAGGCATAGTCGGTGAGCAATGCGCGAGCCACGTGGTTTGTTGGGTCGAAGATGAGGAGTTCGGCAGCACCGAGCGCCGCGAACGCCATCGCGCGCGGCCGTACCGACCGCTCCTGGGCGGCGCGCTCGAACTGCATGATCGCCGACTGGCGGGTACTGGCGACATTGCTATGAGCGGCTGCGGTCCCCAGACCCCAGATGCACCGCCCCCAGGCGTCCTCTAGGGCAGGCTCGTCGACCCAACTTCCCGTGCTGTCCATCCGATTGCGACAGGCGCCGGTGTAGGCCTGCGCGTCGTTCAAGAAACGCAACGCAACACGGGCTAGACCGTTCAGTATTCGGTCAGGGCCATGGTCTCGGGTCGCGACGACCAGCACGCGCGCCACGTCGTCGGTGCAGTAACCGCGGTGGGGCAGCGGCTCGGCGAGCCGCGCGTGCACCACAGTGCCACGACGGTCGGTCAGCCGCAGCAGGTGGTCGAATATCGGAGCCGGTGACGTCTTAGTCATACCCGTGCCGGTCGCTGCGCGAAGACCCGACGCGCCAGCCGCAGCCGACCGCCCCGCATGCGGGAGGCCTTCGTCGGGACGGCCGCGCCGTGCGGGATGGCGGTGACTTTTCGCCGGGCGATGCCGAAGCCCCGGCGCAGGCGTTGGCTGGCCGCCTCCGACATCACGATCATTGGTCCGCCCGCGGGGTGAGCGCCTTGAAGACCGAACGCTGGTGTGCCGTAGGGTCTTTGAGAACAGCGCGAGCAATCAAGATCGGTGGGACGCGCAGTCCGTCGATGATCGCCACGACTTCGTCGCCGTCGATGCCTGCCCAGCTGCCGTACTCACGCTCGATGCCCGCGACACTCGGGGACGGCGGGCCGTCGGACACTCGCACAACGCTGAAGTCGGCGCCATTAGTGCTCAACCCGTGGGCCAGAGCGGCGCTGAACGCCGCCGGTCCGCACGGTGTCGGTGGGTACGTACTCCGGAGGCCGAAACTCGGTGTGCCGGAAAACCGCTGTCTCCCAGAGGGATCCGCCAAGCATGGGCCTCTAAACAAGGTGCTCAGGGTGATCCCAACTAAAGGTGGTCACCTGCGTGCCCGGCGTGAGCGATTGCTCGGTGGGATCAGCGGCATATGGCTGACTCAGCCCGGACTGCCTGGATTTCCAACTGCTTTGACAGTACACCCCCAACGGCATCGGCGCGACGCCGGAAGGTCCCACTAATTCCCGGCCGTGGGGTAAGGTCGGGGAACCGGGACCAACCAGGCCCTTAGGACGAAGGGCCCAGCGATGTCCGATAAGTCTCCTCGACAAACAATGAGCAAGAAGTCCGGAAAGTCATTAAAGGAGAAACGGGCCGACAAGCACGTCAAGGCCGCCCGCCGCGCGGCGGCCACCGAGGCGTTGCGTCGCGACGAGAAGCGGTGAGGCGCAACGAATTTCAATCCCACATCCTTTTCCTACGTACTAGGGTCTCGGTCAATCAATCGACCGCTTGCGCTGATTCCGAGCGCTTCTGCAAGCCGAGGGACCGGGAGCATGAGTGCGCGGCCAGGTCGGCGGACCCGGCGCGGGGGCACCGCCGCAGCGCGTATCGTCGAATGCGGTGACGTCAGCGGATGTGTGATCAGCGGGAGCGTCGGTGTGACTTGTGGTCACAGCGACGTGGGGTGGCGACCTGATTGGGGGCCCCGTGAACCGCGTGATCGCGACCGTGCAGAACGGTGCCTAGGTGCCGCAACAGATCTCCAGGACGCGAGAGCGACCGATGGGCCGGGCAAGGCGCAACAAGGTCGTCAACAGCAGCTAGGCGCTGATGTCGCCTGCGGTATGGTTATCGACGGTTGACTCCGCAGCCTCCCGGAAACGTCCGGCGGCGATCTTGAAGGTCCCCGCCGTAACGTGCCCACACACCCGGTTAATTCGACAGTCAAAGGGTTGGGCCTTCGAACTGCCCCGGACGGAGTCCGGTGCTCAGAGCTTTGATTGCTGCACCCGTCGGCGACATCGGTGCGCTCGCCGGCTAGTTGTCGCCGAATATGTCCCATCAGCTTGCTCGATCTCGGTCCAAGCTTCGCGGCTCAGCACCGACACATAGCCTTCCTTGTGCATGCGGCATCGCTGACTCGACGCCCCGACTCACGGTCGGGGGCCAATCGCGGCGCGGCGGCGCCTGATTTAGAGGGGGACTGGTCTTGAGCAGATTCACCGAAACGATGTACGGCACGGCCCAATCCAGCTCGAAGGGTTTGATCACCGGCGAACCGAACTGCCCGGTCCGGCACACCTGGGGTGAGGTGCACGAGCGTGCTCGCCGGATTGCGGGCGGATTGGCCACGGCCGGAGTCGGCCCCGGTGATGCAGTCCCGGTGCTGGCCGGTAATCCAGGCGAGATCGCGCCGATCGCACAGGGCATCTGGATGCGCGGTGCCAGCCTGACCATGCTCCACCAGCCCACCCCGCGCACCGATCTTCAGCGCTGGGCCGAGGAAACCACCGCGGTCATCGAGATGATTGGCGCCAGAACAATTGTCATCTCCGACCCGTTCATGGCCACCGCCCCATTGCTGTCTCAGCTCGGCATGCGAGTGCTGATCGTCGAGCGGCTACTCGCCAGCACCCCGATCGATCCGGTCGACACCGACGACGAGGACATCGCACTGCTGCAGTTGACGTCGGGGTCCACCGGATCGCCAAAGGCCGTACAGATCGCGCACCGCAACGTCGTTTCCAACGCCGAGGCCATGTTCATCGCTGCAAAAGTCGACATCGACACCGATGTGATCGTGAGCTGGCTACCGCTGTTCCACGACATGGGCATGACCGGATTCTTAGCGGTGCCAATGTATTTCGGCGTCGAGCTGGTCAAGGTCACGCCGATGGACTTCCTGCGCGACACCCTGCTGTGGGCAAAGCTCATCGACAAGTACAAGGGCACGATGACCGCGGCGCCGAACTTCGGCTACACGTTGTTCGCCAGACGCCTTCGCAAGCTGGCCCGGCCCGGGCAGTTCGACCTATCCACGCTGCGATGGGCACTTTCGGGCGCCGAACAAGTCGAGCCCGCCGACGTCGAAGACCTCTGTGAAGCCGGCAAGCCGTTCGGGTTACGTCCGGAGGCGATCCTGCCCGCCTACGGCATGGCCGAGACGACCGTGGCGGTGTCGTTCTCCGAATGCGGCGCAGGGCTGGTGGTTGATGAGGTCGACGCCGACCTGCTCGCTGTACTGCACCGAGCTGTTCCGGCGACCAAGGGAAGAACCAGGCGACTGGCCACGCTCGGCCGGCTGCTCAACGGGCTGGAGGCCCGCATCGTCGACGAAGATGAGAACATCCTGCCCGCCCGAGGCGTCGGCGTCATCCAGGTGCGTGGCGAACCCGTGACGCTCGGCTACGCGACAATGGGCGGCTTCGTCGCTGCGCAAGACCACCAAGGGTGGTACAACACCGGCGACCTCGGCTACCTCACCGAGACCGCACACATCGTCGTCTGCGGCCGGGTCAAGGACGTGATCATCATGGCCGGGCGCAACATCTACCCGACCGACATCGAACGCGCCGCCGCGCGCGTCCGCGGGGTGCGGCCCGGCAGTGCCGTCGCGGTGCGCCTGGACGCCGGGCATTCGCGCGAGACGTTCGCCATCGCCGTGGAGTGCAAAAACTGGGGGGATCCGGCCGAGGTGCGCCGCATCGAGCAGCAGGTGGCTCACGAGGTGGTTGCCGAGGTCGATGTCCGGCCCCGCAACGTGGTGGTGCTCGAGCCGGGGACGATTCCCAAGACGCCTTCAGGGAAACTCCGGCGTGCCCATACGTTGGCACTCGTCGGCTGACGTTTCCGGGCCTGGCGGCGAGTAGATTCGTAGTCACCAGGGTGTACGCGAGGAGGGATGTTGGCCGACTTCGACGCCCAACCCGGTCGTGGGGTGCCGCCACTTCCCGAACTTTCCGCCGGCCAACGGGAAGCGGACGAGGCCGAACTGTACGCGGGGCTACGCGGCGTGGCCGGAATTGTGGCCGGGGCTCAAGCGGTGATCGACCTTCTGCGGGACGTGGCGGAGTTCGCGGCCCAGGCGATTCCGGGCGCCGACGGCGTGGGCGTCGCTTTGATCGACCCGCAGGACGGCATATCCGGCGCCCGGACCTGGGCGGCGACCGCGGTCCTGGTCCTCGAGATCGACACCGTTCAATACGACGAACTGAACGAGGGGCCGTGCATCACCTGTATGGAGTCGCGACGACCCACGGTGAGCGGATCGCTGGGCAGTGACAGCCGTTGGCCGCATTTCGGTGGGCGGGTGGCCCGGATGCGTATGCACTCCGCGCTGGCGCTGCCGTTGATCGTCGGCGACCAGGTGATCGGTTCGATCAATGCCTATGCCAAAAGCCGCGATGCGTTCGCCGAGCACGCCGTGCGGTTGGGGTCCCAATTCGCCAAGCCCGCCGCGGTATCGGTGTACAACGCGCAGTTGCTGGCCAGCGCCCACGAACGGACACTGCGTTTGCAGCGCGCGCTGGACAGCCGATCGGTGATCGATCAGGCGATCGGCATCATCCGTAGCCGGTCGGGCGCCAGCGCGGCCGAGGCGTTCGAACGCCTCGCCCACATCAGCCAAACCGAGAACATCAAGCTGCACGCCGTCGCCGAGCGATTGGTCGAGGCAGCCGTGCAGCGCGCCCGAGCACGGCGCCGCTGAACCCGCTATCGTCGCGGCCCGGCCGCGAGTTCGGCCAGCTCCGCCACGAGCGCCGGGCGAGAATGCCGATCGGTCATCAAACTGCGGGCGACATCGGTCAGGTGTTGGCCTTTGGCCCGCGCATAAGTTCGCAATAGGCGGAACGCCTCCTCCAGCGATACATCCAGCGTTTCGCGGAGGAAGCCCTTGGCCTGCTCGATAATGACGCGGCCGGTCAGTGCCGAGCGTAATTGCGGCATGACGGTGGCATGCGTTGGTGGCTGTTCCCGGAGGAGCGCCACGCATGCGATGTGGGTCAGGGGCTGGCCGACGAGCAGGTCGGCCTCGGTGAGTTCGCCGGGGTGCGCGCCGAACAAGCCGAGTGCGCCTAGAACCATGCCGGCGGCGCGCATCGGAACGGCATGCACGGAGGCGAAGCCGGCCCCGACCGCGGCGGGGACGAACCGCGGCCAGCGCCCTGTTGCCAGATGGATGTCGGCGATCGAGACGGGTTGACCGGTGGCGTAGCAGTCCACGCATGGGCCTTCGTCGGCTTGTAGCTGGAAGAGTTCGAGTTCACGGGCCTGTTCAGAGGTGGCGGCCAGCAAACGGAGTTGGTGCAGAGGGTCGGCGAGCAGAAAGCCCGCGGCATCGATATCGAGCAGCTCGGCACATCGCTCCGTGAGCTCGGTCAGCAGGTCGACGATGTCGAAGTCGTCGAGCAGGCTATCGACGAGCGAGACGACGGCGTCCAGCACGCGGGTTTCGCGGGGTTGGTCGATCATGCTGCTCTCCTTCCTGGACTGTTCTTGTCTGTGCGAGCCCGCGTCAGTCGGCGTCGAGTTTCAGTCGGCGGTCGAGTATGTCGCGGGCGACGTCGGTGGCGGCGCGGCCGGTGGCGTACGCGTGGGCGCGCAGCCGGACCAGGGCCTCGGCCGGATCAATCTCCAGCTGGGCGACGAGCATTCCGGTGGCCTGGCTGACTTCAGAGCGGCTCAACGTGTTGAGTTCGATCCACGCATTGCTGTTGGGGTCGGCGACGGCTGCCTGCAGGTCGGCGTCCAGAAGGTCCAGAAGCGGGATGGTTGCGAGCTCTGCGGCGGCGACCGCACCAGCCAAGTGCCCGTCCGGCAGCGGGCCCGGCTGCGCACGGAAGAGGTCGAGGGCGCCGACAAATTCGCCGGCCACGACGACGGGTATCGCGTAGACGCTTCTGATCTGGTAGGCCAGCAGGGCAGGCCGGTACGCCGGCCACCGCGCCTCTTCGGGAGCGGCGAGGTCGACCACCAGAATTGGAATCCGCCGGGTGACAGCGTCCAGGCAGGGACCCTCGCCGAGGGTGAACTGAAGTTCGTCGTAGTTGCGGGCAGGCGCGCCGCTGGATCCCAGTGTCCCACTGTTCGCGCCGTCGAAGACGAGCGAAATCGCCGCTGCGTCAACGTGGAGAAGTACCACGCAGGCCTCGCAGAGGCCGTCGGCGGCCGCTGTCCCGCGGCTGCCGTCAACGGCTGCAAGGAGCTGCTCGTGGATCGCCACGTCTAACCGAACGGGATTCGGGCAGCTGCGGCAGTGCCCGGAGGTTTGCGCGGCAACATCATCCCCCCACCCTTCACTAGTTCGGCGGATTTGACGAGCACGAGCCCTACCGGGTCTACGCCGGCGATGGCGGTGAAGAGGTCGATTCCCGGCTGGTTACTGGCCTCGTCAATCGCCAAACGAGAGAGTAATCACCAGCGCCGTCTGACTGTGGCACGCCACCAGACGACCGGATACCGTGCCTGCCGTCAAGTCGCTCGAATAGATTTGTGAAGCAGAATAATTCGACGGCTCCGGCCCCGGCCGACGTTGATGCCCCCACGCCGTGACAGTAGGGTTGCTCGAGTGTCTGGTCCTCGTGCTGCCTGACCAGGAGAATACGAGATCTCGCGTATGCCATGGTTTTTCGCGCCCTGTCGTCGGGGGCACTGCGAGTGTCAGCACGGCGACGTCGTACAGAGCAGGCGGACCTCGATCGGCCGCATGCGCCAGGGCATCGTCAGAATGCCTTGGCGTACCTGCGAACTAACTCGTGTGCTGCGCGTCGCACCAGTTCTGTATGCCCATGCAACCCATCCCGTCTGTCGCCGTCCCCCGATCCGGGTCCCGAGCGGTATCTCGGCCAAGTGGGGAGGTGCCAGCGAAACAGATTGACTACCAGGCCTACTCAACGTGGCTAGGCGGGTTGGCTGTCGACGGCTTACGGCGTGGCACCGCGCTCTCGGCTAGTCGTATCTCGCAGGCTCATCAGCTCGTGGGCGCGGTGCTCCGCTACGCGCAACGGACCTCGAAGACTGAAGATCTGCCAATGCCGGTGGAACGGGAGTGGATGGAGTTTGACTGTAGCTAGATCTCAATCCGCGAACCCATGACCACCGTGCGTTCGGGGGGCAGACCGAAGTAACCGGCGGCGTCGGCGGTGATGTGGGACGTCGCGATGAACAGGTGCTTGCGCCATTGCGCCATGTTGTTTGCCGAACCCATGGTCAGCGCCAGGTCGGACAGAAAATAGGACGCGTCGTCGACGTCGATCTGGCCCTCAGTCTGCGAGGGCTCCAAAAGGCGAATCACGCCGAGAACGTCGGGCGTTTCCATGTACCCGAAGTACGCGGTGAGATGAATGATTCCGTCGTTGGCATAGCCAAGGTCGTCGATTTCCGTTCTCTCGGATTCGGGTACGCGCGGGACCGGCAGGGTGTCGACCGCCATGATGATCACGTGATCATGGAGCACGTGATTGTGCTCGCAGTTGGCCCGCATCGCCAAGGGCGTGGTCTCTTTTCCGCGGTTGAGGAAAACCGCGGTGCCCCGGGTGCGAACCAATGGCGGCTGAGCGTGGGCCAGCCGATCGACGAACTCACGCAGCGGTCCCTCAGCTTGCGTCCGCGCTCGGGTGACGATCTCTTGTCCGCGCTGCCACGTGGACAGCACCGTAAACGCAAGCACGGCAATGAGCAGCGGCAGCCACGCCCCGTGGACAAGCTTCGTCAGGTTTGCCGCGAGGAACAACAGGTCCACCGTCAACAGCAACCCGGCGCCGATCACGATGAGCCACAAGGGCGTGTGCCACCTCTTCCGGGCGGTGTAGAAGAACAGCAGCGTGGTGATAGTGATCGTCCCTGTGACCGCCATACCGTACGCATAGGCCAGCGCCGCCGAGCTCCGGAAGGCGAACACCAGAATGAGCACCGCGACCATGAGCAGACTGTTGATCCACGGCACATAGATCTGGCCCACCGTCGACTCCGAGGTATGCGCTATTCGCAATCTTGGAAGGTAGCCGATGTGAGCGGCTGACGATGCCACCGAATAGGCCCCGGTGATCACCGCCTGAGACGCGATAACCGTTGCGGCAGTTGCCAATAGCACCATAGGCAGCTGGGCCCAGTGCGGGGTGAGCAAAAAGAACGGGGCGCTAGCCGCGGACTCGTTGCCGAGCACCAGCGCGCCTTGGCCGAGATAACTGAGGGTGCACGCCGGCAGTACGACAAATAGCCAACTCCGGGTGATGGCCTTTCGACCGAAATGGCCCATGTCGGCGTACAGCGCCTCCGCGCCGGTGACCGCGAGCACGACTGCGGCGAGGGCGAAGAACGCAATTCTGGCGTGCCCGTACACGAACGTCGCCGCGTAGGTCGGCGATAGCGCCTTGAGGATTTGCGGGTGTCCCAGGATTCCCTTCACGCCGCAGGCGCCGATCGAGACGAACCAGGCGATCATTACCGGACCGAACAACCGGCCGACCGCGTGCGTGCCGTAGCGCTGAACCGAGAACAGGACCAACGTGATCACCGCGGTGATCGGGACGACCCATTCCGCGAGAGATGGTTCGACGACCTTGAGGCCCTCGACCGCCGACAAAATCGACATCGCCGGGGTGATCATGCTGTCGCCGAAGAACAGCGAGGCACCGAAGATGCCCAACGCGGCCAGCGTGGCGAGGGTCCGACGTCCCCCGACCTCGCCGAAACGCCGCAGCAGCGTGATCAGCGCCATGATGCCGCCCTCTCCGTCGTTGTCGGCGCGCATCACCAGGGTGACGTAGGTCAGCGTGACGATGGTCATCACCGACCAGAAGAGCAGTGACACAACGCCATACACGTTGTCCCTGTTCAGTGGCACCGGGTGCGGGTCGCTCGGGTTGAAGACGGTCGCGAGGGTGTAGATCGGGCTGGTTCCGATGTCGCCGAACACGACGCCGAGCGCGGCGACCATGACGGCCAGGCGAACAGCTTCAGAGCCGCCGACCGTGCGGAGCGCTGGCACGGGTTCTGCAGTTGTTTGCACGATCAGTTCCTCGTTCCGCAGTCGCACCTGGTCATCGAGTGATTCGATGCGGTATGGACGGGTAGCGGCGTAGCGGATAGATCCTAAGCCGCTCGTGGCCGTCCACGCCCGGTCAGAACTCAAGCGTTCACCAGTTCGTCGACGCGATCACATCCCGACAGGTTCCAATAGGAAGCGTCACACGCCGAACTTGGCGCGGGCGTCGGCCGTGACGGGTGTGAACAGATTGACGAGGTTGCCGTCGGGATCACGGAACAACAGCGCGCGGTTGCCCCACGGCATCGTCGTCGGCTCCGTTACGACCTCGCCGACGCGGTCGCGCAACCGCTGATACTCGGCGTCCACGTCGTCGACGACGAACTCCAGAATTGCGGTACGGTTTGCGGCCGGCTCGGCGGACCCATCCCCGAACAGCGGTACGGTTTTATCGCTGCCGATGGCCAATGTGCCTATCGGCGTGGAGATCTCAGCGAACAGCTCATTGCCCCACACCGCGGACGTTTCGGTGACCATCTCGTAGAAATCGACCAGACGATTGACGTCAGCCGTGATTATGCGGGTCGAAATGAACTTCATCAGTTCCTTACCTTTCTTCATGGGTGCTTGTGGCCGCCGGCCGTAGGCTTCGAGTCACCCAGGGACGGCGGGTATGGCTTTCATCGGTCTGCCCTTGATGGCCAAGGAGGATTGGCCGCCCGTCGTCCCGC
>Ga0335075_10007030_pt1 | contig 17362 bp, 18 predicted proteins | sample Lox_Sample_24_FD_206723 | JGI IMG/M metagenome (GOLD analysis project Ga0335075, IMG submission 206723) | Soil microbial communities from Loxahatchee National Wildlife Refuge, Florida, United States - Lox_Sample_2.4 | ecosystem: Environmental > Terrestrial > Soil > Wetlands | place: USA...
TCGTCGTCGGCGCCTGGTTGCTGGTGTACGCGCAGACCCGAGCCGAACTCGTGCAGATGTGTACCGGGCTGGCGAGCCGGCTCAGGTCGGGTGGACGCCTTGTCACCGTGGTCAACAACCCCGCGGTATACGGGTTCGACCCGCTGCCCGACTATCGCAAGTACGGGTTTCAATTGTCGCTCGCCGACCGCGCCGTCGAAGGCGCGCCAACCAAAGTTTCACTGCTGCTGGAGGATTCGACGCTGGAGATCGAGAACTATTACATGCCCATCACGGCCTACCAGGCCGCGTTCACCCAGACGGGGTTCCGGGACTTTGCGGTGCATCCACCCGAAGTATCAATCACCCCAGATAACGAACCCGACTTTTGGGACGATTTCCTGAAGTATCCGAGTTTCGTCCTGCTGGACTGCGTCAAGCGCTGACCCGAGAGGTCAGATGTCCAAGCCGATGTCGAGCACCCGCACCGAGTGGGTGAGCGCGCCGACAGCCAGGTAATCCACACCCGTCCCGGCGTAGTCCGCGGCGGTGTCCAGCGAAAGCCCGCCGGAGGACTCCAGTCTGGTTGCCGGCGCCCGGGTATCGCGGCGCTGTACAGCGATCTGGGTCTGCCAGACCGGAAAGTTGTCCAGCAGCACCAACTCGGCGCTCTCGTCCAATACCTCGTCGAGCTGCTCCAGCGAGTCGACTTCGACCTCGCACGGCAGATCAGGTGCGGCCGCCCGCACCGCGCGTAGCGCTGCGACCACCGATCCGGCCGCTGCGACATGGTTGTCCTTGATCAGCGCCGCATCGCCCAAGCCGAGCCGGTGGTTGACGCCCCCGCCGACCCGGACCGCGTACTTCTGCAGCGCCCGCAGGCCTGGCAGCGTCTTGCGGGTGTCGCGGATCTTCGCCTTGGTGCCGTGCACGGCGTCGACCCAGGCGGCCGTGGCGGTGGCGATCCCGGACAAATGGCAGACCAGGTTGAGCAGGGTGCGCTCGGCGGTCAGCAAGCCGAGCATCGGGGCCTCCACCGTCAACGCCGACGCGCCGGGCTGCAGCCGCGCGCCGTCCTCGACGCGGTCGAGCACTCGGTAGCCGCCCGCACCGATCACGTCGTCGAGCACCAGCAGTGCGACGTCCACACCGGCAATGACGCCGGGTCCACGCGTGATCAGCGACGCGGTTGCGGCGGCGCCGTCGGGCACTGTTGCCTGCGTCGTGACGTCCGGCCCGTAGCGCAGGTCCTCGTCGAGGGCGCGGCTGATCGTGGCGCGAGCCTCGGCGAGCTCACATTCGGAGAGGGTCAGCACACCGCCACCGGCTCCTCGACCTGCGCGCTGTCGTCATCGGCCAGCCGGACGACGCTGCTGCGCGCCGCGGTGACGGTGGCCTCTGGGTATTCGGCCCGGTGGTGGCAGCCCCGGCTCTCGTCGCGCGCCAGCGCGGCGGCCGCGACCGCGCGGGCGGTAGCGGTCAATGCCGCGTCTTCGAGGTCGACGTGGGTGAACATGGCCCGAAGCGGCGCGGCCGACAGCGTGCCGGTCAACCGGCGCAGACCGTCGGCGTCGCGGACCACCGACGCGTCGCGGCTCATCGCCCGCTGCAGGTCGGCGCGGGCGAGCGCGGCACGACCGGTCGGTTCCGGGGCGGTGGCCCGCGGACGTCCGACCAGCACCGCGTGCGCCGCCGCGGCCCTGCCCGCCCGGCCGCCGACCACCAGCCCCTCCAGCAGGCTGTTGGAGGCCAGCCGGTTGGCGCCGTGCATACCCGTTCGAGCGACCTCGCCGGCGGCGAACAACCCGGGCAGCTCGGTTTGTCCGTGCACATCGGCGACGACGCCCCCGCAGCTGTAGTGCGCGCCCGGCACCACCGGAATGGGCTGGCGAACCGGGTCGACACCGACTTTCCGGCACGCCGCAGTGACGGTCGGAAAGCGGTACTCGAAATCCACGATGCTGCGCGCGTCGAGGTAAACACACGGGTCGCCGGTCGCGCGCAGCCGAGCGTCGACAGCGGCCGCCACCACATCGCGCGGCGCCAGGTCGCCCATCGGATGCATGCCAGCGGTGACCGAATTGCCTTGACTGTCAACCAGAACCGCACCTTCGCCGCGGATCGCTTCGGTGACCAGCGGTCGCCGGCCGCCACGGTGGCCGTTAAACAGCATGGTGGGGTGGAACTGGATGAACTCGATGTCGCTCACCGCGACACCGGCCCACAGCGCCAAGGCGGTCCCGTCGCCGGTCGACCCGTCGGGATTGGTGGTCGCGCCGTAGAGGTGTCCCACCCCGCCGGTGGCCAGGATCACCGACGCCGCGTGAAATATGCCAACCCCATCCGAATTGGCCACCAGCACACCGGTTACCGCATCGCCGTCGTGCAGCAGGCGCAGGGCGGCGTGGTCGGTGCGGATGTCCAGTGCGGCCGCCGCATGGTCGAGCGCGCGTTGGACCTCGGCGCCGGTAGCGTCGCCGCCGGCGTGCACGATACGCCGACGTGAATGTCCGCCTTCGCGGCTCAGCGCCCACCTTCCGGCTGCCGATTCATCGAATTGTGCTCCCTGGCCTACCAATTCGGCCACCGCTTGGTAGCCGTCGGCGACTATCGAGGCCACCGCGTCGACATCGCAGAGGCCGGCGCCGGCAGCGAGCGTGTCGGCGACGTGTGCGTCGACCGAGTCGTCGGTATCCGGCAGTACCACCGCGATCCCACCCTGGGCGTAATGCGTGGCCGTCACACCGAACCTGCGACGCGCTTTGCTGAGCACCACTACCCTGCGCCCGGCACGGTGGGCGGCCAGCGCCGCGGCCAGGCCGGCGACCCCGGTGCCGATGACGACGACGTCGGCCTGTTGATGCCAGTCCGGACGAACGCTCATTCGCCGCCGCCTGGCTGGCCGATGGCGATCATCCGCTGCACGCTTCGCCGCGCCAGCGCAGCAGTCTGCGCGTCGACGTGCACTTCGTCGGCGCCCTCGATCAGGCAACGCAGCAGCGCCGCGGGGGTGATCATCTTCATGTACTTGCACGACGCGCGGTCATTGACCGCGCGGAAGTCGGTGCCGGGCGCGGCATTTCGCAGCTGGTACAACATCCCGACCTCGGTGGCGACCAGCACCTCGCGGGCCTCGGTGGCCCGTGCGGCGTCCAGCATGCCGCCGGTGGACAAGATCTTCACCCGGTCCTCCGGGAAGGCGCCTTCGCCGGCAAGATACAGCGCCGACGTCGCACAGCCGCACTCCGGGTGGACGAACAATTCTGCGTCCGGGTGCAGGCGGGCCTGATCGGTGAGCTCGTCGCCGTTGATCCCGGCGTGCACGTGACATTCCCCGGCCCACACGTGCAGGTTCTGGCGGCCGGTCTCGCGGCGCACATGCGCCCCGAGGAACTGATCGGGGCAGAACAGCACTTCGCAGTCGGCGTCGATGGAGGCGACCACCTCGACGGCGTTCGACGAAGTGCAGCAGATGTCGGTGAGTGCTTTTACCGCCGCGGTGGTGTTGACATAGGAGACGACGATCGCGCCGGGGTGTTCGTCCTTCCAGGCCTGCAGGTCCTCAGCGGTGATCGAGTCGGCCAGCGAGCAGCCGGCCCGCTGGTCGGGGATCAGCACGGTCTTCGCCGGGCTGAGGATTTTCGCGGTCTCCGCCATGAAGTGCACGCCGCAGAACACGATGGTTTGCTCGGACGCCTCGGCGGCGATCCGAGACAGCGCCAGCGAGTCACCGACGTGATCGGCGACGTCCTGGATGGCCGGCAGCTGGTAGTTGTGCGCCAGAATCGTGGCGTTTCTCAGCTCGGCCAGCCGACGGATCTCGGCCGCCCAACGCCCGTCGCCCTCGACACCCATGTAACCGGTTGGCGTGCTGGTAATTGCAGCGGCCAAGTCATCCGCCACCGGATCCGTGCGACTCAGAACCGTCATGGCCGATCCTTTCACCCTGACCCAGTTTTCGACTTATAATCGAAAACATGCCACATGGTAGCACTGCGCACGAAGTGCTCGCCGTCGTATTCCAGGTTCGCGGCCTCGGGTGCGAGCCCAAGACCCAAAAGCCCCAGCTCAATGTCCTGCTGTGGCAGCGTGCCCGCGATCCGCAGCGCGGTGCGTGGTCGCTGCCGGGCGGGCAGCTGCGCCACGACGAAGACATGACGACGTCGGTGCGGCGGCAACTGGCCGAAAAGGTTGACCTGCGGGAAGTCGCACATTTGGAGCAGCTCGCGGTGTTCTCCGATCCCGATCGGGTGCCCGGCACCCGTACGATCGCATCGACCTTTCTGGGCCTGGTGCCCTCCCCCGCCACCCCGGAATTACCGCCCGACACCTGCTGGCACCCGGTCACCGCACTGCCGACGATGGCGTTCGACCATGGCCCGATGGTCGCCCACGCGCGCACCCGGCTGGTGGCCAAAATGTCCTACACCAATATCGGATTCGCCTTGGCGCCAACCGAATTCGCGCTATCAACGCTGCGGGATATCTACAGTGCCGCGCTCGGGCATCAGGTCGATACGACGAACTTGCAGCGCGTGCTGGCCCGTCGCGGCGTGATCACTGCGACCGGCACCGTCGCGCAATCCGGGCGCAGCGGCGGCCGCCCGGCAGCGCTGTATCGCTTCACCGATTCCCGGCTGCGGGTCACCGACGAATTCGCTGCTCTACGACCTCCCGGCGGGCCGACTGGATTCTTAACGCCCTCTTAAGTAACAATGCCCGGATGGACATTGGCAGCCTTGCAAGCAAAACCGGCGCAGAGTGGATCGGTCGGCCGCAGCACCAGGAGTTGCAGCCGCACGTCCGCCCGATGCTGCCGTCCGAGGACCCGTTCTATCAGCCGCCGCCGGGCTTCGAGCACGCCGTCCCCGGGACCGTGCTGCGTACGCGCGACGTCGAACTGGCCTTTCTGGGGCTGATACCGCAACGAACCATGGGTACCCAGCTGCTGTACCGCACCACAGACATGAATGGCCTGCCAGTAGCCGCGACCACCACCGTGATCGTCCCGGCCGACGTCGCACCCGAGCGGCCCTGCCCGGTGCTGTCGTATCAGTGCGCGATAGACGCGGTGACATCCCGCTGTTTTCCGTCCTACGCGCTGCGACGACGCGCCCAGGCCGTCGGCTCGCTGGCCCAGTTGGAGTTTCTGTTGATCAACGCCGCCCTCGCCGAGGGCTGGGCGGTGTCGGTGCCAGACCATGAAGGGCCCGACGGCATTTGGGGCGCGCCATACGAACCCGGGTACTGCATTCTCGACGGGGTCCGCGCGGCTGTGCACTCGGAGCGGCTGGGTTTATCGCCGTCGGCGCCGATCGCGTTGTGGGGGTACTCCGGCGGCGGGCTGGCCAGCGCGTGGGCCGCCGAACTTTCTGCCGACTACGCCCCCGAGCTGGACATCGTCGGCGCGGTGCTCGGATCACCGGTCGGTGATCTCGGGCACACCTTCCGCCGACTCAACGGGAGCTTCCTGTCCGGTCTGCCGGCAATGGTGATCGCGGCGCTAGCACGCCTCTACCCCGACTTGGACCGCGTGATCAAGGAGCACGCCAATTCCGACGGGCGCGCCCTGCTGCAGCGGTTGGAGAAGATGACCACGGTGGGCGCCGTATTGCGCCTGGCGAAGAGGGACGTCGGCGTTTACCTCGACCGCCCGCTCGACGAGATCCTGGCGATGCCGGAGGTCCAATACGTCTTCGACAACATCAAGTTGGGCAAGACGATCCCCAAGCCGCCGTTGCTGCTGGTGCAGGCCGTGCACGACTACCTGATCGCTGTCGAGGACATCGACGAGCTGGCCCACACCTACACGGCCGGCGGCGCGAACGTCACCTACCACCGTGACGCGTTCAACGAGCACTTGCTGCTGCATCCGCTGTCGGCGCCGATGGCGCTGCGCTGGCTGCAGGACCGGTTTGCGCGTCGACCGCTGACCGAGCACATGACCCGGACAACATGGCCGACCATGTTCAACCCGGCGACCTACATCGGCATGGCGCGACTGGTCGTCATCGCAGCCAAGGTGATCACCGGGAAGTCGGTGCACCGCCGCCCGCTATGACGGCGCCGATGCGGCCTCTCGATACGACGGCTCGACGGCCGGGTAGCCGCCAAGGTCGTCGCGTGCGGTCGCCGCGACCGGTACCGCGTACACCAGCGCGGCGGTGCTCGCGGGCAGCAGCAGCGTGCAGGCGATCTGCCAACCGGTGCGACCGAAGAATACCGGCGGCGCCTCGGTGAAGTAGTACACCGGATGGCCGTGGCTCACCGGTACCGCCGCCAAATCCACTGCGCCATAACGCAGGTGCACCAGCAGTGCGCCCACGCCGACCGCTGCTCCCGCGGCGATCACCACGCCGGCACAAAGCCCGGTCACCATGCTCGGCCCGCGGTGTGCCCGCCACTGCCAGGCCAGCACGGCCGCCACGGCGGCCGCCACGTTCAGCAGGCCGAGCAGCAGGAACGGCGCGACGAAAAAGTGCTCGGACTCATCGCCCAGGTAGTCGCGCAACCGGTCACCGTCGTGGGTCAGCGCCATCACGCCATGAACCGGCGGGGCCATCCATGCCCACAGCCCACCGATGATCACCCCCGCGATGAACAGCGCCGCCGCGATCGCGAAGACGGCCCGACGTCGCGAGGTTCGTGGGGCCGTCGAGGGCCGGGGAAGCACCGGCCCGGTCATCGGTGCGCGTCCAAATCGGTCGAGTCCACCCGCCCGTGCCGCGAGCACTCGGCCCACCAGCCGTCGGGGCGGACCTGGACCACCATCCGGCGGCCACACTGGGCACAGAACCGCGGCGGCTCGAGGCCGAGCTGGGCCACTGTCGGCACGGCGCTGCCGGCCAGCTCGCCGCTGTACACGTTGTAGACGCCCGCGCCGACCGGCGCGGGCAGATCGTCACGGAGCATCAACGGCGTTCTACAGGCTCGCGTTGAGGGCTTTGATCGGCATCTGCAGGTCATCGAGCAGCTCGAGGTCGGCCTCGGCGGGCCGGCCCAGCGTCGTCAGGTAGTTGCCGACGATGACGGCGTTGATACCGCCCAGAATGCCTTGTTTAGCGCCCAGGTCGCCCAGCGTGATCTCGCGCCCACCGGCGAAGCGCAGCATGGTGCGCGGCAATGCCAGCCGGAAGGCGGCCACCGCCTTGAGCGCTTCGCCGGCCGGCAGCACCTCCAGGTCGCCGAACGGCGTGCCGGGACGTGGGTTGAGGAAGTTCAGCGGCACCTCGTCGGGGTCCAGCTCGGCCAGGTTGGCGGCGAACTCGGCGCGCTGCTCGACCGTCTCGCCCATCCCGAGGATGCCGCCGCAGCACACCTCCATGCCGGCTTCGCGCACCATCGACAGCGTCTGCCAGCGCTCTTCCCAACTGTGCGTCGTCACGACGTTGGGGAAGAACGAGCGGGCAGTCTCGAGGTTGTGGTTGTAGCGGTGCACACCCATCGCCGACAGGCGGTCGACCTGCTCGGCGGTCAGCATCCCGAGCGAGCAGGCGATCTGGATGTCGACGGCGTCGCGGATCGCCTCGATGCCGGCGGCCACCTGGGCCAGCAGCCGCTCGTCGGGTCCGCGCACCGCGGCCACGATGCAGAACTCGGTGGCACCGGTCTTGGCGGTCTGCCGGGCCGCCTCCACCAAGCTGGGAATGTCGAGCCATGCGCTGCGCACCGGCGAGGCGAACAGCCCCGACTGAGAGCAGAAGTGGCAATCCTCCGGGCAGCCGCCGGTTTTAAGGCTGATGATGCCCTCGACCTCGACCTCAGGGCCGCACCAGGCCATCCGCACCTCGTGGGCCAAGGCCAAGAGGTCTTCGAGCCGGTCGTCGGGCAGTTGCAGCACAGCCAGCACCTGCGCTTGGCTCAGTCCCTCACCGCGCTCGAGCACCTGCCGACGGGCCGCGGTCAGGATGTCGGTGCCGTCGGTGTCCGGTGTTGGCCGAGTCGCCGCCTGAGTCACCAAGTACTCCTTATTTCTATCGACCAAATGCCCCAGGCTCATCGCAGCCTGCGCTGAACGGTGCCAAGGCTAGGCTAGCGATGTGCACCTGCACAAACGTGATGTGGTTCCAGCGGCCGCCGCGGGGTACACCAACAGTGCAGCGAGCAAAGCCCCGGGTGTGAACGCCATTGACTGATCGCCGTCGCCTTCGCTCACGTCATTCTCCCTCGGTGCGACGGATCTGAGTGTCGAGGTCGGCCTTGTGCAGTTCGGCGGCAAGGAATTCCGGGGTCCGTGGCAGGCTCAAGTGCAGATCGGTGCGCAGACCGATCTCGACCCTGCCCCGGGTCAACCGGTAGTCGAGGGCGTGCCCGCCGTGGTGACGTTCGGCGTCAACGAAGTGGGAATGGTAGCCGGCCACTGAGATACCTTGTTCGTAGTCGGGCATCCGGAATCCGGCCAGCGTGCCGGTCACGTCGGTAAAGGTCAGCTCTTCTTGGTCTTCGGTGGCCTCGGTGAATGGCCGGTAGGGCCGCTGTTGTTCGGTCACCGTGCGGGTGCGAATCATGCCGAAATCACCGGTGACACGCACGGCAACGATCAGGTTGGTGCTCGGCAGCGACTCGTCGATGCGGGCTTTGAGCTGGGCGCGGTCGACCGGCGCGGACACGTCGAATGTGCGGTCGGCAGCGAACCAGGTGACAACGGCGAACGGAGTGCGTTGCTCCGGATCGGCGACGCTTGCACTGCCGTCACCGCGTAGTTGATAGCAGACTCCATCGACCACAAGCATTTCGCCGTCCAGGCCATTGAAGGTGCCCAGGCCAAAGTCACCGTGCCGCAACAGCTCCCGGATAGTGACATCGCCGTCGTAGACGCCGTCGAGCAGCGCCCCCATCGTCGAGGTCTGATAGACCTCGCTGCCATGGCGGTGCGCAAGCATCGCGCGCGCCCAACCGCGCAGGACGCTCGCCGCGGATTCGGCAGGATCAAATGCCAAGGTAGGTCTCCCCTGGGCTCGGCCGCACCGCTGGAGATTGTTTCGCTCATTCGCTATGCCGTCAACGCGAGCGACTGCGTCCCGGTCCGCCGCCACTCACGGCAATTCGACGGCAAGACCAAGCGATCGCAGTGTGCTCATCAGATGAGCCTGAACAACCTCAAGGGTTTGGTGCAAATCACCGTCACGCAGTGCTTCGGCGATCCTGAGATGCTCATCGAGGATCGTCGCCATCCGCTGCTGATCGTGGATCAGCGATTCGCCGGTCATGCGCATCTGGCGGTCGCGAAGCGAGGAGTAGAAACCGGACAGTATGGCGTTTCCGGACGCTTTGAGAGTGATGTCGTGATAAGCGCGATCGGCTTGGACAAACGCGTGCCAGTTCGGTGCGGCAGCAGCGTCGCGCTGTCGTTGCAGCTCCGCCGATAGCTCCTCATACACCGCAGTGCACGCGGCGGGTCCGCGACCGATCACCTTGGTGGCGGCGAATTGTTCCAAGACCAGCCTTGCCTCGATGACCGCGCGGGCCTCGTCCGACGACACCGGCACAACAAGCGCACCGCGTTGCGGGTACAACCGCAGCAGCCCCTCGGCCTCCAACCGCAGGAAGGCCTCGCGCACCGGAGTGCGCGACATGCCGAGCGCGGCGGCGACCTCGCCCTCGCTGATCAGTTCCCCACCGGGAAACGCCCCGGTGAGCACGTGGCCCTTGACGTACTCGAGCGCACGGTCCTTGGCCGCCGGCCGACCACCAGTCGCCTTCGTTGCCATCCTCGCCGCCCCTGCGCCTAAGCCGTATGCCACTTGTATCCATGACAGTACCTCAGATATCGCCGCTGCTCAGGCTCGTGCAGGTGCATCTTAGATACAAGTTAGATACTATTTGGGTACAAGTCATCCCGTTGAGAAGGAGACGCGCAATGTCCAACGGCACACCGGTCAATTTGGACCCGACGATTCCGGCGCCGATGACCAACGTCGCCGAGTATGGATTCGAGGGCCGGTTCGACGAGTGGGCCGAGGACGCGCGCTTATTCGAGTACTCCAAGGCCGCCAACCCCATCGGCTCCGGACACGCCCCCCAGGTGCCCATCGTTCAGTTCGGCCCCGAGACCTACGTCGACCAGCCGACCGGCGTGGTGCCGTTGGATCTGTCCAACGAGTTGGGAGTCAGCGACGGTGCGGCGACCAGTCCGGCACTGCTGGCCAACTTTGTCAGCATCCGCGCCGGAGAGCAGATCGCTACCAGCCCGAACGCCACCAGCCAGCTGTATTACGTGCTGTACGGCCGCGGCTTCGCGGCCATCAACGGCCACTTGGTCAAATGGGAAAAAGGCGACTTCTTGACGTTGCCCGCCGGATCCCAGTCGGTGTTGTATGCCGACGCCGAGGCGGCCATCTACTGGGTGCACGACGAGCCGCTGTTGCGCTACCTGGGGGTCGATGCGACGCGGCCCAAATTCCGGCCCACCAAGTTCCGGCGTGCCGACGCCGTCGCCAAGCTCGAGCACATCGCATCTCGCCCAGGCGCCAATGACAAGAGTCGCGTCAGCGTCCTGCTGGCCAACGCCAACCAGGAGCAGACGCTGACGATCACTCACGTGCTGTGGGCGATGTTCGGTGTGCTGCCGGCGGGCCAGGTGCAGCGCCCGCACCGACACCAGTCGGTTGCGCTGGATCTGATCCTCGATGCGCCGCTCAGCGGTTGCTACACGCTGTTGGGCACCCGGCTCGACGAGCGCGGCGAGATCGTCGACCCGATTCGGGTGGATTGGCAGGCCGGCGGTGCCTTCACCACCCCGCCCGGTATGTGGCATGCGCACTACAACGAGACTGATACACCGGCGCACCTGATTCCGGTTCAGGATGCCGGGCTGCAGACTTATCTGCGCAGTCTCGACATCAAGTTCACCCAGCGTCGCGACCTGGTTGCCGGCTGAGGTACCCGCCTAGCCAAAGCGACGATGGTGGTGATCTACTGGGCTGCAATGATTTTGGATCACTAATCCACCGAGGGCCGAAACATCAGAGGAGAATGGCATGGCCAAGGTATTGCTCGTTTTGTATCCAGATCCGGTCAGCGGTTATCCGCCGGTCTATGCACGCGACAGCATCCCGGTGCTGCACGGCTATCCGGGCGGCCAAACGCTGCCGAGCCCGTCGGCGATCGATTTCACTCCCGGCGAACTGTTGGGTTGCGTGTCCGGTGCGCTGGGGCTGCGCAAATTCCTCGAAGACGGCGGCCACCAGTTGGTGGTGACATCGGACAAAGAGGGACCGGACTCGGAGTTTGAGCGCGAGCTACCCGACGCCGATATTGTGATCTCCCAACCATTTTGGCCGGCATATTTGACCGCTGAGCGGATCGCCAAAGCGGAGAACCTTAAGCTGGCCCTCACCGCCGGGATCGGTTCGGACCACGTCGACCTCGACGCGGCCATTGCCCGCGGTATCACGGTGGCCGAGGTCACGTTCTGCAACAGCATCAGCGTCGCCGAGCACGCCGTCATGCAGATCTTGGCGCTGGTCCGCAACTTCGTGCCGTCCCACAAATGGGCGACCGACGGCGGCTGGAACATCGCCGACTGCGTCGAACACTGCTATGACGTCGAGGGCATGGACGTCGGGGTGATCGCAGCCGGCCGCATCGGCCTCGCCGTGTTGCGGCGAATGGCCCCCTTCGACGTCAACCTGCACTACACCGACACCCGCCGGCTGCCCGAAGAAGTCGAAAAGGAATTGGGGGTCGCCTACCATCCCGACGCCGCGTCGCTGGTGCGCGCGGTTGACGTGGTGTCCATCCACGCTCCGCTGCACCCACAGACCTATCACCTGTTCGATGAGAAGCTGCTGGCGTCGATGCGGCGCGGCTCCTACATCGTCAACACGGCCCGCGCCGAGATCTGCGTGCGCGACGCGGTGGTAGCGGCGCTGAAGAGCGGCCAGCTGGCCGGCTACGCCGGCGACGTGTGGTACCCGCAGCCGCCGCCGGCCGACCACCCGTGGCGAACCATGCCGAACAACGCCATGACACCGCATACCTCGGGCACCTCGTTGTCGGCGCAGGCCCGCTATGCCGCGGGCGCCCGGGAGATTCTCGAGGATTTCTTCGCCGACAAGCCCATCCGCAACGAGTACCTGATCGTGGCCGGCGGAGCGTTGGCCGGTACCGGCAAGGCGTCCTACACCGCGGGCGGCGGCGCCAGCCCCGGCAGCAGCGGTCGGTAGGTCAGCTGATCAGGTGGTCGACGCGTTTGCTGCCGTCCCAGCGGCGCAAACCGGCCAGGCTGCCGCGCATCTCTGACGGTCGACCCGCGATACGCAAGGCCCGCCCGAGTTGGGCTCCCCCGACTCGGCGGGCCAGCGTCACATGCGCCGTCCACTGACCGGGCAGAGTGTTGGGCATCGGACCGGGCAGCAGATACCGGCCACATATTCGGTGCACCTCGGCATGCAGCGCGAGCAACTCGGCCGTCGGCACGATCAGCCGGGCCAGCACCGCGTTGGATCGGCCGAACAGCAGCGACGCCCCGACGGCGCACCCCAGCGGCAGCCGCTGGACCACCGGCCGCAGCAGCGCGTCCACGTCGGGCGCGATCCGCTCGGCCACCGCCAGCGTCACGTGCGGACGACCGGCCGGCGCCTGGCTGGGGATGTCCGCGGTGGCCAGGTCCTCCCAGATGCGACGGATCGCCGCCTCGGTGTCGCGGTCGAAGAGCAGCTCGATCGAATGAACCATTAGGCGACCAGCGCGGTGACCCATTCCCGGTCGAAGGCGTGCGCGCTCATCGCGGCGAACTCGCCGGCGTCCATCCATGCCGCGCCTGCGGGCAGCGCGGCGCGCAGCGGCGCCAGGCGTGCCAGCGCAGACCGGTTGGAAGTCTCGACCACACCCGGCTGCACCGGCCAGGTGCCGATCACCAGCCCGGCGCACGCAATTCCTTGGGATGCAAGTGATTCCACAGTCAACGCGGTGTGATTGAGGGTGCCGAGCTCGGCGGTGGCCACCACCAGCACCGCCGCCTCCAAGTCGGCCGCGAGATCCCGCAACGTCGCACCTCCCTCGGCGAGTTCGACCAGCAGGCCGCCGGCGCCCTCGACCAGCGTCAACTGTCCCGGGCGGTCGATTGCCCGGATCAGCTTCAGCACGTTTTTACGGGTGGGCAACGACGCCCCGGCCTGCTCTGCGGCGGCCAGCGGCGCCAACGGCTGCGGGTACCGCGCCAGCCCGACTACCTTGGTCAGCCCCGACAACCGGGTCACCTCAGCCAGGTCGTCGTCACCGGCGTCGGTGCCGGTCTGTACCGGTTTGCACACCGCGACATCGACTCCGGCCTGCCGCGCGGCCGACGTCAGGGCCGCGGTGACGACGGTTTTGCCGACCCCGGTCCCCGTGCCGGTGACAGCCAGGACCGTCAAGGCCGTGCCGCACAGAGCACGTTGGTCAGCACCGTGCGGGCCAGTTCAAGATCGTCGGCGTCCAATGCGGCGCGCGCGGTGAGCCGCAACCGCGAGGTGCCGGACGGCACGGTCGGCGGCCGGAAGCAGCCCACCCGAACCCCGGCGTCCAGGCAGGCGGTGGCTGCGGCCAGCGCCACCTCCGGCGCGCCGAGGATCACCGACACCACCGCCGACTGCGGGACCGCCCACTCCGATTGCTCGCCTCCTCGAGACGCTGCACGTCCCGCGTCGTCGCCGAGCGCCACCTCGCAGATCTGCGCCAGGGTGCTGGCGTGCCGAAGCACCGCCTCGGGCCGCCACGGCTCGGCGCTCAGGACACGCAGCGCGGCCAGCGCCGCGCCGACCGCCGCCGGCGCCAGACCGGTGTCGAAGATGAAGGGCCGGGCGGCGTCGATCAGGTGATCACGCACGGCCGTCGATGCCAGCACCGCGCCGCCCTGGCTGCCGAGCGCCTTGGACAGGGTCGTCGTCATCACCACGTCGGGCGCTCCGGCGAGTCCCAGCTCGTGCAGCAGCCCGCGCCCGCCGGCGCCACGCACACCCAGCCCGTGCGCCTCGTCGACGATCAGCAGCGCGCGCTGCCGGCGGCACACCTCGTGCAGTCGTCGCACCGGAGCCAGCGCACCGTCGGTGGAAAACACCGACTCGGTGATCACGACGGCCCGCTCTTCGGCCCGCGACGCCAACGCCGCCTCGACCGCGTCGACGTCGCGATGCGGCGTCACCACCACCCGGGCCCGCGACAGCCGGCAGGCGTCGACCAGCGAGGCGTGCGAGTAGGCGTCCGACACCAGCAGCGACCCGGCGCCGGACAATCCGACGACCGCCCCCAGGTTGGCGGCGTATCCGGAGGAGAACACCAAACCTGCTGCGACGCCGACAAATTCGGCGAGCGCGGATTCGAATTCTTCGTGCAGCAAGGTGTTACCGGTGACCAGCCGCGAACCGGTGGCGCCGGCGCCCCAAGTGCGCAGCGCGTCCACTCCGCCGTCGATGACATCCGGGTGCTGCGACAGACCCAGGTAGTCGTTGGACGCCAAATCGAGTTCGGTGGCCACGGCCGGACGCGGGCGCAACGCCCGTCGCAGCCCGGCCTGCCGGCGCTGCTGTTCCACCGCGTCCAGCCAGGCCAGCGGCGACAAGTCGATCTGCGTCATCGGACTAGAGCCTACGAGAGCCGGTGAGTCGGACCACCTCGACCATTGCCGAGGTGATCTGCGCGATCTCATCAGGTGTGCAGATGAACGGCGGCATCGCGTAAACCAGGTTGCGGAACGGCCGGAGCCACACCCCGTGGTCCAGCGCCGCCGGGGTGGCGATCGCAAGGTCGACCGGGCGGTCGCACTCGATGACACCGATGGCGCCGCACACCCGGACGTCGGTCACCGACGCCCACGCCCGCGCCGGTTCCAGACCGGCGGACAGCCCGGCGCTGATTTCGGCAACCGCCGACCGCCAGTCTTGGCCGAGCAGCAGCTCGACGCTGGCCACCGAGACGGCGCAGGCCAGCGGGTTGGCCATGAAGGTGGGCCCGTGCATCAGCGCCCCGGCTGCACCGGAGCTGATGGTGTGCGCGACGTGGGTGGTGCACAGGGTCGCAGCCAGGCTGAGGTATCCGCCGGTGAGCGCCTTGCCGACGCACATGATGTCGGGGCTGACGCCGGCGTGGTCGGCGGCGAACAGCTCACCGGTACGGCCGAATCCGGTGGCGATCTCGTCGAAGACCAGCAACACGTCGTGCCGACGGCAGATCTCCCGCAGGTCGGCCAGGTAGCGCGGATCGTGAAAGCGCATCCCGCCGGCCCCCTGCACGAGGGGCTCGACGATGACGGCCGCCAGTTCGTCGGCATGGTCGGCCAGCTGCGCCTCGAACGCCGCGACGTAGCCGGGGTCGTAGTCGCGCGGCACCTGCGGGGCGAAGATCTGCCGGGCCAGGATGTCGGCCCACAGCGAGTGCATGCCGCCGTCGGGGTCGCAGATGCTCATCGGTGTGAAGGTGTCGCCGTGATACCCGCCGCGCCAGGTCATGAGCCGCCGTTTGCCGGCCCGGCCGCGGCTGCGCCAGTACTGCAGCGCCATCTTCACCGCCACCTCCACCGACACCGATCCGGAGTCGCTGAAAAACACCGTCTCCAGCCCAGATGGCGTGATGTCGACCAGCAGCTGCGCCAATCGCGCGGCGGGCTCGTGGGTCAGCCCGCCGAACATCACGTGGTTCATCGTCGCCAGCTGCCCGGTCATCGCCTCGTCGAGGACCGGGTGACCGTGCCCGTGGATCGCCGTCCACCAGGAGCTCATCGCGTCGAGCACCTCGATCGGCTCGCCGCCGCGGATCAGCGTCAACCGGGCGCCATGGGCGCCGACGGCGACCACGTTCGGTGCCGCTGCGCCGACATTCGAGCCACCGATCGTGCTGTAGGGATGCCACAGATGCGCCGCGTCGATCGCGCTGATCTGCTCGGGCGTGAGCCCAGATGTCCCTGCCGCCGCAGAAGTCATAGAGAACGAGGGTAAAGCAGCCGGTCGACCGGCCTCTTTAGCTGTGGCCCGAAGAGCGTTCGGTCGCCGAAACGCCGACTATCCGGCAGCATTAAGCCACGATGGCTTCCCCGCAGAAGTTCGATGACCCGCCCCTGGGCGACGGCGCACTGTCGACACCCCCCTCTCCGTCACCGGTGCTGCGATTGCGTCTGGTGCCATGGGACGTCGGCTGCACCATCGCGCTACTGGCGACGCTGGTCGTCGCGGCGACTGGGACGGATTGGGGATCGCGGCTCTTCGGCTTCCTGAAGAACGTGTGCACGGGTGACGACTGCGCACCGGTGCCCTACGGCGTCGACTTCTATATTTACCCGCTGGTGTGGGGTGGTATCGGCGCGGCGATTGCCGCGGCCGTGGTCGGCCCGGTGGTGTCCCTGCTGAAGGGTTGGTACCTGTGTTTCTGGCCGCTCCTGGCGATCGCGGTCGTCGTCGTGAGCTGGGCGGCGGGCTCCGTGTTGACCGCCTTCTGCAGCCAATATTGGCACTGAGCGATGAGACCCAAATCACAACTGCCCGCTGAGGATTGAACCGCCAGCCGGCAAGCGGTCACCGTTCGGTCACGGTACGACAAAAAATCCTTCGTGAAGGACCGCCGATGTGGCCGTCGCGGCCATTTGTTGCCAAAGTGTCTGTAGTGACTGTTGTGAATTCGATGGTTCACCGAGGGCCGGCGTTAGGTGACGGCGTGCGGCCCCCAACGGGGCGGGCCGGCGCATGAGTCTCTGTGGTGAACCGACAGGAATGGCGGCGGATGCGCGAAGTCACCGCGCTGATGCCACAGAGAGGTGATCCACATGAGACGCAGCTACGCCGTCCCGACCGGTCTGGCCCTGTTGCTGGCCCTACCGATGATCAACCCCCACTCCGCGGCCGCTGACCCGACCCTGGTGGGCTACCAGCAGTCGACCAGCTACGTGATCCAGCGCGCGCTGTCGCAGCGCGGTGTGCCGTTCCTCTACGGTGGCGGCAACACCGCAGGCCCCACCCGCGGCACCGGGCTGAAGGCCAACGTCGTCGGCTTCGACGCCTCGGGTCTGATCCAGTACGCCTATGCCGGCGCCGGCATCAAGATGCCGCGGACGTCGGGCGAGCAGTGCAATGTCGGCCGCAAGGTCGCGCCTTCACAAGCGCTCCCCGGCGATCTGCTCTGCTACGGCCCCGGTGGCACCCAGAGCGTCGCGATGTACCTCGGCAACGGTCAGATGATCGAGGCCACCGAGCCTGCCGTGACGGTCTCGGCGGCGCGCACCAGCGGGATGGTTCCGTACCCGACCCGAATACTCGAGTCCTGACCGGGAACTCCCCGACGCGCCGTTAGCACACTGTCGGCGGTCGGACGGTTAGGTAGATTGTCTTTCGATCATGATGACCATCTCCCCAACCCGTCCGGCCGACGCCGCCATGGCGGAATCCGCCCCATTCGCCATGGGAAACCGGAAAAC
>Ga0335075_10007031_pt1 | contig 17362 bp, 15 predicted proteins | sample Lox_Sample_24_FD_206723 | JGI IMG/M metagenome (GOLD analysis project Ga0335075, IMG submission 206723) | Soil microbial communities from Loxahatchee National Wildlife Refuge, Florida, United States - Lox_Sample_2.4 | ecosystem: Environmental > Terrestrial > Soil > Wetlands | place: USA...
GGTCGCCCGCGCGCTGCTCCCCGGCAGGCAGCCAGACGGCGTGCCACGGCTGGACCTCGCGGGCGCGCTCCTCGGCACGCTGGGAGCGGCGGCCCTGATCTTCGGCGCAACCGCAGGTCATCGTCGCCCTGTGCTGCTCGATGGTGCTGATCGCCGGGTTCGTCATGGTCGAGGCCAAGACGCCGGTGCCACTGGTGCGACTCGGCGTGTTCCGCGAGCCCGGCCTTCGCACCGGCCTGCTCGTCCTGTTCTGCCTGGGCGCGACGCTCACCCCGGGCATCTTCCTTATCTCGCTCTACATCCAGCAGGAACTGGGCTGCACCGCGGTGAACGCGGGACTGGCCTTGCTGCCCATGGGGATCGTGCTGTGCCTCGGCGCCCCGGTGGCCCGCCGCCTTACGGCCGCGGGAATGACATTCCTGCCCGTGGCCGGCGCGCTCATCACCAGCGCGGGCTTCATCGTGCTCGCCCGTCTGCCACCGAATCCGCAGGTCCTTATCTGGCTGTCGCTGCCCAGCCTCATCCTGGCGGCGGGATTCGTCACGCTGACCGTTCCGGTCGTGATGATGGTCGCGGCCGGGGTGCCGTGCCGCGAGGCGGGCCTGGTCTCCGGGCTGATCAACGTGAGCCGCTATGTCGCCGGCGCCATCGGCGTCGCCGTCTTGACGGCGATCGCCACCAGCCATGTCAACAGCCACCATCTCAGCGCCTTCGGGGACGCCGCGCTGGCCGACTTTCACCGCGCCATGCTCACCTGCGCCATCATCGACGTCGTGGCCGCCCTCGCCGCGGCCACGCTGGTGTTCGGGCCCGCCAGGCGGGCCCGCCAGATGGCCGGTGCCGTTGACAGGGAATTGAGCCGTCGTTTATCGCTGCCGCCTTTCCTTTAATCGCGCGATGCGGAATCAGCCGCGCGCCAGCGCGTTCCGATCGAGCCTGATCTCTCCAGTGAAAGAAGGGAGTACATCTTGACCGAACTGGTCGACGCCGCAGCGGCGAATGCCGCCGACGCCTGGCACGAGGCCATAACCCTGCTGACGCGGTGCGTCCCCGGCGGATACGTCCGGCAGGGCACCGCGGGCACGAGGCTGTACTACACGGCCATTCCCATTCCCGAGATCAACGCGGTGTGCGTCGATCCTGAGCCGAATCTCGCCGAGGCGGCTGCCTTCGCCGCGGAACTGTCGGAGCACGGCCTGCCGTGGACCATCCAGGTCCGCGGCGAGGTCGATCCGCGGCTGGCGCGGCTGGCCGCCCGGTACGGGAGGACGGCGACCAGCACGCTGCCCCTCAACGCCTGGCATGCCGGGGCGCCGCCTGCCGTCAATCCGCACCGCGCGATGGTACGTGAGGTCGCCGGGGCCGCGAGGGTGCGCGAAGTCCCGGGGGAGGATGCCGCGACGTTCGCCGCAACGCTCGCCGCGGGGTTCGGGATGCCGAGGGAAATCGCGGAGATCATGTGCCAGCCCGCCCTGTTCGAGGCCCCCGGCGTGACCGGGTTCGTCCTCGACCTGCACGGCGAGGCCGTCGCGACCGCGCTCAACGTCGTGGTCGGCGACCATGTCGGGATGTTCCACGGGGCGGTCCCGCCCCAGCATCGCCGCAAGGGCTACTACCGGACGCTCGTCACCACGGGCCTGGCGCACGCCGTCGCCCGCGGTGCCCGTCACGCCTTCGCCCAGAACACGCCGATGTCCTGGCCGCTCTACGAGTCACTGGGCTTCCGCCCCGCGGAGACGTGGACCTACCTAGGGGCGGCGGCGCGGTAAAGCCGGAGGCGGCCCCGGCTCCCGAGCTGGCCAGCATCGGGGCCAGCGGGCCAGCGGGCCAGCGAGTAAGCGCGGCCCCGGGACAGGTCACGTCCCTCAGCCTGCTCGCCGGCCGTCCCCGGGGCCGGCGAGCAGGCCCGTGATGGCGGCGACCAGCAGCCGTTCGAGGTCGGGGGACGACGCGGCGGCGGACGGGGGGAGGCTGGCGGCGGTGTGGAACCTGTTGGCGATGCCGCCAGCGCAGAACACCCGGAAGGCCAGCTCCCGGTCATCGAGGCCGGGCAGGGCGGGCCGGAGCCGGGCGGCGAGCTGCCGGTGGCTGCGGTCCATGATGCCTTCCGCCCACTCGCGCAGGTCCGTCGGCGCCTCGGTGATCGCCTGGGAGGCGATGCGCAGCAGGGCCGCCGCCTCGGGATCGCGCTGCAGGCCGCGCACCGTCGGCCTGACCCAGGCGGTGACGATGTCCTCGAGCGGGGCGTCCGGCGGGAGGCTCGCCAGCAGGCTGGCCTGCTCGCCGAGGGTGGCGTCGGCCGCCTCGCGGACGGCGGTGCTCACCAGGCTCGCCAGGCTGCCGAAGTGGTAGCTCACTGCCGCGATGTTCACCTCCGCTGCCTCGGCGACGTCGCGCAGCCGGACCCCGCCGATGCCCCGCTCGGCCAGCAGCCGGCGGGTGGCCCGCAGCAGCCGCTGCCGGGTGTGGTCCCCCAGTTCCTTCCTGGCGTCGGTCGTTCCTGTCATGTCACGAGCATACTCGTCCGCCATTAGTTCATCAATCGATTGTTTAACAAACGTCAACCGCGCTCCATAGATTTCAATCAATCGATTGATTTTCTAGTGGGAGGAGCTTCATGTCCAGACGAGCAGTACCACCCGGGGAGACGCCTCCCCGAATCCCCCGGGGCTTGGCGCTGCGCGGCCATCCCGGCCTCACCCTGGTGTCGGTCTCCTTCGGGCTGATGATGGTGAGCCTGGACAGCACGATCGTGGCCGTCGCGAACCCGGCCATTGGCACCCATTTCCGCGCCAGCCTGCCGAGCCTGCAGTGGGTGACCAACGCGTACCTGCTGGCGCTGGCGGTGGGCCTGATCACCGGCGGCAAGCTGGGCGACCACATCGGGCGCAAGCGGGTCTTCCTCATCGGCACCGCCGGCTTCGCCGCCTCGTCCCTGGCGTGCGGCCTGGCGCCGGCCCTCGGAGCGCTCATCGGCTTCCGGGCGGCGCAGGGCGCGTTCGGGGCGCTGATGCTGCCCCAGACCCTGGCCATCTTGCGGGCGACGTTCCCGCTGGACCGGCTGGCCTCGGCCGTCGGCACCTGGTCACTGACCTCGTCGATCGGCACGGCGTCGGGACCGATCCTCGGCGGGGTGCTGGTCGGCGAGCTGAGCTGGCGGTGGATCTTCCTGGTGAACCTGCCGGTCGGGGCGGCGTCGCTGGCGCTCGGCTTGGTCGTCATCCGCGAGTCCGGGGACGAGCGGGAGGATCGCCGGCTTGACCCCGGTGGCATCGGGCTGCTGTCGGCGGCGCTTTTCTGCCTGGTATGGGGGCTGATGCAGGCGGAGCAGCACGGGTGGGCGCGGGCCGGCACCCCGGGATGGCTCGCGGGGGCGGTCATCGCGGCGGGCGGCTTCATCGCCTGGGAGGGGCACTGGGGCCGCGCCCGCCCGCCGCACATCCCGCTGCAGCTGTTGCGGTCCCCCCAGCTGGACGCCGGCCTGGCCATGATCGTCTCGGCCGTGTTCGGGATCTATGGCGTGCTGTTCTTCATCACCCTCTACCTGCAGCGCGTCCAGGGGCACTCGGCGATGCAGGCCGGGGCGCGACTGCTCGCGCTCACCGGCGTCATGGGCATCAGCGCGGTCATCGCGGGCAAGGCCGTGGCCAGGATCGGCCCTAGGATTCCGCTCTTCCTCGGCTCGCTGGTGATCAGCGGGGGACTGGCCGGGCTCTCCACCCTCGGCCCGGCATCCGGCTACAACCACCTGTGGCCGTTCCTGGTGCTCGTGGGACTCGGGGTAGGACCCCTCCAGACAGGTTCCTCGCGGGCCATTGTCGGCGGTGCCCCGCCGGAGAACGCGGGCGTCGCCGGGGGCCTGTACTCCACCGCGATGCAACTTGGCGGGCTGCTCGGACTGTCGGTTCTCGGCACGGTGATGGTCGACCGCGTCTCGTCGGTGCTGCCAGCGAAGCTGGCCAGCGCGGGCGTGCCGGCGGCCCTGGCCCGCCAGCTGCAGGGCCACGCCGCCGCCATCGCCCAGGGATCGGTGCCAGTCGCCAGGAACCTGCCCGCCCGCGCCGTCACGGCGGGTGCCCACTCCGCCTTCGCGAGCGGGCTCGACCTCGCCATGCTCCTGACGGCCGCCCTGGTCCTCGCCGTCGGGCTGGTCACACTCGGCCTGATGCGGCCCAGGACGCCCGCAGCAGGCCCGGCCACAGCCAACCGGGATGGCCAGGCCGGCACCTCGCCCGCAGTAACACGCGCGAGTCCGCTCAGCCATGAGCGAGCAGCCAGGCGGGCATTGCGCGCCCGCCGCGACTACAAGGAGAAGCACATGTCAGACACCGCAAACCCGTACGCCGACACCAGCCACATGCCGAAGGTACACACCATGTTCCGGCGCGAGCTCGCCCTGCTGCCGTCCCTGGTCCGGTCCGTGCCGGCCAAGGACGAGGAGCGCGCGGAGGTAGTGGCCGGCCACATCAGGCTGCTGAGCCAGGTGCTGCACCACCACCACTCCGGTGAGGACGCGGTCCTGTGGCCGCTGCTGCTCGCCCGGGCTCCCAGGGAGATCGACCCGGTCGTCCACCTCGCCGAAGGCCACCACCGGGCCATCGATGATCATCTCGCCACGATCGGCGCGCTGCTGGGCAGCTGGACGAGCGGCGCGGCGAGCGAGGATGGCGAGGCGCTCGCCCGGGCACTGGAACGGCTGGCGGTCACGGCCTATGAGCACATGGGCCTGGAGGAAAGGCTCGTGCTGCCGGTCGCCGGACGGCACGTCTTCGCCTCCGAATGGGAGGCGATGGTCGCGAACGAGGCCGCCACCGTTCCGCCGGAGATCGGCCCGGTGCTGGCGGGAATGCTGATGTACGAAGCCGGCCCGGACGTCGTGCCGCCGGAGCTGCGCGCCGTCCTCGCCGACTTGGCGCCCCAGGCGTACGCGGCCCATTGCGAGCGCGTGCACGGGACCCCCACCCCGCCGCGCAGCACCGAGGTCGGCATCGGCCCGGCCTACGTCGGCGTTCTCGGGGGCGCTGACGCGGTGTCGTCCGGGCGTTGATTGCCCGCTGCTGAAATCAGACCGCAATACGGATTAACCGCTCAGAAAAAGGATGTGTGATGTCAAACCGACTTCGCCTGTCGCGCCGCGCGACCCTGGTCGCCGCAGCCACCGCGGGACTCGCCCTCGCCGCGCCCGGCGCGGCGCTCGCGAGTCCCGCCCACCACGGCGGCGGGTACCACCACGGCGGGAACGTGACCGTGGACCAGGTCAACCTGTTCTCCGACCTGTCCGGCGAGGCCGCGCAGGTTGACCCCAACCTGATCAACCCGTGGGGCCTCGCGTTCACCTCGGCCTCCGGGGTGTGGATCTCCGACCAGGGCACTGACCTCGCCCAGGCCGTCACGCTCACCCCGGGGCAGAGCACCGGGGCCATCGCGGGGGTGGACGTGGCCTTCCCCGGCTCGGCCTCCCCGGTCGGCGGGCCGACCGGCCAGGTCGCCAACGCGAGCACCGGGTTCGTCCTCAAGGACGGCAAGCCGGCCTCGTTCATCTTCGACACGCTCGACGGCCACATCGACGCGTGGGACGGCGGTGACGGGGTCAAGGGCGCCGTCGAGACCGAGGTGACCTCCCCGGCTCCCGCCGCTTACACCGGGCTGGCCATCGCGTCCACGCGGCAGGGCGAGGAGCTGTTCGCGGCGGACTACGGCACGGGCGACGTGGAAGTCTTCAACTCCGCGTTCCAGCCGGTCAAGCTCGCGCCCTGGCAGTTCCAGGACCCGTGGCTGGCCAAGCAGGGGTACCGGCCGTTCAACACGCAGGAGCTGGACGGCTACATCTTCGTGACCTACGACACGCTCGACCCCACCCCGCCCAAGGGTGACGGCCCGGAGGGCCTCGGCGAGGGCATCGGCGCCGCGGACGAGTACACCACCGGCGGCCGGCTCATCGCCCGCATCACCGGCGGCCCGCTCGACGCCCCGTGGGGCCTGGCCATCGCGCCCAGCGGCTGGGGCCGGGCGGCCGGCTCGCTGCTGGTCGGGAACTTCGGCGACGGCAAGATCAACATCTTCGCGAAGGAGGGTGACCACTTCGCCCGGCACGCCACCGGCCAGGTTCTGGTCGCGCCCGGCCAGCCGTTCGCCGAGCCGGGCCTGTGGGCCCTGCTGTCCGGCGGCACCGCGTCGAACCAGGGCGGCACCGACGCCCTGTGGTTCAGCGCGGGCATTGCCGCCGCGCAGGGTGGTCCCACCGAGCAGCACGGCCTGGTAGGCGTCCTGCGCCCTTAGGCCCTTCACGAGGCACCCAACAGATTGGGCCGGGAACCGCGCGGTTCCCGGCCCAATGCGCGCTGGTTTGTCAGGAGCTCATGCGCACGGGAAGCGCGTTCAGGCCGTTCATGATGACGCTCTCTCGGCGGGTCAGGCTCTCAGTGGCCGCGTCGAGGGCGATGCCGGGGAAGCGGCGCAGGAGCGCCCCGATCGCGATCTGCCCCTCCAGCCGGGCCAGCGGAGCGCCGAGGCAGTGGTGGATGCCGTGCCCGAACCCGAGGTGGCCGCCAGGCCGGCGGGTGATGTTGAACCTGTCCGGGTCGGTAAAGCGGGCGCCATCGCGGTTGGCCGACAGCATCGCGAACTGGACCAGCTGCCCGGCGGGGATCTCGGTGTCCCCGGCCGGCACCGGTTCGGTGGTGGACCGCAGGAGGGTGGCGTGCCCCGGGCCGTCGAAGCGAAGGACCTCCTCGATGGCGTCTGGAAGGCGCTCCGGCTCGGACCGCAGGAGCGCGAGCTGGTCCGGATGGCGCAGCAGGGCCAGCACGCCGTTGGCGATGAGGTTGACCGTGGTCTCGAAGCCGGCGATGAGGAGCAGGAACGCCATGCTGCGGGCCTCCGGCGAGAGCTTGCCGCCTTCCTCGTCGGATACCCGAACCAGCTCGGACAGCAGGTCGTCGCTGGGGCTCGCGATCTTGTCCTCGATGAGCGCGGTGAGGAAAGCGATCATGCGGCTGCTGGCTTCCGCTGTCTTCTCGCCCGACATCATGCTGACGATCGTCAGCGACCAGTCACGGAAATCATCCTGGTCCGCGGCGGGCACGCCGAGGAGTTCGGATATCACCGTGATCGGGAGCGGCAGCGCGTAAGCGTCCACGAGGTCAACTGTGGCGCCGTGGGGCATGGCATCGAGCAGTTCATCGGCGACTTGCTCGATTCGCGGGCGCAGTCGCTCCACCGCGCGGCTGGTGAACGCCTTGTTCACCAGCCGGCGGAGCCGGGTGTGCTCCGGTGGGTCGCTGTTTAGCATGTGACCCGCCAGTTGTGTCCCGTAAGCTCCGTCATTGCCCTCGGGCAGGAGCTTCGCTATCCGCGCGGGATCCTTGCTCAGCCGGGCGTCGGCGAGCAGTGCCCGGGCGTCCTCGTATGAGGTGACGACCCAGACCGGCCACTCGTTCGGCAAGATGACCGGTCGCGCCGCTCCGTCTTGCCGCATGCGCCGGTACATGGCATGGGGGTCTTGTGAGTATTCTTCGCCGAGCCGAATCGGCTCCTGGCTGTCGGTGGCCTCGTTCATCGCGTCTCCTTCGCGTCGATAAACGTTAGAAAGCGACACATGACAGCCGATCAATGACTTGTCGACTCCCCGCGGCCTTGCTCAGCCTGCCATCCCGCGTCAAGAGCGTTGTCATTATTCGTCGATTACTCGCTGCTCGACTGGCATTGAAATTACCGCTCCTTAGGAGACTTAAATGTCAGCCAACACAACCAGCGATAGCGCGCTGGGTCAATCGCCGGGCGCGCCGCCGCCCGCTCAGTCGCCCGGCCTCGCCCGGGGGGCCATCGGCCTGCGGGAAGTGCTCTTCCAGTCGGTGACGTCCATGGGGCCGGCCGGGGCCGTGGCGGTGTCCATTGCCGTGGGTGCCGCCTACGCTGGCGGGGGGCTGCCGCTGGCCGTCCTGCTGGCCCTGGTCGGCTGCCTGCTGGTGGCGTCGTCCATCGGGCAGCTCGCGAGGCAGCTGCCGTCCGCCGGGTCGATCTACACCTACCCGGCGCAGGGCATTCATCCTGCCGCCGGGTTCGTGGTCGGCTGGGGTTACGCGCTGGTCCAGGCGCTGGTCGGCCCGGGGACCTGCGGCCTGGTCAGCTACCTGGTGGCCTCGGTAACCAGCGCCGAGTTCGGCTGGCCCTTCACCACCACCTGGGTCATCTCGCTGATTGTGCTCGCGATCGCGATCGCCGCGCTGAACCTGGGGCGCGTCCAGCTCAGCGCGCGGGCCGGTTCCGTGCTCGGCGCGCTCGAGATCATCGTGTTCACCGTCCTGGCGGTGTGGCTGATCGTGAAGGCGGGCTCGGGGAATACGTTCTCGGCCTTCACGCTGCGCTTCGCGACGGTCAAGGGCTATCACGGGTTCTCCGGGATCGCCGCCGGGTCGGTCTACACGATCCTCGGGTTCATCGGCTTCGAGGCCTCCGCGCCGCTCGCGGAGGAGGCACGCGACCCGCGGCGCACGATCCCGGTCGCGATTGTCACCTCGTGCCTGGTGATCGGCCTGTTCTACGTGCTCACCACCTACGCCGGGGATGTGTTCTTCGGGCCGCTGCGGTACGTGTCATTCGGCGCGCTGGGCGGCGGGAGCCCGTGGCTCGCGCTGGGCCGCGATGCCTGGGGCCTGGGCTGGGTCGTGGTGTTCATCGCGATCCTCAACTCAGGCGTCGGCAACGGGAACGCCGGCACGCTGGCCGCCACCCGGACCTGGTACGCGATGGCCAGGATCGGGGTGCTGCCACCGGTGCTCGCGCGCACCAGCCCACGCTGGAAGTCGCCGTACGTGGGCGTGCTCGTCCAGTTGGCGGTGACGCTGGCGGTCGGCCTGTCAGTCGGCCTGTCCTTTGGCCCGGTGCCGGGGTTCGTGCTCCTCGCCACGATCGTCAGCGGCGTGATGATCGCCATCTACATCGTGCTGAACCTCTCGTGCCTGCTGTTTTACGCGCGGCGGGCGCGAGCGGAGTTCAACTGGCTGCTGCACGCCGTGATCCCGGTGCTCGGCATCCTGGCCTTCCTGCCCGCCTGGTACACCGCCATGGGCCTTGGCGGCTCGGTGCTCACGTGGGTGACGCCGCTTGTCTACCCGTCCAGCGAGGCCGGCCTCGTCATCGGGATCTGGTTCGCGATCGGGCTCGTGGTGCTCGGGTACCTGTACGCCCGGCATCCGGAGCGGCTGCCGCGGATGCGCCGGGTATTTGACGGCGAGGCGTTCGACAGTGCGGCGCTCGCCGGCGACCAGGTCTCGCGGGCCGAGCCGGCCGGGGACGAGGCGTGATGGAACACCGGATCACCGCAAGGGACGGGCGGGTCCTCGCCGTCCAGGAGAACGGCCCGCGCGATGGGCTGCCGGTGCTCGTGTTCTGGGGGACACCGAACTCGCGGCACCTGCCGCCCTCGGTCGTCGCCGACGCCACCGCCCGGGGCATCCGGCTGATCGGCTACGACCGGCCAGGATACGGCAGGTCCGACCCGCAGCCGGGGCGGGTCATCGCCTCCTGCGCGCCGGACGTTCGCGACATCTGCGCGGTCCTCGGGATCAGCCGGCTCGCCGCCTGGGGCGGGTCCGGGGGCGGGCCGCACGTGCTCGCCTGCGCCGCGCTGCTGCCGGACCTGGTGGTCGCGGCGGCCACGCTCGCCTCGCTGGCCCCGTACCCCGCCGACGGACTCGACTGGTTCGCCGGCACGGGGCAGGACAACATCGACAGCTCGATGCTGGCGCTGACTGACCCGGCGGCCAGCCGGGAGATGCTGGAAAAGCACCGCGCGGCATGCCTCGCGGCCAGTGCCGAGGACCTGCACGCGGAGATGAGCACGCTGCTGTCCCCGGCCGATCGCGCCGTCATGACCGGGGAACTGGCCAGGTACCTGAAGTTCACCTATGACGAGGGGCTCGCGCCCGGTGTCGAGGGCTACTGGGGCGACGAGCAGGCCTTCGTGTCGCCGTAGGGCTTTTCCGTCGCGGACATCACCGTGCCGGTGCTCGTCGTGCACGGGCTGGAGGACCGGTTCGTGCCGTTCGGGCACGGGGAGTGGCCCGCCGCGCACATCCCTGGCGCGCAGTCCCGGCTGCTCGACAACGAGGGCCACCTGACCCTCATCGAGTCCTACCTGGGCCAGGTCCACGCCTGGCTGCTGTCCCACCTCTATGCGGGGAGACGATGAAGTTTCCCGCGTCGGCCGGGTTGTTCATTCACCCGCCCGGCTCACCGTGGTCGGTGCGGGTGGCGCGCGCCGCGGGCGGCGGTGCGGCCCTTGAGGTGTACGCCGGCGAGTTTCTGGTCGATGTCGTGGTGGCGTCGTCACGGGCGGCCCAGTTGCTGCGCGGCGCGTGCTCCGCGGTTGTCGCCGGGGAGTCTTGCACCATCGCCCGGGGCTGCCTTCCGGTGGTCGGGAGACCGCCGCCCAGCCCGGAATTCATCTGGGGGCGGCTCTTCCCCCGGCCGCAGCCGGCGACCGCGGACAGCATCGCCGACCGGTTCTGGCTTGCCTCCGCCGACGGGCGGTTCGCCCGGGTGGCGGTGGTCAGTCACGGGACACGTGAATGGTGCCATGTATGGCCGGCAGGCAACTGCTTACCAGCCGGTGACCTGCGCTGCCAGCGACTGCATGTCGCGTGGCGCGGAAACGCCGCGCCACGCGACATGCAGGTCCGGGCGCAGCAGGAGCAGCCTCGCCCCGTAGACGGCCCGCAGGCCCGGCTCGGCCAGGCGGAGAACCGTGACCGGCACGCCGCGACCTCGCGCCACTCCTGGATGCCGCGCGCGGCCCAGCCGGATGCCTGGATGTTCGTGGCGCCGACGGGCCGACGCTCGATTTCGTAGGAGTCCAGGAGGCCCGGCCCGCCCCAGCCGTGCACGACGCCCGTGAGCTTCCAGGAAAGGTCGATCCCGTCGCCGATCCCGGTGTTCATGCCGAGTCCCCCCGCGGGGATGACCAGGTGGGCGGCGTCGCCGATGAGGAAGATCCGGCGATCCCGGTAGCGGTCGGCCAGGGCCATCAGGTGCCGCCAGGTGAGGGTATGCCGGATGTCGAACGCGACGTCGGTGCCGATGAGGCTGCGGAGCAAGGCGCCGAAGTCGCTGCTGACTGGCAGCGCCGAGTGCAGCGTGAATTCGGTCCGGCTTCCCTGCGCGACCAGCATGCTGCCGTCGATGAACATGTAGTGCCGTCCCCGGCCCGCGGCTATCTGCCCGTAGAGCTGATCGGAGCCGAAGACGACCTGGACCAGATCCCGGTCACCGCTCCAGCCCTCCAGCTCGATGCCCAGCTCGCGGCGGATCGTGCTGCGGCCGCCATCGGCGGCTACGAGGTACTGTCCGGCGACAATATGCAGCATGCCGTCGTCGGATAGTGCGGTCACGCGGACGCTGTCGTCATCCTGGGTGACGCTGACGACCTCCCAGCCGTAGCGGACGGCGACGTTCGCCGTGGCCTCGGCGGCGTCCTTCAGCACCGGCTCCAGCGCGTTCTGCGAGACAAGCTGGTAGGGCTCCAGCGGGAGCGAGCCATCGACGGCGGAGGCGGCCTGGGCTCGCGACGCCGCCACGGACGGGAAGGGCAACCGGGCTACCGGCGGCTGATCGAGCCGGTTCACGACGATCACATCCATCGGGTTGTCAGCCGGGTATCCGGCGGTCCTGATCCGCTCCGCGAGGCCGAGACGACGATAGAGCTCCATGGTCCGGGCGCTCGCCCGGTCCGCCTTCGGCCACGGGGACGGTGCCGGAAGGCGCTCGATCAGGGCGCACCGCACGCCGCGCCGGCCGAGATCGATCGCGGTCGTCAACCCGCTCGGCCCGGCCCCTACCACCACAACGTCAACGTCCAGTTCCGGATTCATGAGTCCATTGCAGGGGGAGCGGCTTGATCTGCCATTGACACGAGATTGAGCATTCATCAACGCGAGCGGCCAACGGTGATGTCATGAGGGAAGCGCGCTGCTTGACTCGGCCGGGTTCACCCTCGACCGGATCGTGGCGAGCCCCACGCCGTTCGCCTTCATCGAGGGCACCCTGCGCTGAGGCAGCTCATCCTCGCCAGGACGAGACGGCCACCAGGGATCGTTCAGGATTTCCAGGCCGAACGATCCCTGGTGACTCATCCACGCCGTCTTTGGCGGTCACGAGCGGCTGCTAGCGACCCGTCTCGGGTAGCACGACCACGAAGTCGCCGTCGGCGCGCTCGCCGGCCGACGAGACATTGACGAGCTGCCCGTCGACGGCGATGGCGGTGGAGCCGCCGCCGTCCAGGTTCATCGCGTCGACGGCGCCCAGGGACTCCATGAGCGCCGCCTCCTCGCTCAGCGTGGCGCCCTCGCTGACCCCCGGCTGGCGACCGTCGACGGTGACGAGGATGAGGTCGCCATCGCTCGTGATCCCGGCGATCGTGCGCGGCTGGCGGTCCTCGGCCCAGGAGTAGTTGAAGGACAGGTCGGCCGGGTCGATGTTACCCTCGCTGACCGCGTCGATCGCGGTCTCGCCGTTCTTGACGAGGATCGGTGCGGCGCTGGCGATGCTCAGGCCCGGGTTCAGCGGGATCGGCTGGCCGGATGTGGTGGCGAGTTGCTCGGAGACGGCCAGGCGCTGCCCGGCGGCCGCGTGCCGGGCGAGCCAGGCCCCGGCCGCGCCGATGCCCTGGATGATGAAGCCGCCCGCGGGCACGTCGCCGCCGGTCTGGGTACCCACCGAGAGCACCGTGCCGTCGGGGCTGAGGACGGCCTGAGTCCCGGTGCCGGCCGGCGCCGGGGCGCCAAGGTCGCCGGTGAACAGGACGAGCTCGCTGCCCACCGTGCAGACGATGTCCTGGCGCGGCTGAGATGTCGGCTCGTCGCCCGGCCGGCCGCACTGGTCGGATATGCCGGGGATGCGGTTGATGCCGTTGATCGGGTAGGACGCGTTCCCCGCGTGCACGGTGACAGTCGCCTCGACGTCGGCGATCTCCGGGCGCCCGTTGTCGATGATCAGCGCGGCGCGCGGGCCGGTGTTGATCGATTCCAGCTGTCCGTCGTAGACGGCCAGGCCGGCCGGGGCGCCCTCGAAGCCGTCGGCGTCTGAGGTGATGAAGAAGCCGCCGTTGGTGGCGACGAGCGCGCCGAGCGCGGCAGCCACCGAGGAGGTGGTCTGGTTCTGGGCGAGGATCCCGTGGTGGGTGACCTCGATGCGGGTGAGGCTCGGGTCGATGATCGCCTCGTGGGTCTGCTCGGCGTCCGGCGCCTGGTCGGCGTCGTAACCGGTCCACTCGACGGAGGCGCTGGTGAAGCCGAGGTCGTCCAGGGTGTCGGCCAGTGCCTGCGCGGCGGCCTGCGTCGCGAAGTCGCCGGTGCGCACGCGGTAGCCCTCGAGGCCGTGCGGGCTGTCGGAGTAGTCCGGCCACTGGACGGCCGTGACATCGGGGGAGTAGCCGTCGGCGCGGAGCGCGGCGGCCGTCGCCGTCGCCCAGGACGCGGTGCCGAGCTCGGCGTCCGCGGGCTGGCCGGTGATCGAGCTGGTCGTCGTGGCGTCGATCGTGACCGTCCAGTACGGCCTGGCCGAAGGGTCGGACAGCACGCTGGCGCGCACCGTCACGCCGGGGGCGACTTGCTGCGTCGTCCACTGGACGTGGCTGATCCAGCCGGGACCACCGGATCCCGCGGATGCGGAAGCCGATGCGGCGGCGGATCCGGACGGAAGGGCGGCGAGAAGGGGCAGTGCGGCCGACGTCGCGGCGATCGCGTGCCAGCGGCGCGGGCGGACGCGGGCAAGGCGGTATGTGCGCATGACTGAGCGTTCTTCCTTCCACATGGGGTGATCCCGGGGCTGAGCTTGTTCATCCTTGGCGGCACGGATGAACGATCGGTCGACAAGCTGAGGGGATTACCGTGCCGCGGACAGACCGGGGCCAGCTGCTCACCTGAGCTTCTCGTCCGCACGCCAGGCGGTGCCCAGCTCGCACAGGCGGCTCGCCGCATCCCACAGGCGGCTCGCCGCATCCCACAGCTCGTCCTCACGCGCATGGTCGTAGGACGCCGGCGAGGAGCGCATGACCTTCTTCCATCATGCGTTCCTTCCGCGGGGCGCCCTGCGGGCAGTCATACGGACAGCCAGTACTGCAGTGGCTCGATGGCCTGGAAGCCGGCCATGCGGTAGGAGGTCAGGCCGACGGGGGTGGCCTGCAGCCAGCACCACCGGGAGCCGACCGCCAGCCCGTCGGCGACCGCGCGCGCGATGACCGCGGTGCCGAATCCGCGGCCCCGCCAGCCGGGCAGCGTCGCGACGTTGAAGATGCCGGTGAACCGGCCCACCGTCACGCTGAGTGCGGTGGTCACGGGCTGCCCGTCCACCTCGCCCGTGTAGCAGCGCACTGATGCCAGGCGCAGCAGGTCAGGGCCGGCCGCCTGCAAGAACGTCTCCCCGGTGAGTCCGAACCCGGCCGCCGCCACGGCAGCGGCCCGCGGTGTCTGCTCGGGCGCAAGTTGCCGGATGGCGAGGCCAGCCGGCTCGGGGATCGCCGGGATGTCATCGCCGGAGTCGAGCGCCATCAGCGTGAGGTCACCGACCAGCGTCATGCCCCGGGCCGACGCGAGCTTGGCGAGCGCCTCGTCGCTGCCAGGACGCGCCCGCAGGCTGTAGAGCGCTCCCGCGTCGGCTACCTCGTCGAGCAGGGCGGCCACGTCGGCCATGTCGGGGTCGGGACGCTCCGACCACACCCCGTTGAACGGCGGCGCTGGCAGACCGGTCACCGCGGCGCACGCGCCATCGCGGCGCAGGAAGCGACTGCCCGGAATGACCGAGATCACCTGCTCGGTTACTTCCGTGATGGAGGCGGTCAAGAAGTCGGCAATCGGGCTTGCTGTGTGGGCCATGAAAGTAATTCCCCTGTCTCGGAGGCTGATTAGCTGAGGCGGACGGGAAGCGAGATCAGGCCGTGCATGAGCGTGCTGTCACGCCAGGCCAGGCCGCCGGGGTCGCCGTCGAGAGCGATGCCGGGGAAGCGGCGCAGCAGTCGGCCGATGGCGACCTGCCCTTCCAGCCGGGCCAGCGGCGCGCCGACACAATGGTGGATGCCGTGCCCGAATGCGAGGTGACCGGCGGGCTGGCGGGTGATGTCGAACCGGTCCGGGTCGGGGAAGCGGTCGCCATCGCGGTTGGCCGCCAGCAGCGAGACGTGGACTAGCTGTCCAGCGGGGATCTCGGTGTCCCCGGCAGGCACCGGCTCGGTGGTAAACCGCACCGTGGCGATATGCAGGGGACCGTCGAAGCGGAGGATCTCCTCGATGGCGCCGGGCAGCCGCGACGGCTCAGACCGCAAGAGCGCGAGCTGACCTGGATGATGCAGCAGCGCGCGCACGCCGTTGGCGATGAGGTTGACGGTGGTCTCGAAGCCGGCGACAAGCAGCAGGAAGGCCATGCTGAGGGTCTCGGCCGCGGAGAGCTGGCCGTCCTCGTCGGACACCTGAACCAGCCGGGAGAGCAGGTCGTCGGCGGGGCTCGACTTCTTGTCACTGATGAGCGCCGTGAGATAAGCGGTCAGGCGGCGGCCAGCCTCCGCCAGCTCTACTTCCGGCGTGTTGGTGACGAACGCCAGCGTCCATGCACGGAACTCGTCCCGGTCCGCGGCGCGGACGCCGAGGAGCTCGCATATCACGGTGATCGGGAGTGGCAGCGCGTAGGCGTCGAGCAGGTCAACCGTGGAGTCGGCGGGCATGGCATCGAGCAGTCCGTCGGCGGCCTGCTCGATTCGCGGACGCAGTTGCTCCACCGCGCCGGCGGTGAATGCCTTGGTCACCAGCCTGCGGAGCCTGGTGTGATCCGGCGGGTCGGAATTGAGCATGCCCGCTACCAGTGGCGACTCGTACGCACGCGCGGTGCCCGGAGGAAATAGGCCGACTGCCCTGGTGACGTCCTTGCTCAGCCGGGCGTCGGCGAGCAGGCGCCGGGCGTCCTCGTAGGAGGTGACGAGCCATCCCGGCCATTCATTCGGCAAGATGACTGGTCGTGCCGGCCCGCCCGGCCGCAGGCGCGGGTACAGGGCATGAGGATCTTGCGAGAGTTCCTCGCCGAGCTGGATCGGCTCTTGGTAGTCGGGGATTACGTCCATCGCCCATGTTCTCCTTGGCATCGCTCGTTGCTGGCTCGAACCTCCTCTAGCCAAGGTGGGTCGGGTCAACGCGCTGTCAGCGCCGGGTCGATGACGTGCGGCGCTGGCGGCAGCGGAGCGGGCGGCCGGGTCGACGCGGCGTAGAGCAGGCGTCAATGCCCGGCGGCGAGCGTTGGCGCATGGATGCGTTCATCTTGATCGCGGCGACGATGGCACTCGCGGCGTCCGGGGCCGGCTCCGTCATCGCGTTGAAGCGGCGCGCTGCCGTCCGGCCGCGGCCGGGCGATGCGCCCCTGACTCGCCGCCGCTACCGCCTCGTCATCATGATCGGCCAGCCGGACGACCGCCTCCAGGTCATCAGCGTGCCCGTCACGACCGCACGCTCAGGCGGGTCCGCGGTGCCGCCTTGGGGGATGTTCCCGCGACCGTTTCCCCGGCTGCCACTGTTATCTCACTGCCGGTCCCGAATGACCCGACCAGAGGTGGCCCAGGCCAGCGTCAGCTAGGCTGCGCTCGTGGCGCGCGCGGAACCAGGGGGCGTGACAGGGGGCTGGGCACCGCCGACGAGCTTCGTCGGGCGGGAGCAGGAGGCCGGTGAGATCGTCCGGCTGCTGGATGAGTCCCGCCTGGTGACGGTCACCGGACCAGGCGGGGTGGGCAAGACGCGGCTGGCGGTCGAGGTGGCGCGTGCGGCGGCGGCCCAGTTCCCGGACGGGGCGTTCTTCGTGGGGCTGGGAGCGGTCACTGATCCGGCACAGGTGGCCGGAGAGGTAGCGGCGGCCGTGGGGGTAGCGGAGTCGCGAGGCCAGCCGGCCCGGACGGTGCTGGCGCAGGCGCTTGCGCCGCGGCTGCTGCTCCTGGTGCTGGACAATTGCGAGCATGTGCTGGACGCGGTCGCCGGGCTCTGCGGGGAGCTGCTGAAGGCGGCCGACGACGTGCGGATCCTGGCGACCAGCCGGGAGCAGCTCGGAGTGACCGGGGAGGCGTGGTACCGCCTGGCGCCGCTGGGGCTGCCGGGGTCGGATAGTCCCGCGGAGGTCAGCCGGTCCGAGGCGGTGACCCTGTTCGCCGAGCGAGCCCGGCGCGCGGACCCCAGGTTCGCCCTCAGCCCCGAGCACGCGCCACTGGCGGCGCGGGTGGTGGCGGCGCTGGACGGGATGCCGCTGGCGATCGAGCTGGCGGCGGCGCGGGTGGAGGCGCTGGGCCTGGCCGGACTGGCGGATCGGATCGATGACATGCTGCGGCTGCTGCAGGGGC
>Ga0335075_10007032_pt1 | contig 17360 bp, 12 predicted proteins | sample Lox_Sample_24_FD_206723 | JGI IMG/M metagenome (GOLD analysis project Ga0335075, IMG submission 206723) | Soil microbial communities from Loxahatchee National Wildlife Refuge, Florida, United States - Lox_Sample_2.4 | ecosystem: Environmental > Terrestrial > Soil > Wetlands | place: USA...
TTCATCATCCGATGCTGCTCTCGCAACTGTCGCACTGCATCCACAACCCGCCGGCTCATGAGGCGGAAGTCGCCGGTGTTGGGCGGCAACTCCACCCGGCCAACACGACGCATCAGCCGATAAAACAACGCTGCCGTTGCTCGCTTCAGCAGCGTATCGCCAAGCCGCGTGTGGCGCTGTGCATAGACCGTGTCGAAGCCGCGGCGCCAAGCCGCAACCAGTGCTGGAATCAGTTCCGGGGGATCCTGGAGATCCGCATCGATCACCACAATCGCCTCGCCCTTTGCGTGATCCAAACCCGCGGTAATGGCAATCTCCTTGCCGAAATTGCGCGACAGGTTGACGATCGCGATATGCGGATCGTCTCTGCGTAAGTCCCTCAATGTTGCCAACGTGGTGTCCTGGCTGCCGTCGTTGACGTAGATCGCTTCCCAGCAACCCAGCGTCTGCATGATTGTCGCTAGACGAAAATGGAACGCCTGCAATCCATCGGCTTCGTTGAAAGCCGGGATTACCACCGAAAACAGCAGCGGCTCAGCGTTGGGCAGGGAAGCGGCATCCAGCATGAACTGCCAGTATACTTTGCGACCGCGAGACGAGGGTCCGCAATCAAGGGTAGCAATGGATAATCCGCTCAATGAGGACCAACGCGACCTGCTGCCGCCACGGCACCCGCGAAAAACACCCGGTGCTGGCTACACCGTAAAATCCGGCCAGCAGCAAAACCTGGCTCAGCAATGCACCCGTATTGCTCAGGCCATCCTGCGATCCGTCGTGTAGCAGCAATTCTTTCGGCAAGGTTTGCAACGTTGCGGTCAGGCTCGGCCATGCACGGTGAAAATATGGGTTGGCTGCTCCGCGCTGCGCCATGCCGTAGGCGGTGCCAAACGCAAGGGCAAACACGAAGAACCCAAGCGACAGGCCAAGCGGCACAACGTACCATGCGGCTTCCCTGCTGTGGCGCCAGCGATTCCGAACCATGTCCGGAGCATTCAGCGCAGGCAGAACGCCGCCGAGAGTGATAGCAAAGAACATGCCGGGTTCGGCGCTCCCAATCGCCGCCGCCAGAGCCAGGGCAGACGTGGGCGACCCTGCGGGCGAGCAATGCCACCGGTTATGACCCGTGCTATCTCGAGCACGATGGCTCCCAGGGCGATCAAATACGCTGCGGCGCCCATCGGCCAGAAAAACATTTCTTCGATCTGGTCGCCAAGAAGAAACATCGCTAACAGGGCAGAAAAGGCGGTCCAGCGAAACAAACGGCCGCGGTGCGAACCCGGCCAGGCCGCGATCATGCAGGCAGCCATCGACAGGGTCCAGGTGAATGCGAGGAACGGTGTGATCAGCGGCGCATTCAACCGGTTTACGGTAAGGAAATAGAGAAAGATGACCAAATTAGAGACTGGCCGATGCCGTCAACCCAGGCTGACAGCCAGGAGCTGCAAACCGCTCTGGCGAAAGTGAAAAAAGTTAAAAACCTCGTCGCCGTCCCATCGGCCGCCTGCAATCAACGGCACATGCGAGAGGATACTCAGCCATGGCAAAGTGATCGACCCAGCCGCGAGCCACGAAATGCCGCGGCCGTGCACAGCCTCATGCGATCTCACTTTCACTGGTTTTGGCGCAACAACCACACCATCCGACAGCGTAGGCATATCAGCCGACGCTATAGAGGCCGGCACGAGCATGGGTCAACGTATGCACGCCTGCCCATGACGGATGCCGCCACACCAGCAGCCGTCATGGGAAACTCATCACGCGTTATACAGGATATGGCCCTGCAGTTCGGACGTGCTGTTGAGATTGCTGAACGTGATCGTCGTATTGTCCGACAGCGTCAGTGTCACGCCGCCGTTGGGACCGGTGGTTGCGTTGTTGAGCAAGCTTTGCGCCGAGGCCGTGGAGCTGTATCCGATCACGAGCAATCCGTCGTTTGTCGTCCAGTCGGTGATGACATCGGCCTTGCCACCGGTTGCCTGCGCGAAGAACGCGAAGTCGTTAGAGCCCGCGCCGCCGGTCATTGTATCGGTGCCGGCACCGGCGCTGAACGTGTCGTTGCCACTGCCGCCAACCAAGGAGTTGCTGCCGCTCGGGTCGGATCCGCCTCCTATGAAATTGTTGGTCGAGGAGCCGGCGGCGTCCAAGGTTTCGTTGCCGGCACCCGCCGAGAACACCAACGCCCCGCTCGAACCGTCGAAGTAGGAGACGCCACCCGAGGAGCCGAACAGTGTTGTGCCGCCAGATCCGCCGGTGATGGACGCCACGCCGCCTGTGCCGCCGAGTATGGTCATGGGATTTGGCCCGCCGGTAAATACCAACGTGCCGGAACCGCCCACCACAAACAAACCAGAGCTGCTGCTGCCCTGGGTGACGTTGGTCGTGCCAGAGCCCCCGAGGATCGTGTTGTTCGAACCGTCGTCCACGATAGAACTGGTGTTGCTGCCGCCGAAGTAGATCGCCTTCGAACCGGCGAGGGTCACCTGGGCAGAGGACGCACCAAACGCCGCGATCGTGTCAGAGGTGCCGGTGTCGTTGATCGTCAGAGCGCCGCCACCGCCCAGCAACACGTTGTCGCTCGCCCCGCCAAACACGCTCTCCAGGTTGATGATATTCGTCCCCGACCCGCCGCCAACGATGGTGTTCGCTGCGTCCGCCGCTGTCACTGTCAGAGCGCCGGCGCCGCCGAATACCAGCGCGCCTATGCCACCGCCCTTGACGTTTGATCCGCCCTCGTTGGCCAGAAGGATAGCGGCCGACGATGCGTTGAAGGCAGCAATGGTGTCGCCGTCGTTACCGGCTGCGCCACCCAGCGAAAGACTGCCGGTCCCGCCCAGGATTACATCGTTGACCCCGCCGGCAGCCACGGTCATGGCGCCGGAACCACCGTAGACCGAATTGTTGCTACCGTTGGTGCCAACGTCGGCGTCGGTCACCGTTACGAGGAAGTCGTTGGTGCCGCCGATATACGTCCCGCTCTGGCCGGCGACGGTGACGGAGGCGGTGCTGGCGCCGAAGGCCGCAACGGTATCGACGAAGCCGTCGTCGGTCACCGTTAGCGCCCCCGTGCCTCCGATAACGACGTTATGTTCGCTGAACAACGTCTGCGCGACGGTATCCGAAGTGCCGCCGCCTCCGATGGAGGTGTAGTGTGTGTTCACGGTGCCGAGCATCACCGTGGTCGACCCAGAGCCGCCAATGACCGAATTGAAGCCCTCGAGCGAGGAGGTGCCACCGCTCAGCGTGACCGCTGTGCCGCCGGCACTGTTCGATCCGGCGAACACCAGCGCATCCTTGCCCCAGGCCGCAATGCTTGCGGCGGAGGCAGCGAATGCAGCGATCGTGTCGCCTGTGCCGCTGTCCTCGACAGACAGGGATCCGCTACCCCCAAACACCTTCGCATCCGAACCGCCGGTGCTCACGTTCGTGCTTCCGGAGCCGCCCAGCACCGCGTCGCCGGTGCCCGTCGCCTGCACGGTCACGTTGTTCGTGCCACCGCCATTCACCGTCCCGGCGCCCGTCGCGGCCACCGACACATTGTTGCCGCTGGCCTGAATGCTGTCGGTGCCGTTCGACTCCACCAAAGAGCCACCCGACGCGGTGTCGTTGATGGAGACGTCGTTGATTCCGGTGCTGCCGCTGTACGTGCCCTGGCCGGTGAGGCTGACGTTGTTGTTGCCGGTGCCGCCCAAATAGATGTTGTAGTTGCCGCTGGCCGAGATCGTGTTATTGCCGGCCGCCGAAAGGCTGACATTGCCAGTAAGGGTGACCGGCGGGTCCACCGCAATGATTTGAACGCTGCTGCCCGTCACCGTGGCCGTCGTGCTCTCGTCGATGGCGAATCCGTAGCCGGACGGGATCGTGACGGCCCCCGACGCAGCGGAGGGAATGACCGCGATCAGCGGCTCTGTACCGGTCGGTCCGGCAACCGTAGCGCTTGCAGCCGACGGCAGCGTCCACACCCCGCCGGAAGACGACGCGGCCGTGACGTAGTCGGCACCGCCCGCTGCAATCGACGCCTTGATGATGGTGTTCGCGATAATGCTGGCAAGGAACTGGTTGCTGGCACCCCCGCCAACGGAAAGGGGCCCGTTCGGACCGGGTATAGTTACTGAAGCAGCCATTGCTTAACGACCCCCGCACTAGTCGGCCCGTGATCCGGTTACCGAGATGGACTAATTATGGATCGGTGCCGATTTTTTGCAACCAGATTCTCGGGTCTCTGCGCGATTCCCAAAAATCTGACGCCTTCGACCCCCCACCGCTGGGGCGTATCATACTGCCTGCGGTTGAGGAGACAAGCAAAAACATTGCCCGAATAGTAACAGACATTCCGGCAGTTTGCACTTTGTTAACGTGAATTCCCCCTCGTCATGACAAGACCATGATAGAACTATGGCCGAATGTGTTGATAGAAGATCAGCAGTAAAGCGGCATAATACCTGATGAGCGCAACGTAGTCGGCATCATTTCCTTACGAATTGTTCAAGCCGACATTTGTCGGACTTATCCGAGTGTCCCAACAATTGAAAAATTGGTCTTTCTGCAACACGTTCATCTTTCCACGAGTGTGACATCCCTGTCGCCTCGTTGCGCGGCTCGGTAACGTTCCCGCGGAGTGCGCGCCGCTGGAGCCGAGCCCTGTGGTACCGTCGCCACCGGCAAATAGACGTCCACCCGCGTCCACACCACCGATCGCTTCTGTTGCGAGAATTTCGCCGTGTCTCACTTGCCGAGCAGCCGCGACCTGGGCCAGATGCATTTGCAACGACGGCTTACCCACAAACCGGTCTCACCCATGTCCCTGATCCGCATACTTGCCCTGCTGCCGTTCCTCGGCATTCTGGTTGGCACACCCTTCCTCAACCGCGTCACCCCCCTGGTCCTCGGCCTCCCCTTTCTGCTCGCCTGGCTGCTGCTATGGATCGTGCTGACCAGCGTCATCATGCTGGTCATCTACCTATGCGATCCGGCCAATCGCACACAATCGACGATTGAAAGCCCGCGTCCATGAACGCCGCCCTTCCCATCATCGGTGTCACTGCCCTGGCCGCCCTGGCGCTCGGATTGCGCGCGCGCCACGGCCGGGAGATGAGCCTGGAGCAATGGACTGTCGGCGGCCGCGGTTTCGGCACCGTCCTGGTGTTCCTGCTGATGGCCGGCGAGATCTACACCACGTTCACCTTACTCGGGGGCAGCGGCTACGCCTACGGCCATGGTGGGCCGACCTACTACATCCTGGCCTATGGCTGCCTCGCGTACATTATTTCATACTGGCTGCTGCCGCCGATCTGGCGCTACGCGAAGCAATATCAGCTCATTTCCCAGCCCGACTTCTTTGCCCGCAAATACGATAGCCCGGCCCTCGGAGTGCTCGTCGCGGTGGTGGGGATCGTCGCACTGATCCCCTATTTGGTGTTGCAGTTCAAAGGCCTCGGAATCATCGTGGAAACCGCCTCCTACGGCGGCATCCCTTCGGCTGCGGCAATCTGGATCGGCGCGGTTGTCGTTACCCTGTACGTGATGGCGTCCGGCGTCCGCGGTTCTGCGTGGACAGCGGTGGCCAAGGACACGCTGATCCTGGCGGTGGCGATCTTTCTGGGCGTCTACCTGCCGTTCCACTTGTATGGCGGCTTCGGAGCCATGTTTACGGCCATCAACCAGGCCAAGCCCGGATTCCTGGCCCTGCCCGCACATGGCGAGAGCGTCACCTGGTTCGATTCGACCGTGCTGCTAACCGCGCTCGGCTTCTTCATGTGGCCACACAGCTTCGGTTCCGTGTTCACCGCGCGGACAGAATCGGTGTTCCGGCGGAATGCAATCGTACTGCCACTATACCAGCTCATCCTGGCATTCGTGTTCTTTGTCGGATTCGCGGCAGTGTTGAAGGTGCCGGGCCTGAAAGGCCCGAATATCGACCTTTCATTGTTCCGCCTCTCGATAAGTACGTTTGCGCCGTGGTTCGTCGGCGTGATCGGCGCGGCGGGCGTGCTGACCGCCTTGGTGCCCGGCTCCATGATCATGATGACGGCGGCGACGCTGCTGGCGAACAATATCTACCGCGCCGCCCATAGCAGCGCCGACCCGAAGCGCATCTCCAATGTCGCGAAATGCCTGGTGCCGGTGGTGGCGCTGGTCGCCGTATATTTCACCCTGCGCGGCGGGTCGACCATCGTCGCGTTGTTGCTAATGGGTTACAGCTTCGTCACGCAGCTTCTGCCGTCGCTGCTGATGAGCCTGTTGCCCAACAACCGGCTCAGCACAATCGGCGCGATGGCCGGCATCCTGGTAGGCATCGCGACGGTCGCCGCCACCGTGCTGACGCACAGCACGATGGCGACGTTGTTCCCCTCGCTACCCGAAGCGTTTCGCGATCTCAACGTCGGCATTGTGGCGCTGGTGCTGAACATCATCGTCACCGCTGTGGTCGGGGCGCTCACCACCTCCTACGCTGCGCGGGAGAGACAGGCACGCAGTGCCGGGTGAAGATTGGTGCGGCATGTTCGGCCCTCCCGGCGGAGTCTGCTTCCGGCCTGGCCGTCCGACACTGATCACCCACAGCGGGAGAGCATCCGATGCTGCACATGAAGAAGGGCTATAAACAGCTCCTGGCCGAAGCCAATGCCGGGATCAGTACGCTGTCGGCCGCGGACGCCGTCGCCCTGCATGGCGACGACAACGTGGTGTTTGTGGATCTGCGCGACCCGCGTGAACTGGATCGGGAAGGCCGCGTGCCCGGCGCGTTCCATTGCACGCGCGGCATGCTGGAATTCTGGATCGACCCGGAAAGCCCCTACCACAAGCCGATCTTCGCCGAGGACAAGCGCTTCGTATTCTTCTGCGCTGGCGGTTGGAGATCGGCGCTGGCGGCGAAAACCGCGCAGGACATGGGTCTGGAGAATGTCGCCCATGTCGAGGGCGGCTTCGGAGCCTGGCGCAAGGCAGGCGGCCCGGTCGGCTAAACAGTCTGGCCCACTCACACAGCGTCTCCCGCTGCGCGAGAGAGGTTTTCAGCGGCCGCATGTGCCTCGGCCGGGGCTTGCAACCCGCCAGTTTCCGCCCAGTTGCCCCATCGCATTACTTCTTGGGAGACTGGTCATGCGCGTTGCCTTCCTCGGCCTGGGGTCCATGGGGCTGCCGATGGCAGCCAACATTGCCAAAGCGGGACACCAGCTCGTGCTGTGGAACCGCAGCCACAAGGAACTCCGCGGATTCGAAGGGACTTCCCCGCCTGTCGCCAATTCCCCCGCCGAAGCGGTGCAGCACGCGGAGGCCGTGATCACCATGCTCGCCGATGACAACGCCGTCGAGCAAGTGGTGCTGCGCCAGGGCCTGTTGGACGCGCTGCCGGCAGACACGGTCCATGTCTCGATGAGCACGATCGGCATCGCAACCGCCCGCCGCCTCGCGGACGCCTTTGCAACGAAGCAGCGTGCCTATGTCGCGGCACCGGTCTACGGCCGCCCGGATGTCGCGCAACAACGCAAGCTATGGGTCGTGGCGGCAGGCGAGGCCAAGCCGCTGACCAAGGTTCGGCCGCTGCTGGAAGCGGTCGGCCGCGGCGTCACCGAGTTCGGCGAGGTGCCATGGCACGCCAATCTGGCGAAGCTCGGCAATAACGTGCTGCTGGCCGCCATGTTGGAGACGTTTGGCGAGGTCAACGCGCTGCTGCGCAAAGGCGGCGTCGATCCGAAGCGCTTCATGGAGGCAGCAAATAATCTGTTTCAGTCGCCCGTCTATGCGAATTACGGCGCGATGGCGGCCGAGGATCGCTACGAACCAGCGTTGTTCCAGGCGCCGCTGGGGCTGAAGGATCTCCGCCTGGCCCTGGCGGCGAGCGACGAGTTGGCCATGCCGATGCCGATCGCGTCTCTCGCGCGAGACAGCCTGTTGTCCGCGATCGCGCATGGTGGCGGCGGCAAGGATTGGAGCGTACTGGCGAGTGAACCGCAGAGGCGGGGATAATCAGGTTCGAAGCGACCGAATTGAACGCGGCGCGTTTAACCTCCCCGGGATCAGGCTCAGGGCAGCCTCACCCTTGGCCCTTTCGGTCGGCGAGCCTGGCGACGCAACGGCCCCCTTCCGCGCAGCGGGAGAGATTGGTCGGTTCCTTGCTGTCCTGCTTCTGCAACCACGCAACCGCCGCGCGGTCCGCACCGGAGGGCAATGGCCCATTGGGATGGAAGATCCAGGACAGAATGTCCTCGGTCGGGGTGACTCGCTCGTGGTCGCGCAGCATCAGATGGTAGTCAGCCGGGTAGTAGGCTTTGCGGGCGGTTGGCGGCAGCACGCGCCAGATCGCCGCAGTGGCGCGCATCGGGATCAGTTCGTCATGGCCGCCATACAGAAACAAGGCCCGGCCGTGGAAATCGGGTGCGTCGTCCATGGCGTCGCTCATCAGGTTCACCAAGCCCCTCAAGGCCGCCCACCGAGTCGCGTGGATCGTCAAGGGATCGTCCGACAGCCGCATGATCGCCTTGCTATTGTCGCTGGCCATGACGTGGACAAAACCGTCGCCCGTCACCGTCATGGCCGGGAAGACGTGCGAAAAGAACCACAGGCCGGCACGGAGAAAAAGGTTCATCTCGGCGCGGCCCCAGACAGCTGGAGAGATCAGGACGTAGCCATTGACCGGGGGCGGATCCGGCTCGGCCGCCAGCACCATCAGCACCGCGGCGCCCATGCTTTCACCCATCAGGATCAGGCGGGTGTGCGGATATGTTTGGTGCAGGATCTCCGCCATGTGCCGCGCGTCGGACGCCATGACCTTGCTGCCCGCCCAGCGGCCGCGATCGGCGGTCGCGCCGAAGCCTCGCTGGTCGGGGGCGTAGACGGCGACGCCGGCGTTGACGAAGTCAGGCGCGGGATACTCCCAGGCGTCGCGGCTGTCGTTCATGCCGTGCAGCGCCAGCACCACCGCGCGCGGCGGCCCGTCCGGCAGCCAGGCACGGTACGGCAGCACGAACCCGTCCGGCATGATGAACTGGCCCGACGTGACCGGCGGCTTGTCGAGCCATCGGCTATTCGACGGGATCGGCATGTCGCACCCGCTCAGCAGCACGGCCGCGAACAGCAGGGCGAGAAAGCCGCGGAGCAGGGCGGTGGGCGAGGTTGAAAGCACGGCGCGTATCGCTATCATCTTGCAGCCACCTCACGCTACCGCGAACTTCACGCAGGACCCCGAAACATGCCCGAGGCGCCCGTCTCGCCCATGCCACCCGAGATCATAAAGGTGACAGACCGCACCGTCGCCTGCGACGGCGGTGATGGTCCGTTGGGGCATCCGCGGGTGTTCTTGCACATCGAGCAGAACTTGGTGGTCTGCCCGTACTGTTCCCGCACCTACGTGCTGGCCGCTGGCGCCGGGCACGGACACTGACGGCACAAAACCTCTCCCGCCTGCGGAGTTGGGCTGCGAAGCGGATCGACACGAGACGCGAAGCGGCGAGGGTGAGGGCGATCGGGTCGGCAGGCCGCTTGCCAACGCCTCCTCGTCGTCGGCCCCCCCTCGCAGGAGTCCCTTTTCCGCCCGGGACATGCTTTCTTACGCGTCCTGATGGCCCTGTCCCCCGCCTTCCTGGAAGAACTTCGCAGCCGCACCCCGCTGGCGGCAGTGGTGGGGCGGCGCGTGAAGCTGGCGCGGTCCGGACGGCAGATGAAAGGCTGCTGTCCTTTCCATAACGAAAAGACGCCAAGCTTCTACGTCTACGATGACGGCTATCACTGCTTCGGCTGCGGCGCCCATGGCGATGCCATCAGCTTCGTCATGCAGACCCAGGGCGCCAGCTTCATGGAAGCAGTGCAGCAACTTGCCGCCGAGGCCGGGCTGGAGGTTCCAAAACCCTCTCCCGAGGCCGCGGAGGCAGAACGCCACCGCCAAGATCTGACCACTGTCCTGCAATCCGCGCAGGCCAGCTACCAGCGGCGCCTCTATCTGCCCGAAGGCCGCCATGCTCTGGCCTATCTCCGCGGCCGCGGGCTGACCGAGGAGACGATCCAGCGCTTCGGCCTGGGTTGGTCTGGCGAGGGCCGCGGCGCGTTGGGTGCCGATCTCGCCCGCGACGGCATCTCGGCCGATCAACTTGTCGAAGCCGGGCTGATGCGTCGCGATGATGAAACCGGCCGCGTATATGATCTTTTCTTCAACCGCGTGATGTTCCCGATCCAAGACCGCCGCGGGCGGGTGATCAGCTTCGGAGGCCGCATTCTCGGCGATGGCCAACCCAAATACGTCAACGGTCCGGAAACCGATCTGTTCTTGAAACGTCAGAACCTCTATGCACTGGATTTCGCGCGGGAGGCAGTACGTGGCGGCGCGGCCCTGGTGGTTGTTGAAGGCTATATGGACGTGATTGCACTGCACCAGGCCGGGTTCGGCGGTGCCGTCGCGCCGCTGGGCACCGCGCTGACCGAGGAGCAACTGGAGGAGCTTTGGCGGCTGTCGCCGTCGCCGGTGCTGTGCTTCGACGGCGATGCCGCCGGCGCCAGGGCCGCTGCTCGTGCCGCCAACATCGCGCTGGCTCTGCTCGCGCCCGACCGGACGTTGCAACTCGCGGCGCTTCCGGGGGGCGAGGACCCCGATACGCTGGTGCGCCGGCAGGGTGCGGCGAGATTCCAGGCCGTGCTGACCGCTGCACGTCCGCTAGCCGACGCGCTTTACGGCTTGCTCCGAGACGCCGCGGGCGACGCCACGCCGGAGCAGCGCGCCGCCTTTCGTGGGCGGCTGGACCAGGCGGCGCGCCGCATCCCGGACAAGGCACTGTCGGATGAATACCGGACTGCGTTACGCGACCGCTTCTATGCCGAGCGCCGTGCCGAGCGTGTTAGCAAGTTGGGAGGCCCCTTTCGGCCGCCCCCGGCCCGCAGCGTGCCGCGCCCGCGTCCTTCGGCACGCGGCACAGACAACGAGCGCGCCCGCATCCTGACCGCGATCCTGCTGCACCATCCGCTGCTGGTGCATGACGTGGACCACGCCTATGCGGCGATGACGCTGCCGGCCGCGTTGGCCGGGTTGCGGGACGCGATCCGGGCGTGGGTGGAACAGGCCGATGTGCTTGACTCGCGGGCGTTGATCGACCACCTCACGATGTCTGGATTGCAGGCGGAGATGGATCAGGTCCTCGCAGCCGCCCCGGTGCCGCTGCCTGCCTGCGCCCTTCCCGCCGCGATGCCCGCGGAGGCCGAAGCCGGATGGTGGCACATTTTCGGGTTTCTCAACCTGGACCATCTGCGTGAAGAGGTGAAATTGGCCGAGACCGCAGCCGCAACCAACCTCACCCAGGAAACCCAACGCCGGGCGCTGTCGCTAAAGGCGGCGCTGAACAAGGTGATGGCAGGCGAGCCCGACGGGGTGGACCTTGCCGCGTAATTCGTGCCGCATGATTCAGGGGGCGCCGCGGCGCCTCGACGACTGAAGGAGAACGTCTAACGATGGCGACGAAACCTGCTGTTGCCGCCGATACCGTCACCGCCGAGCAAGACGTAGAAGCGACCCTGCTTGATGTACAGACCGTCGCGGTGAAGCGGCTGATCGCCCGCGGCAAGGAGCGCGGCTATATCACGTTCGATGAATTAAATGCCGTTTTGCCGCCCGAGCAAAACAGTTCCGAGCAAATCGAAGACGTGATGGCCAATTTCAACGAAATGGGCATCCAGGTCGTCGAGGCAGAAGAGACGGAGGAGGGCGAGCCACCGGCGCCAAAGGCAGAGAAGGCGGAGGAGGCGGAGGAAGAAGAGCCAACGGGGAACGTCGATGAGGCGAGCCTCGGACGGACCGACGACCCGGTGCGGATGTACCTGCGCGAGATGGGCAGCGTGGAATTGCTGTCGCGCGAGGGCGAGATTGCCATCGCCAAGCGCATCGAGGCCGGGCGCGACATGATGATCGGCGGCCTGTGCGAAAGCCCGCTGACGTTCAAGGCGATCATCACCTGGCACGACCAGCTCAAGGCTGGGCGAATGCTGTTGCGAGACATCATCGACTTGGAGGCTACCCAGGGCGCCGGCGCGCCCAGCGGTGACGGCAGCGCGCCGCCTGTGGCTGCGCCGCCGAATGGCAATGGCGGTGGCGCGCCGGGCGGCGATGGGTTCGACGGTGCCGGCGAGGACATGGACGATGAGGAGGGTGAAGGCCCCGGCATCTCGCTGTCGGCATTGGAAGAAAAACTGAAGCCGGAAGTGCTGGCGACGTTCGAGGAGATCGAAGCGCTCTACAAGAAGTTGCACAAGGTATCGTACCGCCGGCTCGAAACGATGACCAGCGGCGAGGAAGTCAGTTCCCGCTCGGAAAAGACCTATGAGAAGTCGCGCGAGGAACTGGTGCAGAAAGTCGGCCAGGTGCGGCTGCACAACAACCGGATCGAGGAGTTGGTGACGCAGCTCAAGCAGCTCAATCAGCGGTTGACCACGCTGGAGGGCCAGTTGCTGCGCATGGCCGAGGGATCGAAAGTCAGTCGCGATGAGTTCCTGAAGAACTACCGCGGCGAGGAGCTGGACCCAAACTGGACCGACCGAGTCGCGGAGTTGACAGGTAAGGGCTGGAAACTGTTCGTCGGCCGCCATATCGACGATATCGCCAATGTCCGCGCGCAGATCGCTGCGGTGGCGAACGATGCGGGGCTGCCGATCAGCGAATTCCGCCGCGTGTTCCAGACCGTGAGCCGCGGTGAGCGTGACAGCGCGCGGGCGAAAAAAGAGATGATTGAAGCGAACCTTCGTCTCGTCATCTCGATCGCGAAGAAATACACCAATCGCGGGCTACAGTTCCTGGACCTGATTCAGGAGGGGAATATCGGGTTGATGAAGGCGGTCGATAAATTCGAATACCGCCGTGGGTACAAGTTCAGCACCTATGCGACGTGGTGGATCCGGCAGGCGATCACGCGTTCGATCGCAGACCAGGCGCGGACCATCCGCATCCCGGTGCATATGATCGAGACGATCAACAAGCTGGTCCGCACGTCACGGCAGATGCTGCACGAGATCGGCCGGGAGCCGGCGCCTGAGGAACTGGCGGACAAGCTGGGCATGCCGCTGGAGAAAGTGCGGAAGGTACTGAAGATTGCCAAGGAGCCGATCTCGCTGGAGACACCGATAGGCGATGAAGAAGATTCGCATCTGGGCGATTTCATCGAGGACAAGGCGGCGGTGATCCCGCTGGATGCGGCGATTCAGGCGAATTTGCGGGAGGCGACGACACGGGTATTGTCATCCCTGACGCCTCGCGAGGAACGCGTGCTGCGCATGCGGTTCGGGATCGGGATGAACACCGACCACACCCTGGAAGAGGTCGGGCAGCAGTTCAACGTGACCCGCGAAAGAATCCGGCAGATCGAGGCCAAAGCGCTGCGGAAGCTGAAGCATCCAAGCCGGAGCAGGAAGCTACGGAGTTTTCTGGACGACTAACTGGGGACAGCGGATAAGCCGTTCGGCTCCACCGTTGCTTGGTCGGGATGTCAGGAGGCGTCAGCGCGATTCGTTCGCCTTGCTGCCCGAAGAGGGCAGCATCGAACAAGAAGTCGCCAATATGTTCGAAGAACCTGAGCACTGGCGATCGACCTGCTCTGCGGCTCATCTACCTGAGTGATAAATCTTCTACCCACCAGCATATCAGCCCTATCAAGCTATGGTGTTATAGGGAGGATGCAGGTCGCATGGTGGGGAACTTTTCCGCGGCCACCATCCAAGGGTTTTTCCACAGGGCCTGGCCCCTATCGTGATGCACGGTATGGATCTAGCCTGTTCCTCAAAGAATTAGGGAAGACGCCTATGACCTTCAACGACATCACCTACGACCTGAAAAACACCACCGCAATCATCACCCTCAACCGTCCAGAGAAGCGCAACGCCCTCAGCGCTCGCCTGCTGCGCGACCTGAACGCGGCCTTGCTCGAGGCCGATGAGCATAACGCGATCCATTGCGTGGTGCTGCGCGGCGCCGGGCCACACTTCTGCGCTGGCGCCGATCTCAGCGAATATTCCAGCGGGCGTGGCCCGGACTATCGCGGCCGCCAGGAAATCGACGACGACGTCTGGCGGCTCGAGCAAGGCCAGCGCATGCGCATCCAGATCTTCGACATGCACAAGCCCGTCATCGCCCAGGTGCACGGCACATGCATAGGCATCGGCACCGAGCTCGCTTGGTTCTGTGACATGGTGCTGGTCGCGGACGACGCGCGCATTGGCTTTCCGCCGGTGCGCGACCTGGGCACGCCGCCCGGTTCGATGTGGCTGTATCACTGCGGCCCGCAATGGGCAAAGCGATTGCTGCTGACCGGCGACAGCCTGACAGGCCGCGACGCCGCTCGCATCGGCCTCGCGTTGAAATCGGTGTCCGCGGCGAAATTGGAGTCCGAGGTGATGCATCTCGCCAACCGCATGGGCCTGGTCGATCCGCATCTGCTGTCGGCGAACAAGCGTCTGGTCAACCTTGGGCTGGAACTGATGGGCGCGCGCACGCTGCAACGCATCGGCGCGGAGATCGACGCACGCGGCCACCTGGCCCCGAAGGCCCGTGCATTCCGTGAGACGATGCGCCAGCACGGCGTAAAGCACGCCTTCCAGCAGCGTGACGCGGCGTTCGGCAACGGCTATGCCGCAGTGGACGGACCGGACCCTGACTGACATGGTGCCCGATTCCTGGCCGTGCAATCTGGTACAATGGTTCGCACGTCACTCCGAGCGAGATTGCTTCGTCGCTGCCTCGTTCGTAATGACACCCGTTCAGTCAGCTCCGTCCGTAGGTATCTTCCAGCCGCACGATATCGTCCTCCCCTAGATATGCGCCGGACTGCACCTCGATCAGCGTCAGCGCAATTCGTCCGGGATTTTCCAGCCGGTGCACGCAACCCATCGGCAGGTATACGCTTTCGTTCTCGTGCACCATCAGCACTTCATCGTTGCGCGTCACCCGAGCGGTCCCGCTCACCACCACCCAGTGCTCAGCACGATGATAATGCTTCTGCAACGACAACTGCTGTCCCGGAGCCACCACAATACGCTTCACCTGGAAGCGCTCCGCCAGGATCAGGCATTCGTAGAAACCCCACGGACGGTACACCCGGTTGTGCGCCACCGCCTCATGCCGCTTGGCAGCCTTCAACCGGTCCACTACCTTTTTCACGTCCTGCGCATCGCCGCGGTGCATAGCCAGCACCGCGTCTTCGGTCACCACCACCACCGCATCGGTCAACCCCACCACGGCCGCCAGCATGCCGTCGCTGCGCACATAGCAATTGCGGGCATTCTCCAGGACCACGTCGCCCACCGCGACATTGCCCGCCCTATCCTGCGGCCCTTGCTCCCACAGCGCACTCCAGCTTCCCACGTCGGACCAGCCGATGTCGGCCGGCACCACCGCGGCGCGTCTGGTTCGTTCGGCCACCGCATAGTCCAGGCTGATCGAAGGTGCCGACGCGAATTCCGTCTCCTCCAACCGGATAAAGTCCAGGTCCGTGCGCCGCCCTTCCACGGCCCGGCGTACAGGGGGCAACACGTCAGGCGCGTGCGCCTCCAGCTCCTCGAGCAAGGTGCGTGCGGTAAACACGAACATGCCGGAGTTCCACAGGTGCCGGCCATCGGCCACCAGCCGCGCCGCCGTCCCGGCATCGGGCTTTTCCATAAACTGCGCAACTGCACGCACGCCGGGCGCCTCACGCAGCGGGTCGCCGGATTCGATGTAGCCGTAACCGGTCTCCGGCCCGGTCGGATGCATGCCGAAGGTGACGAACCTGCCAGCCCGGGCAGCCACGGCTGCGGCAGCCAACGCGCGGTGCAGCTCCGGTACATCGGCAATCGCGTGATCGGCGGCCAGCATCCACAACACGACATCCGGATCGTCTTCGGCCGCAATCAGGGCGGCCGCGGCGATGGCGGGGGCGCTGTTGCGGCCAACCGGCTCCAGTACCAAGCGGGCGCTGGCCACGCCAACTTTGCGCAATTGCTCTGCGATCAGGAACCGGTGCTCGTGGTTACATACGACCATCGGAGGCGCGAATTCGGGGCCGTAGGCACGCAACGCGGTCTCCTGCATCAGGGTATGATCGGAGATCAGCGGCCAGAGCTGTTTCGGGAAGCTCTCGCGCGAGACTGGCCACAGGCGCGTGCCAGAGCCACCAGAGAGAATGACGGGAACAATGCGGGATTCTGTCATGCCGCCCGTTTATCCCGAAACGGTAGGCGCCGCCACTGAAACGGGCCGCCTTGCGCGTGCAGGACACGCGCCCGCCCTTGCCGACCCCCGGCCAGGGCTGCCATGGTACGGCCGGTGCCACCCAGACAGGAGAGTCACCGGCATGAAAATCGAGATCGAATACTGCGGCATGTGAGGCTATGAACCGCGCGCCCGTGCGGCGCGGGACCTGATCCTGAAGCGGCTGCCGTCGGCGCAAATCAGTCTGCGCAAGAGCGGTGGCGGTGTCTTCGAGATCACGGTGGACGGCCGGCTGGCCTTCTCCAAGAAGGCGACCGGCCACTTCCCCTCGGACGAGCAAGTGCTGGGCACGCTCGGCTGAGCCATCCCGCAAGACGGGCCGCGGTGCCTGCCGCGTGACGGTGGCATGTTGATATGAGATGAGGGCAAGCGGGCTCGCCGGCAAACACGGGCCCACTCGTCTTTTCTGGCGAGCGATCCAGCGGGGACCTGGATTCAACTCATTGATCTACCGCAAGCCTGCAGACTTGTCATTCACCATACGCCGGCCGTAGCCCTCGCTGATCGCCATGTATATCGCGATTTGCGCACTGATCGGCATCATGTCCATCGCGCTGCTGACGGATTACACCAGCAAAAGCATCGCGGCAGAATACGCATGGATTTGGTTCTGGAGCCGGCCGCGATGGTGAGCGCCACTGCGCCCACTCGATTTTTTCATGTCATTGCAACGAACACAGCGAGGAAGCAATGACATGGGATGGCGTACCTTATGCCATATCAAGTGTCATCGCCAGGCGAACAAGATCGTTCGTGCGTGTCACGCCGAGCTTGGCCTTGATGTGGGTGCACGTGTTGGCAACGGTCTTGTAGCCGACGCCCAACGCATCGGCGATTTCCGCCAGCGTCATACCCCTGGCGAGCAAGCGCATGATTTCCAGGTCGCGTTCGGTCAGATCCCGAAGCCCCTGTTCGGATGAGACTGCCTGCAACGCCAAGTCCTGTGCGATCTCAGCCTCGATATAGCGATCGCCGGCCGTGACACGGCGGACAGCGGTCAGCAATTCCTCGGCAGTCGCATTCTTGCTGAGATAGCCGCGCGCACCAAGTTCTATCGCACGTGCGACATAAAGCGGCTCCGCATGCATGCTCAGCACCAGGACACGCAGCGTCTTGTCCTCGAGCAACATCCTGCGCAGCAATTCCAGTCCGC
>Ga0335075_10007033_pt1 | contig 17359 bp, 19 predicted proteins | sample Lox_Sample_24_FD_206723 | JGI IMG/M metagenome (GOLD analysis project Ga0335075, IMG submission 206723) | Soil microbial communities from Loxahatchee National Wildlife Refuge, Florida, United States - Lox_Sample_2.4 | ecosystem: Environmental > Terrestrial > Soil > Wetlands | place: USA...
GCCTGCCGGGCCGATACTCGGCAACTACGTCAGCGTCACCTGGCACACCTTCGCTACCTGGTTCACTGGACTGTTCACGTGATCGACTTCCGCTACCACCTCGTCTCCATCGTCGCCGTCTTCCTGGCGCTGGCGATCGGCATCGTGCTCGGCGCCACCAACCTGCGCGGTGGCACCCTCGACCTGCTCCAGACGACGAACGACTCGCTGAAGAACCAGCTCACCGCGGCACAGGCGGAGCGTGCGGGCTACCTGAACCAGGCCAGCGCGGCAGAACAGTTCCTGCAGTCCGCCGAGCCCACGCTGCTCGCCAGGCAGCTCGACGGTGACAGGGTCGTCATCGTCACCGAGCCTGGCGCGCAAGGCTCGGTCGTGGACGGCGTCAAGCAGGCCGTGACGCTGGCCGGCGCCACCGTCACCGGCGAGGTGGCGCTGCAGCCGAAGTTCAACGACATCAGCGGCGCCAACCAGTCCAGCCTCAGCAGTATCAACAACTCGATCGCCAGCTCCAACGGCACCTCGCTCACGGCGGGCAGCAACCCGCAGACCACCTACCAGCAGCAGGCGGCCCAGCTGATCGCGAACGCGATCCTGGCCAACGCCGCCACCGCGGTCGAGCCCACGGACACGCAGTCGCTGCTGAGCGCCTACGCGCAGGGCGGCTACCTGACCGTGTCGCCATCCGGGGCGCCGACCGTCCCCGCGCAGCTCGCGGTGATCGTCACGCCGCAGTCCGCCCCCGCCGACGGCCAGAACGACCCGGCCAACCAGGTGCTGCTCGCCGTCGCCCAGGAGTTCGCGGGCGTCAGCTCGGCGACGCTGGTCGCGGGCAGCTTCACCGGGTCCGCGCAGTCGGGCAGCGCGATGTCGGTGCTGCGTTCCAGCAGCGTCTCCAGCCAGGTGTCCAGCGTGGACGACGCGGACCTGACACTCGGCCAGATCACGGTTGTGGACGCCCTCGCCGACCAGCTAGCGGGCAAGAAGCCGAACAGCTACGGTATCTCCGGTGCCTCCGCGGTCAACCCGGTACCGCTGCCCACCCCGACGTCAACGGCGACGTCAACGCCGACGTCGACCACGACGCCACACCCGACGACGACCCGAAAGGCTGGGGCGAAGAAGTGAAACGGGCCCTCGCGGCGGCCCGGATGGTGGCCGCCGCCGGTGCGGCGCGCGCCGCCTACGCGGTGCTCACGCGCCGCCCGCCGGGCGGCGAGAAGACCTGGACCCGCGTCAACCACCGCGGCGAGCCGGTCACGCTCCTCGAAGGTCCTGCCGTCGCTGCCGGTGCGGTGCTGGCTCAGCTCCTTTGTTATCCAGAACGGGCCCGTTCCTCCGCCCGCACACCTCTCGCTCTGGCCCTGGCCGGGGCCGGCGCGTTCGGTTTCGGCGTCTACGACGACCTGGCCGGCTCAGGGAAGCGCCGCGGCCTGCGCGGCCACCTCGGCGCGCTGGCGAACGGCGAGGTCACCACCGGCGCCGTCAAGCTCGGCGGCCTCGGCGCGACCGGCGTGGCCAGCGCGCTGCTGCTCGGCGGCGACCCCGTGGACGTGGTGGTCAACGCCGGCCTGGTCGCGGGCGGCGCCAACCTGCTCAACCTCTTCGACCTCCGCCCGGGCCGGGCCATCAAGGTGGCCACCCTGTCGGCGGCGCTGATCACGGCAGGGGGCGCCGAGCGGGGCGCCCGCACGGCGGCCGCCCCGCTCGGCGCGGCGCTCGCCCTGCTCCCTGACGACCTGGATGAGCGCGCCATGCTCGGTGACGCGGGCGCCAACGCGCTCGGTGCGATGCTCGGCGGCGCCGCCGCGGTGTCGCTGCCCCGCCCGGCGCGGATCGCGCTGCTGGCCGGCATCGTGGCGCTGACCGGCGCCAGCGAGAAGATCAGTTTCACCAAGGTCATCGAGGCCGTGCCGCCGCTGCGCTGGCTGGACATGCTCGGCAGGCGGCCGCCGGCCGTCGCGCCCGCCCCGCGCCAGGAGTCATGACCGCTCCCGTAACCGAGCGCGGGGGCGCTCGGCAGCGCAGCCGCGGCATCGGGCGTGCCGCCGTGATGATCGGCGTCATCACCGTGCTCGCCCGGCTGGTCGGGTTCGGCCGTCAGGTCGTGTTCGCGCACACCGTCGGTACCACGTGCCTGGGCACCGCGTACACCACCGCCAACATGGTGCCGAACATCATCTACGACATCGTCCTCGGCGGCGCGCTCGCCTCGGTCGTCGTGCCCGTGCTCGCCGGGCCGGCCGGCCGCGCGGGCGACGCGGCGAGGCAGATCTCGTCGGCGCTGCTGACCTGGACGGTCGTACTGCTGGTGCCGGTCAGCGCGGTGGTCGCGGTGGCCGCGCACCCGATCGTGTCCGGGCTGCTCGGCCACGCGGGCGGCTGCCCGCGCGCCGACATGGCCGGCGTCGGCACCCGGATGCTGATCGTCTTCGCGCCGCAGGTGCTGTTCTACGGGCTCGCCGTCGTGCTGTACGGGATCTTGCAGTCACACCGCCGGTTCGGCGCCCCGGCGCTGGCGCCGCTGCTGTCGAGCCTGGTGGTCGTGGGCGCGTACGCCGGGTTCGGCGTGGTCGGCGGGGCGTACGTCAACCGGCTGCACGACCTGCCCCCGTCGGCCGAGTACCTGCTGTCCGGCGGGACGACGCTGGGCGTGCTCGCGCTGGTGCTCACGGCGGTCGTCCCGGCCTGGCGGCTGCGCATCGGGCTGCGGCCCCGCTTCCGGTTTCCCGCCGGGGTCGGCTCCCGGGTGCGCAAGCTGGCGATCGCCGGGGTGCTGACGCTCGTCGCGCAGGACGCCTCGGTCGCCGTCGTGATCGTGCTGGCCAACCGGTACGGTGACCCGGGCGCCCTGGTGCTGTACGGGTTCGCCTGGGCGGTGTTCGTCGTGCCCTACGCGGTGCTCGCGGTCCCGATCGCGACGAGCACCTTCCCCGAGTTGTCCGCCGCGTCGGACGTCTCCCTGGACGCTGGTTCCGGCTCGGGCATGGCGTTGGGCGGCGGCTCGGACCGGTTCGACGCGACCGCGGCGGCGTCGACCCGCGCGGTCATGCTGGCGTCCTGGCTCGGCGCGGCCGCGCTGGCCGGCGCCCGGCTGCCGCTGGCGCGCGTCTTCGAGTCGCACTCCGCCTCGTCGGCGTCGGTCCTCGCGGTGGCCCTGGCCGTGTTCGCGCCGGGGCTCGTCGGATACGGGCTGTCGGCCAACCTCTCCCGGATCCTGTACGCCCGCGGCAGGAACAGGGCGCCGGCCGTGGCGATGAGCGCCGGCTGGGTGCTGGTGATCGTCGCGGACCTGCTGATCGTGCCGTTCGTGCCGCGCCCCCGGGTGGTCCCCGCGCTCGGGCTGGGCACCACCATCGGCCTGACGGTCGCGGGCGTGGCGCTCCTCGTGCTGGTGCGCCGCGAACGCGGCGGCGGGGCGCTGGCTGGAGTGCAGCGGGCGTTCCTGGCGGGGCTCGCGGGCTGCGCCGCCGGGGCGGCCGCCGGGTCGGCCATCTCGGTCCTGCTGCGCGTCCACGGGTTCTTCCCCAACGTCGGCGTCTCCATCCTGGTCAGCGCCGTGGTGACGGCGGTGTTCGTCGCGGTGGTGATGAACCTCGACGGCGGCGACCTCCGCACAGCCCTGCGCCGCCTCCGCGCGAGAGTCCCCGCCGTAACCCCGTAACCCGCGCACCCGCCCCGCTGCGCACCCGCCGCCCCCACCGCCCCCGCACCCACCCCGCTGCGCACCCGCCAGGTGATGGCGGCAGAGCAGTCCATCCCCGATATGGGACATTTATCCCCGACGGCGATACTGGTGGCTAATTTCTCCCGCGGGGTCCGCCCTCGCGAGAGGATGGTCACCACCCTCACCTCCAGTCCCAGGGGCACCACGCCGAGAACCGTTCCGGAAGATATGGGATAGAAAAAGCCCCCATAGGGGCTGCGGCTATCCCATATCTTCGCCAGACCGGGGCTGGACGCAAGTGCGGGCCCGGGAGCCAGCCGCATTGACCACCAGCATCGACGGCAACTGCCGCTTAACTACACAGCATTGCCCTCTGGTGTGCCTAACGACCCATTATCATCCGGGTTTGCAAGCGGGCCCCATACTGAAGGACGTGGACCGGGACAGGGCAACGGAGCGCCGCCGCGTCGCCTTCGTGGTCGGAACGACCGCTGGCGGCACTGGGGCGCATGTCCGGATACTCGCGGCGGGCCTGGCGCGGCGCGGGATCGCCGTGTCGGCGTTCGGCCCGGCGTCCGCGGCGGGCGTCCTCAGGATCGCGTCGCTGCCCGGCGTGTCGTTCACCCCGGTGGAGTTCGGCGGCCGGCCGCGGCCCGGCGACGCGGCCGCGGTCCTGCGCTTGCGGCAGGCGCTGCGCGCGGCGGCGCCCGGCGTGGTCCACGCACACGGCCTGCGGGCCGGGGCGCTCACCGTGCTCGCCCTGGCCGGCCCGCGCGCCAGGCGCCCGGCGATCGTGGTCACCGTGCACAACGCCCCGCCGGCCGGGGGGGGAGCGGCCGTCCGGGTGTACCAGGTTCTGGAACGGATGGTGGCGCGCGGCGCTGACCTCGTGCTGTGCGTCTCGCCGGACCTCGAACGGCGGATGCGGGCGGCGGGTGCCCGCCGGGTCGGCCGGGCGGTCGTTCCCGCGCCGGACACACAAGCCGTCCCTGCCGCGTCGGCCGCCGGGCAGCCCGTTGTGTTCGCGGCGGGCAGGCTTGCTCCGCAGAAGGGCTTCGGGGTGCTCCTCGAGGCGGCGGCCCGGTGGCGGGACCTGGAACCGGCACCGCGAATCGTGATCGCCGGGGACGGCCCGCTGGCCGGCGAACTGCGGGCCAGGGCGGACGCGCTCGGCGTCCGTGCCGAGTTCCCCGGGCGGCGCGACGACATCCCCGCCTTGCTCGCCTCGGCGGCCGTGTTCGTGCTGCCCTCCCTATGGGAGGGCCAGCCGCTCGTCCTGCAGGAAGCGCTGCGCGCCGGCGCGCCCGTGGTGGCGACGTGCGTCGGCGGGATCCCGGGCCTGACCGGTGACGACGCGGCCCTGCTCGTGCCGCCGGGCGACGCCGCGCGGCTCGCGGACGCCGTCCGCTCCGTGCTGCGCGACCCGGCGCTGGCCGACCGGCTCCGCAAAGCGGCCCGCGAGCGCGGCGCCGCGCTCCCGTCCGAGGACGACGCCATCGCCGCCGCGCTGGCGTGCTACGCGGACGTGGCCCGGGCCTAGCCGGCGATACTGAATGACGTGCCGCTGACTCCCACCTGCCTGTGCCTGCTGACCGGAACCACGGCCGACGGCGGCCGGCAGGTTCTGCTCGGGCACAAGAAGACCGGGCTTGGCCGCGGCAAGATCGTGGCGCTCGGCGGTCACGTGGAGGACGGCGAATCGCCGGCCGACGGTGCCGTCCGCGAGGTGAAAGAAGAATCGGGGATACGGGTAGCCCCCGGCGCCTTGCGGGAGGCGGCGCAGGTGACGTTCCTGTTCCCGGTCTGCCCGCGATGGGACATGATCGCGTTCGTCTTCACCGCCGCGGAATGGACCGGCGAAGCGGTCGACACTGCCGAGATCAGCCCCGAGTGGTTCGACGTCACGGACCTGCCGCTGGACCGCATGTGGGACGACGCCAAGCGCTGGCTGCCGCGCGTCCTGGACGGTGAACGGCTCGGCGCCGTTTTCACCTACGCGGAAGACTGCGAAACCGTGGTCACCGGCACGCTCAGTCCGCTGGGCGAGACAGCCTGAACCGGATTAGCCGGGAGTCCCGAGCCAGTCGGCGGCGATGCGCACCGTCAGTACCTCCAGCAGCGGTCCGGCCTCGGCGATGCACCTGGCCAGGTCGGACTCTATGTCCGCGATGGCGTAGCACGCCTCGAAACCAGCCGAGCGCAGCTCCTCCGTCGAAAGCCTGCACACGCCGGCCACCGCCACGACGGGAACCGGCGGGTCGTGCGCAGCAGCCGCACGAGCCACCCCGACGGGCGCCTTCCCGTGCAGCGACTGCGCGTCGAGCGAGCCTTCGCCCGTGATCACCAGCCGCGCCCCGTCTAGCTGCGCGCCGAACGTCAGCATCTCTAGCAGCACCTCGATGCCTGGCCGCATCCGCGCACCCAAGAACAACTGCGCGGCGAAACCAAGACCGCCCGCCGCGCCGCCGCCCGCGGCGTCGCGAGCGGTCGCGCCGCACGCCGCCTCCGCGACGTCCGCCCACGTCCTCAGGCCCGCCTCGAGCAGCTTCACGTCGGCGGGCGCGGCGCCCTTCTGCGGCCCGTAGACCGCCGCCGCCCCTGACGGCCCGAGCAGCGGATTGTTCACGTCGGACGCCAGCTGGAACTCCACCCCGGCCAGGTCAGGAAGCCCGGACAGGTCGAGCGTGGCCAGCCGCGCGAGCGCCTCGCCGCCAGCCGGCAACTCAGCACCCGACGCGTCCGTGAGCCGCGCCCCGAGCGCCTGCAGCAGGCCCGCGCCGCCGTCCGTGGTGGCGACGCCGCCCACGGCGAGCACGATCCGCGTGGCCCCTAGCCCGAGGGCGGCCAGGATCAGCTCGCCCACGCCCCAGGTGCTCGCCGTCAGGGGCGCGAGCTGTCCTGACGCGAGCAGTGACAGCCCGGACGCCTGCGCCGCCTCGATGACTGCCGTCTCGTCGAGCAGCGCGAAGGCGGCCGCAACCGGCCGACCGACGGGCCCGCGCACCTCCACCTCGACCCGGCGATACCCGGCGGAGACGGCGGCGTCGACCGTCCCGTCGCCACCGTCGGCCACGGGCAGCCGCACGACCTCACCCCCGAAACCGGCCGAAGACAAGCCCGCGGCCACCCGCGCGGCTACCTCCGTCGCGGCGAGGCTGCCCTTGAACTTGTCCGGTGCGACGAGGACGCGGTCCGCCATGCCCCGATTCAAGCATGCTGCCGGGATGCCAGGCGCGGAACGCCAGGCGCCGGATCCGCGTGGCGGAGTCGGCGAAGGCGCCGCAGCCCGAGCAGGCAGCACACCGCGGTCACCGTGAACGCGACGGCTGCGCCGGTCATCAGCCAGCTCGTGTGCTGAACGAACGTGCCGTCGTTCGCGGTGCCTGCGAACGCGGCGAACGCGGCGACGCCGAGTGCCCCGCCGGCTTGCCGGGCGGTGTTGCTGGCGCCGGACGCGATGCCGGGCGCGCCGGGAGTGGCGTGCAGCGCGGCGGTGACGATCGCGGGACCGAGGATGCCGAGACCTGCGCCCCACAGCGCGAGCGAGACGAGCAGCGCCGGATACAACGGATGCCCGATGCTCGCCGCCACGCCGGCCATCCCCGCCGCCCCCATGACCAGGCCGAGGGCGCTGGTGCGCCACGAGCCAAACCGGCCGGTCAGGCGGCCGGCGGTGGTGCCGAGCAGCGGCAGCGGCAGCATCGCGGGGAGCAGCAGCAGCCCCGCGTCCAGCGGGGAAAGCCGATGCGCGTCCTGGAACACCTGCGTCAGCAGGAACAGGGCGCCAAGCGAGCAGAGGTTCATCAGGCCCGCGACGGCGGACGCCGCGGCCAGCGGCCGCCGGGCGGGCACGGGTACGCGCAGCAGCGGCCGGGCGGCGACGCGCTCGATCCGCCAGAAGCCGGCGAAGGCGGCGAAAGCGAGCCCAGCCATGGCGATGCTCAGCCGCGGGCTGGCCGTCGCCTGGATGACGGCGGTCACTGCGGAACCGAGCAGCACCACGAGTGCCGCCGCACCCGGCCAGTCCACCGCCCGTCCCTCGGGCCGCGACAAGTCCCCGGTGCCCGCCGCCCACCGGGCGACCGGCACCACGGCGGCGATGATCACCGGGACGTTCAGCCAGAACACCGCCCGCCACCCGCCTGCCTCGGCCAGCACGCCGCCGAGGAACGGGCCCGCCGGCAGCGCCGCCCCGCCGACCGCTGCCCAGAGCCCGACCGCCCGGGACCGGGCGCGGTCGTCAGGCGCGGTCTCGGCCAGCAGGGCGAGCGTCCCCGGCAGCATGAGCGCGGCGCACACGCCTTGCAGCGCCCGGCCCGCGATCAGCACGGCCGCGCCGGGAGCCAGCGCGCACAGCACGGACGCCGCACCGAACCCGAGAAAGCCGGCGATGACGACTCGCCGGTGCCCCAGGCTGTCGCCGATCGCGCCGGACGCCAGCAGCAGCGCCGCGAGCGGGACGCTGTAGGCGTCGACCACCCACGCCAGTCCCGGGCCAGCGGCGTGCAGCCCGGCGCCGATCGACGGCAGCGCCACGTTCACGACCGTGACGTCAAGCAGCACCAGGAAGTAGCCGGCGCACAGCGCCAGCGTCAGAGCCAGGTTAGGCCGTTCTCGTTCCATGGCTCGATCCTCACGCCGGGACACTTCAGCGCGGGTCGAAGCGTTTCGCGCCTAGCATCGGAGACATGACCACAGCCGCAACAGGAGAGCCCGACCTGGCGCACATCGCGGTGGCCTTCGCCGACCCCCGGCGGGTCAGGGTCCTGATAGCCCTGGCCGATGGCCGGGCGCTGCCGGCCGGGCGGCTAGCCGAAGAAGCCGGGGTCTCCGCCTCCACCGTCAGCAATCACCTGGCGATCCTGCTCGCCCACGGCCTGGTCACCGCCTCGCAGCAAGGCCGTCACCGGTACTACCGGCTGACCGGCCCGGACGTCGAAGGCGTCCTCGAGGCACTCGCTCGCCTCGCCCCCCGCACCCCGATTACCTCGCTGCGCCAGCACACTCGCGCCAACGCCCTGCGGACCGCGCGGACCTGCTACCGGCACCTGGCCGGCCAGCTCGGCGTCCGCCTGTTCCGGGACATGATCGACGCCGGATGGGTCGCGGGCGGCGACGGCCGCTATCACCCGGGCGACACGGACGACCGGCTCTCCGCGCCGGGCAAGGGCACCGGCTACCGGCTCACCGCCGACGGAGCCGATACCTTCACCAAGCTGGGCGTCCCAGAAAGCAAACTGACCACCGCGACACCCCTGCGTTACTGCGTTGACTGGACAGAACAGGCCCACCACCTCTCCGGCCCCCTCGGCACCGCCGTCACCGACCGGCTCTTCGAGCTCGAATGGATCACCCGGGGCATCGTCCCGCGCAGCGTCCGGGTCACGCCGGAAGGCGAGCAACGCATCAAGGAACTGCTCGCAGCACAGCCCGAGCAACGGCCGGCGTTACCCGGGCGACCCGACGAAACGGGCGACCGAGTCGAGGAACGGCTCCAGGTGCGCGGGGAACTCGGGTCGCGGCGCCTCCGGGCAGCCCGTCAGCTCCGTAGCGGACGGCAGCAGCCGGAGCAGCGAGTCCACCGTACCCCGCAGGCGGAACGGGTCCGACGGCAGCGCCGGGACGATGCCGACAGGGACGGCGATCGCGCCGAGCGCGGCGGGCCAGGCCAGCCCCACGCGCCCGACAGCGCCGGAGGAGGCGAGGGCCAGCCGCACCGCCACCGAGCACCCGAACGACCCGCCTACGACAGTGACCGGCGAGCCGCCGGGAACCGCGGCAAGCACGTGCCCGGCGCCGGCCGCCCAGCTAGCCGGCCGGCGCAGCCGGTCCGGTGCGACGACGGTGAACCCCGGCCGCTCGAACCCGGCGACGATCCCCGGCCCCCCCAGAACCAGCCGGCGCCGATGTCCTCCCACAACCCGCCGTGAATCAGCAGCAGCAGCGTCGGCATGCCGCCATTACATCAATCGAGGACCCATACTGTCCGCGACTGCCGTTAACGTCACCCACGAGAAGATGGCACATCGAGGAGGATGATCACCATGGCGTATGACTTTCAGGTGGCGGTGGACTGCGCGGACCCGCACACGCTGGCGGACTGGTGGGCCGAGACGCTGGGCTGGCAGGTCGAGCCCTCGGACGAGGCGTTCATCCGGCGGATGATCGACGAGGGATACGCCACAGAGAGCGACACGAAACTGCACAACGGCGTGCTCGTCTGGAAGGACGGCGCGGCGATCCGCCACCCCGACGGCCTGCAGCGCGCACCGCGGCTGCTGTTCCAGCAGGTCCCCGAGCCGAAGACGGTGAAGAGCCGGACGCACCTGGACGTGCGCATCGGCGCCGACGACGTGGAATCCGCGGTCGCCGGCCTGACCGCACGCGGGGCGAAGTTCCTGCACAACGGCCAGCAGGGACCGCATACCTGGGTCACGCTCGCCGACCCGGAAGGCAACGAGTTCTGCGTGTCCCAGTCCGCCAAGCCGTCTGAGTAGCTAACGCTCACCCCCCGGGGCATCGTCTTCCGTTCTTGTTCGGAGGCGCAATTGAGGGTTAACTGGCACCGATGAAAACGAGGCCCAGTCCCGCGGTGACGACGGCGGATGACTGATCTCCAGGCCCAGGAGGCCCGGCGCCGGCGCCGGGACTTCATTCGGGCGCATCATCCGGACGGGGGCGGCGACCCGGAGGCATTCATCGCTGGTCTGCGCGCGTTCGGTGCCGAGAGCGAGACGTACACGGAGCCTCCGCCGGAGGTGATCGTCATCCGGCGGCGGGCGTGGCTGCTACGGCCGGGGGCGAATCTGGCGCGGCGTCTGCGTTACGGTCCCAGGCCCCCGCGGGTGCGGTAGCGCCTCGCCGCACTACGCGCCCGTAGGGCTCCTAGCTGTCGTCCGCGTCGAGGATGTCATCCACGGTGACGTTGACGGTTACGCTGCGGAGGCCAACCTGGTCGCGCAGGGTGGCGGCGACATGTCGCTGTATGTCGCGGGCGACTTCGTGGACGGGATCCTGGTAGGTGACCGCGACGGCCAGGTCCACCACCGCCGTGCGGCCGAGGACGCCAACGGCTGCGTTCGGATGCCGGTGCCCGAAGGTGGCCTTCTCGGCGAGCGCGGCGATCTTGCCCTCCGTGCTGCGCCCCAAGGCGACCCGGACACCGGGGATCATCCGGGCACTGTCGCGCGCCAGCGCCGCTACGATGCGGGCCGCGATCCGGACCGCGCCGATCTCGGTAACTTCCAGGGTGTACCAGATGTCGCGGACCAAGGTACGGATCTGGCTCATCACCGCCGCGGTCAAGCCGGGCGGGGCAGGTACCGGGGCGGCCGCTAGCTCGCTGACCGGTGCCCACAGGACGGTGAATTCGCCGAGGGCCGCCTGGCAGTGCACGCATTCGCGCTGGTGAACATCGAGGACGCGACCGCGGCCGACCGCGGCCTGCTCCAGCAGCAGGTCGACGTCGGCACCGCACGGCAGCACAGCAGCGCTCAGCAGCGACTGGCCGTCCGGGTGCGGATCATTCACTGGGTAGCTACCTCTCTCCATTCCTCGAGCTTCTTGCCCAGTGCGCGGCGCGCACGAAAAAGGTGGCTGCGGACAGCCGGCTCGGTGCTGCCCGTCGCGGCCGCTGCCTCAGCGTATGACAGTCCCTCGAAATGATGAAGGACGATCACGGCCCGCTGCGAGAACGGCAGCGCGAGCAACGCGTCGGTGACCGCATCGACGGCAAAGTTGCGCTCGGCTCGCTCGGCAGGCTCGTCCGCCGGGTCAGTCATGTCGGGCAGCAGGTCCAGCGGGCTCGCAGCCTGGCTCCGACTGACCTTGTTCAGCGCCCTACGGGTCACGATCTGGTACAGCCAGGTCGAAAACGACGCCCCGGCCCGGAACCGGGCCAGGCTCTCCCAGGCCGCGATCAGCGCTTCCTGGGCCACGTCCTGGGCGTCGTGGTGATTGCCGGTCAGCCGCAGGGCTACCCGGTAGGCCATGGCGGAATGCCGCTGGACCAGCAGCTCATAGGCATCGACGTAGCCTTCCTGAGCGCGAGCTACCAGGTAGGCGTCGCCCACGTCGGGCTCGCCTGCCTGCGCTGCGTTCAATAGCTGCCCCTCGCCCCGGTACGCCGATTGCCCGCTGCACGTACCCCTGCCGCGGCGGGGCATGCAGGCCAGGGGCCACCCGGCGGAGAATCCGGAAAAACTTGCGAGGATTCCTTCCGCGCGGTGTCTAACCATGTATCGGCCCTGGAACACGTCCGGGCCGCCCTGTCCCGCACTCACCCATGGAGGTTTCCTGATGACCCAGCCTGCCGCGTCCGTCAACACGCAGACCTCGGCCGCACCGCCCCCGGCCGGAGGTCCCGCGGTCCGTGACCGGCTCGTCACCGACGAGGGCCAGATCACCGTCGCCGAGAGCGTGGTGCAGAAGATCGCTGGCAAGGCTTGCCGGGAGATCGCCGGAGTGCACGCCATGGGCACCGGCGGCACTCGCGCGTTCGGATCGATCCGCGACCGGATTCCCGGCAGCACGGGTCCCAACTTCGCCCAGGGCGTCGGGGTCGAGGTAGGAGAGAAAGAAGCCGCCATCGACCTGGACATCGTGGTCGAGTACGGCGTGTCCATTGCCGAGCTGGGCCGCGGTATTCAGCGCAACGTCAAGCAGGCTGTCGAGCGGATGACCGGCCTGCACGTGGTCGAGGTCAACATCGCCGTCGACGACGTCTACCTGCCTTCCGACGGCGACCAGGACGCCGCGCCCACGCGGGTGGCATGACCGCAGTCAGCGCCGGGCCTGCGCCCGCCATGGTCGATGGTATTGACGTCGAGATGATCGCCGGGGTTGTCCGGCGGTGCGCGGGCGTGTCCGCGCTGGACGGCGGCCCGTACGGCGAGGTCGCCACCTACCTGCCCGGCCGGAAGGTCGTCGGCGTGGTTGTCGGAGACGGCCAGGTCACGGTCCAGATTCGCGCCGCGTGGGGAGTCCCGGCACCGGAGCTGGCCGCCCTGATCACCACGGTGGTGTCCCCGTTGGCCGGGCACCGCCTGATCGACGTGGTCATCGCTGACATCGACGATCCGCCCCGCGAACCGGAACAGCCGCGGCCTGATCCTGGCCTGCCGCCAGTCTGACCGCCGGGTCGTCCGTTCTTTCCGCTATCTGAATGTGAGAGGCATGAACCGTACCGCGCTTGCCACTATCACCGGGCTGGTCTTGGGCCTGGCGCTGGTATTCGGCAGCTTCGGCGACATGCTGATCGTGGCCCTGTTCGGCGCGATCGGCTACGGCGCCGCCAAGGTCCTCGACGGCGATATCGACGCGCAGGCGTGGCTGGCCCGGACCCGCCGCAGAAGATGAGCGCCGTCACCCAGGCCGCCCCGGCGCCGCTGGTCGGCCGCACCGACCTTGGCGCGATCATTATCGCCGACAGGGTGGTGGTCAAGATCGCTGCCCGGGCCGCGGCAGAGAACCCCGACGCCGGCGCCGCCACGGCCCGGATGCTGGGCCGTGCCGTCCCCGGCGCGGGCAGCCTCGGCGTGCGCGGCACCGACCTGAATGCCCTGCCGAAGACATCCGTCGACGTCGACGGCGCCAAGGCGTACGTGAGCCTGGAGATCGCCGTCCGCTGGCCCGCGTCGATCGCTGAGATCACCGGGCAGGTCCGCGACCATGTCCGGGCCAGGATCCGGGAACTGGCCGGGCTGGAAGTCGAGGAGGTCCACATCGTCGTGGCCGACCTGGCCACCGACATCACACCGCCGCCCCGGGTCCGGTAAGGGAAGGAACCGAAGATGCGCGTCCTGAACCGGCCGCTGGCCTTCATCCTCGCCGCGGCGGTGATCGCCGTCTGCGTGGTGGTCATTGCCGAGGTAATCGGCTTCTTCGTGCACAGCAGCCCACTGCTGGTGCATTGGACCACCTGGTATCACTGGGCTCGGGCGACCCGCTGGGACGCGTTGGTGGTCCGGGTCTGGTCAGCCATCTTGATCGCGGTCGGCGCGGCGATCCTGGTGGCCGAGCTCAAGCCCCGCCGCGTCACCCGGCTGCCGCTGCATCCTTTGCATGACGCTACCGACGCGGCCGTCACCCGCCGCGGCCTGTCCGGGATGCTGCGCACGGCGGCAACGGGGGTGGACGGGGTCTCCAGCGCTACCGTCAAGGTCCGCCGCCGCCGCGCTCGCGTCACCGCCACCTCCGCCGCCCGCGGCCGGGCCGCCGCCGAGGCCCACACCGAGCCCGTCACCCAGGCGGCCCGGGCCCGCCTGGACCAGCTCAGCCTGCGATACCCACCGCGCCTGAAGGTGCACGTCCTCCCGAGAGGCCGCTGATGCACGCCGACCGCACCAACCGCGCCGCGCTGATCATGCTCGGCCTGCTCCTCCTGGCGGCTGGCGGAGCCGGAATGTCCGCCTCGACCGGCGTGTTCGGCGCGGCCTTCTCCCGGCGCACCCTGTTCGCCAATCCCGCCAGCAGCTACATCGGCCAGCACGGCGGCTGGCTGTGGGTCGCCATCGCCGGCGGCTGCCTGCTGCTCGCCCTGGCCTGCCTGCGGTGGATCCTGGCCCTGCTCGCCTCCACCGACCGGGCCGGGGACCTCACCATCCCCGGCGACACCGGCCAGGGGACCACCATCCTGCACTCCGCGGCCATCACCGACGCCCTCACCCGTGAGATCAGCGCCTATCACGGCGTGGACGCGGCCAAGGGCCGGATCATCGGTGACAGCCGCGACCCTCAGATCGTGCTGACCGTCAGTCCCTCCGACGCAGCTGATCTGCCCGCGCTGCACCAGCGCATCGAAACCGAAGCCCTGGCCCATGCCCGGCAAGCCCTCGACAAGCCAGCCCTGCCCATCCAGCTCGACCTGGTCTGATCACCGACCCGCAAGCGTCCCGCCGCCGCGCCGCAGCAGCCGCCCGCGCGGCTCGCCGTCCGGGGTGACCTCAGACCCGCCCAGCCACACCCGCGACACGAGCCCGGTCAGCGTCCGTCCGTCGTACGGCGTCAGCGGATGCCGGTGCAGCAGCTCAGGCCCGTGCACCTCAAACGAAGCCTCCGGGTCGAACGCCACGAAGTCCGCGTCGCACCCAACGGCGATCCGCCCCTTCGACGGCAGCCCGGCCAGCGACGCGGGAAAGGCACCCATCCACCGTGCGACGTCCGCGAGCGAGTGCCCGCGCCGCCGCGCCCCGGTCCACACCGCGGACAGCCCGACCTGCACCGACGCGATCCCGCCCCACGCGGTCCTGAAGTCCCCGGTGTCCTTCAGCTCCGGCGGGCACGGCGAGTGGTCACTCACGACGCAGTCGATGACGCCGGCGCCCAGCGCGCGCCACAGCGCCTCCCTGTTGGCCGCGTACCGCACCGGCGGGCAGGCCTTGAACTCGGTCGCGCCGTCCGGCACCTCCTCGGCGGCGAAGGTCAGGTAGTGCGGGCACGTCTCCGCCGACAGGTCGATCCCCGCCGCGCGCGCAGAGTCGATCAGCGCCGCGCACTCGCCGGCGGCGAGGTGCACGATGTGCGCCCGCGCCCTGGTGGCCGCGGCCGCCCTAATGACGGTCTCGATGGCCCGGCGTTCGGCGACCGGGGGCCTGGAGGCGACGAAGGCGTTATACCCGGGACCGTTCGGAACACTGATTTCAGCAGGATCCTCCGCGTGCACGATCATCGGAGCGCCCGCCACCGCGAGCTCCTTCATCGCCGCCCGCAGCTCGTCGCGCGACAGCGGCGGGAACTCGGCGATCCCCGAGTCGGCGAGGAAGCACTTGAACCCCACCACGCCCGCGTCGAGCAGCGGCCCGATCGCGGCGGTGTTGCCCGGTACCGCCCCGCCCCAGAACGCCACGTCCACCGCGCACTGCCCGGCCGCCGCGGCGGTCTTCTCCCGCAGCGCGTCGACGGACACGGTCACCGGATCGGAGTTCAGCGGCATGTCGCAGATCGTCGTCACGCCGCCGGCCAGCGCGGCGCGCGTCGCGGACGCGAACCCCTCCCACTCGGTCCGCCCCGGCTCGTTGACGTGTACGTGCGTGTCCACGAGCCCAGGCAGCAGGGCGACGTCGCCGAGATCGACGTCGCGGTCAGCGTCCAGCTTCGCGTCATACGCATGGATCGATTCGATCTTTTTATCCAGAACGTACGCTGCCGACTCCCGCAGCCCATCTGGCAACACCATGCGGGTCGACCTGATGACGAGCGTCTCGCTCATAGCCACCCGAAACTTCCAGCGCTGTCCGACGCGTCGGACGGCAGGTATTCAAGGCCCACCCACCCCTTATACCCCTGTTCGGCCAGCTGCCCGAACAACGGCTCGAACTCCACCGTCCCCGTCCCTGGCGCGCCGCGCCCGGGCGCGTCGGCGACCTGCACGTGCCAGATCTTGTCCCGGTGCTGGTCAAGCACGCCGGGCAGGTCTTCGCCCATCTTCGCGAGGTGGTACAGGTCCGCGAGAAACCCGACGTTGGCCGCGCCGACCTCGTCGATGACGGCGATCGCCTTGGCGCTGGTGTCGATGGGGAACGCGGGAACGTCGACGGAGTTGATCGCCTCGATCAGCACGGCGGCGCCGGCGTTCGCCGCGGCCCCGGCGGCGAGCCTCAGGTTCTCGACCGCGACCGCGTCCTGCTCCTTCGGATCCACGCCGTCGACCCGGTTCCCGTACGGCGCGTTCAGCCGCCGGCACCCGGTCCGCCGCGCGATCTCGGCGCAGGCCCCGATGTTCTCCCGGAACGCCTTAGCCGCCGACGGCACGGAGACGAGCCCGCGTTCTCCGGCCGCCATATCCCCGGTATGAAAGTTGAGGCTGACCAGCTCAACCCCGGCGTCTGCGATCGCCGACACGAAGTCGTCGGCCTCCCGGTCCGACGGCACCATCGCATCCCACGGCCACCAGAACTCCACCCCGTCAAACCCCGCGGCCTTAGCCGCCGCAGGCCGTCGGAGCAGCGGCAACTCGGTGAACAGGATGGAGCAGTTGACATCGAACCGCTGCCCAAAGGTCCGCACGGCCTCAGTGTCCCATGGATAGGAAAGAGTGGCTCTCAGGTAAGGGGCCCGAGCAGCTGTAATGTCATTTATCGCGATAGAATTCGATTAAGTCAAATCATAAAGTAACACTCGAATAGGACAGTCCATGACGCAGCCGCCGGCTCCCGGCCGCGGGCCAGCCGAAGAGCCAGCCCGCGACCCCCGGCTGGCCGCATTCGCCGAACACGGCGCCGGTGACACCGCCCGGCCCGGCCCGGAGCTGGCCGCGACGGTCGCGGAGCTGTCCGGCCCGCAGTGGCGGTGCGCGGGCGCGACCGACGAGGAGCTGATCGGCCTGCTGGCCCGGTGGGACGCCCTCGGGTCGTGGGCGGAGGCCGGCAAGCTGGGCGTGGTCCGCGAGCTGCTGCGCCGCCGCCCCCATGCCGGCCTGCTGGGCGGTGCCCCGTCGATGCACGGCGACCTGCCCGACCGGTGGGAGGAAGGCGTAGGGCACGAGGTCAGCACGGCCCTGAATATCTCGCTGCGGTCGGCGGACAACCTCATCGGCGTCGCGTGGGACCTGCAGGCCCGCCTGCCCGGCGTCGGCGCCGCGCTCGCGGCCGGCACCCTGAGCCCGCTGAAAGCCCGGATCATCTCTGATGAGCTGAAGGTCCTGACCGATGAGCAGGCCGCGGAGGCGGAGAAGCTGATCTTGGACCGGCTGGACGC
>Ga0335075_10007034_pt1 | contig 17358 bp, 18 predicted proteins | sample Lox_Sample_24_FD_206723 | JGI IMG/M metagenome (GOLD analysis project Ga0335075, IMG submission 206723) | Soil microbial communities from Loxahatchee National Wildlife Refuge, Florida, United States - Lox_Sample_2.4 | ecosystem: Environmental > Terrestrial > Soil > Wetlands | place: USA...
GGCCCTGGCAAGGCCCACGCGGTGCGCTCGCTGGCCATCCGGGAGGGGCTCAACCTCAAACGCTGCACGGCCTACTCCGACAGCTACAACGACGTGCCGCTGCTGTCGCTGGTCGGGACGGCCGTCGCGGTCAACCCCGACAGCCATCTGCGCGACTTCGCTCGCAAGCGCGGCTGGGAGATCCGCGACTTCCGGACCGCACGTAAGGCCGCCCGGATCGGCGTACCGTCAGCATTGGCACTAGGCGCGGCGGGCGGCGCACTGGCTGCGGTCGCGTCTCGGAGGCAATCTCGCTGATAAGCTGCGCCGCTGAGCACCATTAGTTTGGAGAGCAGCGCATGTCAGTTCTCGACGGCACCGAAGGCCTGATCGGAACGCATTATCGGTATCCCGACTACTTCGACGTCGGGCGTGAAAAGGTCCGCGAATTTGCGAACGCGGTTAAAGACGAGCACCAGTCGCACTACTCCGAGGAGTCGGCCGCCGAAGACGGCTACGACAGCACTGTGGCTCCGCTCACGTTCCTCGCCGTCGCGGGGCGCCGCGTCCAGGAGGACGTCTTCACCAAGTTCGACATCCCGATCAATCTCGCGCGGGTGCTACACCGCGACCAGAAGTTCACCTACCACCGGCCGATCATGGCTGGCGACCGGCTGTACTTCGACACCTACCTGGACTCGGTGATCGAATCCCACGGCACGGTGATCGCCGAGATTCGTAGCGAAGTCACAGACGCCGACGACAAGCCCGTGATCACCAGCGTCGTCACCATGCTCGGGGAGTCGTCCAACCCGGACGCCAACGCAGAAGCGACGATCGCCGCAATTGCATCCATCCGAGGCGGCACCTAGTGTCAGCCGGGACCATTGAGGGGGACCCACGCCGATGAGCACCGATCTGACGCCGCATTTCGACGACGTTCAGTCGCATTACGACCTTTCCGACGAGTTCTACCAGCTCTTTCTCGACCCGACCCAGACGTACAGCTGCGCCTACTTCGAGCACGACGACATGACCCTGGAAGAGGCTCAGCGGGCCAAGGTCGACCTGTCGCTCGGCAAGCTCGGCCTGGAGCCTGGAATGACGCTGCTCGACGTCGGCTGCGGCTGGGGCAGCACACTGCGCCGCGCGATCGAAAAGTACGACGTGAACGTCGTCGGCCTCACGCTGAGCAAAAACCAGGCCGCCTACGTGCAGAACTCGTTCGACAAGCTGGACAGCCCACGCTCGAAGCGGGTCCTGCTCGAGGGCTGGGAGCAGTTCGGCGAGACGGTGGACCGCATCGTGTCGATCGGAGCGTTCGAGCACTTCGGATTCGATCGCTACAACGACTTCTTCAAGATGGCGTTCACCGCGCTCCCGGACACCGGCGGCACGATGATGTTGCACACAATCGTGATCCCCAGCGAGCAAGAATTCATCGACCGCGGAATCAAGCGCACAATCTCGATGGCGCGGTTCGCCAAGTTCATGATGGACGAGATCTTCCCCGGCGGCCGCCTGCCGTCCGTCGCCCTGGTCGAGGAGCACGCGCGCAAGGCCGGCTTCGAAGTCACCCGCGTCCAACCGCTGCGACTCCACTACGCACGCACCCTGGACCTCTGGGCGGAGGCGTTGGAGGGCCGCAAGGACGAGGCCATCGCCGTCCAGTCCGAAGAGGTCTACGAGCGCTACATGAAGTACCTGAGAGGCTGCGCGAACTTGTTCCGCGAAGGCAGCTGCGACGTCTGCCAGTTCACCCTGGTCAAGCCGGCCGCCTAGCTCGACGAGCAGACGCAAAAGCGCCCATTTCGGCACGAAATCGGGCGCTTTTGCGTCTGCTCGGCCGTAAAGCTCAGCCGAAGAACATGTTCCGGCGGCCGGCTAGCAGCTGGTAGAGCGTCTGCTGGATCGTCTCACGCACCTGGTCGGTCAGCTCGAAGGTGACCATCGGGTCCTCCGCGTCGGCGCCCTCGTAGTGCGCCGTTTCGATCGGCTCACCGAACGCGATGTGCCACTTCGACGGCAGCGGCACCAGCCCGGCCGGGCCGGCCAGCGGGAACAGCGGGGTGATCGGGAAGTACGGCAGGCCGAACAGCCGGGCCAGTAGCCTGACGTCGGCCAGCATCGGGTAGATCTCCTCGGAGCCGACGATCGAGCACGGCACGATCGGCGCCTTGGTGCGCAGCGCCGCGGCCACGAAGCCGCCGCGGCCGAAGCGCTGCAGCTTGTAGCGGTCCTTGAAGCGTTTGCCCAGCCCCTTGTAGCCCTCGGGGAACACCGCGGTCAGCTCGCCGGCCGCCAGCAGGCGGTGGGCGTCGGCGGTGCAGGCCATGGTATGGCCGGCCTTGCGCGCCGCGGCACCGACCATCGGCATGTCGAAGACCATGTCGGCGGCCAGCAGCCGCAGGTCGCGGTGGGCCGGGTGCTCGTCGTGCACCGCGACCGAGGCCATCAGCCCGTCGAACGGCAGCACACCGGCATGGTTGGCGACGACGAGCGCGGCGCCGGTGTCGGGTAGGTGTTCGATGCCGCTGACCTCGACGCGGAACCAGGACTTGAAGAAGAACCTCAGCACCGGCCGGACGACCGCCTCGTTGAAATGCGGATCGAAACCGAATTCGTCGACGCTGTAGTCGCCGGTGAGCCGATGCCGCAGGAAATCGGCGACGGCACTGACCTTCTGGGCGAGCTCGTTGGCGGGCTGATCGCCCTCGGGTCGCGCGCTCGCGGCGCGCCGGTGGTGATCGATTTCGCGGACGACGGCGGCGATCTGATCGGGCGACGCCTGGGTGCCCGGTTCGGAGAGGAGCGAGGGATGTTGACGAGACGCCTGCGTGCGTTGTCCCGCACGCCGCTGAGCCGCGGCACGACCTGAATTCCCGTGCAGCGGAATGACTTTCGCCTTCGAGTCGCCCGCCATAAAGTAAACCTCCCCCCACCCTTAGTTGATTTTGGTTCGGCCACCAAAGCGCTGCGCTGCTGCCACGGCCCGACCCTCGATCGAGCGTACCCACTCTGGATCGATAATGGGAGTTAAACCCCGGCCGCGCACATAATCGTCAAAAGCCTCCGCAGTGGACCACTTGGGGTGGTATCCGAGCTCCTGTCGCATCCGTGTTGTGTCCATCACTCGGCCGTAGCTCAGGTAGTCGAGTTGTTCACGGTTGATCTCGGTATAGCGGTTGGCCCGACGCAGCGAATCCAGCGCCCACAGACCAAATCCGGGCACCGGCAGCGAAACTCGACCAGCGCGTCGAATCGCTTGCGACAACATGATGACGCCGCTGCCGCCGATGTTGAAGGTGCCGGCCTTACCGGCCATCACGGCGCGCTCCATGGCCCCCAGCGCGTCCTGCTCGTGCAGCAGCTGCAGCCGCGCGTCGCGGCCGAGCACGGTTGGAACCAGCGGCCCGGCCAGGTATCGCGACAGGGTGGTTTCCATCGCTGGTCCGATCATGTTGGCCAGCCGCAGAATCGTCACCGCGATGTCGGGCCGACGCCGACCCAGCCCGCGGGTGTAGCCCTCGATGTCCAGGCTGTCCTTGGGAAAGCCCTCGCGGAACGGCCGGCGACTGCTGCTGTCCTCGGTGAACAGCACCGGATCGTGCGGGCTGGAGCCGTAGACCTCCGACGTGGACTTCAGCACGACGCGTTTCACCGACGGCGCCTTCTGGCAGGCGGCGAACAGTTGCATTGCGCCCAGGACGTTGATTTCTTTCAACGCGGCGCCGCCGCCGGACCGGGGCGCGAACGACGCCGCAGCCGCGTGCACCACCGTGTCGACGTCGCCGTTTCGAATCACCTTGGCGACAAAGGGGTTGCGGATATCGGCGCGGACGAATTCGGCGCGGCCCATCCGGCGCAGCATGTCCTTGCTGGGCGCGACCGCGTCCACCGCGATAACCCGGTTGATCAACGGGTTCTGCACCAGCCGGGCCGTGAGGTAACCGCCCAAAAATCGGCACGCGCCGGTGACCAGCACGACCTTCGGATAGTGCACGCTATCGGTGCCGGCGCCCCCGGTGCGGGCGCCCGATCCGCCGTCCGACGACTCCACCCGGCCAGCCTAGCGACCTCGTGCTACTGCGGCATCAGCTGCGAAACGGCAGCGGCCGTTGAAGAGGTTACTTTCCGAGTTTTCTGCGCTGCACCCGCGTGCGGCGAAGCAGCTTACGGTGCTTCTTCTTCGACATCCGCTTACGCCGCTTCTTGATTACTGAACCCATAACTCCGCTATCTGTGTGGCGGCCCGAGTCCGCCGTGGCCGGGCGTATGCAATAACCCGGACACTCTACCCGGCGGGGCACATCGAACACCAAAACCGAAGCCGGCGCCAGGCCCGGCACGGCCGTCACGAGCTAACGAGGGCACGAAAATGCGCACCCGGGGTGTCCGGGTGCGCCGAGACGCGAAACGTCCCGCATTGCCGCACTCAAGCGCACTAACGCGCTATCCGGCGTCGAAGTAGGAGCTCTCCAGCATGTCGTGCACGGCCTTCGCGTGCACGCGGAAGGATCGCCCGACGCGGACCGCGGGCAGTTCACCGTTATGAACCAGCCGGTAGACCGTCATCTTGCTCACCCGCATCAGCGCCGCTACTTCGGCCACAGTCAAGAATTGCGTCCGGGGCTGCTGGCCGTCCGCGGAACCAGTGTCTCGTCCCGACTTACCGCCAGCTGAGTCCCGTGCCGATGGCCCGTTCATAGACGTCATCGCAACCCAATCAGTCAGGCTCCTGCAATCCCAGCGGCTTCCCCTCCGCTGGCACCCACAGGTGCATACCAAGAAGGAGAATAGCGGGACTAGTGAGGTTATTGCGACGGGTGGTGGCAAATAAATAAAATTCTATAAATTACTCAGATGTAATTCTTAGCTGCTCAGAGCGTATTTTTGCGGCCCGGACCGCTTCATCTACGGCCGCCCGCAAACCGCGTCCTTCTAATTCGCGCAGCGCAGCCGCAGTGGTACCACCCGGCGAGGTAACAACTGCCCGCAGCCGCGCAGCGGTGGTATCCAGCGACAGGTCCCGCGTCCCCTCGGAGGTGGCTCCGCGGTCCTGCTCCATGCGATCCAGCAACAGCGCCGCCGACCCCGCCATCGTCTGCGCAACCAAGTCGGTGGACACCGCACGGCTTAGCCCCACCCCGACGCCGGCGTCCACCAACGCTTCGACCATCAAGAAGAAATACGCCGGACCCGAGCCCGAGACGGCCGTCACCGCGTCCAGGTGTTCTTCGGGAACCGTCAGCACCGAACCCACCGAGTCGAACAGCGCAGCGACCTCTTTGAGCTGCTCAGGGGTGGCAAACCGGCCTTTAGCCATCGCGCTGATCCCGGCGCCGACCAAAGCGGGCGCGTTGGGCATCACCCTCACCACCGGCGCCCCCGCGGGCAGCCTGCTCTCCAGGTAATCCGTCGTGCACCCGGCAGCGACGGTGATGAAGACCTGATCGGGACTGCCGTCTTCGGCCTGCGCGGCGACCTGGGCGATCTCGGCGACGACGGACGCGAGGTCAGCGGGTTTCACCGCGATGATCACGAATGTCGCATTGCCCACCGCATCCGGCAGGGACGTCACCAGAACCGAATACGTCTCGGCGAGATAGCGGGCGCGGTCGGGCATCCGCTCGGCAACGACCAAGTCCTTGGCCTGACGCCCGGCCCGCAGCAGGCCCGACAGCAGGGCCTCGCCCATGCTGCCCCCGCCGACGATCGCGATTCTCGCCATGCCGCCAAGCATGGCAGAAGCCTGAGAGTTTCGGGGCCAGCGGGCGACCGCCAGCGCGGCGCACGCGCGCCGTCGGGTTGCCCGCCGACAGGCTAGGGCGCGGGGACCATTGCCAACTGGCGGCTCTGCACCACGATGCGGCCCTCACAGTCGACGACGGTGAAGTCTTCGTCGAACCAGTCCTGCCCGATCTGCACGCACGTGCACGCCACCCGCAACCACCCGTCGGCCGGCAAGCCGCGCAGGTACGCGGTGAGTTGTACGGTAGGCGCCCAACCGGTGCGGTTCACGGCGAATGCCACCGGCGGCGAGACGTCGCCGCACATCAGCGCGAACAGTACGTCGGGGGCCACGCCACGCGGCCGCACCCAGTTCTGGATCACCGGCGGCCGGCCGTCGGTCGGACCCAGCGTCGACAGCACCGTCCGCATCTCGCAGCCCTCGGCGAGGTTCACCAGCCCCGCCAGTGGGTGGCCGGGCTCGATCGGTGCGACGTCGTCGGGTGGTACGGGGGCCATCAGCCCCACCACGGGATTGGCCGACAGCAGGGGCGGCACCAGATGCTCGGGCTCGCCAAGCGTGATCACGGCGTGCACGGCGGCGCGATCGCCCTGGATGAGCTCGACGTCGACCAGGCTGATGCGGCGCCCGCGCTTGCGCATCGAGGTCACCAGACGCATCGGGCCGGGGTCGGGCGCCGACAGGAAGCTGGCCGAAACCGCCACCGGCTCAACGGGTCCGCCGTGCGCGGTGCGGGCGGCGTTGGCGCACAACGCAACCATGGCACCGCCGTGCACCTTGGGCCCGATGGTCCAGTGCTTGTTCAGCTCGCCTTCGAAAACCCGATAATCGCCCTCGGCATCGACTTCACGAAGCGCCATCGCGGCGGTGAATAACGCGGTCAACTTGTCGAATTTCCTTACGCATCAACGCAGCAGGTGCGTGCGGGCGAACTGCAACGACTCGGCCAGGATGGCCTCGCGCTCGTGAACCGAACGCGCAGACGACGTGGACACCTCCAAGACGACGTGGCCGGCGAACTCGCTGCCGGCAAGCATCTCGCACACCTCGACCGTCGGCTGGGTACCGCGACCGGGCGCCAGGTGCTCGTCGGCCGGCAGCCCGGTGCCGTCGCACAAGTGCAAGTGCACCAGGCCATCACCCATCCGCTGGGCCATGTCCACGGCGTCGGTGCCCGCGGTTGCAGTGTGCGACAGGTCCAGCGTGTAGTGCGCATGGTTGCCGTCCAGCGGGTCGTAGGACGGGGCGAACGCCGAGATCCCCGGCCCCGGCCCTCCCCCGCGCCTTTTCATCCGCTCCAGTGTCTGCTCGGCCCCGAAGAACCGGTCGGTGCGGAACGGGAACATGTTCTCCACGGCCACCAGCACGTCGCTGGACTCTTCCAACTTGGCGACCTGCTCGGTGAAGCCCTCGACGTAACGCCGTTGCCAGCGGAACGGCGGATGCACGACGACCGTTTGGGCGCCGAGCTTTTCGGCGGCCCGCACGCTGCGATCCAACTTAGGAATCGGATTGGCGCCCCACACCCGCTGCGAGATCAGCAGACACGGCGCATGCACGGACAGCACCGGCATCCGGTATTTCCGCGACAGCTTGGCCACCGCGTCGATGTCCTGGCTGACCGACTCGCCCCACACCATCAGCTCGACGCCGTCGTAGCCGAGGTTGGCCGCGTACTCGAAAGCGGCCTCGGTCCTCATCGGATAGACCGAGGCCGTCGATAGACCGACCTTGATGGCTGGGCGCACGCGAATTCCGCTGGGCGCCTAGCCGGATTGCAACAACGCCAACGGCCCCAGCGTGACCAATGCCCCCACCGCCACCGCGATCAACGTGCTGCCGATGTCCTCGGTTTTGCGCACCACCCGCACACCGACCACCAGGCCGAGAATGACCAATACCGAGAGCACCAGCGCCACGATGTTGTTCCATCGCCACAGCTGGTCGAACGCGATGAACAGCCCGGCGCCGAACGCGACAGCCAGAATCGATTGCAGCACAACCATTCCGCCGAGCCGCATGGTTTCGGCGCGCGACCAAGCGTGCGGCTCCTCGTCGTCCAGGTCCTCGGGGTAGTCCTCTTCGTCGGCGATGTCGGCGACGTCACCGAAGGCCGCGTCAGCGCGGCGGTCGACGTCACCCTTGCCGGTGGACGACCTCAGGTACGAGCGCACGTAGGCGGAGTCGTCGTTGGCCGGTTCGAGGTCGCGCACTTCGGTGTCCATCACGTCGACCGACATGCCCGCGTAGTCCTCGAGCGGATCGGGGTTCATGCCCTCGGCGCCGGATCGGTCGGCGGCCTTGTCGCCGCGGTCGTCGGCGCGGTTCGCCTCGACTCGGACGTTGCCCCGCACCGGACGCGGGTAGGAGCTGCGCTCGGGCCGCGATTCCCGCTGCTCCGGCCCAGCCTCGCGCGGACGCGGCGGCGGGGATTGCGGCCAGCGCGGCTCGGGCTCCGACCAGTAGGCGGTCTTTTCGGCGGGCTCGTCGGCGACCGGCTCGTGCACCCTTGCGGTCCCGTTGGCGCGGTGGGCGTGCGATCCGGGACCGTGATGCTCGGCCGCCGCCTCGGGCTCGACGTCGTCTTCGATGATGGGGATCTCACCGGTCAGTTCGGCGACGGTGACCGCATCGGAGTTGCCGCGGCGACGACGGCGGCGCGCAGGAACCGGGGCACCGAGCGTGCCATTCTTGGCCAACAGTTCCGCAACCGAAATGGGTCGGGTGGGGTCGTTAGGTCCGGTCATCTCTTGTCGCCATTCCGTCGCTGACTACCAGCATCTCGCACAGAAGCCTCTACGAGAGCGGTTCCGTCAGCTTCGCTATCGAGTTTGCGCAAAATAAGGCCCTCTCGAAGCGCCCACGGGCAGATGTCCACCGTTTCCAATGACAGCGCTCGCATACTTGCCTCAGCGACCAGAGCTCCCGCCACAATCTGCGGCGCTCGCTCGGCGCTCACCCCTTCCAACTCAGCACGGTCAGCGGTCGTCATCCTAGAGATGAAAGATATGAGTTGTCTGAGGCCATTCTCCGTTAGCGTTCTCTTAACGCGGGGACCCGCCGCCGACGGCGCGGCGCCGGTGAGTCGGGCCAGCGAGCGGAACGTCTTCGACGTCGCCACCGCAAGATCCGGCGTCCCGGCGTCCAGCATTTTGGCGGCCGCCTCGGCCATTTCGGCGTCCAGCCAGTCGCGCAGCATCTCCACCCGACGACGGCCGGGCGGATCGTCTTTCAGCCATTCGCGGGTGAGCCGGCCCGCACCCAACGGCAGCGACATCGCGACCTCGGGCTCCTCGTCGACGCCGTTGGACATTTCCAGCGATCCGCCGCCGATGTCGAGGTTGATGATCCGGCCCGCGCTCCAGCCATACCAGCGGCGGACCGCGAGAAAGGTCAGCCGCGACTCGTCCACCCCTTGCAGCACCTGCAGCTTGACGCCGGTCTCTTTGCGCACCCGGGCCAGCACGTCGTCGGAGTTCTTGGCGTCGCGGACCGCCGATGTGGCGAACGCCATCAGTTCGGCGCACCCCGAGTTGTCCGCGATTTTTCCGAACTCGTCGATCGTCTCGATCAGCTTGTCGGCACCGCGGCGGGTGATCTTGCCGGAGTTGTCCATTGACTCGGCCAGCCGCAGGGTGGCCTTGGTCGAACTCATCGGTGTCGGGTGCCCGCCGCGGCGGGCGTCCACCACGAGCAGGTTGACCGTGTTGCTGCCGACGTCGAGAACACCTAATCGCACGAAACACAACCTTACGGCTGAGGCGCCCCAGCGTTGGATTGGACTACCGTGAAAACTGTGGCAAGTTCGCAGCCAGAACATCCCGGTGAAGTTGAATTGGACTTCGCGCGTGAATGGGTGGAGTTCTACGACCCCGACAATCCCGAGCATCTGATTGCCGCGGACCTGACCTGGCTGCTGTCCCGCTGGACGTGCGTGTTCGGGACGCCAGCGTGCCAAGGCACGGTCGAGGGGCGTCCGGACGACGGATGTTGCTCGCACGGGGCGTTTTTGTCCGACAAGGACGACCGGGCTCGCCTCGACGACGCTGTGTCCAAGCTCACCGACGACGACTGGCAGTTCCGCGAAAAGGGCTTGAGCCGCAAGGGCTACCTGGAACTCGACGAGCACGAGGGCGAAGAGCAGTTCCGCACCCGCAAGCACAAGGGCGCGTGCATCTTCTTGAACCGGCCCGGGTTTCACTCCGGCCCGGGCTGCGCGCTGCACAGCAAGGCACTGAAGCTCGGGGTGGCGCCGCTGACGATGAAACCCGACGTCTGCTGGCAGCTGCCGATCCGCCGCAGCCAGGAATGGGTGACCCGGCCGGACGGCACCGAAATCCTGAAGACCACCGTCACCGAGTACGACCGCCGCGGCTGGGGCGCCGGCGGCGCGGACCTGCACTGGTACTGCACCGGCGATCCGGCCGCCCATGTGGGCGCCGAGCCGGTGTGGGTGAGCCTGGCCGACGAGCTCACCGAGCTGCTCGGCGAGAAGGCCTATGCCGAGCTGGCCGCAATGTGCAAGCGGCGCAGCGCATTAGGACTCGTCGCGGTCCACCCGGCAACGCGGGCGGCCGAATAGACTCGGTCGCTACCCGGGGATGGGCGGGTAGTTCGGGCAGTAGACCGTTATCGATGCGTTGATGAGCTGAGTCGCCTGGGCTCGGCTGAATTGATCGTGGGTGACCAACGTTTGGACCATTTTGTCGCCCGGTGCGCCGCCGGCGAGCAGCTTACAAACGTCCTGTGCAGCCCTGATTTCGTCAGCCGCGTTGACGGTGTCGAAGCCCTCTGACTGGAGCAGCTGAATAAACCGGTCGTCTTGCGGGCTGGCGTTCGCGGTGCCGCCACCGACAACGGCCGCGGCAATCGCGGCCGCCGCGGCGATCAGAATGGTGATGCGCATCGGCATACCTTAGTGCCCTCTCGCCCGGCAGCCGATACGGGTCCGTTAGCCCTCGAGCTTGTAGCCCAGGCCGCGGACGGTGACCAGGTGGATCGGGTTGGCCGGGTCGGACTCGATCTTGGACCGCAGCCGCTTGACGTGTACGTCAAGGGTTTTGGTGTCGCCGACGTAGTCCGCGCCCCACACCCGGTCGATCAGCTGCCCACGGGTCAGCACCCGGCCGCTGTTGCGCATCAGGTACTCGAGCAGGTCAAATTCCTTGAGCGGCAACGTAATCGGCTCACCGTTGACGGACACGACGTGGCGCTCGACGTCCATCCGGACCGGCCCGGACTCAAGCACGCCGTCGGTGACCTCGGAGTCGTCGTCGCCGCCACGCCGCAGCACCGCCCGGATCCGGGCGATCAGCTCGCGCGCCGAATATGGCTTGGTGACATAGTCATCCGCGCCCAATTCCAGGCCGACGACCTTGTCGATCTCGCTGTCCCGCGCGGTCACCATGATCACCGGCACGCTGGAGCGTGACCGCAGTTGCTTGCACACATCGGTGCCGGACATGCCCGGCAGCATCAGGTCGAGGAGCACGATATCGGCGCCGGCCCGGTCGAACTCGGCCAGCGCCGACGGGCCGTCGGTCACCACGGTGGCCTCAAAGCCCTCCTTGCGGAGCAGGAATGCCAGCGGGTCGGCCAGCGATTCCTCATCCTCCACGATCAGCACACTGGTCATCGGCGTAGTTCTTCCTCTCGTTGGGGCTCTCGTTGCGGCTTGATCGGCCGGAATTCACGCTCGGGCGGTTGCTCGGGCGAGGGGCAATCGACGTCATAGGCGGGGATGGACAGGGTGAACGTCGAGCCGGTGCCCAGCTGGCTCCACAACCCGATGCTGCCGTTGTGGTTGGCGGCGACGTGCTTGACGATGGCCAGCCCGAGCCCGGTGCCCCCGGTGGCCCGCGAGCGGGCCTTGTCCGCGCGGAAGAAACGCTCGAAGACGCGTTCCTGGTCCTTGTGGGCGATGCCGATACCGCGGTCGGTGACGGCGATCTCGATGTTCTCGCCGCGGCGACGACGGCTGATCGACACCAGCGAGCCGCGGGGTGAGTACGCGATCGCGTTGGACACCAGGTTGGCCAGCGCGGTGACCAGCAGGGCCTGTTCGCCCATCATCCGCAGGCCGCTGGGTGCGTCGGTGGCGACCGTGATGTCGGCGTTGTCGGCGGGCACCTTGTGGCGTGAAATGGCTTCGGAAACAACGGTATCGACGTCGACGGCGCCCATGTCCGGCAGTCGCTCGGCGCCCTGCAGCCGGGACAGCTCGATCAGCTCGCTGACCATGTCGCCCAGCCGGTTGGCCTCGACGAGCACCTTCTCCCCGAACCGGCGCACCGTCTCCGGGTCGTCCGCGGAGGCCAGCAGCGCCTCGGCGAGCACCGACATCGCGCCCACCGGCGTCTTGAGCTCGTGGCTGACGTTGGCGACGAAGTCGCGGCGGGTGGCCTCCATCCGCGCGTATTCGGAGTGGTCGTAAACGAACACCACGGCGAACCGGCGGTCCTCTTCGCTGAGCAGCCGCGACTGCCCGTGCACCGACAGACCCGACCGACCCGGCACCAGCCGCTTGCCCGGCACCAGGTCGAACTCGACGTCGGCGCCGTCGCTCAGGGTGGTGCGCGCGGCCTTCCAGGCCTCGTCGTCGAGCTGTCGCTCGCGCACCAGGCCGAGCTCCCTGGCACGCCCGTTGTGGTAGACCACGTCGCGGTGCCGGTCCACCACGGCGGCGCCCAACGGCATCAACGCAACGATGCACTCCAGCATCTGCGCGACGGTGATTCCCGATGCCTTGACGGCCTCCCGCTGGCGTCGCTCAACAGACCGCGGTGCCAAACGCGAGCCGACGGTGACTCCGACGGCCAACGCCGCGATAAACAGCACCCCGGCCAGTGACAGGGCCGAGAACACGGTCACATGACAATCCTACGAATACGATGAACGCCAACCCAGCAGCGCAAGGCCAAAATAGGACATGTCACACGCCAAGAGACAGTTGTTCGACGCCCGTTCACGTCGCGTTCGCCCAGTTGCTGTGAGCGACCCCTATTTCGCGCCCTGGCTGGCCACCGCCGCCGCGCCGGCAGCGGCGGCATCGGGATCGAGGTAGCTACCCCCACTCACCAACGGTCGCATATCTGCGTCCAAGTCGTAGCGCAACGGAATACCGGTTGGAATATTCAGCTCGGCGATGTCCTCGTCTGAGATTCCGTCCAAATATTTGACCAGCGCGCGCAACGAATTGCCGTGCGCGGCGACCAACACGGTCTTGCCGACCCGCAAATCAGGCACGATCACGTCGGTGAAGTACGGCAGGAACCGCGCCACCACGTCGGCCAGGCACTCGGTGAGCGGGCCGCCGCCGATGTCGACATAGCGCGGGTCGGCGTCCTGGCTGTACTCGCTGCCCTTTTCGATCGGCGGCGGTGGGGTGTCATAGCTGCGCCGCCAGGCCATGAACTGCTCCTCGCCGTAGCGGTCCCTGATCTCGGTCTTGTTCAGGCCCTGCAGCGCGCCGTAGTGCCGTTCGTTGAGCCGCCAGCTGCGCCGTACCGGGATCCACAGCCGGTCGGCGGTGTCCAGCGCCATATGCGCGGTGGTGATGGCCCGTCGCAGCAACGAGGTGTGCAGGACGTGGGGCAGCAGACCGTGTTCGGCGATCAGCTCGCCGCTGCGCACCGCCTCGCGGCGTCCTTTGTCGGTCAGGTCGACGTCGACCCAGCCGGTGAACTGGTTCGACGCGTTCCATTCGCTTTCGCCGTGGCGGAGCAATACCAGCGTCGCAGCAGCGTCTCCCATGCTCGCAAGTCTCTCACCCGCCGCCGATGGCCCGCCCAGGGCATCGATGCGCGGTGAGGTGCGTCACAAGACCTCGCAGCCGTGTGACACCGGTATACAGTTATGCCGTAACTGAGTATCAACCACGACGGTGTGAGGAGATCCGATGAGCGAGAAGACGACATGCATCATCGTTGGCGGCGGCCCTGCCGGGATGATCGCCGGGCTGTTGCTGGCCCGTGGCGGCGTCGAGGTCACCGTGCTGGAGAAGCACGCGGACTTCCTGCGGGATTTCCGCGGCGACACCGTGCATCCGTCGACGCTGCGACTGCTCGACGAGCTCGGCCTCTTCGAGCAGTTCGACGCGCTGCCGCACACCAAGCTCACCGGGTGGGGGCTGGATCTGCCCGACGGCCGCAAGGCGCCGGTCATCGACTTCACCCGGCTGCGGCTGCCGCATCGCTACATCGCGATGGTGCCGCAGTGGGACCTGCTCGACTTGCTCGCCGACGCCGGCAAGAAGGAGCCGACATTCACCCTGCGGATGAACCATGACGTCACCGGGCTGCTGTACGACCGGGGACGCGTCGTCGGTGTGCGCTACGAAACTCCGGACGGGCCAGGGGAACTGCGCGCCGACCTGAGCATCGCCTGCGACGGGCGCTGGTCGCTGTGCCGGCGCGAGGCCGGCCTGATCCCGCGGGAATACCCGGTCGACGCCGACATCTGGTGGTTCCGCCTGCCGAAGGCGGACGGGGTCGGCGACACCCTGCTGCCCCGATTCAAGGACGGACAGTTCCTCGGGGTCATCCCGCGCGAGGACTACCTGCAGATCGGATACTTCCTGCGCAAGGGAGCCGACGCCAGGCTGCGGGCGCGCGGGGTCGAGGCGCTGCGCCGCGAGATCGCCAACGCCATTCCCGAGCTGTCCGACGCCGTTAAAAGCCTGGAGATGGACGACGTCAAGCTGCTCGACATCAGGCTGAACCGGTTGCGCCGCTGGTACACCGACGGCTTGCTGTGCATCGGCGACGCCGCGCACGCAATGTCCCCCGCGGGCGGTGTCGGCATCAACATGGCTGTCCAGGACGCCGTCGCCGCGGCGCGCCTGCTCGCTGTTCCGCTGCGCGAGCACCGGGTCACCGCCGACGACCTGGCCGCAGTGCAGCGGCGCCGCGAATTCCCCACCGCGGTCACCCAGACGTTCCAACGGTTCCTGCACTGGATGATGTTGCGCGCGATCGACTCCGGTAAGACGCCGTCGCCCACCAAGGCGCTGCGCGTGCTGGCCCGCTTCCCGCAACTGGCCGGAATTCCGGCCTACCTGATGGGTGTCGGGGTGCGGCCCGAACACGCCCCGCAATTCGCCCGCCGCGCACCGGCATCGACAACACTGCACTGATGACGACGTCAACCGCTAACGAGGTGTCGGCCGAGATCGTCGATGCTGCGCTGCGCGCGGCAGAGACGCTCGGCCGGGACGTCGCCGACGTGCCACTGGTCGCGATCGCGCGCGAAGCCGGTGTGTCGCGCAGCACGTTGATACGCCGGCTCAACGGTTCGCGGCAGTTGCTGGACGACGCCGTCCGCGCCGCGGGTGTTGAACCCGGTGGGCGACCACCGGTGCGCGAACGGGCGATCGAGGCCGCAGGATCGCTGATCAGTGACCACGGTCTAGCCGCAGTGACACTGGAAGCGGTTGCAGCTCAAGCAGATTGCTCGGTGCACAGCCTCTATGCAGTGTTCGGTGGCCGAGATGAACTGCTGCGGGCGGTTTTTGATCGCTACGGCCCGATCCTCGACCTGGAGGAGGCGGTCTCTGACCCGAATGCCGAACTCAGTGAAGTCGTGCATCGGGTCTATGCCGTCCTGGCCACGGCGTTCAGCCGCGAACCGCGGGTGGCGCCGGCGATGCTCGCCGAAGGGCTGGCCCGTCCGACCTCACCGGCGGTACAGGCCCTCTTGCAGTATCACGTGCCACGCATACTGGCAGGCGTGGGCCAGTGGCTGGCGGCCGAAATTGCCGCGGGGCGTATCCGAGATCTGCCGCTGCAGTTGCTGATTCAGCAGATGCTCGCGCCGATCGCCGTGCACACCATGGTTCGGCCCGCGGCCGTCAACATCCCTGAGATTGACCTGCCCGACCTGGATACCGCGCGCACGGTGTTCGCCGACGCGTTCCTGCGCGCCGTGGCGATTTAGTCGTCGTCGTCTTCGATCAGGTGGGCGAACGCCTCGAGGTTCTTCAGCGACTCACCGCGGGACACCCGCCATTCCCATTCCTTTTGGATGGATGAGCGAAAACCCAACTCCAGCAACGTGTTGAAGTCGGTATCCACCGCCTCGAGCACCTGCCCGAGCACCCGGTCGATCTCGTCGGCGTCCACCGACGCCAACGCCATCCGGCCGACCAGGTAGATGTCGCCGATGTTGTCCAGCGTGTACGCGACGCCGTAGAGGCGGCGGTTGCGTTTGAGCAGGAATCGGTAGACGCCTTCGTGGTTTTCGTCGGGCTTGCGGCAGACGAACGCCTCGATGCGCACCGAATGCTCGCCGATGCTCAGGATGGTGTTGGTCTTGAGCTTGCGCTCCCCGGGCAGCTCCACGATCAATCCGGGCAGCCCGCCGTGGGAACCCTCGTGCCGCGAATACGTCAGCTGGCTGGCGTCCAGGGTGTCTTCGATCAACTGCTGCACGGGAGTCACCGGCGCCGTCCCCCGATCGCCGGTCATGCCCACGCCTTGCGGCGCGACGGCCGCCGCGAGGCCCTCCGCGTCGACGGCAGGTCGCGAACCGAACGGCGGGCGGTGAAGTCGCTGATCGCGTGCCGATAGCTGGCCAGCAGCGCGTCGACGGTGTTGTCCCACGAGAACGTCGCCGCATGCTCGACCGCCGCGCGGCTCATCGCCCAACCGCGGGGCCCGGCGCTGAGCCTCAGCTGCTCGTCGATCGCCTGCGCCCACCGATCGACGTCGTGACCGGAAACCAGCGTGCCGCTCACGCCGTCACGCACCGCCACCGGCAGCCCGCCGACGGCGGCGGCCACCACGGGCGTCCCGCAGGCCTGCGCCTCCAGCGCGACCAGACCGAACGACTCCGAGTAGCTGGGCACCGCCACCAGGTCGACGGCCCGAAACAGCGTCGCCAGGTTTTCCCGCGATTGCGGCGGCAGGAATGTCACGCGGGCAGTGATACCCAATTCGTCGGCGAGCCGAACAAGGCCGTCCGGGGTGGCCAGGCCGCTGCCAGACGGCCCGCCGGCGACCACGACGTGTACCCGCGGCAGTTTGGCCGCCGCGCGCAGCAAGACGTCGGGGCCCTTCAGCGGTTGGATCCGCCCGACGAACGCCACCACTTCTTCGTCGAGCGGCAGACCCAGTTGGGCCCTGGCGGCGCGGCGGTCACCGGGACGGAACTCGTCCAGGTCGACGCCGGGGTGGGCGATGTCGATGCGGGCGGGGTCGGCGTGGTGCAGCGAAACCAGCTGGGCGGCTTCGTCATCGGTGTTGGCGATCAGCCGGTCGGCCTCGTCGACAACCTGCTGCTCGCCGACGATGCGCAGCGGCGGCTCGGCGGTGTCTCCGTCGGCCAGCGCGGCGTTCTTGACCGCGGCCAGCGTGTGCGCGGTGTGCACCAGGGGCACCGACCAGCGGTCCCGGGCCAGCCAGCCGACCTGACCGGACAGCCAGTAGTGCGAGTGCACGATGTCGTAGTAGCCGGGTTCGTGCGCGGCCTCGGCACGCAGCACCCCGGCGGCGAACGCGCACAGCTGCGTCGGCAGGTCGTATTTGTCCAGGCCTTCGAACGGCCCGGCCACCACGTTGCGCACCAGCACACCGGGCGCCACCCGCGCGATCGGCGGGTCGGTGGACGCGGTGGCCCGGGTGAAGATCTCG
>Ga0335075_10007035_pt1 | contig 17358 bp, 15 predicted proteins | sample Lox_Sample_24_FD_206723 | JGI IMG/M metagenome (GOLD analysis project Ga0335075, IMG submission 206723) | Soil microbial communities from Loxahatchee National Wildlife Refuge, Florida, United States - Lox_Sample_2.4 | ecosystem: Environmental > Terrestrial > Soil > Wetlands | place: USA...
AACGACCTGCTGGACCGCCTGCCGAAGGACGCCATCGCCGGCCCGCCGCGCGCGCAATGGGGCAGCGCCGACGAAGCCACCGCCGCCTATTGGAAGGAACGCACCGCCGCCTACCACGGCATCGTCACCTGGTCGCCCACCATCGATCCGGAACGTTTGAAACTCGCCAGTCAGGAGCTGGTGCTGGAGAGCGGCGTGCAGCTCGTCCTGCACGCGCTGGGCGCCGCGCCGGTCATGGAAGATAACGCCGTCGCCGGCGTGATCTTCGAAAGCAAGGAAGGCCGCCTGGCGATCCGCGCGCGCGTCACGGTGGACTGCACCGGCGACGGCGACATCTTCGGCCGCGCCGGTGCCGGCGCCGACACCGACATCGAGGAACGCGACATCCATCACTGCATGAACACCGCCTGGATCTGGGGCGGCTGCGACCTCACCCGCTGGATCGCATTCAAGACCACCGACGCCGCCGGCTTCGCCGCGTTCATGGACCGCGGCCGATCCCTGTGCGGCGGCTTGTTCGAACGCCCGTTCATCTCCTGGCGCAATGACGTCGCCCTGTTCATGGGGCCGCGCCTCTCCGGCTATTCCGCCATCGACACGCAGGACCTGACCGAGGTCGAAGTGCGCTCGCACCGCCTGATGGCACAGCATCTCGACGCGTATCGCGCGCATGCTCCGGGATTCGAGACCGCGTTCCTGATGCTGTCCGCCCCCCAGCTCGGCGTGCGGCATTCGCGCCGCCTGCCCGGCATCGCGCGCGTGACCCGCGAACAATGGACCGACGGCACGCCCTGCGCCGACGAAATCGGCGTCTCGCCATCATTATCCCCGAAAATGCCATCGGTGTCGGTGCCCTATGGCTGCCTGCTGCCGCGCTCGATGGACGGCCTGCTTGTGGCCGGCCGGCACGTATCGTGCGACGCCGCCAGCCATTCCTTCCTGCGCGAGATCCCGCAATGCTGGCTGACGGGCCAGGCGGCCGGCGCCGCCGCGGGCTTGGCTGCCGGCCTGGGCGTGGCGCCCCGCGCCGTGCCGATCGCGCACCTACAGGCGGAACTGCTGAAACAGGGCGCGTTCCTGCGCATGCCCGCCGAAGCGCCCGCATAACCGACGGAGGAAACCATGACGTTCCGCATTGCCGTGGTGCAGCCCCAGACCCACGCGCCGCCGGGCGACGAGGCCAACGCGCAGGACGCCGTCCGCAGCATCGAACGTTGCGCCGCCGACGGCGCCGACTTCGTCTGCTTCCCGGAGACCTATCCCGGTCCCTGGCGCATGCCGGCCGACTACGATCCCACCGCGCGCCTCGCGGACGCCGCCGCGAAGCACGGCGTCCACGCCGTGTTCGGCACGATTGAGCCGATCAACGCCCAGGCCGCCACCGCCTTCAACCTGATCGTCATGGCCTATCCCGACGGCCGCGAGCCCGCGCGTTATCGCCGCACCTATCCCAACGGCCCATGGCTCTACACCGGCGGCAAATACTGGGAGTTCCAGTATGTGCCCGGCGACGAATACCCGGTGTTCGACACGGTGCACGGCAAGGTCGGGCTGGCAATGTGCAGCGAGGTCTATGTGCCGGAAGTCTCGCGTGCCCTCGCCCTGCGCGGCGCGGAGTTGTTGTTCCTGCCCGCCGGCCTGAACAAGCGCAAGCTGTGGGCAACCTGGCGTGCTCTGCTATGGGCCCGCGCAATCGAGAACCTGGCATTGGTCGTCTCGACCCAGAACATGGTGTCGCCGGATGATCGCGGCCTGGCGCTGATCGCCGCGCCCGAGGAGATCATCTACGAAAGCACCGTGCCCGGCACGAGCATCGTGGACATCAGCCTGGATCGCGTGCGCGAACTGCGCGATGGCCGCGACGGCAACGGCTCATCGGAGACCTACGGCGCTAAGCAGGGCGTGCTGTCGGAACAATGGCAGCGCCCGGACGTGGCACGAAGGATTTATCGCTAGGCACAAAGCCTCTCCCGCTTGCGGGAGAGGTCAAGGTGCGAAGCACCGAGGGTGAGGGTGATCGGGAGGGCACACTGCTCTCCACCCGCCAACCCGATCGCCCCCACCCTACCCGCTTCCCGCCAAACCGCGATCCGCTTCGCGGCTCACCCCCACGCGCAACGCCGCGGCGGAGTCTAGTGATGCCCCGATCAAAAACTCCGTATTCCCCTCCGGCCCCCTGATCGGACTCTCAATCACCCCCAGCACCGACCAGCCCGGCAACCCCGACCACCACGCACGCACCCGATCGCACACCGCCTGATGCACCGCCGGATCGCGCACCACGCCCTTGCGGCCCACCGCCTCCGGTCCCGCCTCGAATTGCGGCTTGATCAGCGCCACCGCCCAGGCACCCGGCGCGCATAACCCCAGCGGCGCCGGCAGCAGCGTAGCCAAACCGATGAAGCTCGCATCGCACACCAGCGCCTCGATCGGGTCGGCAATATCGGCCGCACCGAGGTACCGAGCATTGGTCTTCTCATGCACCACAACGCGTGGATCCGAGCGCAGCTTCCACGCCAACTGCCCGTGCCCCACATCCACCGCATGCACCTTCGCCGCGCCATGCGCCAGCAGCACGTCGGTGAACCCGCCGGTGGACGCACCGACATCCAGGCATACCCGCCCGCTCGGCGACAATGCGAAATGCCGCAGCGCATGTTCCAATTTGAGTCCGCCGCGCGACACCCAGGGATGGTCCTGACCGCGCACGTCCAAATTCGTATCGTCCGCCAGCGAAACGCCCGGCTTGTCGATCCGCCGCTCGCCGGCAAACACCTTGCCCGCCATGATCAGCGCCTGCGCCTTGCTGCGCGACTCCGCCAGGCCGCGGTCAACCAGAAGCTGGTCAGCGCGATATTTCACGGCCCCGATGTCATTGCGAGGCGCGCAGCGCCGAAGCAACCCTGTTCGAGTGTGGCGCCGGCGTTCATGGAACCAAGGTTGCTTCGGCGCTCGGCGCCTTGCAATGACATACCGTGCGCGGGCCTCGCCACGTCACAGGTCCGCGCTTCGCAATGACACCAGATACACACGCTCACCCGGCAATCACGCCGCGCTCTTCACCGCCCGAGGCCACCGCATCGCCACCTGCGGCAGCACCTCCTCCACCAGCCGCCGGGTCTGCGCCAGCATCTCCTCATCCCCCTGCGCCGCCGGCCGCAGGATGAATTTCGAGGCACCCGCCGCCACGTACTCCGCAAGCCGCCCCATGATCGTCGCCGCATCGCCCACCGCGAACGCCTCGCGCGCATCGCGGCCGGTGCGCGCACGATACGCCTCCGCTACGCGGTCCATGCCCGCATCGCCCCAACCGCCGAAACGGTACGCAAACGCCGCGCCGTAATGATCGTCGTCGATCTGCCGCCCCGCCGCCGCCACCGCCGCGCGGATGGCGGCGATCACGCGCGCCACTTCCTCAACAGGTTCGGAACCCGCCTGCCAGCCGGTCCCATACCGCGCCGTGCGCCGCACCGCCGCATCCGACGAACCGCCGATCCACATCGGCAGGTCGGGCTGCGCCGGCAACGGCGCGATCTGAGCCCCGGTCAGCCGGAAATGCCTGCCCTCGTAATCCAGCTTCTCCCCCGCCCACAGCCGGCCGATGATCTCCAGCGCCTCGTCGGTCTTGCGCCCGCGCGTGCCCGCATCCAGGTGCATCGCCTGCCATTCCGGCCCGCGCGGACTGCCGATCCCGAAGCCGGGCAGCAGCCGCCCGCCCGACAGCATGTCGATGGTCGCGCATTGCTTCGCCAGCAGCACCGGCTCGCGCATCGCCACTGAAACGACGTTGACCCCGAACTTGATCCGCCGCGTGCGCCCCGCGATCGCCGCCAGCGCGCTCATGCTTTCCAGGATCGGCGCCCGGCTGATCAGCCGGTCCGTCTGCCACAGCGAATCAATGCCCCCCGCTTCGCACAGGTCGACCCAACGCCAGAAGCCCGCGGCGGTGTCGAACGGGAACTCCATGATGCCCAGCCCCACGGCGATGCTGCGTTGCATGCGCGGACTCCTTCCGGATGAAACCGATGTCATGCTCCATCGGCCCGCCAGGCTGCGCAAGGGATCGCTAACGTGCTGGACGGCCTGCAAGCCAGCCTGTAGGACACGGCGCCCCGGGAAACACCGGTACGGGAGGGAGACGAACCGAATGACCGCCAGACTGACTCGCCGCACATTTCTTGCCGCTACCGCCGGCGCCGCCACCCTGCCTCTGCCCGCCATCGCCCAGAACAAGCCGATCAAGATCGGATTGCTGACCGTGAAGACCGGTCCCCTCGCGCAAGGCGGCCTGCAAATGGAGCAAGGCACCGCACTTTTCTTCAAGGATCGCAACAACAGGATGGCCGGCCGGCCGATGGAGCTGATCACCGCCGACACCGGCGGCAATCCCGCCGGCACCAAGACCAAGGCACAGGAACTGATCGAGCGCGACCAGGTCGACATGATCTTCGGTCCGCTCGCCGCCTTCGAGCTGCTGGCGATTTCCGATTACGTGGCCGCGCACAAGACGCCGATCCTCAGCCTCGCCGCGGCCGAGGACATGACCCAGCGCAAGCCCAACCCCTATTTCATCCGCGCCTCTGGTACGTCCGCGCAGAACATGCACCCGCTCGCCGACTACGCGCGCAAGGAGCTGAAATACAACACCGCGATGACGATCGCCGAGGACTTCGCCTTCGGTTATGAGCAGATGGGCGGATTCCAGCGGGTGTTCGATGATGAAGGCGGACGCGTGGTGAAGAAGCTGTGGCCGCCGATCGTCACGCCCGACTACACGCCATACCTGGCCCAGCTTACCGGCGTCGACGTGGTCGTGCAGGGCTTCGCCGGTTCGAACCCGCTGCGCTTCATGAAGCAGTACCACGATGCCGGATTGAAGCTGCCCGTGCTGGGCGGCGGTCCGGCCGGCGACGACGCGCTGATGAAAAGCTACGGCGACGAGGCGCTGGGCATGGTCAGCTCTTCCAACTACACGTCGGACCTCGACACGCCGGGCAACAAGGCCTTTGTCGCCGGCATGATCAAGGAGACGGGCTTCATTCCCGGCCTGTATGCCGCCGGTATGTACATCAACGGCCTGGTGGCGGAAGCGGCGGTCAAGGCGCTCGACGGCAACACCGATGACAAGGCGGCGTTGATCAAGGCGATGCGCGCGGTGTCGCTGGCGGACTCACCGCGCGGGCCGTTCCACTTCGATCATTTCGGCAACGTGGTCGGAAACGTCTACATCCGGCGCGTGGTGAAGCAGAACGGCAAGCTGGCGCAGCATACGATCAAGACATACCAGAATGTCAGCCAGTTCTGGACATTCGACGAGAAATGGTTCCTGGCGCAGCCGGTCTATTCGCGGAACTATCCGCCCCTGAAATCATGATCGGAAACCTCGCCCGCGAAGCGGGGTTGGGCCGCGAAGCGGACCGACGCGAGGTGCGAAGCACCGAGGGTGAGGGTGATCGGGAGGGCACACATTTGTTTCGTACCGACCCGATCGCCCTCACCTTCGACGCTTCGCGTCTCGCGTCGGTCCGCTTCGCGGCCCAACCCCCCGCCCGCGCATAGCGCGCGCGAGACCGCAACCATGTGGACCATCCTCGCCATCAACAGCGTGACCCTCGGCGGCCTCCTGTTCCTCCTCTCCGCCGGCTTCTCGCTGATCTTCGGCCTGATGCGCATTCCCAACCTGACGCACGGCTCGATGTTCATGCTCGGCGCCTATTTCGGCGTGGCCCTCCTCGCCTGGGGCGCCAGCTTCTGGATCGCCGCCATCGGCGCCGGACTCGGCGTCGCCTTGTTCGGCGCCATCATCGAGCGCTTCCTGCTCCGCCGCCTGGTCGGTGCCGAACTGGCGCAGGTACTCGTCACGCTCGGCCTGTCCTTCATGGTCGCCGATACGTGCCTGATGGTCTGGGGCGGCGACCCGATCTCGGTGGACACCCCCGCCATCGGCGTCGGCGAGACGCACCTGCTCGCCGTCGCCTTCCCCACCTATCGCCTCATCATCATCCTGATCGCGGTGGCCATCGCCGCCGCGCTGTGGGGCTTGCTCGACAAGACACGGCTCGGCGCCATGATCCGCGCCGCAGTCGACGACCCCGCCATGGCACGAGTCTGCGGCATTCGCGTCTCCCATCTGTTCACCCTCGTCTTCGCGCTAGGCGCCGGCCTGGCCGGATTCGCCGGCGTGATCGGCGGCCCGATCCTGTCGGTCTATCCGGGACTGGATCAGGACATGCTGCCGCTCGCGCTTGTCGTGGTGATCCTGGGAGGCACCGGCAGCCTGCTTGGCTCGTTGGTCGGCAGCTTCGTCGTCGGCTTCCTCTATAATTTCGGTCAGGTATTGTTCCCCGAACTGGCGTACGTCGTGTTGTTCCTGCCGATGCTGATCGTGCTGGTGGTGCGCCCGCGCGGCTTGTTCGGCCGGGTGACGCTGTGACAGCATGACCCGCGTCCTCACCCTCTTGCTCGCCTTCGCCGCGCTGGTGTCGCTGCCGTTCTGGCTCGGCAACGCCTATTACATCAACATCGCCTCGCAGGTGCTGATCTACGCCGTGCTGGCCATGGGCCTGAACGTGCTGGTCGGTTACGCCGGCCTGGTGACGCTCGGCCACGCCGGCTTGTTCGGCGTCGCCTGCTATGCCGCCGCCACATTGATCAACGCCGGCCACGGCAGCATCGTCGCAGCGATCGGCGGACTGGCGGCCACGCTCGCCGCGACCGCGATCTTCGCGGTACTCGCCCTGCGCGCCACCGGGCTCGGCTTCGTCATGATCACCGTCGCGCTGGGCCAGATCGTCTGGGGCATCGCCTTCCGCTGGATCAGCCTCACCAACGGCGACAACGGCGTATCCATCAACACCCGCCCGCATCCGTTCGGCATTGCCCTCGACAACGCCCCCGCCTTCTACTGGGCGACGTTGGCCGTGTTCGTGGTCGCGCTGGGCTGCATCGCGGTCTTCGTCGCCTCGCCCTTCGGCGCCGCGGTACGCGGCACCCGCGACCAGCCGCGGCGCATGACCGCGCTCGGCTACAACGTCTGGCTGACGCGATTCCTCGCCTTCCTGCTCTCCGGCTTCTTTAGCGGCGTCGCCGGATTGCTCTACCTCTATTACAACCAGTTCGTCTCGCCGGAGACCGTCGCGCTGAGTTCCTCCGCCGAGGCATTGCTGATGGTCATCGCCGGCGGCTCCGCCACCCTCTTCGGCCCGATTTTCGGCGCCGCGCTGGTGGTGATCATCAAGGACGTCGCCAGCGCCTACATCACGCGTTGGAATTTCATGCTCGGCGCAATCTTCGTGCTGATCGTCGTGTTCATGCCGGAAGGTTTCGTGCCCGGCTCGGTACGCCTGTGGCGCTGGGCGATCGCGTCGCGCCGCCCCCGCGCCCCCGTGCTGACCGAGGAACGCGTGCCATGAACGCCCTGGAAATCCGCGGCCTCAACAAATCTTTCGGCGGCCTGCGCGTCACCTCCAGCGTGGAACTGCTTGTCGCGTCCGGCGAGCGCCGCCTGATCATCGGTCCCAACGGCGCCGGCAAGACCACGTTGTTCAACCTGATCACCGGCGAGCTGCGCCCCGATGCCGGCACCATCGTCCTGTTCGGTCAGGACCTGACGCGGCTCGCGGCGCGGCGGCGCGCGCATCTTGGCCTCGCGCGCACCTACCAGATCATCACGCTGTTTCCCAACGAAACGCTGCTGCGAAATGTCACGCTCGCGCTGCTGGGCCTGTCGCCGTTGCGCTGGAATCCGGTCGTGCGGCTGGACAGCCAGCGCGCCCTGATCGAGCGCGCCGCGGACGCACTGCAACGCGTTGGCCTGTCGCATCTGGCCTCGCGCCCGGTCGCGCAGACCTCCTATGGCGAGCGCCGCCGCGTCGAGATCGCCATGGCGCTGGGCCAGGCGCCAAGGGTGTTGCTGCTGGACGAACCCTTCGCCGGCCTGTCGGTGGACGAACGCCGCGACGTCGCCGCCATGATCGCGACCATTCCGCGCGACGTGACCATCGTGATGATCGAGCATGACATGGACGTGGCGCTGGAATTCGCCGAACGCATCACCGTGCTGCATTTCGGCGAAGTGATCGTGGAGGGCACGCGCGCCGAAGTGGTGGAGCACCCGCGCACCCGGGAGATCTACCTTGGCGCCGCGTGATGCTTTGTCGCTGAGCGAGATCGACGCCTATTACGGCGACAGCCATGTGCTGCACCGCGTCTCGTTCCGCTTGGGCGAGGGACGGCTGTTAGGATTGCTGGGCCGCAACGGCGCGGGCAAGTCGACCAGCATGAGTGTCGCGGTGGGATGGGTGCCGCCGCGCCGCGGATCGGTGTCGGTGTACGGTGTGCCGGTCGGCGGCCGGTCGCCGGAAGCGATCGCGGCGCAGGGCGTCGCGCTGGTGCCGCAGGGCCGCCGCGTGTTCCGCAGCCTGACGGTGCGCGAGAACCTGGCGGTGGCGGCGCGGAAGCCGCGCACGGACGGGCCGGAGCCCTGGACGTTCGAACGCGTCTACGCAACGTTCCCGCGGCTGGCGGAACGGCGCGAGCAATATGCCGGCTACCTGTCGGGCGGCGAGCAGCAGATGCTGGCGATCGGGCGGGCGCTGATGTCGAACCCTCTTGTGCTGCTGATGGATGAACCGTCCGAGGGCCTGGCGCCGCAGATCGTGGCGGAGGTGATGGCGACGATCCGGCGTTTGAAACAGCACGGGCTGTCGATTGTGTTAGTGGAGCAGAATGCGAAATTGGTATTTGACGTGGCGGACGATATTGTGATTTTGAACAGTGGACGGGTGGTGGTGGACGAAACGGCGGCGGCGCTGCAACGGGATGGCGTTGATCTGCACCAGCATCTGGGGGTGTTCTGAACGACGAACCGGGGATCGGCATCGCATTCCGAATATCATTTCGATGATGAAGCGGTGAAGGAATCCCAGTCAAGCGAGCCCCTCCCACCATGTCATTGCGAGGAGCGAAGCGACGAAGCAATCTCGTGCGTAAGGAACCGCAGCCAAACGTGCACTGGGTTGCTCCGCCCCTGCACTCCTCGCGAAACCGCCTCCGTAGCAGCGCTCAAGCGTTCGCCGCCGCCCCCGTCCAAACTTCGCGGTACAGCGCCACGATCTCCGCCGCCTGCGGCACCCGCGGATTATTGGCCGGGCTGCCCGACGCCAGAGCCTGCTGCGCCATCAGTTCCATCTTGCCGTTCCAGTCCGCTTCCTTGATGCCATACGCAGCCGGCGACGGCACCGACAGTTCCTTGTTCAGCGCCTCCAGCCCCGTCACCAGCTTGGCCGCCGCCAAGCCGTCCGCATCCCCCGCCGCCGCGAAGCCAACGCGCCGCGCAGCCTCCGCATAGCGTGCCTCCGCCCCCGGCACGGAATACCGCGTGATCGCCGGCAGCAGCATGGCATTGGACAGCCCATGCGGCACGTGGAAATGCGCCCCGATCGGCCGCGACATGCCGTGCACCAGCGCCACCGAAGCGTTCGAGAACGCCAGCCCCGCCTGCGTCGCACCCAGCATCATGCCCTCGCGCGCCGCGGCATTGCGCGGCTCGGCGTACGCGGTGCGAATGTGACGCCCGATCAATTCCATCGCCGACAGCGCCAGCGCATCGGAGAACGGATTGGCGCGCTTGGAAACGAACGCTTCCAGCGCGTGAGTCAGGCTATCGACGCCGGTATCGGCGGTGGTGCGCGCCGGCACGGTGTAGGTAAGTTCGTAATCGACGATCGCCGCCAGCGGCAGCGCGCCCAGGCCCGCGATCAGCATCTTCTCGTCATGTTCCGTATCGGTAATGACGGTGAAGCGCGTGCACTCGCTGCCGGTGCCGGCGGTGGTGGGAATGGCGATGATCGGCAGCGCGCCCTTGTCGGCCGCGACCGGTGCCTTGTAGTCGCGCATCTTGCCGCCGCCCGCCGCCAGGATCGCCATCGCCTTCGCGGTATCGATCGGCGAGCCGCCGCCGAAGCCGATCAGGCAATCAAAATCGCCCTTGCGCAATTCGGCAACGCCGGCCTCGATGACGGTGTCGGTGGGATCGGACACGGTGTCCGAGAACACCGTGACGGCGATGCCCGCCTGCGCCAGCGGGTCGAGCATGCGTTGGATCAGCCCGGTGGAGACCATGATCGGGTCCGACACCGCCAGCGGCCGCGACAGGCCGAATTTGCCCAGCAGGTCTGCGATCTGGCGGACGGTCCCGCCGCCGACCAGCAGGACGCGCGGCGAGGCGATGGTGGCGTTGACTGCGGTCATGGCGGTTTCCTCCAAGCGGGTGTGGCGGCGGGCGCGAAGAGGCGCCGCCCAAGGCCCAACGATCTCCCCGGTCAGATTGCGTCCGGCTCGCGCGCCCTGCAATGTCAAGCGCCTGGTGCCGATTCGCCGTCACATTGGAGCTGGCATCGCCCGATACCGACAGGCGATGTCTCGGCAAAGTCGCAGCGCACGCGAACCGCCGTCACGCCTGACAACGATCCGGTCGCGCGCGTTCAGAAGTTGACCGGTATCCAGGAAAAACCTGCACTGCCGCGCGAGGCGCTCAAAGCGTTGGCTGCGCGCGAATCTGCGCGCCCGCCGCCGCCCGCCGCCGCGCATACAGCGCCAGCCGCCGTGCCGCTGCCGGAGCGACATGGCTCGCCGCCGTCTCGTCCATCGCCGGCAGCTCCGCCGCGCGGTGGCAGGCGGTCAAATGACCATCGGCCCACGACGCCAGCGCCGGCATTTCCGTCCGGCAACGATCGATCACGAACGGACACCGCGTATGGAAGCGGCACCCGTCCGGCGGATGCATCGGGCTGGGCACGTCGCCGCCGGCCACGGTGCGATCGCGGTCGCGATGCGGGTCCGGCCGCGGAATCGCCGCCAGCAACGTGCGCGTGTACGGATGCCGCGGGTCGGCGAACAACGAGTCTTTCGACGCAAGCTCGACGATCTGGCCCAGGTACATCACGGCAACGCGGTCCGCCATGTGCTTCACCACCGCCAGGTCGTGTGCAATGAACAGATAGGCGAGCCCCAGCCGCTCCTGAAGGTCCTTCAGCAGGTTGACCACCTGCGCCTGGATCGAAACGTCCAGCGCCGACACCGGCTCGTCGCACACCACCAGCGCCGGTTCCACCGCCAGCGCGCGCGCAATGCCGATGCGCTGGCGCTGGCCGCCGGAGAACTCGTGCGGGTAGCGTTCAACGTGATAGGCGGACAGGCCGACCAGTTGCAGCAGGTCCCGCACGCGGGCGCGCCGCGCCGTGCGGTCGCCGATGCCATGGACGATCAGCGGTTCCTCCACGATCTCGCCCACCCGCATGCGCGGGTTCAGCGAGGCGAAGGGATCCTGGAACACGATCTGCATGCGGCGGCGCAGCCGGCGCAGCGCCGCGCCGGTCAGCGTGGTGATATCGGCACCCTCGAAGCGGATGCTGCCGGCGGTTGGATCGATCAGGCGCAGCACCAGGCGGGCGGTGGTCGACTTGCCGCAGCCGGACTCGCCAACCAGGGCCAGGGTCTCTCCGGGCGCGAGCGCAAAGGAGATGCCATCCACCGCGCGCACCACGCCGACGGCGCTGCCCAATATCAGGCCGGATCGCGATTCATAATGCTTGGCGAGGTTTTCCACCTCGAGCAGGGGAGCGGCGGGCAAGGAGCAGCCTTTGAACGGGACGGGCAGGAAGCGGATAGCAGATGCGGCATACGCACCGCCCGGTCAAACCGTCGCGTGCGCCGCACTCGATGGCTGCCACCTGCTCCCGGCCGCAAGAATCCGCACCGATACGCCAGGCCCGTCGGCTCAGCCCAACCCCCTACGCATCCCTCAGCGCCAGCGCATCTTCCGCGACGAACAACGGATCGAGCAACGGATCCCACAACCTGATGCCGCCCGTGATGCCGGCGTCGTTCGACACCGCGCGCACGCGCGGCGGCAGGTCGAAATCGATCCGCTTGGCGTTGCCGCCGCCGATCGCCAGCGTGTCATAGTTCGTCAGCGTCTCGATATAGCCGATCGCCCTGCGCACCCGCTTGTTCCACTCCTTCACCCCGGCCTTCTGCAGCGCGGCGTTGCCGATCCACTGATCGTAGGTCAGGCCCTTGTGCACCGGGTGCTGGCTCAGTTCCAGGTGCGGCGCCGGATAGCCGCGATCGAACAACGCGAAGCCCATGCCGGTGCCCAGCGTAATGACGCACTCCAGCCCGCGCCCGGTGATCACGCCCAGCCCCTGCACCGTGGCATCGTTCATCATGCGCGCCGGCTTGCCCAGCTTCTCCGCCAGCACGTCAGCCAATGCGAACCCGTGCCAATCCTCGGTGCCGAGATTCGGCGCCGTCAGCACGCGCCCGCGCCGCACCACGCCGGGAAAGCCGATCGAGATACGATCGAAGCGCCCGAGCAACTTCACAATGCCCAGCAGCCCATCGACGACCGCGCCCGGCTTGGACGGGTGCGGCGTATCGACCCGATCCGGATTCTCGATCATCCGGCCGGTCGCCGCCAGCACGCTGGCCTTCAGCCGCGTGCCGCCGATATCGATTGCCAGCGTCAGCGGCCCCGCCGGATGCGCCTCGTCGTTCACGCCGCCGCCCCCACGCGCTGCATGAACCCCCGCAGCGCCGGCGCCCATTTTTCCGCATCGGCGCCGGAGGCAAGGTGGCCCTTGTCGCTGTCGATCTCGAAATACGTTGCATCCACGCCGGCATCGCGCAGCGCCCGCATCACCGCCGGCGCGCGGTCCGGCGGGAACAACGCATCGGTCCGCGACAGCACATACAGCACCGGCACCTTGATCCGCCCCAATTGCTCCTCCACGTCATACGCCTCCGCCGCAAAGCCAAGAATCAGCATCGAGTTCGCGTCGAACACATCGGCCCATTGCGCCGCGGCGCGGCGGATCGCAGCGTCGTCGCTCATGCCGTAGCGGCGCAGCGTGTCCATGCGCAGCGCGATCATGGTCCCGCGCATGCCGCCCGCGGTTTCATAATAATCGCCGCCGTTCCAGTTCGGATCGCGCTCGAAGCGGGCGCGCGTGTCGGCAGTCATGTTCAGCCGCGCCTTCGGTGCGGACACAACCGGCACGATCCCGTCCATGAAATCGGGATAGCTCACCGCCCATTGGAAGGCCTGGAACCCGCCATAGGACGGTCCCACCACCGCGCGCAGATGCTTCACGCCCAGGTGCTGCAACAGGCGATGCTGCGCCGTCACGATGTCGTGCAGGCTGATCCGGGGAAAGCGCGACCCGTAACGCCTGCCGGTGCGCGGATCGGTGAAGGACGCGTTGGTCGAACCGAAGCTCGACCCCAGCATGTTCGACGCGACGACGTAATTGCGCTCGGTATCGACCGGCGCGCCAGGCCCCACCAGCGTCGTCCAGGAGCCTTCAGACGACGTTCCTGTCGGCTCGATCATCTGATGGCCGCTGGTATAGCCGTGCGTCACCAGCACCGCATTGCGCCCGTCCGCAGCCAGCCTGCCGCGGGTGCAATAGGCGATGGTGACCTCGGGCAGCACTTCGCCGCTCTCAAGGCGGAAGTCGCTGAAGGTAAATCGGTCGCGCGTCACGTCGTCCATGGGTCAGGCCCTCCCGCCGGCACCCTATTCCGTTTGTGGCGCCAACGGGAGAGGGCGCCGGGCGTCAGTGCCAGCACAAGACGTGCACAGTCGCGCGCTTCAGTACCGAGATGGGATCGTCGCCCCACTGGTCGGCAGGAAACGCATCTGCTCCGGGCGCCTCGTCCTGCAGGAACGAATCGAGCAATTCCGAGCCGGGCCCGATCGCCAGCCCCGAGGCCGGCATGCCCGGAATCCTCCGCAACGCGTCCGCGCTCAGCGTGGCGCGCACGATGCCCACGACCTTGCCGGCGCGCGGATCGAAGATGGCGCCACCGCTATAGCCGTGCCGGACGGCGCTGGCCTCCATCAGGATGTGCTGGCGCGGATTGAAGGTCGGCACCTGTTGCAGCTTGTCGTTCTCCAGCACGCCCCAGGTGGATTCGGGGTCCGTCAATCCGGCGCTGGCCGGATAGCCCAGCATGAACACGCGGCTGCCCGCGCCGGTCGGGCGGCCGATCGCCAGCACCGCCGGCGCCGTCACATCCGATGTGCGAAGCAGGGCGATGTCGTTCGTGCGGTCGCGGGCGGCGATGCGGACCGGGGTCAGCGCGATGCTCGGCGAGATGATCGCCACGCGGCGGCACGCCGGAACCACATGCGCCGCGGTCATCACCAGGTGGTCGGAGACGAAGAACCCGGTCCCGGCGATCCCCGTGCCGGGCGGCGGGTCGTCGTCCTGATCCGGCTCGTCGGGTTCGTTCACCTGCGGCAGCGGCGCGGGCGCCGGCACGATGTTGACGATGTCCGGCGGCAGCGCAGGCTGCACAGGCGCCATCGCGATCCGCACCGGGGCACGCAGGGCCGGTGTCTGGACCTGCGGCAATGGCGGCGCAACCGGCGCCGGCCGCGCCACGCCAATATCCGGCAAGCGGATTTGCTCGATCCGCGGCCAGAAATGCACCAGCACGGCGCCGCCCAGGGCGAAGCCGATCGCCAGTCCGATCAGGTCAGCCATCCAGGTGCGCATCGCCGGGCCTGCCGCCGGACGCGTTATCGCGGTGCCGGGGTTGCGGCCGGGTTGCAGCGGCGCGGCTTTGTCCTTGCCGGACGCGACACGGGTCCGACCGCCCGCGTGGGCCGGAGCGTGCCCGGCAACGCGATGGGGATGGGATCATCGCGACGGCGGGCGGACGACGGAAATGGGCCTATCAGCACCCCCAAGAGCGGCGCGCCGCGGTCGTCGTGAAGCGCCGCTTCCGGCGCCAAAAAATCTTGGAGGGGCCCGAAGGCCCCTTCAAGCCTCACTCGCGCGCCGGCAGCCTCATGGTGCGGCGCGCGGCCTGGCCGGGAGGAACGAGCCGCCTGATCGCAGGCAGCGCGCCGGTGGTCATCAGGAATGACTGCGTGCTCAACGGATTCCCGACATCGGGCATCACGCCGAAGATGACGTTGCCGTTTTCCGCCGTCCCGTCATCGAAATCGGTGTAGCTCGGTTCGACACTTGCGGGCGTCAGGGCATTCGATGACGAATACACGATGGCCCCGGCGCCCGAGGTGAATGTCGAAGTGTTTCCGCCGAAGTCGCCGCCGATATTGAGCTGGACCGCCGCGATCGGCGCGAGGTTGGCCGCCGTCGCCGGTTCCCCCGTCGTCCGCAAGGTCTGTCCGACGATGGCGATCGTGGTCCGTCCCAGTTGCGTGCCGGTCGGGCCGGTGACCGTGTAGGTCGCGCCGGTAACGACGTCGCCGTTGTACGTGAGCGCGAAGAGCAGTTGAGAACCGGCTTTCAAAGTCTGGCTCGGCAGGTTCGCAAGTGCAACGTCGATGCGGTTGAGTTCGTCGCTGAGCGAAGTGCCCGACCAGGTATCAATTCTCGCCCAGAGCTGGGTACTGCCCGGCTCGAGGTAGACGACGTACTGTTGCCATTCCGTGGTGATGCCGGACCCTTCCGTCGAATAGCAGTTGACCTGAACGCTCCAGCCGTTGGCGCTGCTGACGACGTCCTCGCTGATGTTGAGGGCCACCGACAATTCGAGCAATGCATTGCCGCCGTCCGCCAGGAAATAGTTGTAGTTGCTGATCAGCCCGGTCCCGGGTGGCGGAGCGATGGTTTGGACGAAGGCCGGAAATGCGCCGCCGGTCGTCGTCCAGAGCTGGTTGCTGTAACCGCTCGCCTTCAGCGGATAGGAGTCGAGCCCCGCGCCCGGGCTGGTCGACGCCCCCACGATATCGATGACGTCGCCGTTCATCAGCTTGCTGTTGATGAAACAATAGCCCGATCCGGCGGGATCGACGACGAAGTTCCAAAGCTGATTGCTCGTCCCGGAAGTCTTCTGCGGATATGCGTCGTCGAGCGCCCCCGCCTTGGTCGAAGCCGCCTGGATGTCGATCACGGAACCGTCGAGCTTGCTCTTGATGAAATAGTAGCCCGATCCCGCCGGGTCCGGCACGAATTCCCACAATTGATTGTCGGTTCCCGACGTCTTCTGCGGAAAGGCGTCGAGCAGAGCGCCGGCTTGGGTCGAGGCTGAGCGAATGTCTATGACGTCGCCGTCGAGCTTGCTCTTGATGAAACAGAACTTGTTGCTGGCGGCGATGGAGACTTCCGGCCCATACGTCCAGGTGGTCTCGGCTGTGTCCTGGATGTAGAACTGGAACTTGTCGGACGGAGAACCGGCTGCGTTCAACTGGAAGAAATTGGTCGGGATGGTATATTGATAGACGCCGGTGCTGGAATTGTTCTCGTAATCGTTGGTAATGCCTGTGCCGACGACCGCCCACTTGTTGATGTTGACGATCGACAGAACGACCTTCTGAGGCAAGGCCGGCCCCCCGGTCCAGGATATTGTGACCGTCGCGCCCACCTCCAAAGTTTCGCCGGCAACGGGGCTCACGAATACAAATGGATTGCTCATAGCCAGGCTCCTGGCGGTTGTTCGAGGACGATTGCGATGGCAGGTCCAAACCGAAATTCCCCTCATGGGCCCCGGTCCGGACGCAAGGATACCCCAATTGAGCATTTTTGACAATAGACTATTTTGCGGCCGACGTGCTCCCGTTCCTTGGTGGCCTCGCCTGACTTTTCGTTGCGTTGCCATTTCTTTGACGGGCCCGCGCTGCGGTTTCAGGCACGATTCCTAAGTGTCATACCAGCCCGCAGTGTCATACCAGCCCGCCTGATGATTGCCTCGCCGGCCGCGCCCGATCGTCATGGCGGGCGCAGGCCCGCCATCCACGTCTTTGCAGCACGCAGCAAGAATCGTGGATGCCGGCCTTCGCCGGCATGACGCGGAGGGCGGCGATCGTGCGTCAATCATTATGTTGCCTGGTATAACTCCGTGCGAATCAAATCAAAACCCTGACGCACGGCTGCCCCACCGTTAGCTGCGCCACCTGAATCCGACGTCCGCCACAGTCCCGGCCAAATTGGCAGTTGACAGCCTACCTAACTGCATGGTAATCTCTCTATCGGACCGCAATTGGCAGAGAACCTAACCGCAAGATCGCACCACAACCCATGACCGCAGCAACCGACGTTCCTCCCCGCCGAGCCCACCCCACCGATCCCCCCAAGGGGCGCAACGCCACCCCTGCGCCCAAAACCACCACTGCGCCCAACGCCACCACCACCCCCGACCCCACCACCCTGCCCAACCTCGCCACCGTCCTCCGCCTCGTCCAGATCCTCCTCACCTACGGCCGCCACCTCGCCGAGACCTTCGACCGCCGTTCCACCTCCCCCGGCTTCCATCTCATCGCCAGGCATTTCGGCACCAGCAGCGCCGCCGTTATCCTCGCTCACATCCGCCGCGGCATCCTCC
>Ga0335075_10007036_pt1 | contig 17357 bp, 17 predicted proteins | sample Lox_Sample_24_FD_206723 | JGI IMG/M metagenome (GOLD analysis project Ga0335075, IMG submission 206723) | Soil microbial communities from Loxahatchee National Wildlife Refuge, Florida, United States - Lox_Sample_2.4 | ecosystem: Environmental > Terrestrial > Soil > Wetlands | place: USA...
AGGAGATCTCGATGTACTGGCCGCGGATGCCCTTGGCTTCTGCGACGTCGGGGACGGAGGAGGAGAGCATGAGCGGCCGGTACAGGAAGACGACGGCCGCGATGCAGGCGGCACCGAGCCCGGCGACGGGCAGGAGTTCGGTGCTGCTCACGCCCAGGACCTCGCCGAACAGCAGGGAGTAGATCTCCGGCTCGTACTCGGTGGTCCGGGACAGGAACGCCGCGCCCAGGGCCAGCATCATGACCAGCGCGAGCGCGGTCGCGACGTCACGGTGGGCGCGGCGGCCGAGGGCGCCGATGCCGAGCGCGCCAAGCAGCGAGAAGACGGCCAGGCCGAGCAGGGTGCTGATGCCGAGCAGGGCGGCGCCCGCGGCACCGGCGAACGCGCCCTTGGGGATGGCGTGGGCGGGGAACGCCGAGCCGCGCAGCACCACGAAGAACCCGACCACTCCGGCGACCGGGGCGACGATCGTGGCCACCGCCCAGGTGTTCATCATGAAGCTAGCGAACATGGTCCCTCCGGTCCCTCCAGTCCCTCCGGTCGTCCGTTTGTTCCGTTCCCAGCTTTACGCAGCGACCTGGTCGCGGGTGGCGTCGGCGGCGGCCGGAGCGCTGGTTTCCCATGGCCTGCCTGCCGCCCGGCGGGCGGGCAGCCCGGTGAGCAGGAAGGCGGCGAAGATGACGGCGACGATGAAGAAGCTGACCGGCAGGGCCTCATGGGATGAGCCCCAGTAGTAGCTGTCGTAGGCCAGCAAGATACCGGCCCAGGTGGCGGCCACGCCGGTCACGCAGGCCACGATCAGCGCCCGGCCCATCCGGTTGGTCAGGTGCAGGGCGGTGGCGGCCGGGCCGATCAGCAGGGCGGTGGACAAGATGGCGCCGACGGTCAGCGAGGACAGGGCGACCGCCACGGCCAGGGCCAGCATGTAGGCCAGGCCGACGAGCCGGACCGGGACCCCGCGGGCGGCGGCGATGTCGGGGCTGACGGTGGCCAGCAGCAGCGGCCGCCAGATGACCGCGATGGCCCCGACGGCCAGGACGCTGAACGCGATGATGATGGTCAGCGAGCTAGTGATGGTGAAGATCGAGCCGAACAGGATCTGCTGGGTGGCGCCGGTGGTGGCGCTGGCGCTGGTGTCCAGGTAAAGGAACAGCGCGGTTAGCCCGATGGCGGCGCCCAGCACGATCCCGGTGGCCAGGTCCCGTCCCCGGACCCGCCGGATGCCGATCAGTTCCATCGCGCCCGAGCCGATGATGCCCAGGCCGATGAACCCGGTCAGCGGGGTCACCCCGATCAGCAGCGCCCCGGAGCCGCCGGCCGCGGAGACGTCGCCGAGCGCGTGCCCGGCAAAGGACTGCCCGCGCAGGACGGTGAACACGCCCACGACTGCGGACACGACGGCGGTCACGCCGCCGATCACCACCGCCGTGCGGACTGGCGCGCTGGCGAAGAAGCCGGGCTCGAACACCCACCTGTACAGCTGGTGCATGGCCGGTCAGCCCGCCTCGCGGGCCGGAGGGGCGGCGAAAGCCGCCTCATCGCCATGGCCGTCGCCGCCGCCGGGTCCGGCGACGACCAGGACGCGGCCGTGCACGTTCAGGACGTCGACGTGATAGCCGTACAGGCTGCTGAGCACGTCGGTGCGGATCACCTGGTCGGTGGGGCCGCTGGCCGCCCGGCCGCCGGCCAGGTACACCACGCGGTCCATCACCGGCATCAGCGGGTTCATCTCGTGCGCGGACAGCAGCACGGCGACCTGCTGCTCGTCGGCGATCCGGGCCAGCAGGCTGACGACCTCCTGGCCGCTGCGGATGTCGAGGTTGGCCAGCGGCTCGTCAAGCAGCAGCAGCCGGGGCCGGCTGATCAGGGCCTGCGCGATCATCACCCGCTGCTGCTCGCCGCCGGACAGCAGCCCAACGCGGGCGTCGGCGAACCGGTCGGCATCGACCGCGTGCAGCATCTCCGCGACGGCTTCGCGCCGGGCGCGGGACCGGACCGGGACCCCGAAACGGTGCCCGTCGATGCCCAGCGCGACCAGGTCCCTGGCCCGCATCGGCATGTCCGGGTCGAGCACGATCTTCTGCGGGACGTAGCCGATGGAAGGGTTGCGCCGCGAGCGGGGCTGGCCGGCCACGGTCACGGTCCCGGCCGACGTCCGCTGCAGGCCGAGGATCACTCGCAGCAACGTCGTCTTGCCCGCCCCGTTGGGGCCGATCAGGCCGGTGAGCTGGCCCGCCCCGATGGAGAAGCTGACGTCATCGAGGATCGGCCGGCCGGAAAGCGACACGCTGACCCCGGCGACGTCCAGGACGTCCGCCGCCGGGGCGCTGGTGCGGGCATGCTCAGTCATCACGGGCATCACAGTTTCTGGGTCGAGATCTTGCTGGTGATGGCCTTCTCTATGGCGTGAATCTCGGCGAGCATCCACGACTGGTAGTCGTAGCCGGGGGTGGGCATCGTCTCGTATACACCGACGACCGGTACCCCCTCCCGCAGCGCCGTCAGGCGGATCGAGGTCGTGAGCGCGTCGACCACCTGCTGGTTGTAGCAGAACACCTTGACCGTATGCCCGGTGAAGAACCCGTTTTCCAGCGAGATGTCCTGCGGGGAGGGGTCAACGCCGTTCATGATGTCGGCCTGGAACACGAACGGGGTGCGGATGTCCATGCCCATGGCCTGCAGCATGTAGTCGGCGACCGGCTCGGTCACGGCCACCGGAGTGCCCGCATACCTCGCCTTGAACTGGGCGATCGCGTTGAACCACGGGGTCAGCGACGCGTCGAACCTGGCCAGGTTGGCGTCGAAGTACGCCTTATGGGAGGGCTGGAGCGCCGACAGGCCGGCGGCCATCGCCTTGGCGGCGGCTGGCATCGTCTTCGGGTTGTACCACAGGTGAGGGTTCGGGGTGTCGTCCGGCAGGCCCAGCAGGTTCTGCACCACGATCACCTTGCGCTTGGCGTTCGGGGACGCTGCCTCAATCTTGTTCATGAACGTGTCGTAGCCGACCCCGTTCTGGACGATCAGCGTGGCTGCGGAGACCTCGCTGGCCACGCTCGGGCTGGCCTCGAACGTATGGGGATCGGTGTTCGGGTTGTTCAGGATCGAGGACACGTGCACGTACCGGCCGCCGATCTGGCTCAGCACGTTGGCGTACTCGTTCTCGGCGCCGATCGCGTTGATCGTGCCGGAGCCCGACGCGCTCGCGGAAGCGCCGGTTCCGCAGCCCGCGGCGACCAGGGCCAGGGCCGCCGCGGCGCCCGCGGCCGCCATGACCCGGTACTTGCCGGAACGGCTGATCGGCAGTGTCTGCCGCTGCTTCTTGGTCATGCTTAGAACATAGTCTGAGACTGAGTCTTAATGCAAGTGGATTGGAGACGATGGAGGGCCGGGCCAGGGCGGACGGCCAGCAACGGGCAGCGGGGCGCCCGGGAACGGGCAGCGGGGTGCCCGGGAACGGGCAGCGGGGCGCCCGGAACGGGCAGCGGGGCGCCGGGGAACGGGCAGCGGGGTGCGTTGTGTTTCTTTGCATAAACAGATGGGCATGTGTTTATATGTATGAGTGACGGCGCAGACGAAGGCCTACGAGGCCGCGGGGGAGCTGCTGAAAGTGCTGTCGGCCCCGGCCCGGCTGGCCATCGTGTCTGAGCTGGCCGAGCAGCCCCGGTTCGTGCACGAGCTGGTCGACCGGCTCGGGATGAGCCAGCCGCTGGTCTCCCAGCACCTGCGGGTGCTGCGGGGAGCTCGCCTGGTCGGGGTGAAACGCCAGGGCCGGGAGGCGGTGTACTCCCTGGCCGACCAGCACGTCGCGCACATCGTCGCCGACGCTGTCCACCACAGCACCGAAGACCAGCAACTAGTAACCACGGGGGAACGATGACCGCCACCACGCACGACGTCCACGACGGGCACGAGCACCAGCACGGACCCGGCTGCGGCCATGCCAGCGTGACGCACGAGAATCACACCGACTACGTCCACGAGGGTCACGCGCACACGGCCCATGAGGGACACTACGACGAGCACCCGCTGCCGCACCTGGCCCACGAGGGCCACAGCCACGCTCACGCGCCCGGCTGCGGGCATGACGCGATCAGCCACGGCGACCATGTTGACTACGCCCACGACGGGCACCGGCATGCCGCGCATGACGACCACTACGACGAGCACTAAGGCCGGCGACGGGCAGGCCGGCCCTCCGTCAGCCCGGAGGAACGCGATGGTGGCAGACACGACAGGCACAGACCTGCATGCCATGGCGGAGCAGCGGCTCCGGCTGGTCGACCAGCGCTACACCTCCGGCCGGCGGGCCATCGTGGAGCTGCTAGCCAGCGCCGGCCATCCCGTCAGCATCGGCGACATCGCCGAGAGCCTGCCCGGTCTGCCGCGCAGCTCCGCCTACCGGCACCTGGTCGACCTGCAGACCGCCGGCCTCGTCCGGCGGGTAACCGCCAGCGATGAATTCACCCGCTTCGAGCTGGCCGAGGACCTGACCGAGCATCACCACCACCTGCTCTGCATGAACTGCGGCAAGGTCATCGACGTGACCCTGCCGGCCGGCTTCGAGCAGGACGTGGCCAGGGCCATCGGCCAGCTCGCCGCGGCTGAGAGGTTCCAGGCCCATAGCCACCGCCTGGACGTGCTCGGCGTATGTGCTGAATGCCGGTAAATCGCCAATAGCACGTAAAGAAAGAAACCGTGGCGGCGGGGTAGACCTAGCCTGTCGCCGTGGCTGCTGGGCAGGTTGCTCCGGCTGATGGGCGGAGTTCCGCGGTCGGCCCGGCGGCCGACGCCTGGCTGGTCGTGGCCGGGCTGGCGGCGCTGGGCGCGGCCCTGCTCTGGTTCGCGCATCTGGCCCTGCCCAGGCGGGGGCTGCTGGCCTACCCGCTCGACCTGAGTGTTTACCGCGACGCCGGTCTTGTCGTGCGGCACGTCAGGCCGTTCTACCAGGCTGGCCGGGCCAGCCCGCTGTATGACTGGCCCGGGCCGCCCGGACACAGCGGCCTGACGTTCACCTATGCGCCGTTCGCCGCGTTGCCGTTCTCGGTGATGTCGCGCTTCTCGCTGCACGCCCTGGGCCGGCTGTTCACTCTCGCGGACCTGGTGGCGGTCCCGTCGGCTATCTGGATCACATTCGGGGCGCTTGGCTGGCCGCGCGGGGCGCGGCGGCTGGGGCTGACACTGCTGGCCACGGCCGTGGCGTTGATGACCGAGCCGGTCCTGCGGGGGATCGGCCTGGGCCAGGTGGACATCGTGCTGATGGTCCTGGTGGTCTGGGACCTGTGCCAGCCCGACCGGCGGTGGTGGAAGGGGGCCGGGGTAGGGCTCGCCGCGGGGATCAAGCTGGTGCCGCTGATCTTCATCCCGTATCTGCTGCTGACCCGCCGGTTCAAGCAGGCAGCGGTGGCGGCCGCCGCGTTCGCGGCGACGGTCATCATCGGGTTCATCGTCTTGCCGCGCGACTCCTCGCGGTGGTGGCTGCACGGGCTGTTTATCGGCGGCAGCTACATCGGCAGCACGAAATTCGCCGGCAACCAGTCACTGCTGGCCATCGTGGCCCGGACCGGCAGCCCGGTCTGGCATACCGAGTGGCTGCTGGTGGCCACGGCCACCGGTGTGGCCGGGCTGGCGGTTGCCGCATTGCTGGACCGGGCGGGGCAGCGGATGCTCGGGCTGGCCGCCTGCGCGCTGACCGGCCTGCTTATCTCGCCGATCAGCTGGGATCATCACTGGGTCTGGATCGTGCTCGCCGCGCCGGTGCTGCTGCACTATGCGCTGCGGGCGCACGGGCTGGCCCGCTGGGCCTGGCTCGGACTTGCGGGCCTGGTCCCGGCCCTCTTCGGGGCCTGGCCGGTCTGGCTGTGGGGCGAGACTCCGCAGCCACTGGGCTGGCCCCTGGGGCTGATCTGGGCTCCGCCCTGCGGCGACAACCGTGAGATTGGCTGGCATGGCTTCCAGCTCATCGTCGGGAACACCTATCTGCTCACCGGTCTTGCCCTGTTCGTCTTGCTCCTTGTCGTGGCCGTCACCACGTACCGCAACTCGCGCGCCAAGGACTTGGGCCCGCCCCGCGACCTGGCCTTTTAACCGCGGATCGACCGATCAGGCAACTAGCGGTGATATTGCAGGAAACTGCCAGATACCTGCCGTACTGTTGCCGACAGCGGCGGGCGGGGAGGAGATGCGCTGTGGCCAGCCAACTAGATGAAGAGTCAGTTGTCTCACCGATACTCGGTGGTCCCGGACGGGGTCCGCGCGGCCGGCTAGCCGGATTACCGCGGGCCTGCCGGTGGCCGGTCCGCTGCCCGGTTCCTGGCTGCCGCGAGCAGATTGACCCGTCGCGCTTGATGTGCCGGCGCCACTGGTATCTCGTGCCTAAGCAGATCCGGGACCGGGTATGGGCCACCTGGCGGTCCGGTCAGGGCGCGCTCAGCAAGGAGCACCTGGAGGCGGTGCGCATGGCCATCACTGCCTGCCAGGCGACCGCCTAGCGCATCCGGCAGGCACGAGAACGCGGAGGCGAGATGGCGTCCACGCTGGATCAGGTGGCCGGCCTGCTGCACGAGGTGGGCGAGATCCACCATCGTGTGTACCGGATCGTGGAGGGGGCCGACGACGACTGGGCGTCCTGGTACGCCGAGTGGCTGATCAAACTCTCCGAGCTGCCGGCCCTGCTCGGCGTCACACCCGTCCGCAGCGAACTGATCTACGTGCTCGTGGGCCTGGATAAGCAGTACACGTCGGAAGCTCCCGGCGAGCCCTGGGAGCCCTACTACGCCCGCCGGCTTATCGATCACTTCCGGGAGCAGTGACGCGGACCGCGACCACGAACACCCGCCGGAATGGGAACACCGTCCCATAGGAAGCAGCCGGATAGGCTTCGCTCATCCTGGCCCGGTACTCGTCAAGGAACTCCGCCGCCTGCTCCGGCCGCAGCGCCGCGAGCACCGGGCGCAGGCCCGTTCCCTTGTACCAATCGAGAACCGGATCTTCGCCGTGCAGCACGTGCAGGTAAGTGGTCTCCCACGCGTCGACCTCGAAGCCGGCCTTGGTCAGCAGGTCCAGGTACTGGGCCGGATCGGCCGCCTGCCGGTTCAGCTGGACACCGGCGAGCAGCGAGTGCCACCGGCGGTCGCTGGCCAGTTCGCGCAGGGCCACGTGGCTTGGCTGGTCGTAGTTGCCCGGGATCTGGAAGGCCAGCCAGCCGCCGGCCTGGAGGAAGCCCGCCCACCTGGCCAGCACGGGGAGATGGCCGGGAACCCACTGCAGCACGGCATTCGAGACGATCACGTCCACGCCGCCGTCGGGCTTCCAGTCCCTGACATCACCCTGAACGAAGCTGAGCCGCTGGCCGGCACCGTCCGGCAGCGCCTGCGCGGCCTCGATCATCTCCGCCGAGTTATCGATCCCGCGGACCACGGCGCCCGGCCACCGTCGGGTCAGCGCGACCGTCAGCGTGCCAGGGCCGCAGCCCAGGTCAACGACCGTATCGGGGGCCTGTGCGCCGACCCGGGCGAGCAGATCGAAGAACGGCCGCGATCGCTCGTCACTGAAGTGCTGGTACTGCGCCGGATCCCACATGCCGTCTCCGCTAGTATCTTGACGTCAAGCTATATCTGCTCCAGAAACCATAACGCGCGCTAAATCTTGATGTCAAGAGATATCCGTGATGGACACCAGCGTGGCTATCGTTACCAGAGTGGCAGATGAGGCAATAATGCGTGGGTGGCCACGACAGGTGCGGATGCGGTGCGCCGGATTGCGATCAAGCTTTCCGCGCTCGCGCAGGACGGGTTGACGTTTGCCGCTAACGACTACGACGGCGACCGCTATCAGCAGCTAAGCCGGCTGGCCGCGGAGTTGCTCTCGGTGATCAGCGATAGGCCGGCGGACGATCTCGCCCTCGAGCTGGGCCGTGATTCCGGCTACGCCACGCCCAAGACCGACGTGCGTGGCGTGCTCTTCGACGATCACGAGCAGGTGCTGCTGATGCGCGAGAGGACCGACGGCCGGTGGTCGCTGCCCGGTGGCTGGGCCGACCCGGGAGATACGCCGTCAACCGCGGTCACCCGGGAGGTTCTCGAGGAGACCGGGTACCACAGCTCGGCGGTGAAGCTGATCGCCTGCTGGGATCGTGAGGTCCAGGGCAATCCGCCACCCCTGCCGGTTCACGTCTACAAGCTATTTTTCCTGTGCCACGGCACCGGGGTCGTGCAGCCGCCGGCGGTGCTCGAGACTCTCGAGGTCGGCTGGTTCGGCCTCGATACGCTGCCGCCCCTGTCGCTCGGCCGGGTCAACCAGCGCCAGCTCGAGCGGTCGCTGGCCCACCATCGTGACCCTTCCCTGCCAACCGAGTTCGACTAGGGCCCGCGGAGCCTGCGGTCGGCGCGCCTCCGCTCGAAGTCCCGACCGGGCTGAGAATGTGGGGAAATGCAGGCAGTCGGTGACACCCGCCTCCGCCGCGGGCTCGTGCATCTGCCGGTCGAGAAGCGGACCGCGGACGGGAAGATAAGTATCAGCTGCGCCGGCCCCCGGTGCGGGGCGTGGGACCCGCGGCCCTGCGAATCGCGACGCGAAGCCCAATTCTGGTACGACCGGCACATCTCGCAGCCCCTTATCTACCACCTGTAGTGAGAAGGGCGGTGAGCCCTATTCCCCGGCGTGGTACTGCGCTAACTCCAGTGGCAGCGGACGTTTCCGCGGAAACGCTGGCTGCCCTGATGGGAAAGCGGCGGCCGCGGTGGCGTTGATATCGACGGAGAACGAATTGGTGGCCAGGCCGGTCCCACCGTGCCACAGCCCGAACCCGGCCTCCACGGAGATGAGGTAGCAGGAACGTGACAGGTAGCCGCGGCTGACCGCGTCCTGCGCCAGCGTGCCGATGTCCAGGCCACGCACTGACGTCGCGCCCGTCGTCATGTCATAGGTGATCGTGTCCCAGCTCGGGCGCTGGCCTGCCCAGATGTTGTAGGTGCGGCCGCCGGCGCTGACGTCGCGGGCGATCTGGCGGCCAGACGGCTGGACGGGCCCGCTGTGATTGAGCCACACCATCAGCTCGGTGCAATCGGGCTGGCCCGCCGTGGTCGGTGTCTTGTTGAACCAGATGTCATAGGCGACGTAGTAGCTGCCCCGGCTGGCCGGCACGGTGGTGGACCAGCTTGCTGTCACCGCGCCCGTCGTCAGCGCCTCCACCATGACCGGCTTGGAGGCGAGCCCTCCTGAGCTGCACCTACCCCAGTGACAGCCCTGGTAGATGGAGGGATACGCACCAGCGAAGCTGTCGGTGGCGTTGCTGAGCGACGAGTTCCGCACCCGGAAACTCGTTCCGTCACCGGTGACGACGCACATCGGAGCTGTCGAGTCGAACTCGTTGTTCTGCACGACATATGCACCGCCGGCCACCGATCTGGCCTGCTGCCCGCACAGCGGGCCGGCCGGGGCTGAGGCGCTCGCCATCACCCAGGCCGCCGAACCAGCCGCAACCACGATCACCGCGGCGGCTACCATCAACGACCGTCTGACCTGCACGCCGCGAGCCCTCCCTGGCACCGGCCCGGACCCTTCCCGGCCGCCCGATCGCGCCCGCACGCCAATCCGGGCGATTCGCCGGAAGGGCCGTCGGCGCGGAGCGGCCGCCCAAGATTGCGCTGATCGTGATTCTAGGTGACGGACTCGGCCGCCCCCGTGCCCGCAGGCAATCCAGGGCGAGCTGCCTCTCCGCGCTCGGTAATGATCGGAGCTGCCCGCGCCGGGAGTACATTCTGGAGCGTATTCGTAGCGCCCTCTATGCGCACATGGGATGGGTCGTGGACCGGAACGGCATCGGGGCCTCCGAAGCGCAACACCGAGGGCTTGGGAGAAAATCGTGGACTTCGAGATCCCGGCCGACCTCGCCGGTTACCTGGGCGAGCTGGATGCGTTCATCGAGCGGGAGATCCGCCCGCTAGAGCAGCAGGATGACAACATCCGGTTCTTCGATTACCGGCGCGAGGACGCCCGGACCGACTGGGACCGCGGTGGCCTGCCCGACCGGCAATGGGAGGCGCTGCTGCGCGAGGCCGTGCGCCGGGCCGACGCCGCGGGGCATTACCGGTACGCGTTTCCAGCCGAATACGGCGGCCGGGAAGGCACGAACCTGGGCATGGCCGTCATCCGCGAGCACCTGGCGGCCAAGGGCCTCGGGCTGCACTGCGACCTGCAGAACGAGCACATGATCGTGGGCAACAACGTCGCCCTGCTCTTGATGATCCACTATGGCTCGCCGGAGCAGCGGGCCGAATGGACCGAGGACCTGGCGGCTGGCCGGAAGGGATTCGCATTCGGGATCACCGAGCCCGCACACGGCTCGGATGCCACGTTCATGGAGACCACCGCGGCGCGGGCAGCAGGGGAGGGGGAAGTCTGGGTAATCAACGGGGAGAAGACGTGGAACACCGGCGTGCACGCGGCCAGCCACGACCTTATATTCGCCCGCACCAGCGGGCAGCCGGGCGACGCCGACGGGATCACGGCCTTCCTTACCCCGGTCGGATCTCCCGGGTTCACGGTGGAGGAGTACCTGTGGACGTTCAACATGCCCACCGACCACGCGCGGATCAGCTTGCATGACGTCCGCGTGCCGGGCAGCGCGATCTTCGGGGGTGAGGGGCACGGCCTGCAGGTGGTGCAGCATTTCTTCAACGAGAACCGGATCCGGCAGGCCGCGTCCAGCCTCGGCGCCGCCCAGTACTGCGTCGACCAGTCGGTTGCCTACGCCAAGGAGCGCAAGCCGTTCGGCCAGCCGCTCGCGGCCAACCAGGCTATTCAGTTCCCGCTGGTCGAGCTGCAGACCCAGTGCGAGATGCTGCGCGCGCTGATCCACAAGACGGCCTGGCTGATGGACACCCATGGCCCGTTCTCAGCCTCGGACAAGGTGTCGATGTGCAACTACTGGGCCAACCGGCTGTGCTGTGAGGCGGCCGACCGGGCCATGCAGGTGCACGGAGGGCTTGGCTACTCGCGGCACAAGCCGTTCGAGCACATCTACCGGCACCATCGCCGTTATCGCATCACCGAGGGGGCCGAGGAGATCCAGATGCGCCGCGTGGCTGGGTACATGTTCGGGTATATGCGCCAGCGCGCGCCCAAGGGGGTAACCGAGAGCTGATGGACACAGCCATGCTGGCCGACGCGCTGTATGACCGCCTCGGCCCGGTCACCATCGAGGGCATGACCCGGCTGTCGGGCGGGGCATCCCGCGAGACCTGGGCATTCGATGCCATTCGCGCGGACGGTTCAGCCACGGAGCTCGTCCTGCGGCGCGACCCGCCGGGCCGGCCCAGCGGGCCGGGAGCCATGGGCCGGGAAGCCCTGGCCATGACCGCAGCCGGGGTGGCCGGGCTGGCCGTGCCAGAGGTGCTGCTATGGACCGACGGCCCGGAAAAGTGGGGTTCGGCCGGCCTGGTCATGCGGCGGGTCGCCGGCGAGACGATCGCCCGCCGTATCCTCCGCGATGACATCTACCACCAGGCGCGGGGAGTGCTAGCCGGCCAGCTCGGGCAGTTCGCCGCGGGCCTGCATGCGCTGGAAGTGACCGACGACTTTCCGGCCCCGGCCCCGGATCCGCTCGATGAGCTGCGTGAGCTGGTCGGCACGTTCGAGCCGGCCAGCCCCACCTTCGAGCTGGCCCTGCGCGCGCTCGCGGCCGAATCGCCGCCGCCTCGGGGACCGGTCCTCGTGCACGGCGACCTGCGCCTGGGCAACCTCATCGTCGGCCCCGAAGGCCTGCGCGCCGTTATCGACTGGGAGCTGGTGCACGTCGGCAACCCGGCCGAGGACCTCGGCTGGCTCTGCGTCAAGGCGTGGCGCTTCGGCGCCGGGCCGGCGGTCGCGGGCGTCGGCACTCGCGAGGAGCTGCTGGCCGCCTATCGCGCCGCGGGCGGCGCCGACGTCAGCCTGGACGAGCTGCGCTGGTGGGAGATCCTGGGCACGCTGCGCTGGGGCGTGATGTGCATGTCGCAGGCCCGGGCGCACCTGTCCGGCGCGCACCGGTCGGTCGAGCTGGCGGCCATCGGGCGCCGCGTTTGCGAGCAGGAGTGGGACCTGCTGCTGCTGCTCGCGCCGGATGCCGCGGCCGAGGCGGCCGCCCGGCGGCCATCCCCGGCGGGCCTGCCCTGGCCCGCCCCCGCGCCGTACGGGCGCCCGACCGCGAGCGAGCTGCTCGATGCCGTGCGCGGATTCCTGACCGACCAGGTCATGCCCGCCACCACCGGGCAGCTCGCCTTCCATGCCCGGGTCGCCGCCAACGTCCTGGGCATCGTGGCCCGCGAGCTCGAGCTCGGCCCCCTCCCGCAGGAAACCGACCTGGCCAGCAGAGTCGCCGCGAAGCTCGCCGTGGCCAACCCCGGCTACTTTGCGGCGCCTCCCGTCACGTCCCGGCCGGGCGGGCCGGAGCCAGGCCGGTCAGCTCCTCGCTGAGCTGCCACAGCCGCTGCGCCGCGGCGTCGTCCCGGGCTGCCTGAGACGGCTCACGCAGCTTGCATTTCACGTAGTAGCCGCCCGTGGCGCCGGCCACGTCAGCGGACGTGGCCAGGTACACGATGGTGCTGGCACCGCGCTCGGGCGACAGCAGGAACGGCCGCCCGATCGTGATGCCAAGGCGCAGCAGCGGGCTGCCCTCGCGCCCGAACCCGGTCCGGACCACTCCTGGGTGCACGCAGTTGGCAGTCACCCCGGTGCCCGCGAGCCTGCGGGCCAGCTCCCGGGTGAACAGGATGTTGGCCAGCTTGCTGTTGGCATAGGAGCGCCAGCTGTCCCACCCGTGCTCCAGCTGCAGGTCGTCAAGATCGAGACGGGCCGCGGTGTGCGCGTCGGAAGCGACCGTGATCACCCGGGCCGGGGCCGACGCGGTCAGCTTGCCCAGCAGGAGATTGGTCAGCAGGAACGGCGCCAGGTGGTTGACGGCCATGACCTCCTCGAAGCCGTCCGCGGTGACCCGCTTCCGGCCGGCCACGAACCCGGCGTTGTTGACCAGCACGTCAACGCGGTCCAGCGCGCCCAGCCGGTCCGCGAGCGCTCGCACCTGGGCCATGGAGGCCAAGTCAGCGATCTCCAGCCGCGGTGGCGTCGCGGCCACCGCGCCCAGCTCCGCGGCGGTCGCCTCGCCCCGGTCACGGTCGCGCCCGACCAGCACCACCTGCGCGCCCTGTCTGGCCAGCGCGGTGGCGGTCGCCTTGCCGATCCCCGATGTGGCCCCGGTCACCACGCACACCTTGCCGTTCATGGCCGCATGCTAGACCCGGCAGCCGGGCCGGAAGCAAGACCTGCCGTCAGCCCGGTAATGGCCTGGTCTGCGGCATCTAAAGACGACGTCATGGTCTGGCCCAGGCTGTCTCCGGAATGCCCCACATGCTTCGCGTTTGGTCTGACATCATTGGTGCGCCAGAGGGACTTGTGGGGAGAACTTGACATGCTTGGACCGTTGCCGCGGATCCGCGGGCAGCACTATCCGACGTCTTCGACAGTTCCGGCAGCCCGGCCACGGAGGCGTCGCCGTTTTCCGCGCCGGCTGTTCGCCGTCCCGGCGCTGACGGCCCTGGTGGCTGCGCTGCTGGTTCCGGTGTTGTCCGCCACGGCTTCCGCGCAGACCAGCTCGGACTGGCCGCAGTACCTAGGCGGCCCGAGCCACAGCTCGTACAACGCGGCGGCCACGTCGATCACGGTGGCCGGGGTACAGGCCGGGAACCTGCAGCCGGTCTGGCGCTGGTCTGCCCCTTCCTCCACCAATGCCGGCCGGAACATCCTGAGGGCCAGTCCCACGGTCGTCGACGGCGTGGTCTACATCGGTGCCGACGACGGCATGTTCTATGCGGTCAGCGAGGCAACCCAGAAGGTGCTCTGGTCGGACAACCTCGGTCTCGACACGGCCAAGGGAAGCTGCGGGGCGGACGCGCTGGGAATCACCTCGACGGCCGCGGTGGTCACCGATCCCACCACCGGCAACCTGACGGTGTACGTGTACGGGGCGACCGGCACGCTCTATGCTCTCAATGCCGCCACCGGCGCCACCGTCTGGAAGGCGCAAGTCGATACTGAATCGACAACCAAGAACGACTACTACTCGTGGGGATCGCCGCTGGTCGTCAACGGCCATGTCTACATCGGCGTCTCATCGGACTGCGACAATCCGCTGGTGCCCGCCGGCCTGGCCGAGTACAACCAGTCAACCGGGGCACAGCAGGGGTTCTGGCACAGCCTGCCCACCGGCCAGATCGGCGCCAGCATCTGGAGCAGCGCGGCCGAGGAAGCGGACGGGACCATCGTCGCGACCACGGGAAACGGGTATAACAACACCGGCCAGCCGCGCTGGGACGAAGCGGTCGTGCGCCTCAACGGCTCATCCCTGGCGCTGGACGGCGGCTGGCAGATACCGCCGGACCAGCAGGTGTCCGACGCGGACTTCGGGGCGTCCCCGGCGATGTTCACCGCCGACCTCGACGGCACATCAACTCCGATGGTAGGAGCCTGCGACAAGAACGGCGTCTTCTACGCGTTCCGGCAGAATGCCATTGGCAGCGGGCCGGTGTGGCAGGCGACCGTGGCGATACCGTACCCAGGCAGCTACGAGGAGTGCATCGCCTCAGCCATATGGAACGGCACCAGCCTCATCGTGAGCGGCGGCGCGCCGACCACGATCGGCGGGAAGACCTACCTCGGGTCGGTCCAGGCGCTGAACCCGGCTACCGGCAAGCCGCTCTGGCAGACCGGCATCCCTGGTTTCGTACTCGGCACGCCGTCCGAGGACGGCGCGGGCGTTATCGCGGTGCCGCTGTACGGGGCCAATACCGACGCCAACATGGGTGTCGACCTGCTGAACGCGAGCAACGGCCAGATCATCGGCACCATCCCGCTGCCGAAGACGTCGATATTCGCACAGCCGGTGTTCGACGGGAATGACCTGCTCGTGGCGGGGAACCAGTACGTGACCGCTTACGAGATCACGAAGCCCGGCGCCGCGGTCACCAAGGTCACGCCCGCTACCGTCGCCGCCAACACGACCAGTGACACGCTCACCCTGACCGGCAGTGGCTTCTCCGGCACGCCCAAGGTGTTCGTCTCCGGCACGCTGGTGACCGTCACGGCCGAGAAGGTCCTGTCGCCCACCTCGCTGTCGGTGACGGTGTCGGTGGGCGGGTCAGCGCTTTCCGGAGCGCGCAACATAACGGTCGTCGAGCCGGGATCTTCGCCCTACACCGCCAGCACCTGCACGAGCTGCCTGACCGTCACCGCGCCGGACACGACCACGCTGACCAGCTCGGCCAACCCGTCCACCTACGGGCAGGCGGTCACCTTGACCGCCACGGTCAGCAACGGGACCAGTACGCCCCCGACCGGCACGGTCAGTTTCATGAACGGCAGCACCACGCTCGGCACCGGCACGCTGAACAGCAGCGGGGTCGCCACCTTCACCACCTCGGCGCTGCCGGCCGGCCCGGCGACGATCGACGCCGTTTACGGCGGTGATTCCAGCAACCCCACCAGCACGAGCAACGACATCACCCAGGCGGTCGATCCGGCCATCACCGAGACCGCGCTGAAGAGTTCGCTCAACCCGGCGACGTACGGCCAGTCGGTCACGCTCACCGCCACCGTCACCGTGAAGAATGGCGGGTTCACCCCGGCCGGCGTGGTCAACTTCTACGACGGCACAGCCTTCATCGGCGATGTCAATCTGACCAACGGGACCGGCACCTTCACCACTTCGACGCTGCCCGCCGGAACCGACACGCTCAGGGCCGTCTATCCTGGCGGCGGCAACGCAGGCGGGAGTCCCGCTGGACCGCTCCAGGGCATCCCCAGCAGCAGCAACACGGTCAAGGAAGTGATCAATCCGGCGGCCACCACGACCAGCCTGACCAGTTCGCTCAACCCGTCGACAAAGGGTCAGTCGGTCACCTTCACCGCCACCGTCTCCGACGGATCGGCGAACATCCCGACGGGCACGGTGACCTTCAAGAACGGAACCGCCACCTTCGGCACCGGCAAGCTGAACAGCAGCGGGGTGGCCACCTTCGCCACCTCGACGCTGCGGGCTGGGACCGACGAGATCACCGCGTCCTACGGCGGTGACGCCAACAACAAGAAGGGCGTCAGCAGCGCCGTCGCCCAGGTGGTCAATCCGGCCAGCAGCTCCTCAGGCCAGAGCCCGGGCACTAATTACTTCGACCTGAAAAACCCGGGTGGTGTTCTGTGATCATGTAGCTGCCGCTTGACCTTGACCCTGCGTCAGGGTTGCAGCATGGCGGCATGGATACGAACCTGGCCCCCGCCGCCACCCGGCCGGCCGTCGCGGCCACCGGGCTGCGCAAGTCCTTCGGCGACCACGTGGTCCTCGACGGCATCGACCTGGACATCGCCGAGGGCACGGTCTACGCCCTGCTCGGCCCCAACGGATCCGGCAAGACCACCACGGTCCGGATCCTGTCCACCCTGCTGCCCGCCGACGCTGGCACGGTGCGCGTGGCCGGCCACGACCTGGCCGCGCAGCCTCAGCTGGTCCGCGCCGCGATCGGCGTCACCGGCCAGTTCTCCGCGGTCGACAACCTGCTCACCGGCCGCGAGAACCTGATCCTCATGGCCGACCTGCACCACCTGGGCAAGGCCGCGGGCCGGCGGCGCGCCGCCGAACTGCTCGGCCGGTTCGACCTGGCCGACGCGGCCGACCGCATGGCCGCGACGTACTCGGGCGGCATGCGACGCCGGCTTGACCTCGCGATGACGCTGGTCGGCGACGTTCGCATCATCTTCCTCGACGAGCCGACCACCGGGCTCGACCCGCGCAGCCGCCGCACCATGTGGCAGATCATCCGCGACCTGGTCGCGCACGGCGTGACCATCTTCCTGACCACCCAGGACCTGGACGAGGCCGACCAGCTCGCCGGCCGGATCGGGCTCCTCGACCACGGCCACATCGTCGCCGAGGGGACCCCGGACGAGCTCAAGCGCCGGATCCCCGGCGGCCACATCCGGCTGCAGTTCGGTGACGCGAACGCGATGGAGTCGGCCGGGCGCGCCATGGGTGACGCGGCGCGCGACCGGGACGCGCTCACGCTGCAGGTCCCCTACGACGGCACCGTCGGCTCCCTCAAGGTCCTGCTCGGCCGGCTGGACGGGCAGGCGATCCCGGCTGGCGGGCTCTCGGTGCACACCCCCGATCTCGACGACGTCTTCTTCTCCCTCACCGGTCATCCCGGCGCCGGAAAGACATCCCAGGAGCTTAAATGTCAAGCGGCGAGCGAGGATTCGCGATGAGACCAGGCGGTGGCCTCGTCGTAGAGGGTGCGGGTTTTGAGGCATCCGTGCAGGATGCCGACGAGCCTGTT
>Ga0335075_10007037_pt1 | contig 17357 bp, 16 predicted proteins | sample Lox_Sample_24_FD_206723 | JGI IMG/M metagenome (GOLD analysis project Ga0335075, IMG submission 206723) | Soil microbial communities from Loxahatchee National Wildlife Refuge, Florida, United States - Lox_Sample_2.4 | ecosystem: Environmental > Terrestrial > Soil > Wetlands | place: USA...
GGTGCCATGACCGCGACGTTCGGATCGGCAACGGTGATGGTCCGCGCGCAGATGTTGCTCTGCCGCATCGGCTGATCGGGTGCCGGCTTGCCGTCGGGCGGAACCCGGCCGGGGTCGACGCTGGGCGGTGGAATCGCTTGTGCGGCGGGAAGATCGGTGGACAGGCTGACCAGCAGCCCGACCAGCATTAGGGCAGAGATCTGCCGTAGCGCCGACGACCACGTCATCGCATGCGCACCCAGTTGAACAGCCCGCCGATCCACGCGGCCAGCGGCAGCGCCGCGATGATCGCGAAAATCTCCAGCCATTCGGCGATCATTCGCACCAACGGGGTGAACCTGGTGATCGGCACCAGCAGCGCCGCCACCAAGCCCGAAGCGCCGAATCCGGCCAGCACCAACGCTCCCCACAGCACCGCGCTGGCCGATGACGGCGGCGCGTGCAAGACGTATTTGACGACGCCGGCGCAGGCCGCTGCCGCGGCACCCAGCACCAGCGCAATGGCCTGCCGCTTGTCGGCGAACGCCCGTCCGCGGCTGATGAAGATCAGCACGAACAGGCCCGCCAGCACCGCGGCGGCGCCACTGTGATGCTGGCCCGGCATGACCGTGGCCCACACCGCGACGGGCAGCGTCAGCGCCGCGCCCGCGCAGATTCCGGTTAGCACGTTGTTCGCCCGCACCGCGGCGGCCGCGATCTGCGTGCCGCGCGGGGTGGTGTCCGGGCTGACTTCCTCTTCGGCGCCCTCCTCCACCGGCGTCACCGCGTCGACCGGCAACCCGGCGCTGCGCCGGAACAGGTCGCGGCCGGTCACCGATCCGAAGTACGGCGGCCGGATCCGGGCGGACCACAACGCGATCGTCGGCGCCAGGGTCAGCAAGAACAGCAGCACAACGAGCGCGCACATGCCCAGCCACTGGGCGGGCACGGGTCGCCACATCCGTGTCGCCGCGACAACGCCGCCGAGCGCGCACAGCGTGACGATCGTCGCCGCCACCTTGACGTGGCGCGCGGTCACCACCGCCACGCCGGTGGTGAGCATCGCCGCCGCGAGCGCCGCGATGAACAAATGCGCCGCGCCGAGCTTGCCCGGAGCGCCTGCCCCCAGGCTCACCGAGAGCAGCGGCACCGAAAGCCAGGCGAACCCGCTGCGCAGGTCGGCACGACTCGGCCACCAGCGATTCACCGCGCCCGCGCCGCCGACCGCAAGCAGACCGAGCACACCCGTCACGATGCTGGGCACCAGCGAGTCGCTGGCGGCACGATTCCGCAGTGCCAGCCCCAGCACCGACGCCGACATCATGGCCAGGATGAATAGCGAGGTGTGCGTCGCGATTTCGGGCGTGACCGGTTCGAACAGCTTCTTGCCGATGCGGGCCAGACCGGTGGACAACGACTCGTACTGCGGCTCAAACGAATCGCCCTCGACCGCGGGCACCAGCACCAGTGTCGCGCCGTCCTCCACACCGAGCTCGTCGAGGGTTTTGGTCACATCGAGCCGAACACCGTTGGCCTTGTGCAATTCGTAGCCGATACCGGATTCCAGGCCGGTCAGGCCTCGCCGCTTGAGCTCATCGTTGAGCAACTCCACGATGTTGTCGACGAACACCTCGACCGGCACCGACGCCGGGTACACCTGCGAGACAAGATGTTCGCCACATACCACCGCAACTGCGCAACGCGCGGGGAATGCAACCTTCGCCATTACCGTGGCCTGTCGGCGTCCGGAACATATTTGTCCGCCAACGCCGCAGTAATTTCAAATAGCCGTAACCGGGTTTTCTTTTGCAATTCGTGACGCGTGTCGATGATGCCACCCTTGGCCAAATGCGGGTCAAATGGCATGAATTCGACGGTCGCGCCGGATTGCCCAAAACGCTCGGTCAGATAAGCGCGCGCATCGGGATCGTATTTGTTGCGACTGTCGTTCAAAATAACCATGCTGCGCGACACTAATTCGTGATAACCCATCGAGCGCAGCAAATCGATGGACCGCGTCACCGGCAGCGATGTGTCGGCGGTGAGGCCCGAGACGAAAACCAGCGTGTCGCAGGCGTCGAACACCGCTTTCATCACCGGGTGTTCCAGGTCATCGGAGGTGTCCACCACGATTACGTTGTGCGTGCGGCGCAGTCGCGACAGCACCCCGGCGAACATCGACGGCACCAATGGCCGCGGTTGGTCGGACGCCCGGTTCCCGGCCAGCACGTCGAGCCCTAAGCTGTTCTGCCCCAAGTGTTCCCGGATGTCGGCATAGCCCTGGACATCGGTGTCGTTCAGCACCGCGGCATAGTCACCCGGCGGGGACTCGTCGATCCGGCCGGCCAGCGTGCCGAAACCGGGTGCGGCGTCGATGGCAACCACATTCTCCGGGCGGCACTCGCGGAAAACCGCCCCGATGCAGGCCGTCAGCGTGGTCTTGCCGACGCCGCCCTTACCGGAAACCACCCCGACGACGTACTGCTTGCGGATGTGCCGGCGTATGCGGCCCTGCAATTCGCGATAATGGCGCTCGGCCGGTGATTCACCGAGATTTATTGTTTGAAATGAGGCCCCATAAATGAATTTGCGCCAGCCCGACCCGGGCGGAATTTTGCGCGGCGCGACCATGTCGGAGATACGCAATGTCTCCGAAACGGAGTCTGGGTGTTGCGGACGCGAACCGGCAGGCTGCCGTTGAGTTTGCCGAGCCTGCTCCGGTGAATTAGGTGCCGCGTTCCACGGATTTGTCACGATGCCGATGCTAACACGCGACCCATGCCCCTCACTTACACAACCTTTCGGTACGAATACCATTCCGCATTGGCCGGAAGGCGGCGCATCATCTTGCTCACCGCATCGGCAATGCTGGTCGCCGTGCCCGGTGCGATGATCATCCATCGCTTCCCGTCCGAGACAAAGTGTTCGCCGACGAGCCGGCCCTCCGGCGTATCGGCGATGGTGACCACGCTCTCCTCGAAGAACTTTCGCGTCGGCTGGCCGGAGTCGACCCCGGACTGGATCGCGACGATGAAGGCGCGCGCCGAGCGCTGCATGTCGGCGGCGATCATCAGCATCTGGAGCTGATCGCCGTCGAGTCGCTCGCGAAGAAGCTGCTCCCGCAACATCGCCGGACCGCCGGTCATCACCTTGTCGATGTCGACGGTGACCGGCTGCAGCGGCGCGGGTTCTTGAGTTCCACAGATTCGCTCGATCTGGGCGTTGATGATCCCGCTCGCCGCGGACTCGGAGCTCGACGTGCCAGCCCCGCTGATGCGGACCACGTCTTCGGACCGTTCGAAGGCGACCCACCATTGCGCGAAGCGCGCCAGCAACACCCTGTTGGGCAGGTCGCCCCCGCCGGGAGTGGCCACATGGATCAAGAGCGCGACGTCGCGGCGGGCCAGCACGGTCAGCCATTCCGTCACGACGCTGTCCACGGCGCCGTCTTCGTCGATCACGCCGACTTCTCGCAGCTCGGCCGCGATCGGATGCGCCAACGCCATGTGCCGCGTCTCAACGCTGGGCAGTATCGGTCGTAAGCCCAGCTCAGGGGCCAATACCTCGATCCCCGTGAGCACCTGGAGGACCCAGAGCCCGTCAATGGTGGTGGTTAACACGTGTGCTCCAAGCCAAAAGCGGGACGCACGATCGCGCGTGCGCCCCGCGGCCGACTAGGTCGGAGGCCTACTAAATGCTCATCGATTGAGCGCCGGCGGCATCGGTGCCGTGCATCCCGTGGAACGACGCCGTCACAGCGTTGCTGTGATTGGTAATGGTGTCGGCGATGTCCTTTGCCGCATTCGTGTGTATTTGAAGGCTGTGAATGAACGCCTGAGCGGCGGCACCCTGAAGATATTCGGCCACCAACGCGTTGCCGGAATTCATCAATTCGTCGGCGTGCTCGTGAAGCATCTGCGCCTGCACTTTGAAGGCCTGTGCCAAAGCGTCGCCAGCCCCGTGGTCATACAGCATTTCGGTCATGTCTGCTCCTTATGGCTATTGAAGTGTCTGCGGAATTCCAAAGCGGCAGAATGCGCGGCTTAGGTCGAGCTCGCGCCGCCGCCGGGGTGCACCGCTTGCAGTGCCTGGCGGGCCGCCGCGTCCTGATGGGCCGCCTGCTGCCCGAACTTGTTCAGTTGGTCGACGAGCTCGTTGGTGGCGGTGACCATCTTCACCAGGTCGGCATTGACGTGCTCCGACACCATCATCGACGTCTGGTTCGCGTCACCGTTCCAGCCGACACCCGAAATGTCCTGCGAATGGGCCACGTACTGCGACCCGAGCGACTGCGCTTCGGCGAGCAGATTCTGGGCCTTTTGGATCGTCGCCTGTACCGCTTCTAGCTGAACAACTGTCTTCGGCGCTGTCATTTGTGTCTCCCTTAGTGCTGTGCCCTCGCCCCGCGGTTTTGGGGCATTGAACAAAGTGTAGTGGCTTTGTGGTAGCTGTCACTTCGCCTTTTCTCGGCTTGCAGAACCGGCGCTGACCTGCGTATTTGGTGCCGATGCCGCGGCGTCGACAATCACACCTCCTGCCGTTCGCGATCGACGACAATGCGCGCGTGAGTGACCTTGTCTTTTTCTGAACCGCCGTTCTCGCGGCCCAGCATCCCGGCGCTCGCCGGCGACATGGGCATGGCCCCGCCACCCGTCGCCGCGCTGGTCGGACCGCGAAGGTCGGCCGCGCTGAGAACGCCGCTGGGCCGCAGGCCCGTGGGGCGCCCGCCGTCCGGCTCGAAGGTACTCGCGGGACGGGTGAAGCTGGTCAGGCCCGCGCCGGGATATCCGGCGCCGACGGCGCCCGCGCCTCCGCCGAGGCTGCCGGCCGCCCCACCGGCGCCGCCGCCGAGTGGTCCGGCCAGCGCCTCGGACGCGGTCGCCGCTTCGGCGGCGGCGTTCTGCGATCCCATACCGGAAAACCCGCCCATGAAGTTCTGCAGCAGGCCGGTGAAGCTCTGGGTGCCGCTGGACAGCGCCTGCGTCGGGCCGCTGGCCATCGATTGCAGCGGCTGGGTCGCGCCGGACATCAGGCCCTGCGCCGCACCCATGAACGACTGCAGCCCATCGCCCATGCCCGAGGCCGGCGATGCGGCCTCCCCCGCCGCATCGCCGAGCGCGGAAGGTGCCTGGGTGGCGCTGTCCGCCGCCGACTCAGCGGCGGACTCGGCCGGGGCGGCCGCCGCGGAAAACCCGGTCGGCGTCATCGGTGGCGGGGTCGACGCGATCGAGCCCATCAACGTGTTCAGCACACCGGCGTACGCCAGCCCGGCGTTCATGTTCTGCGGCGTGAACTGGCCGTAGTACATCTCCTCGTTGGCGGCGATCGCCGGGGTATTGCACCCGCAGATATTGCTGGCGTAGAGCGCAGCCGTTTCGTCGCGGTTGGTCTGGCAGACGATGGCCGGTATCACCGCGGACCTGGCGACGGTGTTCGCCTCTACCGCGGCCTGGCCGATCGCCATGTGCTTCATGCAGTGGGCGGCCAGCGGCAGCAATCCGCCGAAGTTGAGCTCGCTGCCTTTGAGCCCGTAGGCGGCGCCGCCGAGGCCCATCCACTGCTCGAGGGTGGCGGCGACGTTGGCCACCGACATCCCCATCGACAGCTCGTGCTGGATCGCCTCGGCGAGCCAGGCCGCGATGTTGGCGACCACCCCCGCGGGGTTACTGGTTTCGAGGAGCGCCGCGACGCTTTCGGGTGGACCGAACCATAACGGGTCGGGCATGACGTCCTTTTAGATGAGGTTGTTGACGTTCGTCGCGCTCATCAGTTCTTGAATGACGTAGGCGAGCGAGGACATGTTTTGCGCGCCCGCGTAGCCGGTCCGCTGCGCGACATGGGCTTGCGACGCGGCAACATAGCCGGCGCCGGCAGAGTTCAGGGCAGCCGTGAAGGCGGCGTCATCCGACGTCGGCACCATCGGCGTGGTGGCGGTGAGGGCCGCCGAGCCTGCTGCGGTGCTGGCCTCCATCTCGCCGCTGATGGCCATCTCGGTGACCGCCGACAGCCCCGCTTGCGCGGGATTGTGAAAGAACATCGTCATGGTGTCTCCCAGGGTCGTCTTCGCGGATCAACTCCGCGGTGTGATCCGAGTCTAAAGCGTTCGAACGTTCTCTGTGTGCACAAGTTGTTGTACACCGATTCAACCTGCTAGCTTGCCCCGTCCGGCGCTCCTACCAGCACTCCTTCCATCTGCCCGTCGGTGGTGACGAGGATGCCGCGGCCGGCTGGCAGCTGCTGGGCGCTGGTCCTGCCGTAGACCTTGACGACGGCCGGGTCGTTGTCCATGAACAGGGTCGGCGATCGTGACCCGGTCAGTTTCTGCAGCAGCGGGTTCATCACGACTTGGGACGCCCAGTTGCCCGGTAGCCGCGAGGCGATCACGTGCAGGCCCACTTCGCGGCTGCGTTCGATCAACCCCCAGAGCGGCGCGGTGGCCGCCGGCTTCAGCGTCTGGTTATGGGGCCGCAGCTCGTGTTCGTCGTCGATCAGGACAAAGTGGTGTGCGCCCTCCCACGACTTCAGGTTCAGCAGTTCTTCCTGAGTCAAACCCGACGGTGGCAGGCGGTCCTGCAGCTCGGCGACCAACTGGGCGATCACCGCGTCGACGTCGTCCGCGGTGTAGGCGTAGGCCCGCACGTGCTCGCCCTGGATCTTGCCGATCAGCGTGGTCTTTGGGTCGATGATGGTGATCTGCGCCTGCTCGGGACTGAGCCGGCTGGTGATCGCCTGGCCGATCGCCGCCAGCGTCGTCGTCTTGCCGCACATCTGACGGCCCATGACCAGCAGGTTGGGCAGCGCCCGCGTCGGCAGCGCCACCGGTTGCAGCGCGCCTTCGCCGATCGCGAACGGGATGTTCAACGGATCGCTCTCCCCGGCTGTGTCCGCGAAACCGGCGATGATCTGGCTCAACGCCACCCGCTCGGGCAGGCGGGACAGCTTTTCGACCTTGCCGGTGCCGGTGACATCCCCGATCAGCGCGCCGACGCCGCGGGTGCCGACCCGTTCACCGTTGGACCCGGTGACCTCGGGCACCCCGATCAACAGCTCGTGCCCGTCCCTGGTGAGCCCGAACCCGGGCCGGTCCAGGGTGTTACGCGCGGCCCGGCGCAGCTCCATCGACGTGCCCATCTGGGATTCGTCGGGGTTGCTGAGCCGAAGCTGGATCCGCGCGTTCGACACCGTCAGCAGCCCCTGCTTCTGACCGACGAACCAGCCGTTGGCGCTCGTCATCACATGCACGCCGTAGGACAGCCCCTGACGGGCGAGGGCGATCGCCCGATCGCCGATACCGGGATCCTTTTCGTACAGGTCGCCGTAGTTGTCGATGACCAGGAAGACGTCGCCGAACTTGTCGGCGGGGTCGGTCCCGGCGCCGCCGGCCGCCCCGAAACGCCGCTCACGGAACTCGGAGATGTCGATCTGGTAGTGCTTGAACGACGCCTCCCGCGCGCGGATCACTCCCTCGAGCGTGGCGATGGTGCGTGACACGCCTTCGGTGTCGTTGATGCTGACCACGCCGGCGACGTGCGGATACTCCTCGACCGGGTACAGCGCCGCCCCGATGCAGAAGAACGTCACCCGCTCCGGGCGGTACATCAGCGCCGCCGACGTCATCAGCGACATCAGCGTGGTGGACTTACCCCGCTGGGCGGTCGCGACGACGATGATGTTGTCCATCTCGGCGTCGATCGCGTGCACCCGTTGGGCGTGCTCGTCGGGGATGTCGACGATCCCGATCGGAAAGACCAAACCCGGGTTCTGCCCATAGTCGACGTGCCACGGCTTGCCCCGCCAATACGTCACGAGGGCATCGACCTGCTCGCTGACTTCCAATGGCGGAAGCCAGATTTGGTGCGGAAGCCGGGCCGGATGCGACACCAGCGATTCGCGGATGACGTCGAGGATCTTCTTCTTCTTGAAGCCGTCGGTGTGGAACAGGAACTCGTCGGGCTCGTCGGATTCGTCGGCGACGGCCAGCGCGGCGGTGTCCTCGTCGCTGAGCGGCTGGTACTCCCAGGTGAGCGGCCGCGGCTGGGAGAAGCTCACGTCGACGGTCCGGTTGACCGCGACCTTCTTGGGCAGCACGAACGGGGCCGACAAGTAGAAGCACCGGAACGGCTCGAGGTCGCGGGGACCGACCTTGAGCAGCGCGTAGCCGTTTTCCTTCGACGGCAGGTGCAGCGCGGCGTCGCTGCCGATCACGTCGCGCGAGTCCTCGGCGGTCTCCGCGCGCAGCGCCACCCGGAACGCGATGTTGCTCTTGACCTTGCTCAGCGACGACAGGTCGAGGCGCTGCCCGCCGAGCGTGAAGAACACGTTGCAGCCTCGGCCTTCCTGGCCGATGTGGATGACCAGCTGGATCCACTCCTGGTGATGGTGGAAGAGCTCCAGGTACTCGTCGATGATCACCAGCAGAATGGGGACCGGCTCGAGATCCCTTCCGGCCAGCCGCATTTCCTCGTACTCGTTGGCGTCGCGGGCGCCGGCCTCTTTGAATAACCGGTAGCGCCGGTGGATTTCGCCGTCGATCGCCTTGCGCATGCGTTCGGCCAGGTGCCGATCGTCCTTGCCGAGGTTGGACAGCGAACCCGCGACGTGTGGCAGCCCCGCCAGGTCCTGAGCGGCGGACTCGAACTTCATGTCGACGAAGATCACGATGAACGATTCCGGTGAGTGCGTCAGCGCGATCCCGTTGACCAAGGACAAGAAGAACTCGGACTTACCCGAACCGGACGTGCCGATCACGACGGAGTGAAAACCGAAGCCGCCGAAGTCTTTTGCGCGGAAAATGACGTACTGCAATTCACCGCCGGGCTTGACCCCGACGGGCGACATCGCCCATTTCGCGTCGCCGCGGCCGCGGCTTTCGGCCCACAGCCGATCGACGTCGAGCTGGCGCGGGTCGTTGATGCCCAGCGCGCGCAGCAATTCGCCTGCCTGGCTGTCGGTTTCGGACAGCTCCCCCGCACTCATCGGCGACCAGCGCGCCAAAGCCCGCGCATACCGGTTGGCGGTGCTCTCGGCGAGCATGTCGGCGACCGCGTAGAACGCGTCGCGGTGATTGAGCCGGCCCTCACGCAGCTCAAATCTCTGCTCCTCGTCGGCAAAGCCGACGCCGACACCGGGTCGGGTCGCCAACCGCAACACCGTGATGCCGGCCATGCCCTTCTGCCCGGTCACGCCCTCCCACTGCTCCGGGGTGCCCACGGCGTCGTCGACGATGACCCAGTGCGGACCCACCAACGTGGACGTCTCCATGGCCGAGGGCATCGACGTCGGGCTGGTCCCGACCGGCGGTGTCCATGGCCCGCGGCCCTTGCGGTGCAGTTCCGCGTCGAGCGCGTCCTCGAGTTCGACGGGAGTGCCGAACACAAGCCGGCGCAGGCCGCAGGCGTCGAACATCTCGTCGTGCTGGTTGTGCGGTAGCCACACCAGCCACGACCACAGCTCGGGATGGCGAGTGACCACCATCAGCTTGAGGTCGTTGGGGCTGTGATAGACGGCCAGCGAGCACAGGATCGCGCGGGCCAGGTTGTGCAGCTCGTCGGGATCGGGCCCGACGAAGCTGAAGCCGGGCTTGGACCGCAGGCTCAGCACCTTGCCGATGCCGCGGATCTTGCTCTGCTCGAGAATGAAATCCCGCAGTGCCCCACCGGTCACCGGCTCCAGTTCCTCGCCGATCGGGACCTCCGGCCACTGCAGCGACACCGCCGAGTCGCTGGTCTGCTGCACGCCGATGCCGAGCCGCACATCGAGGAAGTCCGGGTCACCCGGGCGGCGCTCCCACATCCGCGGCCCGCCGATGACGGTGTCGAGTTTCTGCGGGTCGCCGTGTACGAAAAGTTGGCTGCGGCGCTGGTCTTGGGCCGCGCGCTGTACCTCGTCGCGGTCCTCGTCGAGTTGGCGCAGATAGACGCGGCGCTGCTTTTCCTGCTCACCCCACGAGATCCGGCGTCCCCGCCCGAACCGGCCACTGAACATCAGCGCGCCGAAGCCGGCCAGCCCCATCATCGGGAAGAACCCCGACTGCAGCGAGCGAACGCCCGAGGTGTACATCACGACCAGCGTGCCGATGATCCCGACCAGCAACGCGGGCAGCGCGATCATCAGCAAGATGTTGCGCGGCTCGCGTTCCGGCAACGCCAGCGGCGGCGCGACCGCCACCCGAACCGGCGGAACCGTCGGTGCCGGTTTGCGCGCTCCCCGCACGAAACCGAGTTTGGACATGCCTAACCTCCCACTTGCTGGTTGGCTACCGGCGCAGCGGCGCCGCCGACGGGAATGGTGTCGCGCGCCAACAGGGCGGCGTCACGGCTGATGGCCGGCCCGGCCGCGAACGTGCGGACGATCGGCCAGGGCGCCTGGACGGCGCTGCTTGGATCCAGCCCGAGTGCCTGCAGGGTCTTCTGATCCCACTGCACCCCGTATCGAACGCCTTGCGGCGAAAGCCAATACAAACTTTCGCGGCTGTTGGACGTGGCGACCCCGCTGGTTGTCGCGACGAAGTTGGCCGCGCCCGGCAGCACCAGCACCTGGTCGGCTTCCACCGATTCGGGGTTGCGGTCGTCGCGGACCAGGCGGACCAGGCGGGGATCCATGCCGATCGATACCGGCAAACCCCGCCCGCTGAAGACGCTAATCGTCGCCTGCGGGTCGGTGGTCTGCTTTTCCCACCCGACGCAGGTCACCGGATTCGCCGCGGTATCAATGAAATTCAGCTTGCCGGTCGGGTAGTAGCCGACGTCGAGGACCTCGACGACCGGGATGTGGATCAGCTTGTCGGGTGAGACCAGGGTCGGCGTGGCGGAGCCCTGGGCCAGCGCGGTGCGGATCAGGTCGGCGACAAACCCGGTGATCTTTTGCACGCCACCGGGCAGCAGCACATAAAAGCCGGTGACGGAGCCATTGGCGTCCTGGGTCTCCAGCACGCTGCCGACCGGCGCTCCCGGCAACCAGGTGGACGGCGCGCCCAGCTCCGGGATCGCCGGAACGACAAGGGGTTCCGTTGCCGGCATCGCGTCAAAGAGCGCGTTGGAAATCTCGATCGGATAGGTCACGCCCGGGTCGAGGCCGAGGTTGAAGGTGACCGAACGGTCGGTGGGGTCGATCTGCGAATGTTGCCCGCCCCAGATGACGTAGGTCGCACCCTTGTGGGTCACCAGCACCGCCTGCGAACCCTCCATCGGAGCCGCCCGGCCCACGGTCGACAGCTCCCCCGCAATCGATGTGACCACCGGGAGCGCCCCGCTGCCCCGGGTGGGCGCGGTGTCGCACACCGACCAGGCCGACGTGGAATTCGCTGTGACGGTGAGGCTGTCGGGCACACCGGGGATGCCGATCATCGGTCCGGTCGGGTACTTGGCGATTTCGGAGGCCTTCACCCAGGTGGGGGCGGCGGCGGTGCCGACAGCCAGTCGCGCGGACGTCAGGTTCAGCGCCGGGTACAGCCGTCCGTCGATCTTCGCGTAGATCGCACCGGTGTCCCGGTTCCCGATGATCGCGGACTGACCCACCAGGCCGGCCGGCTTCATGACGTGTAGCAGCGCCATCCAGCCGATCCCGATGAGGACGAAGACCATCGACAGCGCCACGGCCGCTTGCTGTTTGCGGTCGTCGTGCTTCATCCGCACCGAGAACCTGGTGATCGCGGCTTTCAATCTGCGGTTGTAGAAGAGATGCCCGGAGTTCTGGTCCCGGTTCGAGAGATTGAGTGGCACGGTCAGTTTCCTTTCGGCGGTCGATGTGCAGTCGACAGCTCGATTACGTTGAACAGCAACAGATCTCGCACTAGTACAGCGCTCCGCCGTAGCGTTCCCGGTTCTCGGCCTCGGCCTCGTTACGCAACGCGGCGATCGCGACGTTCAGCCGTTCGGCCAATTCGCTGTGGGTGTAGCCGGCCATAACGGTCGGATGCAACGTCAATTCCACCAATCGCCCGTCCGCATTGATCACTGCGTAAATATCGCCAAGATCGACACTGTAGGTGATCGCCTCAGCCTGACCGACAAGCGCTTCCCACTTATCGGCGGCCTCGCTCAGTTCACGCAGAACCGATTCGACGAGATCCTTGTCGCTTAACCCCGCGCGACTGCCTGACCCCGGCATCATGACAGTATCTCGACCCCTCCGACCAGCGTCAATTCATTCTCTGCACGCTTGGGCGCTAACGCTAATCACCGGCCCGCTTTCCATCCGCTGGGCGGTGGTGCACTCAGCATTTGGAACCACGCGAAGTGATAATTCGCGTTCACCGTGTTTCCGGTGGCGATCCCTTCGGTCGCCGCCAGCAGCAGGCAATTCAATAGGAGCGCGGCGTCGACGTCGGGATACTGCGCCAAAAGCTGGTAACGCGAAGTGTCGAGGTACACCCGCAATATGTCGATTTCGGCGTCGATGATGCCCGTCCCCGCCGCACCCGCCTTGGCCAGGGTGTGAACCATCCGCGGTAGTCCGTCGCGCCAGTGCGTGGCCTCGCTCAACAGCCAGCCCAAATCGTCGACCTCCGGCAGCTCACGGGGTTGCAACGAGGTATCCGTGGCGTCGTAGTCGGTGGCCCAGCCCAGCGGATCGCTCGGAGCGTAGCTCGCGGACAGCGTGATCTGCCCGAGCAGCGCCGATGCGTTACCGGTGCGCCGCTCCGGCTCGAGCAGGCTCACATCGGCCGGCAGGTTGATGCCCGGCAGTATCCAGCCGTGGGCCAGGTCCGTCACCAGCAACGTGCTCCCGTCGGCGCGGATGCCGACCGCCCAGCGCAGTCCGGGTTCCTGCCGGGCGACGAACTTGAGCAGCCGTTCCAGCCGGTCGCGGTCCGATTCACCCGCGGCCACCGGGACGGGGTGGCGGGTGGTTTCGGTGTCGTCGACCGCGGGGGCCGCGGGCTCGGGCTCCGCCTGCCAAGCAGGCGGCGGCGGTTGCCAGAGCGGCTCGGAGATCGGCGACTCGGCGACCGGCGCCTGGGACGGGCGAGCGACGGGAGGTTGCCTGACCGGCAGCTCGACGGGCGCGTCGGCCAGCGGCGCGATCTCCTGCAACACCGTCGCGATCTCGGCGAGCACCTCGGTGTCGTCCGGCTCCGCCGGCGGTGCCGGCTCCGGCTCGTCCAGTTCGGCGGGTTCCGGTTCGGCATGCCACGGTTCCGCGAATTCGGGCTCGGCGAATTCGGGCTCGGCATGCTTCCACTCCGCGAATTCGGGCTTGGCGAATTCGGGCTCGGCGAATTCCGGTTCGGTGGCCAGCGGTGCCTGCTCGGCCCCATTTACGGGCGACGACCACCAATCGTGGTCATCGAGCAACGGCGTCGAGAGTTGTTCGTGTTCCGTGAATTCCGGGGCTTGCGGTTCGACGTTAACGATGGGTTCGGTCGGCTCCGGCTGCGGGACAGCAATTTTGAATCGTGCCGTCTTCTCGGTTTCACCGGTCCCATTCACCGGCCGGTATTCCGGCGCCAATTTCGGCTTCACGCTATGGAGATGACGAACGGTCGATTCGACTCGGCGAACGGCGAAGGCACGCGCACCATTGATCACCCGGGCTTCTTCTGCCTGCCGAGTCGGTTCGGCCAATCCCGCCCGCCGGATGCCTTTGAGTTCTTCGTTCGCCGAATTGACGATCCGCTGAAGGTCGGCCTTCAGATATTTGACGAGCGGCGCGGTTTCGGCGGTAACCGTCGACAGCTCGGCAGGCCACAACCCGCCCGTCACCCAGGGGGTGCAGTCGACGGGAGAGCTGAAGGCCGGAATCTTCAGCGATTCTCGGGCAGCTCTCCGGAGGCGCTGGCGCGCCGTATTCCGACCGAAGATCGCCACCGCCCAAGCCTACCGTCATGTCGGGTTGCCCACCTTCGGAGTTTGGGCGGCTCACGAGGCGTGCGGGTGCGCAGTGAATTGTGCGAATTACGCGGTCTGGGTAGCTTGAGCGGGTGGCTGATTCTGGGTTGCAAGAGCAGCTGAACGAGGTACGCGCACTGCTTGGGCGGGCGCGAGAGTTGTTCGGCGCCAATCCTGTCGAACCGCCGACCGATATCGCGCCGGATCGAGACGCCGTCCAGACCTGGATCCGCTAGCCGGCCGATCTCGTCAGTGCTCGGCGTCGTCTCGCCGCGGCAGTTCATGCGCGACCAGCGTTTCGATCGCGATGTCGAGATCTTCGGCGGTCGGGACTTCCGCGGACGGGGTGTAGCCGGCCGCGACGATCTCACCGCGGACTTCCATCACCGCCTTCAGAAACGACACGTCGGCGGTCAGCAGGATCGCCTGCGCCAGGCTGTCGGCGTCGGTGCTCATCGCGGCGTCGCTCAACGCGACACTGTGCATGTACCCCCCGCGACAGGAGCGGACCAGGATGTGGCCGCTCGGGTGTACGGTGTCGAACGCGGAATCGGCCTCGGTCATCGACTCTCGTCAGCGACGCGATTGAGCCGCTGGACAGCCTCTGCTTCTTGCTCTTCGAACATGCTCGCCGATTTTGTCAGGTTGTCCGCCATCGCCGCATGGCTGTCGGCCTGCTGCTCGTAGGACTGCCGTCGTTGCTCGAGGAGCTCGCGTCCGGCCTCCCTTAGCTCGCTGAATATGGGGCCCAGCGAGTCCAGGCTTTCCTGAATTGCGGCGTGCGACGACGGCAGCGTCCGCAGGTACTCCGATGTCTCTTGATGGTGGCCGGCCGCAGCACGCAAGTGGGCGGGCACCACACGGATTCGGTCGGCCATCGGTTGTCTCCTCTTGATATGCCGGCGGGTGCCGGGTTTCTGCTAGGCGCTTTCGGTTTCGGCGGCGGTGGCCGGCCTGGTGGGCGCCGGCGGGTCGGTCCTGTCCGGTGCGGCTGTCGGGACCGGGACGGGAGGGTGTTCCCAGCCTAGGAAGCTGGGGCCGTTCACGGTGGAAATGTGCTGGATCTGCCCGTTCAGCAGTGCCCTGCTTTCACCGAGGGCGAGCGCATGGCGGTCGGTGAACATTCCGATGTCGCCCGGTGAGAGCCGCGATGGATCCACCGGGTCGGTCACCGCGGTTCCCGGCGGCGGGATGGTGATCCCCTCCTGACGGAACGCGTCGGCAATCGGCGTCCCGCCCGCCGCGGCCCCGATGGCCGCCGCCAGTTGGGGGTTGGCGGCGGTGACGGTGTCGCCGTTGGGCAGCGTGACGGTGGTCGGCACGGAGGCGGGAGTTTCGGCCGCCGCGGCTTCGGTGTGCTGGTCAGCCGGGTCGTCGTCGTGATCCGACGACCAGGTGGCCGCCGGGTCGTTGGGTTCGGACAGCGCGTCGTCGAGGTCGCCGCGCGAGCGTTGGTCGTCGTTGCCGGGCAGCGGCGCGGACAGGGGGAGGCCGCCGGGCATCGCCCAACCGCCCGGCAGCCCCCCGCCGCCGAACGAGGGCACGGCCGGGACCTCCGGCGTCATCGGCGGGGCCGGAGTCGGGTTTTGCACAACGTCTCCGGGTGCGACACCGGGATCGTCGGCGGGCTGCGCGTCGAAATAGGGGTCGAGCCCGGTTTCCGTTGTCGCGGGCCGACTTTGGTCGGCGTCGCTCCTCGGCGCGCCTGCGCGGTCCTGCGCCTCCTCGGTGGCTGGCTTGGCGGAGTTGTACAGCGACGTCCAGGCCGCCATTAGCGCCGAGTTGGACGTGTCGTCGAGGCTCGCGCTCGCGACGACGGCGCGGATGTCCCGCAGTTTGCCGATCAGATATCGCTGAAAGTCCCGCGCGCCGGCCGGGGTGTCCAAATCGGATCGCGTTGTCACCGCCGCCTCGATGTCGTGCTGCAGCTTGTCCAGGGCTTCGCCACCGGCGGCAGAGCGTTCATGCGCGTTGAGGACCGCGGCGACCACTTGCAAGTCGACCTGAGCGGTTATCGAGTTTTGCTGTGCCAGAGCGACTTCGGCATTCCTGATGGCGTCGGCAGCATCGCCCTGCTGACGATCGGGGGCCCATCCGTCGGCGGGCGGGTCCGCCGTCATCAGGCGTTGCCATCGCTGCGCTGGCCCAACATGTTCGCGACAGTAACCAGGCATCTCGCGGTCGACAATTCACTCGTGTGGATGGCTGCGCTAGACGGCCGGCCCGGTGTAATGCCCACGCAGCTCGTGCAACACGGCCGCTTTCGCGCCGGCGAGATCGCTAACTTCCGACATCACCGATGCGATTTCGCGCTCCTTGGCGATCAGAAACTTCTGGAACTCCCGCGCACCAATAGCGGTGTCGAGCGCGAGCGCGGCCTGATTCGTTACCGCGCTGTCGATCTCGGCCGCGATCGCGTCAAGCCGCCGGACACCTTCGAGCGATGCCGCGTGGGCGCTGGCGAGGGCTTCGGCGAGGGCGCGGTCCGCGTCGGCGTTCGCGGCATGCTGCGTCGACAACGCCGCCTGCTGCTCCACGATCGCATCGATCGACCGGCCGGCCTGCTCCCCCATCGCTTGACCGTACTCACCGCTTCCGCCGTCAACAACCATCGCCGTCAACCCAGCGGTCGCCGAATCTGCGCGCCGTCGCCGAGCGGGCTGATCCGCACGGTGGCTCCGGAGTGGGGCGCCTCGACCACCAGATTGTTGCCGATGGCCATCTGCACGTGCCCCGCGCTGGGGAACACCAAGTCCCCCGGTCGGACTTGTGCACGCGGGACGGCGATGCCGTCATAGATCTGTTGATAAGTGGTGCGGTCCAAGTGAATTCCGGCCCGCGCGTAGGCCCATTGGGTCAGCCCCGAGCAGTCGAATCGGTTCGGTCCGGTGGCTCCCCAGACGTAAGGACTCCCTAGCCGCGACAGCGCCGCCCGCACCGCGATACCGGCACGGCTGTTCGCCGGGGGCAGCCGCAGGCCCGCCGGGTGGGTGCCGCGGTGCAGCACGCGATAGCTCAGTGGACGCCATCTCGAGCGATGCCGCCGGGCCTTTCGCCCTGCCGCTACGACATGCGCCTGTTGCGCCCGCAACCGTGCGGCCCGACGGCGGATCGCCTCGCGTTGCGCGATCGGGCTGTCCGGCACCGCGGCATCTGCGCGGGCCTCGTCGAGAACACCTTTGGTCAGCGCGTGCGCATCGGCGTAATCCCGGTGGGCCGCCGCCAACGTCGCGGTGATGGCGGCGTCCGTCGCCGCGGTGGATCGCAGGACTTCCCGGCTGTTGTCGACCGCGGACCGGTAAAGCTCATGTTCACCAACGATATTCATCCCCGCGGCGCGTTCCAGGAGCCTGTCGTAGGGCGTAAGTCGAGCGTCTACCGGCACCTCACGGGTGATCCCGCCGAACAGTTGGTGTGCCCGGCTCAACGCGGCGAGTTCGCTTGCGCTCACGGTTCCTCCCCCTCGGTTTCGTCGGCAAGATCGGCGAACGCCCGCACGCGGGGGAGAGCTCCCGGCGGGATGACGCCCCGGTTGCGGATGTCCCACAT
>Ga0335075_10007038_pt1 | contig 17348 bp, 12 predicted proteins | sample Lox_Sample_24_FD_206723 | JGI IMG/M metagenome (GOLD analysis project Ga0335075, IMG submission 206723) | Soil microbial communities from Loxahatchee National Wildlife Refuge, Florida, United States - Lox_Sample_2.4 | ecosystem: Environmental > Terrestrial > Soil > Wetlands | place: USA...
CCTACTGGGGTCCCGCCTCCATCTGGACGTGGCCGATCGTCGGGGTCGGCAACCTGATGATCGCCCTGGTCGTCGCCGAGCTCGGCACCCGCATCCCGCTGGCCGGCTACGCCTACCAGTGGAGCGCCCGGCTGGTGAACCCCACCTACGGCTGGTTCGTCGGCTTCGCGGGGCTGCTGTACATGGCGGTCGGCGGCGGCGCGATCATGCTCCAGGTGGCGGCCCCGCTGCTGCTGAGCGAGTTCAACGTCGACACGCCGAGCCCGCACCTGGTGCTCACGGTGGCGATCATCTTGATGCTGCTGCCGGTGGTGATCAACATCATCAGCATCCAGGTGGCCGCCCGGGTCAACAACGTCGCGGTGTTCACCGAGATCATCGGGACCGTGGTGTTCGGCGTGCTGCTGCTGGTGCTGTGGGGCGTCCACTCCAAGCCCACGCCGTACGGAGCGGGCATCCTGACCAGCACGGCCTCCGTCTACCACAACCCGACGTGGTACGCCTTCGCCCTGGCCGGGCTGCTCGGCGCCTTCACCCTGGTCGGGTTCGAGCTCGCGGCCGACATGTCCGAGGACGCGGTGGACCCCCGCCGCAGCGTGCCGCGCGGCGTGCTGTGGGCGGTCGGGGGCTCCGCCGTGCTCGGGATGGTCGCGCTGATCGGGTTCACGGTCGCCATCCCCGACCTCAAGACCGTCGAGGCGGCGCCGCTGCCGCTGCTGGCGATCGCGGGCTACTGGCTGCCGTCCTGGCTGGTGAAGGTCTTCGTGGCGTTCGTCGTCTTCTCGATGTTCTCGATCCTCGTCGTCGGCAGCGGCGCGCAGGCCAGGCTGGTCTACTCCCTATCGCGGGACAACATGATGCCGTTCTCCGGCATCCTGCGGAAGATCAACCCGCGCAGCCAGACGCCGGTAGTGGCGCTGCTGGTGTTCGGCGTGGTCGACGTGGGCGTGATGATCTACGGGTACTTCCAGACCAGCTCGTTCGGCACCCTGGTGGGCGCGACCGCGATCATCCCCTACATCATCTACTTCCTGATCACCGTGGCCTACGCGGTCAAGCGGCGCACCACCGACGGCCTCCCCGGCGCGTTCACGCTCGGCCGGTGGGCGTGGCCCGTCATCGGGTTCGTGCTCGCCTACACCGTGGTGATCATGGTGGCGCTGTCGTTCCCGTCGCCGTTCCACGGCTCGGACAAGATGCTCGGCTACGCCCTCGCGCTGGCCGCTCTCTGGTACTTCGGGGGCTTGCTGAGGCGGCTAAGGAAGGGGACCGCCGGGGTGAGGCCGGTCAGCGACCTCATCGACAAGCCCTAGCCCGCCGCCGGGCCCGTACCGCCATCGCCGCCCTCGTCGCGCCGTGCTCCGACGGCGCGCGGTGGCGGGTGGTGAGATGATCTTGTCGGGCCTAATACGGAAGGACATGGATGTCGCTATCGCCGACTGAGGAATCTGCCGACGGGCAGCCGCTAAGCGCACTTGAGGCGCTGCACTCGACTCCCTCCCGCCGCTACCTGGCACCCGACCCGGTCCCTGAGGACGTGCTGTGGGCCATCCTCGATGCGGCGATCCGCGGTCCGTCCGGGGGCAACCGGCAGCAGTGGGGCTGGGTCGTGGTGACCGACCAGCCGGTCAAGGAGCAGGTAGCGGGCTGGTACCGGGCGAACTGGGATTCCGCCTACGGTCAGTACCGGGACCGCATCCTGGCCGGCGACGGCTCGTCAGACATGAGCCCGCGCGGGTTCCTCGGCGCCGAGCACCTGGCGCACCACCTGGAGGAGGCCCCGGTGTGGGTCTTCGCGGTGCTCCGCAACGCGGCCGACGCGGCGAACCCCCGGATCGGCTCCTCCATCTACGGCGCGGTCCAGCAGCTCTGCCTGGCCGCCCGCGCCTACGGCATCGGCACCTCGCTGACCACGCTCTACGGCGGCCATGAGGACGAGCTGCGCGCGCTGCTCGGGCTGCCGGCCGACGCGCTGACCATGGCGCTGATCCCGATGGGCTACCCCGCCCGGGGCCGGTGGGCCGAGCCGAGGCGCCGGCCGGTGGAAGAGGTCGTGCACTGGAATCGCTGGGGCGCGACCCGCGACAGGCCCTAGGGAAGCCGTCCCAGCGTGACGGGGCACGCCGTCGAGTGCGCGAGGTGCCCGGGTAGCGTCGGCAGGCCGTCGTCGGTGCACTTCAGCGCCTGGCGGGGGTGCGCTCCTCGCACTCCCAGGGGGCGCCGTGGCTGTTGAGGAGGTCGAGGAACGGCTCGGCGGGCAGCGCCTCGGGGCCGAGGACGCCGGCGCCGGACCATTGGCCGGAGTCGAGCAGCTGGAGTGCGATCACCGGGTTGATCGCGGTCTGCCAGACGACGGCCTGCGAGCCGTACTCGGCCATCGACCAGGCGTTGTCGACGACGTGGTGCAGGTAAACCTCGCGCGGCGACCCGTCCTTGCCGGTTCCGGTGACCCAGGTGCCGGCGCAGGTGAGCCCCGACATCGCGTCGCCGAGCCCGGCGGGGTCGGGCAGGCACGCGGCGATCACGTCCCGCGGGGAGACGGCGGCCCCGCCGACCTGGACGGGGGCGGTCGAGTCGAGGCCGAGCTTGTGGATCGTCTTGAGCACGCCGATGAACTCCTCGCCGAGCCCGTACTTGAAGGTCACCCGGTCGGCGTCGACCCAGCGCGGGATGAGCAGGACCTCTTCGTGTTCCACGTTGACGCACTCGACGGGCCCGATCCCGGCCGGGAAGACGAAGGTCTCCGGCTCGCTGAACGGCTCGGTGGTGTACCACTGCCTGCCGCGCTCCCACACGACCGGCGGGTTCAGGCACTCCTCGATCGTCGTCCAGATGGAGAACGTCGGGGCGAACTCGTAGCCCTCGACCACCAGGTTCGCGCCATCGCGGACGCCCGCCTCGTCGATGGACGAAAACAGTCGGTCCGCCGCGTAGCGGGCGAACACGTCCGACAGCCCGGGCTCGACTCCGATGCCGCACAGAGCCAGCAGCCCGCGGCGCTCCCATTCCCCGGCGAGCGCGAACTGCTCGTCGCCCAGTTTGACCCCGGCCTGCCGGTACGGCTCTGACGCGTGCGGGCGCGACAGCGACATCGCCATGTCGAGGTAGGTGATGCCGGCGGCGAGGGCCGCGCGGAAGACCGGCATCACGAACCGCGGGTCGAGCGCGTTCAGCACGGCGTCGCACCGCTCGGCTTTGATCAGCTCCGCGATCGCCTGCTCGTCCCTCGCGTCCAGCCGGTACGCGGCGAACCGGTCCCCGGCCCCGGCGATCGCCCGTTGCGCCCGCCCCTCGTCATAATCGGCCATGACGACGCGCTCGAACAGATTCCACCGCGCGACGGTCCGCGCGACGGCCGACCCCACCCCGCCCGCGCCCACGACGAGCACTCGCATCATGCGCCTCCCGTTGATCGCCCGCCGACGGGCGCCCGCCCGGCAGGCCGATCCTGCTAGGCGTTGCGGCGCACCGCACAGGGCCAGGTCAAGCGTAAGCCCGTGACTCCGGCGGGTAACTTGCCGGCACGCAAGCCACCCGATCCCATGTGGCCGGCAAAGCCGGATAATCCGCGCACTGGTGGGCCTGCGCGTGCGTCGCCGTGCTTTTGCCGCCGCCCGAACCTGGGAAGGGAAGGCTTGATGACTGAGAACCACCTGCCTACCGCGATCCAGGACTTCATCGCGGCGACCAACCGCGCAGACTCCGACGCGTTCGTCGCCGCATTCACCCAGGACGCCTACCTCAACGACTGGGGCCGCGAGTTCCACGGCCACGACGGGGTGCGGGCCTGGAACCGCACCGACAACATCGGCGTCCGTTCGCGCTTCGAGCTGGTCAGTATCGAACCCGGCGCCACGCCCGACAGCTACGTCGTCACGCTGACGGTGACCGGCGATGGCTTCAACGGGACCGGCCCGATGAACTTCGAGCTACGCGACGGGCGGATCGCGAGCCTGCGGATCAGCTGACCGCGGCGGAACTGGCCTGGGCCACCCAGCCCCGGTCGGCCCGGGTGAACTGGTAGCCGGCGCTGTCGGTCGGCAGGCCGCCGATCGGCGCGGAACGGCCGGTGGCGGGCGAGAACCAGGCCGGCTGGGTTCCCGCGGCCGGAAGCCGCAGGTTGCCGGCCCGTGGCAGGGCCGGCCCGCCGATCCCGTCGGGTTCGGCCGCGCTGGTGCTGAGGGGCGTCGGTGGGGCGGCTGCGGGGGAATGCGGGTGGCGCCCGACGCTTCTCGTGGGGCTGCGAAAGTATAAAGCGTCACGATCCGTGGCGGGTCGGCCGACGTCAGGGGCGGAGGCCGAATGTCGGTCGGGCGGGCGGGCTGCCGCGCAGCACCGCGTAGGCGTCGTGGACCCAGTCGCACAGCAGCGGCCTGGTCTCCCGGGGGTCGATTATCTCCTCGATCCCGAAGCGCTCAGCGGTGCGCATCGGGTTGCGGACCGCGTCGAGCCTGGCCCGGATCTCGGCTAGCAGCGCGGCCGGATCATCGGCTTGCTCCAGTTCGGCGCGGTAGGCGGCCTCGATGCCGCCCTCGACCGGCAGCGAGCCCCAGTCGGCCGAGGGCCAGGCCCAGCGGCGCGTGAGCCGGTGCCGGTTGGTCAGCCCCGCTCCGCCGACGCCGAAAACCCGCCGGATGATGATCTCGGCGCCGGGGACCCCGGCCTGGTACACAGCGGCGATCGCCCGCACCCCGTGCCGGATCGTCGCGCGTTGCTCGGCCCTAGTGCCGATCAGGAGCCCTGGCTGGTCGGTGAACGTCACCACCGGGAGGTGGAACGCTGAGCAGAGATCGACGAGCCGGGTTACCGCCTCCGCGCCCTCGACGGTCAGGCAGCCGCCGGCCACGTACGGGTCGCCGGCGACCACGCCGACCGGATAGCCGTCCAGCCGGGCCAGCGCCGTCACGATCGAGCCGCCGTAGCGCTGGACTTCCATGACCGAGCCGGCGTCGAAGACGGCCGCCAGGATCGGGCGGATCCGGTACGGCTGGCGCCGATCGCGCGGCACGGCCGCGAGCAGCTCGGCCGCCCGCCGGCTAACCGGGTCCGCGTTCGCCGCGACCGGCGGCAACTCGAAGACGCTCGGCGGCAGGTAGGACAGGAACCTCCTGATGAGGGAGAACGCCTCGGCTTCGGATGCCGCGATCAGGTCGACGGCGCCGTTCCTGGCATGCACTCGCGATCCGCCGAGCTGCTCCTTATCGACGTGCTCGCCCGCACCCGAGCTGACCACCGGCGGGCCGGCCACGAACAGCTGCGCCGTGCCCTCGACCAGGATCGACAGGTGGGCCGCGCAGAGCCGGGCCGCACCCAGACCCGCGACAGGGCCGAGCCCGGCGGCGACCACCGGAACCGTCGACAGGTTGTCCACGACGTAATCCCAGCCAGGGTTGACGGGCACGTAGGTGTGCCCGCTCGTTTCCAGGGTCTTCACGCTGCCGCCCCCGCCCGTGCCCTCGACCAGCCTGATCATCGGCAGGTGGAGCTCGTTCGCGAGGCGCTCGGCGTAGATCTGCTTGCCGATGATCGAGGCGTCCGCCGCGCCGCCGCGAACGGTGAAATCGTCACCGCCGACGACCACCTTGCGGCCGTCCAGGCGCCCGGTTCCGGTCACGAAATTAGCCGGGATGAAGTCGGTGAGCTCGCCGGACTCGTCATAGCCGGCGGTTCCGGCGAGCGCCCCGACCTCGTGAAATGAACCCCCGTCAAGCAGCGCGGCGATGCGCTCCCTGACGGTCAGCCGGCCGGCGTCGCGCTGCCGCCTGATCTTCTCCGGCCCGCCCATGCGCTCGGCGAGCTCCTGGCGGCGGCGCAATTCATCCAGTTCCGGTTGCCACGTCATGCCCCCACAAGCTAACCGACCGGGCCCGCCCCGACCAGACCTCAATCGCCGCCGATCCGCGGTACCTCAGGCGCACCCACCCCTCGCCGGGCAACCGCCGTCCGGGCAGCCTGGCGATTTCAGCGGTGATCGGGCAGGGCCTGAAGCCTTTCACGACCAGCCACCCGCCGAGCGAAAGCTCCCAGGCAGCCACGGGGACTGCGGCGAGCTCGGGGGAGCCCAGCTTCATGCCGCCGAAGAGCGTGGCGATGACCATGCAGATGAGCAACGGGGCTCCGATAAGTCCGATCACCGGAATGATGCGGGGCACGAGCCGGGACTGGTACATCAAGGAGCCAAGCAGCAGCGCGTTGATGCCCGGCATGAGGCTCTGGCTGAGCAGGAACGTCCAGTGGTAGATCGCGACGTGCGCCGCGCCGGTCGTCACGAGCGAGGCCGCGTTCGCCCCGGCCGCTGCGCCCAGGTCCTGTCGCAAGGTCACCAGCGACAGGAGGCTGACGACACCGGTGAAGATCATGACGGCTTCAAGGACGCGGGCGGCGACAAGACCGAGCGCGGCGCCTTCGTTCTGCCGCTTGAACACCGGGTACAGCGTGATGGCGGTGCCGATGCCGGCCAGGGCGAGGATGACCTCCAGGAAGCCGCCCACGAGCACGTCCGTGTGGCCGCCGGAGCTGCCCTTGGTTTTGAAAAACAGAGTGCGCCGGAGGCCTGAGGTGGGACTGCCGTAGCGCTGAGGTCGGACCGTCAGCGCGGTCGCGAGGTTGCTCGGGTGCTTCAAGGTCAGCCCGTCAGCCAGCATGATCACTTGGACGCCTCCGGCGCCGCCGTTGAGGACCACGGCCGCGCGGTCACCGCAAGCTTGCGGGCCGCGGCGTGGTACCGGCAGGCACGGCGAGCCGTCGACCGCCCCGAAGCCATGACAGCGCTGCGCCTCGCCGTCGAAGCCGACTCGGCGTTCGAGCTCGCCCTCGCCGACCTCGACGCCATTACCGGACGCTCAGGCCAACGTCATAGTCGCGGGCAGATGAACTGGGAACGCCAACATCGAGGTCGTCGGCACCGCGGCCTCCGGCAACGGCCGGCGAGCCGCCGACCTGCTCCGCGAGCACCTCGCTGCCGTCGGGTGCGATCCTCTCGCCTTCCGGATCGTCGCCCAGATGCGACAGCCGGAAGGATGGACGACGACTTCGAAAACCTCGCAGGCCGCCTCCAGCATTGCCACCCGACCCGATGGCCGAACTCCGAGCGCACGCACGTATAGCGGACCACGCGCCGGTACGGTAGTGGCCATGGTCAGCGACTACGGGGACCGGATTCGCATGCCGACAACGGCACTCGGGACCGGGGGACCAGTGGTCTCCCGGGTCGGGCTTGGGCTGGCCGCCTTGGGCCGGCCGGCGTACATCACCAGCGGCCGTGCGGAGGACCTGCCCGACCGCAGCGTGGCCGGGATGCGGACGCGGACCTTCTCGATGCTGGACGCCGCCTATGAGTCCGGAGTCAGGTACGTGGACGCGGCCCGGTCCTACGGATTGGCGGAGGAGTTCCTGGCCGGCTGGCTGGCCGAGCGCGGCCACGCGGACGTGATCGTCGGTTCGAAGTGGGGCTACCGCTATACCGGCGGCTGGCGGCTGGACGCTCCCCGGCAGGAGGTCAAGGAGCATTCGCTGGCCATGTTCACGTCCCAGCTGGCGCAGAGCCGGGCGCTGCTCGGCGACCGGCTCACCCTTTATCAGGTGCATTCTCTGACCGTCGATTCCGGATTGTTCACCGACGCTCCGCTGCTGACCGCGCTGTCCCGGCTGCGCGCCGAGGGCGTGATCATCGGGCTGAGCGCGAGCGGCCCCCATCAGGCGGACACGATCCGCCGGGCGCTGCCGGTGACCGTTGACGGGCAGCCGCTGTTTACGGCGGCGGAGGTGACCTGGAACCTCCTCGAGCCATCCGCAGGGCCGGCCGCGGCCGAAGCCGCCGCGGCCGGGTGGGCGATCCTGGTCAAGGAGGCGGTCGCCAACGGGCGGCTCACGGCGGCGGGCGGGCCGCCGGCGTCGTTGACCGAGCTGGCGGCGGCGCGCGGCGTCAGCGAGGACGCGATCGCGCTGGCCGCCGCGCTGGCCCAGCCGTGGGCATCGGTCGTGCTGTCCGGCGCTGTCACCCGCCGGCAACTGGCTGAGAACCTGGCCGCGCTCACCGTCGGCCAGCTTCCGGCGCTCAGCCTCGCCGAAGCCCCCGTCGACTACTGGGAGGAGCGGGCCGCCAGGCCGTGGCACTGAGCTGGTCCCCATCGCCACGGCCCGGACGTTGTGGCGGCACCGTCTGGCGGCACGGGTCCGGCCCGTCGATGATGCCCGTATGGCGGACGCGAGCGGAATCGCGCAGCAGCTGCAGCGGGACGGCTACGCGGTCATCCCCGGACTGCTGAGCCAGCAGGCCCAGGCCGCGGCCCGGGCGGAGTTGGACGAGCTGCTGGATGTTGCCGAGTGGGGATCCGGCTTCGACGGCACGCGGACCAAGCGGGCCTGGGCTCCTCTCGCCGTGACGCGCTGCCTGGACCAGGCCGCGCCGGCGCCGTTGGTCCTGGACGCGGTGGAGCAGATGATCGGCCCCGGCACGCAGGTCGGCATCACCTGCGCGATCCAGGTGCACCCCGGCCAGAAAGCGCAGGTCCTCCACTACGACCAGGGCACGGATCGGTCCTGCTGTTCTGCGGCCGCCTGTACCACGGTGCCGGCGCCAACATCACCGGGCGCCCGCGGCTCGGGGTCGTCATCGACTACGTCCAGCCCTGGCTCCGCCCCTGCGAGGCGCACACCCTCAGCGCCAGCCACGCGCACGTCCGCCAGCTCCCGCAGCGCCTCCAGGAACTCCTCGGCTTTAACCAGCCCACCCCTTACCTCGGCTTCATCAACGGCCGGCACCCCCGCGACTGGCTCATGAACGACCAGCCCAGGAACCGAGCCTGATCCCGGCCGCCGCCACGCTCAGGAAGCCAGCACCGCCGCCGCCCATTTGGCGTTAAGGCTGCCCGGCAGGCTGTCGCGGGGTCCTTTCATGCGCGGTGTCCGCGTCGTTCAGCGGGTGTATCGCGGTGTATGGCGGCTGGCCTGCCGCCCTATCGAGTCCCGGATCGCCCGCCTGGCCGTGACCCTTGAGAATGAATGACAGGGCAAATCCCATCACGCAGACCGTCTCCAGGATGAAAAAGACGTGGTCGTTGTCATAGAACGAGCTGGCCAGCCCGCTGAGGGTCGGCATGAGGATGATCGATAGCCAGATCAGCGCACCGAGAGCCATATACCAGTTCGCGCGCCACCGCTGGTCTGGCCTGACGTCGCGGGGAAAGATGAACAGCGAGATCGCGCCGAGCAGGACGAACAGCGCCGTCGCGCAGCCCAGATGCACGTCGGCCAGCACGAGCTGGCTCTGTGTGGCATGGTCCGGGGCGGCGTGGAAGAACGCGACACCGAGGGCGAAGAGGCCGGCCAGCGCCGTCGCGATGTTATCTATCGCCCACACCGTCAGGCGGTAGGCCAGCAAGAAGACCCCGATGACGCACAGCGCCCCGGTGAAGACATTGCCGACTTTCGTGTAGTAGTACGCGCTGAGAAAGGACTCGATATGCCCGTCGGCGAGCCCGTCCACCAGCAGCACGACCGGCAGGGTCAGCCCGACATACCCGGTAATCGCGCGCAAGTTGCGGTACGACAGCGCCGGATTTTCACCCCACGCAGTATTCATTGACAACATCGTGTGCCCCTCCGCCCCGGTCCGCATAACGCCGACCGGCCGCCCAGAACCTCTATCTGCTAAGACGGAGGGGCCATGCGGCACCCAGATACAATCCGGGGGCCCTAGGGGGCGCGGTCGAGCGTGACCGTGACCGCATGGGCGCTGGCGGGAATGGTGACCGTCCCGGCCGGGTCGCTGACCGTGCCCGCCGAGGCGGCGGCGATGTTGCCGACGAAGGCCGGCAGGTCGAAGATCACCGGTCCGGGCGGGTTGCCGGTCACGCTGAGCTTGACCGTGTCGCCGTGCCCGGTGATCGTCACGCCGATCCGACGGCCGTTGGCGGCCGGGAAGCCGGACACGGCAATCGGGCGCCCGGAGGTGAGCCAGCTGCCGGGGACTCCGCGCCCGACGACCAGCGCGCCATCGGCTCGCTGGGACACCAGGGAGTCGAGCAGGCCGAGGTCGCCCATGGCGATGCCCCAGGAGTGCGGTGACGAGCCGCCGCCGTAGGACGGATGGTGGCCGGCCCACGGCGTCGTCGTGCTCGGCGAGGTCGAGCCCTCCCACCAGGCGTATGGGCCGCTCTGGTCGTTGGCGATCAGGAACTCGTAAGCGAGAATGCCCTCGTCGCGGTAGTTGTTACTGGCAAGACCCCAGGCGCCGTAGGCGGCGTTGTAAGCGGTCGAGTAGAAGCCCTCGCCCGGGTACCCGCCAAAGGTGCTCGGCGGCAGCAGGTCGGCCGTCCGGCCGAACCCGTGGGAGAGGGTCTTGTCGATCAGGCCCGCCATAGTCCCGCCACCAGGGGCGGTCACCGGGGCGCCGAGCTGGGCGGCGTTCCACGCCCAGTTGAAGTAGACGCCGGGAGCGGCCCAGTTGGCGTCTTCCGGGTTGGTGCACCGGTTGGCCGTGTTCGGCTCGACCATCGAGCAGGGGATGTAGGTGAGGTGGTTGGCCGCGATGGTGGCCGACAAGGTGGCGTTCACCGCCTCGAGCAGGCTGTCGTACTGCGCGGCCGCCCAGCTCGCCTCGGTCTTGTCGCCAACTGCCTTTGCGAGGTACTCGTATCCGGCCAGGCCGAGCAGCGCCTCGTAGTTGTCGGACGTCCAGTAGCCGTTGGCGTCGATGTCGTTAGTCTCGCCGATGATCCCGCCCGGCCCGGTGCGGGCGGCGGCGATGTCGTGCGCGGCCGTCTCGATGCTCGGCTGGCTCGCGGCCCCGAGCGGGCCCGGCTTGGCGAAGCGGCTGGCGAGGAACCCGGTGTCGCCGGTCTTCTCGACGTACACGGCCCACAGCCACGGGTAGACCCAGGTGCCGTCGGAGTACTGGGTGTTGGTGCCGACCACGCGGTCGGCCTCGTCGAGCAGCGCGTGGGCGCCGGTGAAGTAGCCCTCGTTGAAGAGGTTGGCCAGGATGCCGATGACGTCGTGCTCGTACTCCTGGTGGTACCCGTTGGTGCCGGTGTCCAGGGCGTTGCCGCTGCGGTCGATCTGGGTGTACGCGAATCCGGCCTTCCACGCGTCGGCCAGCTGGTTGTCGGGCAGCGTGAGCTGGGTGACCTGGGCGAGCTGACCGTCCCAGAACGCCTTCATGCGGGCGAAGTGGGCATCATAGCCGCCCGCGGCCGCCAGCTGGGACGCCGTAGGCCACGCGTACGTTCCGCCGAACCTGTCCGCGGCCACCACGTAGTCGTGGTTCACGGTCGCGCCGGGCGCCACCTGGTCGGCGGCGCTGTTCAGCGGGACCAGGCCGGGGGTCGGTTGCGGGTCGATCGTGACCGGCTGGCCAGTCGGGTTCCGCACCGCGACGCGGCTGTAGATCGCGACGTAGCGATGACCGTCGATGGTTACCTCGTCGCCGAAGTTCGTGATGGAGACCTTCGCCCCGTCATCGGTGAAGCTGGTGACCAGGGCGGGCAGGTAGCCGCCGGAGTTCGTCCAGCTGGTCCGGGTGTAGTTGTAGACGCCGAAGCCGTATTCGGTGTTGATACCGTTAGGCACGTAGAAGCTGCCGCCGAGGCAGGCCATCGCGCCCTGGGCGTTGCCGAGCCAGCCGATCGCGGCGGCGTCCGCGTTCGGGCCGCCGGTGGCGGCGCACGGGTACGGCGGGCTTGCGCTCGCGGACGCCGTGGCCGCCGTGGCCGCCGCCATGGTCATCCCCGCTGCTGTGGCGACTGCTGCCAGCGTGACGGTGGCGGATCGCCCGAACCGCCGTGATCGCGTAAATGCTGCCTTCACCGAGTTACCTCCTACGCTCCGTTGCGTCGCTTACCCGGATCAAACTTTCTGGCGCCCGAATGGGCGGAACTTGCGCTTCCCGAGCGGGGATCTGCTAAACCAGGCGCGCCCACGGTCTCGGCCGGGCCGCCGTCGCAATTGCTGCGCGGAATGGGTGGAACACGCGACCGTTCGGGATCCCCTTTCTTTCTTCTGAACGGTCGCGTGGTTTCACTCAACCGGAAATCGGGCGCTACCGCGGCCACTGCCGGGGCGATGCGGATCTACTCGCTTCCGAGCCTGTTCGGTTGGGCGCCGGAGCTAAGTAGTCCCGCCAGGTAAGCCCCGCAGGTCCATCTGTCGCTATTCAGCACGCGTCAGCGGTTTAGCGTTCGGTGTCTGTGATGAGTTCGGCGAACCAGCACTGGGCAGCGCTTATCCGGCTGGCCCTTCAGTACGGCCATGGGACGATAGCCGCGTCGCACCGTCAGTAAGGAACGCGAGGTGGCGCGTGTACGACCCGGCCCGCGGGTATCCGGCCGCCCGGTTCACCGTTCCGGACGGCGGCCCGGCGGTGAAGACGGGCGCTGGCTGTTCGCCGGGTAGCGGTGTCGCTGCGGAACGGTCTGACCGCCGACTATCTTTCCGACGGAGGCAGTCCCAGCCCTGATTGGCACTGGGACCCGTCGTTCACCAAGGCGCGCGGTCGCCGCGCGCGTCGGTGCCCAGGAACGCATCGACCCGCTGCGCGAGGCCATCATCGGCTTCTCCGATTCCGGCCAGTTCATGAAGGCTGTGCAGCCCGCTCTGTGACCTGATTACTGCTGGGGACATCTCTAGCGGAGCCCTCAGCCGAGCTGGGACAGCCCCTTCTGCAGATCGTCGCCGTTCATCGCCGGAACTAGCTGCACGCTGGCGTTCAGCTCCCTGAAGAACGGCTCCGCGAACGGCGGTATGCCGGACGCGTCCGGCAGGTCAAACACCATGAACGCGGTCCGCTGCCCGTCGAAGGTCGTAAAGTACATCGCCTCCGGCTTCCAGCGCTCGGCGGCGCGCTGCATGACCGCGCCCAGGGTGCCGTCCTTGATCGCTTGGTTCCCTGCCTCAACCGGCATGCTGATCCTTGCCATGACGCGCACGAGTACCCCCGTTGAACTAGGCCAGACGCACTGCCAACCATCCCGGGAGGTCTGTACCCGCAGGTCAGAGGCGGCAACCACCGCCCAGATCGTCTCCCGGAACTCACGGCCCAAGAAACCCGGGGCGGCTCAAGAAGGCCGAGTGGTCATCGGTCAACTGAAACCGCGCTCTCCGCAGCCTCCGCCTGGCGCCGCGAGAAGACTTACCCGGTCGGGCTCTGCTACCACGGCCTGGAACTCAGCGCGATCTGATCACCCATCCGTTTCGCTGACCATCGAGGGCCGGGACTGATCGGCAAGGCGCGCGCGGTCGCCGTGCGCCTCGGTGTCCAGGAACGCATCGACCCGCGGCGGGACGCCGTCCTCGGCTTCGCCGACTCTCGTCAGTGCCTCGAGGCCGTACTGCCTGCCTTGTGACGGTCCGAGGCCGCTGAAACGGCTGCGGTCACGGGAATAGCCCGGCAGCCCCTCATGTCGTTATAGTTAGGCTAACTATAAAGACATGAGGGAAGGTGCCAGCGATGGAACTGACGACGGGCGACGGCCCGCAGCGCGATGACCGCCCGCTGGGAGAACTGCGGCTGGTCGTCGGGTTCGATGACTCCGAGTCGGCCAGGCGGGCGCTGGCCTGGAGCGCGGACCTGCTGCGGGGCGGCCACGGGACCCTGCACGTCATCTACGCCGACCGGGTGCTCATCGCCAGCGACCTGCCCGGCTTCGCCCGCGCGGGGATGGACCGGGCCCGCGACGAGAAGGCCGCCCGCGTGGCCGCGACCGCCGCGCACATCGCCGCGACGGCAGGCGTCCCGCACACCTTCGAGCGCCGCCGGGAATCGCCCGCCAACGCGATCCTGATCGCGGCGGGCATCCAGGATGCCGCCGAGGCGGCCGGCCCGCCCGTCATCGTGACCGGTCGCTCACGTCGCGCCGCGGGCCATGCCATCGGCTCGGTTCCGGGCCGGCTGCTGCGCCGGTCGCCGTACCCGGTCCTCACCGTCTCCTGATCGTGATGGCCCGATCGGGCCATTACGAGATGGCTTGTCCTCTCCATCGAGGGCGAGCGCATGCGCGGCGTCACGTGGTGCGTCGTCGAGGAGGTCAAGAGCGGCGACTGGGCCATCGGCGGTCAGGCATCGCGCAGCCGAAGCGCCAGCCCGCCGATGATCAGCGCCCCCGCCGCCCACGAGGCGAGGACGCCGAGGCCCTGCCAGGGGGTGAGGGGGAGTCTGCGGGGGCCGGCGGTGACCTGGATGAGCTCCCCGGCGCTCATCGGTCCGATCTGCTCCAGATGACGCGACCAGTGCGGGTTGAGGGCGCTGGCGATGACGGGGAACAGGTAAAGCAGCCCGAGCACCAGCCCGATCGACACCGCCGAGTCGCGGACGGCGGTGGCGACCCCGAGCGCGAGCAGCGCGATCAGCCCCAGGTAGAGGACGGAGCCCGCCGCGGCTCGCAGGTCCGGGCCGCTGGCCAGCGACAGCGGCGGGTAGCCGTGCAGCGGGGTGAACCCGCGGCCGGGCAGGATCAGGCGCCCGGCCAGCATCGATGCCAGCACCCCGACCGTGCCCGCCGCGACGGTCAGCCCGGTTACCACGACCGCCTTGGCCCCGAGCACGCTCAGACGGCGCGGCATCGCGGTCAGCGTGGTGCGGATCATGCCGGTGCTGTACTCGCCGCTGATCGCGAGCACCGCCAGGATGGCCACCACCGCCTGGCTGAGGTCGATGCCGGACAGGGCGACCTTGGCCGGGTCCTGCCCGCAGCCCGCGGCCTGGCAGGTCACCGCGGAGTCGGCGCCGGCCCCGACCGCCGCGGTCAGCGCGATGACCGCCAGCAGCAGCCACCAGGTCCCGGCCAGCGTGCGCAGCTTGGTCCACTCCGCGCGCAGCGCGGTCGCGAACGACCGAGGACCGGCAGCACCCGATCGCGCGCCAACCCCGGGGACGGAAGCAACCACGGAAACGTTCACGCGTCCCTCCGGTTCAGCGTCCAGATCGCGAGGGCGAGGGCGACGGCGGCCCAGCCGCAGAGCACCGCGAACCCTGCCCACGGGGCCAGCGGGTAGTAGCCCGCCGACGGCACGTAGGCGTTGTTGACCTGCGGGTACTGCGTGAGGGTCTGCTGGACGGCGAAGGCGGCGGCCGGGGTGACCCGGGCCAGCCAGTCGGTCGGGCCGGCCGGGAGCAGGGGCGTCGTGACCGTGAGCAGGTAGGGCAGCACGATGACCACGATCACGGCCGCCACCGCCCCGGCGCCGCGCCGCGCGATGGTGCCGATCGCGAGCGCGATGACGGCCGCGACCGCGAGCACCGCGGCGGTGCCGACGATCACCCGCGCCTCGGTCAGCGCCGTGACCGGCCACACGTAGACGCCGTGGTCACGGAGCACCCGCTGGCCCACCGTCACCACGAGGGCGGAGCTGACCAGCCCGACCGCGAAGGTGACGGCGGCGATCACGACCGCCTTGGCCGCCAGCACCCGGCCCCGCCCGGGGGTCGCGGCCAGCGTGACCCGGATCAGGCCGCGCCGGTACTCGGCGGTCATGAACATCGCCCCCACGACAGCCACCGCGATCAGCCCGGCGAACACGCCGATGAGCGTCTGCGTGATCGTGACGCCCAGCCCGGCCGCCCCGGACACCGAGGGCGCGATGTCGCCGGCCCCGGTCACGGTGAACCGGCCGGCGGCGCCGGCGAAGCCCCCGGGCGAGCCGGCCGCCGGGCCGCCGGCGTCGCCGACGGCGGTGCCGGTCCACGCGGCGTTCGGCCAGGCGCCGATGAGGCGGACGTGGTCGAAGGCGCCGGTTGCCTCGCTGGAGCCGCCGGTCACGCTGGTGCCGGCCCCCGATGCCTGCCAGTACGGCGGGGACGTGGCGAACAGGCCGCCCTGCACCGTCGACGGCAGGCCGGTCAGGGTGGCGGCGCCGACCTTGGTCCAGTGCGCGCCATCGACCGAGTCGTAGCCGGTGAACGTGTCGCCGGACCGGGTGAGCCGCAGCCAGCGCGGTGACGCGGCGGAAACGGCGCCGGCCAGACCGGGCGCGTCGCCGGTGTAGTCGTACTGCATCCGCACGCCGTGGCCGCCGGTGACCATCATCGCCGCGTACGCCGACCCTTGGGTGGTACTGGCCTTGATGATGATCCCGGCCTTAGCCCAGGGCACCAGGCCGCTGCGCGTCTGCGGCCCGCCGGTGCCGCCCCCGCCGCCCGAGAAATCGGGGATCTGGCCGGTCAGCGACGTCACCCGGACCGTGATGGTGCCGTTGCCGTCGAGCGGCTGGTGCGCGAAGTAGAAGCTGTCGGTGACCGCCTCGCCGCCCGGGCCGAGCGGCTGGGTGCAGTCCGAGGCCGGGCCGTTGGTGCCGCAGGAGCCCTGCGCGCTCGGACCGAGTCCGAGGGCCAGGATCGCCAGCGCCGCGACAACCAGGCCGATGACCCAGCCGCGGACCGTCAGGAACTTGACCCACTCCGCCCGCACCGTCTGCCCGAACGAGTCGGGCCCGGGCTGGATCTGGGAGCGGTACCGGGTGTCGGTCATCGAGCCGTCTCCCCGAGGTCGGCCGCCACCGCACCGGGAGCGGCGGGGGTGGTGGCGCGCGCCGCACTGAACTCGACCGCGTCCTTGGTCAGTTGCAGGTACGCGTCCTCGAGGGTCGCGCGGTGGGCGCTGACCTCGCTGAACGGGACGTGGTCGGCGGTGAGAGCCGCCACGGTCCGTTCGGAGGAAAGATGGGACACCAGCAGCACATCGGGCGCCGTCGCCGCGACCGTCGCCCCCGCCCTGGTGAGGGTCTTGACCGCCTCGGCGGGGGCCGGGGTGCGGAGCAGGACCCGATCGCCCGACGCGGCCGCGATCAGGTCCCTGATGCTGGTGTCGGCGAGGACCCGGCCCCGGCCGGCGACGATCAGCTGGTCGGCGGTGTCCTGCAGTTCGCCCATCAGGTGGCTGGAGACGAGCACCGCCCGGCCCTCGGCGGCGAGGGCGCGCAGGAAGCCGCGCAGCCAGATGATCCCCTCCGGGTCCATGCCGTTGAACGGCTCGTCCAGCATCAGCACGGGCGGGTCGCCCAGCAGCGCGGCGGCGATGCCGAGCCGCTGCCGCATGCCGAGCGAGTAGCCGCCGGCCTTGCGCCGGATCGCGGAGCGCAGGCCCGCCTGGTCGATCACCTGGTCCACCCGCCGGGCGGTCAGGCCCTGGGAGTAGGCGAGCCAGAGCAGGTGGTTGCGGGCCGACCGGCTCGGCTGCAGGGCGGCGGCGTCGAGCAGCGCGCCGACGTGGCTGAGCGGGTGGCGCAGGGTGCGGTACGGGCGGCCGCCGATCAGCGCGGTCCCCGCGTCGGCCGCGTCGAGGCCGAGGATGATGCGCATCGTGGTCGACTTGCCCGCGCCGTTCGGGCCCACGAAGCCGGTGACCTGGCCGGGG
>Ga0335075_10007039_pt1 | contig 17348 bp, 17 predicted proteins | sample Lox_Sample_24_FD_206723 | JGI IMG/M metagenome (GOLD analysis project Ga0335075, IMG submission 206723) | Soil microbial communities from Loxahatchee National Wildlife Refuge, Florida, United States - Lox_Sample_2.4 | ecosystem: Environmental > Terrestrial > Soil > Wetlands | place: USA...
CTTGTGCAGGTGCTCGACAACCCGACCACATCGCCGTTCGGCAACCCGATTCCGGGGCTGTTGGATTTGGGCGTCGGACCCGGATTCGGCCACGAGGAGCCGAATCTGGTGCGGTTGACGGAGTTGCCGGCCGGATCGCCCGTCGCGGTCGTGGTGCGTCAGCTCACCGAACACGTGCAGGGCGATATCGACCTGATCACCCGTTTGAAGGACGCCGGTGTCGTTCCAAACGCCCGGGTGACCGTCGAAACCAATCCGGCCGGCGGCGTGACGATCGTGATACCGGGTCACGAGAACGTGGGTCTGCCGCACGAGATGGCGCACGCCGTCAAGGTCGAAAAGGTTTAGCCGCCCGCAGGCTCAGACCGCTCGTCGACGGAAGGCCCGCCGTGGCGGCAGGCGCACGCCGATCCGCTTGGCCAGCCGGTATCCGGTGACGGCCAGTTCGCGAATGTGCTCAGGGCGTAGGCCCGATTGCAGGGCCGTATCCAGCATGCCCGCCATCCGGTGCCCGGGCTGGCAGCGCAGCGCAGCCTCAAGCGCCACCCCGGCCAGCGGGCCGTCGCCCCGGACATAGGCGCTGAAAGCGACCATCACCAGCGCCTCCACCCGCCACGGCGTGGGCAGGCTGCGCGACAGCAGCGCCCACAACGATTCGGCCTCCCCCGCGCTCTGGCCGACCGCCAGGGCATACAACGTGTCACGTACCTCCACGTCGCCCAGCGCGCAGGCCAGGCGGGCCAGATCCGCATCCGACAGCCGCTGCCCGTCGCCAACACGGCCCGCCGCTGCCATCGCGTCCTCGACGTCGCGGCGGACGCAGGCGGTGGGGTCAGCCCGGTGTGCTGCGTCGCGCGACGCGGCGTGTTCGCCGATCAGATCGGCCAGCGCCGTGCCGCGGGCCCGCTCGTCGGTCGCAATGACCGCCTGCAGGTCCGCGCGGCGTGCGTAGAGTCGGCGGCCATCGAGCACCGCCGCCACCGCCATCGGCGACGCTGACGGGTCATCGATGACGCCGCCCGCCCCGCAGCCGTCGACACAGTGCCAGCGTCCCCCGGCCGCGACCCTGTCCACCACATGTGCGGCCCAGACCACGATGTCGCGCTGCGCCAATTCGCCGGTGAGCGTCGCGCACAGGTCTCGGTACTCCTCGTTGCACATCGGGCAGCCGGCGCCGTCGGCGTCCACGATGACCGCGATGGCCGCCTCGGGACCGGCGGCAGACGCGACCTCGGCCAGCGGCCCGATCCGGCCGGGCAGCGCCTCCGACAGGTCGACCCGCATCACCGACCCCAGTTCGCCGTCGTCGATCGATATCAGCACCAGCGATTTCTCCGGCACAAAGCCCAGCACGGCCGGGAGCGCCGCGATCACCGCGCCGGGGCGATTGAGTTCAAAGTCTTCTCGCTGCTTGGTCATGGCCCACACGCTGGCAATCGGCCCCGTCAGCCCGCGCCCGGCGCGGACGGTGGCACGGGTGCGCTGTGGACTAACCCGCAACTGGGGACAACGGGTGAACCGATTGTTCACATGTATGTCGCCTGGTGAGCGTGCGCGCCGCTGGGAACCGGCGTAGATGTTTTCCTCATGGGTTCGATCCTCGAATACGACATGGTCGTCATCGGCTCAGGTCCGGGCGGTCAAAAGGCCGCCATCGCCGCGGCCAAGCTCGGCAAATCGGTGGCGGTCATCGAGCAGCGGGAGATGCTGGGCGGGGTCTGCGTCAACACCGGCACCATCCCGTCGAAAACCTTGCGCGAGGCGGTCCTTTACCTGACCGGGATGAACCAGCGCGAGCTCTACGGCGCCAGCTACCGGGTCAAGGACAAGATCACACCCGCCGACCTGCTGTCGCGCACCTCGCATGTCATCGGCAAGCAAGCCGACGTGGTGCGCAACCAGCTGATGCGCAACCGGGTCGATCTGATCTCCGGTCAGGGTCGCTTCAAGGACGAGCACACGGTGCTGGTCGAGGACATTTCGCGCGGTGAGCGCACCACGGTCAGCGGCGACTACATCGTCATCGCCACCGGCACCAAACCGGCCCGCCCCGACGGCGTGGAGTTCGACGAGCAGCGGGTGCTGGACTCCGACGGCATCCTCGATCTCAAGTCGATTCCGACGTCGATGGTGGTGGTTGGCGCCGGCGTGATCGGGGTCGAGTACGCGTCGATGTTCGCCGCGCTGGGCAGCAAGGTCACCATCGTCGAGAAGCGAAACGACATGCTGGACTTCTGCGACCCGGAAATTATTGAGGCACTGCGCTTCCACCTGCGCGACCTTGCGGTGACGTTCCGCTTCGGCGAAGAGGTCACCCGCGTTCAGGTCGGCGCGCAAGGCACCATCACCAGCCTTGCCAGCGGCAAGAAGATCCCCGCCGAAACCGTGATGTATTCGGCTGGGCGCCAAGGCCAAACCGAGCATCTGGATCTCGAGAAGGCGGGCCTGGAGGCCGACAACCGCGGCCGGATCTTCGTCGACGAGGACTTCCGGACCAAAGTCGACCACATCTACGCTGTCGGCGACGTCATCGGCTTCCCCGCGCTCGCGTCCACCTCGATGGACCAGGGCCGGGTGGCCGCGTGCCACGCATTCGGCGAGCCAGTCCACGGCCTCACCGCCTTGCAGCCGATCGGCATCTATTCGATCCCGGAGATCTCCTACGTCGGAGCCACCGAGGTCGAACTGACCAAGGAGTCGGTCCCCTACGAGGTGGGCGTGGCCCGCTACCGCGAACTGGCCCGCGGCCAGATCGCCGGCGACTCCTACGGCATGCTCAAGCTGCTGGTCTCGACCGACGACCTGAAGTTGCTCGGGGTGCACATTTTCGGCAGCAACGCCACCGAGATGGTGCATATCGGCCAGGCGGTGATGGGCTGCGAGGGCACTGTCGAATACCTGGTCGACGCGGTGTTCAACTACCCGACGTTCTCCGAGGCCTACAAGGTGGCCGCGCTAGACGTGATGAACAAGGTGCGCGCACTCAGCCACTTCGACTGCTGAATCCGCTCAACACTCGTCGTTTATGCCAGTCGGCGGCACGTCACCCGGGCCGGCGGACTCCGCACGCGCCAAAAGGTCGCTGATGTGCTGATCGAACGGTGACGAGTAGGACAGATTCGCCGCGCAGCCGCCGCCCTGCAGGCCGCCGATCACCCCGGTCACGGTCGAGCCGCTGATCCAGGGTGCGCCACTGGTGCCGTCGGCCAGGCCCGAGCACGGCAGCGTCGGATAGCCGCCGTCCTCGATTCCGATGCTGACCTGGCAGCCGATGGGCATGCCGCCGACGCCGGCCGCGTAGGCGACCACGTTGACCCGGGTGCCTTTTGTGGGCGCAGAACCCAGCGACAATGCCGAACCGGCCACTGCTTCGATCGATGCGCCGTCGGCGCGACTGACCCGGGCGATCACATAGTCGGCCTGCGGATCTTTGTTGGCCAGCCATCGCGGATCCAGGTACACCTCGTCGAGCGTCCACACATCGGAGGGCGGCGCGGTGCCGGCGAATCTGGGAATGAAAGTCGCCGGGCCATCGCCGGCCAGGCAATGCGCAGCGGTCAGCACCAGATCGCCTGCCGCAGAATGCAATACCGAGCCCGTGCAGGCGTGCAGATCGCCGCCGCCGAGAAAGATCGCGCCCACCCGCGGATCGGGATGCACCGGTGCGGCGACGACCTGGTTCACGGTGCCGGCGGCGGCGGCTTGGGTGGACGAGCTGGCGGGCGGTGCAGAAGCCGCCTGATGGCCGCACGCCACTAACGAGGCCACGCCGACTATTGACCCCACCGCTGCTGCCAGAATGCGCATCGGTGTTGATCATGCCCGATCCGGAGACGCCGAAACGGGTACCCGCATGGAATTCGGCCGGAACAGCCCGCGTTCGAACCCACAGGGGAGACGCAGCGAGTCCGGTATCCGCGGGCAGACGAAGTGAGGGACACTATCTGACACGGTGCGTGAGACCGTGCCGCGCGAGGAGGCAACAGCGATGGGCGATAACCAGCCCCCTGACAAACCCGATAGCGGGCACCCTTACCAGCCCGAGCAGAACGGCATGTACGAGCTCGAGTTCCCGGCGCCGCAGTTGTCGTCGTCGGATGGCCGTGGCCCGGTGTTAGTGCACGCGTTGGAAGGCTTCTCCGACGCCGGTCATGCGATTCGGCTGGCCGCGGGGCACCTCAAGGAAACGCTGGACACCGAACTGGTGGCCTCGTTCGCGATCGACGAACTCCTCGACTATCGGTCGCGGCGTCCGCTGATGACGTTCAAGACCGATCACTTCACCCACTACGACGACCCCGAGCTCAGCCTGTACGCGTTGCACGACAGTGTCGGGACGCCGTTTTTGCTGCTGGCCGGCATGGAGCCGGATTTGAAGTGGGAGCGCTTCATCACCGCGGTGCGGTTGCTGGCCGAGCGTCTGGGCGTCCGGCAGACCATCGGCCTGGGCACGATCCCGATGGCCGTTCCGCACACCCGGCCGGTAACGATGACGGCGCACTCCAACAACCGTGAGTTGATCGCCGACTTCACGCCCTGGATCGCCGAGGTCCAGGTGCCCGGCAGCGCGTCGAACCTGCTGGAATACCGGATGGCTCAGCACGGCCACGAGGTGGTCGGCTTCACCGTGCACGTCCCGCACTATTTGGCGCAGACGGACTATCCGGCCGCCGCGCGGGCCCTGCTGGAGCAGCTTGGCAAGACCGGATCGCTGCAGCTGCCGCTGAAGGCGCTGGACGAGGCGGCGGTCGAGATCGCGGCCAAGGTCGACGAGCAGGTTGAGGCGAGTTCCGAGGTCGCTCAAGTGGTGGCTGCGCTGGAGCGACAGTACGATGCCTTCATTGCCGCTCAGGAGAACAGGTCGCTGTTGACCCGGGATGAGGACCTTCCTAGCGGCGACGAACTCGGCGCGGAGTTCGAGCGATTCCTCGCTCAGCAGGCCGAGAAGAAGTTCGACGACGACGATCCGGCGTAAGCGCCCGTTCCGGACCCGACAGCGAGGTTGGCGAGATGGCACAGCGAAAGCCCAACCTGCGCTCGGTGCGAGAAGTCGTCCCTTCGCTGCAATTTCGAACGGTGCATGGCTATCGTCGCGCATTCCGTATCGCCGGTTCGGGTCCGGTCATTCTGCTGATTCACGGGATCGGTGACAACTCCACCACCTGGGAGGCAGTGCAAGCCAAGCTGGCGCAGCGGTTCACCGTGATCGCCGTTGATTTGTTGGGCCACGGACAGTCCGACAAGCCACGCGCTGACTACTCAATCGCGGCCTACGCCAACGGGATGCGTGATCTGCTCTCGGTCCTCGACGTCGAGCGGGTCACCGTCGTCGGGCACTCTCTTGGCGGCGGGGTGGCGATGCAGTTCGCCTACCAGTTCCCGCAACTGGTGGAGCGGTTGGTCTTGGTGGGCGCCGGCGGCGTCACCAAAGATGTGAACGTCCTGTTGCGGCTGGCTTCGTTACCGATGGGCAGCGAGGCGCTGGCGTTGTTGCGGTTGCCGTTCGTGCTGCCCGCCTTGCAGATCTTCGGGCGTGCGGCCGGCTTGGTGTTGGGATCAACTGCACTGGGCCACGACCTCCCGGATGTGCTGCGGGTGTTGGCCGACCTACCGGAGCCGATGGCCTCGGCGGCGTTCACCCGGACACTGCGTGCGGTGGTGGACTGGCGTGGCCAGAGCGTCACGATGCTGGACCGATGTTATTTGACTCAGTCCGTTCCGGTGCAAATCATATGGGGCACAGACGATGTGGTAGTGCCCGTCAGCCACGCCCAGATGGCACACGCCGCGATGCCGGGTTCCCAATTAGAGATATTCGAGCGCTCCGGGCATTTCCCGTTCCACGACGACCCCGACCGTTTCATCGAAGTCGTCGAGCGATTCATCGATACCACCGAGCCGGCCGAGTATGACCAGGCCGCCCTGCGCGAACTGCTCCGCAGCGGTGGCGGCGCGCAAACCGTCTCCGGACCCGTCGACACCCGCGTCGCGGTGTTGGAGGCCATGGGGTCCGACGAACGCAGCGCCACCTGACCAGCTCATAGAGTCGACGTCGTATGGTCGGCTTATGGGCTTCGATGTCACGGTGGTGCGGGTATTCACCGACGCGGCCGGAAATTTTGGCAATCCGCTGGGCGTCGTCGATGCAAGCACCGTCGATGCCGAGTGGCATCAGCGCATCGCGACCCAATTAGGCTACAGCGAAACGACTTTCATCGATTTGCCGCATGCCGGCTCCACCACTGCGCGCGCTCGCATCTACACCCCACGCGTCGAACTGCCGTTCGCCGGACATCCAACGGTCGGCGCGTCTTGGTGGTTGCGTGCTAGGGGTACGCCGATCCGCACCCTGCAGGTGCCGGCCGGGATTGTGCAGGTGAGCTACGACGACGACGTGACGGCCATCAGCGCCCGTTCGGAATGGGCCCCCGAGTTTGCCATCCACGATCTCGAATCGGTCGACGAGCTCGCAGCCGCCGACCCCGCCGACTTTCCCGACGATGTGTCGCACTACCTGTGGGCATGGATCGATGAGTCCGCCGGGTCCTTACGCGCCCGCGTGTTCTGCGAGAACCTGGGTGTGTCCGAAGACGAGGCAACGGGATCGGCTGCCGTGCGCATCACCGACTACCTCAGCCGCGACTTGACCATCACCCAGGGCAAGGGATCGGTAATCCAGACCACCTGGAGCCCGGAAGGCTGGGTTCGGGTCGCCGGACGCGTCGTCGACGACGGCGTCACGCACTTCGTCTGAACCGCGTCGCGGCTGGTTCAGAGCGGAAACCTTGCCACCCGGATCAGCAACTGCCCCTCGAGCCCGGCGGCGCGGTGAACGCCGATCTCCGCGACTTCCGGAGACGTCACTATCGCCGCAAATGCAGCGGCCGAAGGGTATTCGACCAGTACGCAGGCGTCCCATAGGTCGCCGACCTCGCCGATCACCAACGACGCGACGTCGCCGCCGAACAGCAACCTCCCGCCGTTCTCTTCGACGACTTTCTGCATCGCCGCGCCGTAGAGATCGTAGGCTTGGCGGCCGGTCAGGTCACTGGGGCGCCCGTCGGGATAGACTGCCTCCGTCCGAAACTTGAGCAGGTTGACCATCACAACAGGACGCCCGGAGTCGTCAGCCATCAATGCTTCGACGCGGGAAGCTGTTGGGAAAACATGGTTTTCGACGTCCACGTCGTCATCTCCTCACCTTCGCGCCGTTGCGCTCAGTCATTTCGGTGCAACACCGCTGCGAGGTGATGTTGCAGCGGTTGTCCGACCGCCCCCATCCGCAGCGAATACGAGAGCTCGTCGCCGTCGACCCGGAAGTGCCGGCCAAGGGCGGTCACTTCTTTGGCGGTCGGTGTCCGACCGACCTGGGTGGTGGACATGTCGAGCTCGATCGCCGTGCCGTCGGATGTGTATGTGCCCACCTCGATTTCGGTGATGCCGCTTGGGTGTGCGAGCACGAGTTCAACGTGACCGGGTCGCGGCACGCGAAGATATCCCGTCTCGGCATGCAGCGGCTTGCCGTCCGTTGCGGCCCGGGTTTTCTGCCCGTACACCAAAAACGGCTTGCCCACGTGGGAGAACGTGACTTCCTCGAGGTAGTCGAACGGCTCGATCGTCGGGTAGTCCCCGGAACCACGACCCTGCCAGGTACCGAGCAGCGGCGCGAGCGCTTGCAGGTCGGGATGCAGGTCGGGCGCCACGCCGTCAGCCTAATTCGTGTGTACGTCTGGAGTGCGTACATGCTCGGGACGAAAGCCCCGTCCGACAATGACCGGCGGAATGAACTGCAACGGACCGCGGCCGATGAACTTCGGGATCCGGATCGTTGACAGGTCGCCGGTCAAGTTTGGCTGGATCGCTCTGTCCTGGATGAGAACCTGGCCGGCCTGGATGATCCGGGCGGGCAACTCGCGGCGGCGCTGCACCTTGGCGAGGTCGGCGTCGGTCAACCAACCTTCGCGCAGCGGAGCGCACAGGGCGTTGGCCGCGGCCACCGCGTCAGCGACGGCGAGGTTGATACCGACTCCCCCGGCCGGTGACATGGCATGCGCGGCATCGCCGATGCACAGCAAGCCCGTGCGCCACCACGTCTTGAGCCGATCGACCCGCACATCGAGCTGGCTGGTGTCATCCCAGGAGTGCAGATCGTTGACGTGTTCGCGCAACTTCGGCTGCGCAGACACCACACGCTCTTTGAACGCCTCCAGCGAGCCATCTCGCGGGTTTTGCCCCTTGGGCATGACATGGGCGACCTGCCAGTAGTCACCGCGGTAAATCATGGCCATCATCAGGCCCTTACGGATGATTCCGTAGAGCTCTTGGGGATCGCCCGGACGCCACTTCAGCCGGAACCACAAGACGTCGATCGGGGAGGCCGCGCTTGCGATTTGCAAACCCGCGGCGGCGCGCACCGCCGATGCGCGCCCGTCGGCACCGACCACCAGGTCGGCCTGCACTTCCAGCTCCGGCGTGCGCACACCGACGACCCGATCGCCGTCGAAGATCAGGTCTTTGACCTCCGCGTTGCGGATCAAGGTGAATTCCGGGTAGGCACTTGCCTTTTCGGCCAGAAAGTCCAGGAAGTCCCACTGCGGCATCAACGCGATGTAGGGCTGTTTGAAGCCGAGCCATGTGAGCGCGTCGAAGTTGCCGAAGGTGCGAATTGAGCCGTCGGCGTCGAACGCAACCCGGGTGATTTTGGTGTGCGGTAGCCGCAGGAACTCATCGATGAATCCCAGCTCGTCCATGATGCGCAGGGTGGTCGGATGCACGGTGTCGCCGCGGAAGTCGCGCAGGAAGTCGTTGTGCTTTTCCAGGACCACAACCTGGACTCCGGCGCGGGCCAGCAACAGCGCGTGAACCATGCCCGCCGGACCGCCCCCGGCAACGCAGACCTGGGTTCGCAGAGCGCGTGTCACGCCCCGACCCTACCCGCGGTCGGTTGACTCATTGAAGCCCCTCGACGGACCGGTCAACCGGAAGCAGGCACCTTGCGCTGCGCGCGCAGCGCCTGGATCTCGCGCTCGAAATCGTCTGCAGACGAAAAGGATCGGTACACCGAAGCGAATCGCAGATAGGCCACCTCATCGAGCTCTCGCAGCGGACCGAGGATCGCAAGCCCGACCTCGTGGCTCGGGACTTCCGGTGACCCACTGGCCCGCACCGCGTCTTCGACCTGCTGGGCCAGCAGGTTGAGCGCGTCGTCATCGACCTGCCGGCCCTGGCACGCCCGCCGCACACCGCTGATCACTTTCTCGCGGCTGAAGGGTTCGGTGACACCGCTGCGCTTGACGACCGCTAGCACGGCGGTCTCCACGGTGGTGAATCGCCGCCCACACTCCGGACACGATCTACGACGTCGAATGGCCTGACCCTCGTCGGTCTCCCGGGAGTCGACCACTCGGGAATCGGGATGGCGACAGAACGGACAGTGCATGACCGCTCCTTCGCCGCGCCGACAACGGGATGTCTGAGACCACCCCGAGCGTACCTGCGGACTCTCCGCAGACCTAGCGTCACCGAAGGTCGCGCGTGGTATCCGCGCCCGTCACCGCGGTGGTCGACGAGCATTGAGCCATCTGGGTTTCGGCGAGGCACGGCAGGGCCGTCAGCCCACCGGCGCGATCAGCGTCTGACCGGCAGTCACCGTCGCGGAGTCGAGTTCGTTGAGTTCGCGGATGCGCGCGGCGACCTGACCGGTCGGTGCATCGGGTGCGACGCGGGCCGCCAAATGCTGCAGAGTCTCCCCCGGCTCGACCCGCACCACGGCGAGCCGGTCCGGCATTTGCACGGCGGCCTGCTCGGCGCCGCCCGTCACGCCGCCGAAGTGCGCCACCAGCCCGAGCCACACCGTAGTCAGAGCCGCGAGCAGAGCCAGCGCCACCGTGGTCGCCGGCGTGATCGGACGTGGCCGATGCGGCGCCGTCGACATCAACACTCCGGTGCCGCGATAGCGCGGACGCGCGGCGACCGGTCGGGACGGCTGCGGACCCCGGCCGCCGGGCCGGCCACGACGGTCTGCCGGACGCACCTGGACCGGCCGGCAACGGATCGGGGCGCTCGGCGTGATCATCTCGATTGGCATCATGTGCGTTCCTCCACTCGGCTCGTGTCGATCACTTGTTCGAAGCATAATCGATAGTGTGTTCGAATTCCGAACATGTGATCGAACTGTTGCACACGCAGCAGACGATAGGACACCCCACCGACAAGTTTTCTCAGCCGCAACAGGGGCAACATTGCGACACACCTCGAACACATGTTTGATATCGGGGCTCGATGCCGCTACATTCGTCCATATGAGCGATAGCGATAGGCCGGACGGCGCCCCCGACCGCAGTGCCCGACCTGGGGATTCAGAGCTCACCCAGCGGCAGCGCACAATTCTGGACGTCATCCGCGCTTCCGTCACCAGCCGCGGATATCCGCCAAGCATTCGGGAAATCGGGGATGCGGTGGGTCTGACATCGACGTCGTCGGTGGCTCACCAGCTGCGCACGCTCGAGCGCAAGGGCTATCTCCGCCGCGACCCCAACCGTCCGCGCGCTGTCGACGTTCGGGGCGCCGACGACACGGCCAGGCCGCCGGTTCTCACCGACGTCTCGGGTTCGGACGCGCTGCCCGAACCCACCTTCGTTCCCGTGTTGGGACGCATCGCGGCGGGCGGGCCGATCCTGGCCGAGGAGGCCGTCGAAGACGTCTTTCCGCTGCCGCGCGAACTCGTCGGCGAAGGTGCCCTGTTCTTGCTCAAGGTCGTCGGCGACTCGATGGTTGATGCCGCCATTTGCGACGGCGACTGGGTCGTGGTCCGCCAACAGAATGTCGCCGACAACGGGGACATCGTGGCGGCGATGATCGACGGCGAAGCCACCGTCAAGACGTTCAAGCGCACCAGTGGTCAGGTCTGGCTGATGCCGCACAACCCGGCCTTCGACCCGATCCCGGGCAACGACGCCGCCGTGCTTGGCAAAGTCGTCACGGTGATCCGCAAGATCTGACGTCAGGGGCTAGCCGGCCCTAGTGAACCCGTTGGCTTGGGCGATTTCTTCGGTGGCGAACCAGAGTTCGGCCATGGTGTCCTCGTATAGGTCGCTGTCGGGCATGTAGTAAAGCCCGAAGCTGGCGTTGGCCTTGACGGGGTATCCCTCGGGCACCTCATAAGGATCATCCATCGGAAGGTGAATCGCTAACTGGCCGGACGCAATTGGCGCGGCCGCGGCAAAGTGAGTGGTGTCCGCTTCGGCGTCCGCGGCGGCATGTCGCCCGCCGCGGATTTCGCTCGCCGTAGGAATCCGTGTCGGAGCGGTGTCGACCGAGTCGGGATCTTCATCGAGGTGGTCGTCGTCGACGTGCTCATCGATGTGTTCGTCGAAATGTTCGTCGAAATGTTCGTCGGCGTGCTCGTCCAGGTCGTGGTCCAACTCGGAAAACTCGGCGTGATCCTCGATCTCGTCAGACAGCGGTTCATCGACCAAGTCGGCACGCCCGGGTGGCATCCAGTCGCTGACCGATTGGCTGGGCAGCCGCACGGTCCGCGGACGCAACGCCGCCCGATAGCTGTCATCGGACAAGCTTGACGACGCGAGATCGCTATCGGTTTCCGGTGACCAGTGGGACACCGCCTCGGTCACCGCTTCGTAGCCGGCGTCGTCGCCACGGCCAGGTTCGGCGGCCTCGGTCTTGTGTCTGGCTGTGCGGCGCAGGCGCCGTCTCACGGCAGCCAGCGCAGCTATCCCGACTAGTAGCAGCGCCGCAGCGACACCCGCGGGCAACAACCACCTGTGCCAGTTCACGGCGCGCAGTCCGCCGCCGCGCGACGACGAACCGGCCGGCATCTTCTGTCCCGGCACCTGCAGGCCGGACAGCGACGACGCCAAGTTCTCCGGTTGGGTGCTGAACGTGTTCTTTGCCTGATCCCAGGCGATCTGGCCAAGGACGAACTTCTGGGTGAGCACGTCTTTGTTGGCCGTTTGATCGCCCAACGGCGGGCCCAGCTTGCCGGTCGCGCCACCGAGTTTGTCCCACGCGGCCTTGATAGCGCCGCGAACCACAAACGCGCCGTGGTCGGGCGTCCAGAAGATCACCGGTTTGTCGGCAGCGGCGAACGCGCTCACCCGGCTGGCCGGCTTTCGGCCGCCGTCGGCCTCATTGGCGATCGGGAACCCGAGGCTGCCGCCCGGGCCACCCAGCGACTCGTACTTTGCCAACACATCGCTCTCGACGGCGTTGGCTCCCGTCGCGGGGCTGAAGAAGACCTTGCCGCCGACGAAGTTCTGTACTAGCCCGTCACCACCGACGGGAGAGGGGTCGCCTTGTTTGGCGCCCAGCGGGCCGGACGGTCCGCCGGCGGCCCGCCACGCCATGTTGATCGCCGCGGTCGGATCGATGGGGACCTGTAGGTCGGTGAGCTGGCTCGCCAGGTTGGGCGGGTCGGTGGTGAATGCTTTGGTCAGCCTGTTCCATGACACCCGGCCGGTGCTGAATGCCTGGGTAGCCACTTCTCCGTCGTAGGTTTCGTCGCCGACCGGGACACCCAGGGCACCGCTGGAGCTACCCAGCTTGTCCCACGCGGCGTTGATCGCCCCACGCACCACGAACGCGCCGTGCGCGGCGGTCCAGTAGATCAGCGGCTTGTCGCTGGCCGAGAAGGTGCTGACCCGGCTGTCAGGGCCGGCCAGCCCGCGCGCTTCGTTCATGGTCGGGAAACCCAGGTCGCTGGCCGCGGGACCGCCGAGGGCCTCGTACTTGTCCAGAATCGCGCCGGTCATCGACCTGGGGCCGGTGGCCGGCGTGAAAAACATCTTGCCGTGCACAAAGTCCTGTGCGAATCCCTGCCCTGCGGGATAGCACTCACCTTGCTTGGCGCCAAGCTCCGAATTGTCGCCGCCGGCATCCTTCCACGCCGCGGTGATCGCGTTGTCCGCATCGCCCAGTGGGGATGCGGCGGCAACCGGCTCCATCAGTGCTGTCGACAGCCCGATGGCCAGTGCCACCAGGCCAAGCGTCGCACGCCCCACGATGGTGCCCAATCGTCCTTGCTGCGCTGCCATCACACCTCCCGGTGTTCGCCCCACCCGCAGTTTGTGGACAGTTTCAACCGCTTAGCGGGCTGGCACAACTGTGGTCGGACCGGCAAGGTTTGCGGAGTCATATCGAAGACCCTACGGAACGAATATCCGGTTAGGTGGAATTGCTGTCCACAACGGTGCTGGGTGTCGCGATCTGCTCTGCGAATTTTGTCGTTACGGTGCCCGATACCGAGTGGGTCCGCGTGGTCACGATCGCGGTGATCGCCGGGCTCGCTCTGAGCGACTAAGTATTCACGTCCGCCGCAGCCGACCGGCGATGTTGCGAAAATTGGCGGTGTAGTCGGCAATCGATCTCGCCATTGCGGTTGCATTCGGTGCTCAGGCCCGCGCCTTTCGCGGAATATCCATGCGCGTCGAATATTTCGCCGGCCGGTAATTCACCAGAAAGTCCCGCTATTCGCCCTCGGCTAGACGCCGAGGCTACGACCGATGATTTCCTTCATGATTTCGGTCGTGCCACCGTAGATCGTTTGCACCCGCGCATCGAGATATGCACGCGCAATTGGGTACTCACGCATGTAGCCGTAGCCACCGTGTAGTTGCAAGCAGCGATCGATCAGGTGCACCTGCTTCTCGGTGGAATACCACTTGGCCATCGCGGCCTGCTCGGCGGACAGCTTCTCATCGAGGTGCAGACGGATGTACTCGTCGACCATGATGCGGACCGCGGTGGCCTCGGTCGCCAATTCGGCGAGCAGGAAACGGCTGTTCTGGAAGCTGCCGATCGATCTGCCGAAAGCCTTGCGCTCCTTGGTGTATTGCAGGGTCTGTTCGAGCACCGTCTCCATTGCGGTCGCGGCCATGATCGCGATCGAAATCCGTTCCTGCGGCAGGTTTTGCATCAGGTAGATGAAACCCATGCCTTCTTCACCGAGCAGATTCTCGGCGGGAACCTTGACGTCGGTGAACGACAACTCGGCGGTGTCCTGGGCGTCCAGTCCGATCTTGTCCAGGTGCCGGCCGCGCTCGAAGCCCTCCATACCGCGCTCGACGGCCAGTAGCGAAAAGCCTTGCGCGCCTTTATCGGGATCGGTCTGGACCACCACGATCACCAGGTCGGAGTTGATGCCGTTGGTGATGAATGTCTTCGACCCGTTGAGCACGTAGTGGTCGCCCTGCTTGACCGCACGGGTTTTGATGCCCTGCAAATCGCTGCCGGTACCCGGCTCCGTCATGGCGATCGCAGTGATCAGCTCGCCGGTGCAGAACTTCGGCAGCCACCGCTCCCGCTGCTCCTCGTTGGCCAACCGCAGCAGGTAGGGCGCCACCACATCGTTATGCAGCCCGAATCCGATACCGCTGTAGCGGCCCGCGGTGGTCTCCTCGGTGATGATCGTGTTGTAGCGGAAATCGGGGTTTCCGCCGCCGCCGTACTCTTCGGGCACCGCCATGCCCAGGAAGCCCTGTTTGCCGGCCTCCAACCACACCCCGCGGTCGACGATCTTCGCCTTCTCCCATTCGTCGTGGTGGGGGGCGACATGGCGGTCCAGAAACGCCCGGTAGGACTCGCGGAACAATTCATGCTCGGGTTCGAACAGCGTGCGCTGGTATTTGACGGCGCTACCCATGGAAGACCTCCGGCGGGATAGGGACTCTGCGCCCAAGATATACCAACTACCAACCGGATGGTTGGGCGGCCCGGGGTGCCTATCCGGCTTACAGTCAGCGACGTGGACGAGACGCTTCTGGTGACCGAACGCGGGCAGCTGCTCGAGTTCTCCTACACCGACATGCTGTGCTACGCCGGGCCATACTCGCCGGCCGGTGTGGCGAATGCCTTCAAAGTGATGCAGCGGGCATTCGCGGCGTTGTCGCCGAACCAACCGCCCCAGCGGCGCTCGGTCGTCATCCGCACCTCTTTTCAGGGGCCCGGGGCGCGTGACGGCTTCGAAGCGGTCACCCGTGCGGTGACCGACGGCCGTTACACGGTCGACCTGGCCCTGGCGCGACCCCACCGCGGGCGGCTGCTGCAGAGTTTCGTCTTCCAGATTTCGATCGCGGGCCGCGCGGCGACGCTGTTGCTGCGCAAGGGCTTCGTCACTGCCGAATTCATCGACCTCGCAGGCAAATCCGACCGCAATGCCACCGAAGAGGCGCACCTGGACCTGCTCAAGGTAGACCTGGCCCAGCGAGTGCTGGCGGCACCCGCCGAAGACGTCTACGACGTGGCCGACTGAGATCCGCCCCAACGGAACGTTAAGTTCCTGAACGGATACTGAATGCGGCGCGGGCCTCTTTGGGCGAAGTTTGAAATGGCGAAATCGATTTCCGAACCGCGTATAAATACGGTTTTCCGGAGGAATCATCGAATAAGTTGGAATTACCGTCGATTGCTTCACCGGCGCTTATTTAAGCGATAACTTAATACACCTGAGTAATCAGGTCGTAAGGGGGCGGCGAGAAATGGCCAGTCGCCACAACGGCTCGCCTGCTGCGCACGCCGATTCGGGGATCGACGTTGCTACTCGCGTACGAAACCGCCGTACACCGAGTAAGAACCGAGAGGCAACCGTGAACGCTATTACTCCTCGATCACTCATCGCCGCGGCCGGTCTGGCCGCCATCGGGCTCGCCGCTTGGCCACAACAGGCGACGCAACTAGCGCACCAAGGGCTGCCGACCGTGCACCGCGATGTGGCATTGGTGGATGACCTTCTCACCCCTGAGGCCGACCTTGACCAGCTATTTTTCAACAGCGTGCTGGGGCCGTCCGGAGCGGAAGAGCAGTTGTACAACTCGTTGGTCACGTCGCTTGGTGCCACTGAGGCACAAACCCTGCTGGACACCGACGGCGCAAGCCCAACGTTCAGCGGTGTCTTCAATGGTGCGGAAAGCAGGGGTTTCGAAGGGCTGTTCATCAATACTCTCGCTTCGGAAGACCAGTTGAACCAACTACTGGGCGTCACTCCGGCCGACTCGCAGGCGGCGATCTTGGCCGACCTCATCGACAATCCAGGGCCGCCGATCCCCTCCGGCGCCGACGTGACACTCGCTGAACTCACCGGCGCCGTGGGCACTCAGGCCTTCGACACGGACCTGGCGTCGATCGCCAATGCGGACTACGCCCTCGCGCTCAGCGACTTTGAGGGCTATCTGGGTTCGTTCGCCGGCGACCTCGGTGGTCTGGGCGACCTGGGTGACCTGGGCGGTCTGGGCGACTTGGGCGGCCTCGGTACCGACCTGACCGCCATCCTCGACGGACTAGCCGGTCTTCTCTAAAGGCCGTCAAGGCAGAAGCGCCGGAACCTCTGGGTTCCGGCGTTTCCGCTGTCTACGCCTTTTACGTCGCTGAGAACTCGCGCAGGTTCGCGGCCAGCGCCATCGGTACACGCGCGCGGATCCGGGTGCCGTCGCTGGTGTGCTCGGTCTGCTGAACCCGGCCATCGGCGTGAACACGCGACACCAGATCGCCGCGGTGATAGGGGATTACGACGTCAACCGCCGTGTCGGTCGGAGCTGCCAGCTCAGCCATCCGCCGGCGCAGCGCGTCCACCCCGTCCCCGGTGCGTGCCGAGACGAACACCGCGCCGGGCAGCGCACGGCGCAACTTGGCCAGCGCCAGATCGCCGGCGGCGTCGATTTTGTTGACCACCAACAACTCCGGCGCAGCATCGCCGTGATGGTCGGCGACCACTTCGGAGATCACCTGACGCACCGCGCTGATCTGGGCCAGCGGGTTGACGTCGGAGCCGTCGACGACATGCACCAGCAGATCGGCGTCGACGACCTCTTCCAGTGTCGAGCGAAACGCCTCGACCAGCTGCGTCGGCAGATGCCGCACGAATCCGACGGTGTCGCTGACCACGAAAGCGCGTCCGTCGTCGAATTCGCCTCGGCGCGTGGTGGGTTCGAGGGTCGCGAACAGCGCGTCCTGCACCAGCACGCCGGCGCCGGTAAGAGCATTCAGCAGGCTGGACTTGCCGGCGTTGGTATAGCCGACGATCGCAATCGACGGCAGATCGCTGTCCAGACGGCGGCTGCGTTGGGTGTCGCGAACCTGCTTCATCGCCTTGATGTCGCGGCGCAGCTTCGACATTCGCTCCCGGATCCGGCGGCGATCGGTCTCGATTTTGGTCTCACCGGGACCCCGCAGGCCCACACCGCCGCCGCTGCCGCCGGCGCGACCGCCGGCCTGCCGCGACATCGATTCACCCCAACCGCGCAGCCGCGGCAGCATGTACTCCATCTGCGCCAGCGTCACCTGCGCCTTGCCTTCCCGGCTGGTGGCGTGCTGGGCGAAGATGTCGAGGATCAGCG
>Ga0335075_10007040_pt1 | contig 17347 bp, 16 predicted proteins | sample Lox_Sample_24_FD_206723 | JGI IMG/M metagenome (GOLD analysis project Ga0335075, IMG submission 206723) | Soil microbial communities from Loxahatchee National Wildlife Refuge, Florida, United States - Lox_Sample_2.4 | ecosystem: Environmental > Terrestrial > Soil > Wetlands | place: USA...
GAAGGCCGCTACGAACCGTTCTCCAGCTTCTCGTGGTGGCAGGGATGCGTCGACGGGGACAGCCACAGCCACACCCAGGCCAGCGCCAAGATCGTGACCTCCCCCGAAAAAGCAGGCGAACTGGAAGCCGGTTCGCCAGCCAAGGCAGCGGGCGCCAACCTCACCAGCCTGTGCGAAACCGGAGAGCCCACCGAAGAACTCTGCAAGAACATCAACGGCGAAGCACGCCCCACCACCGGCCCATGGAACATCGGCGCCTACTGACAAAAGCGCGGCAGGGTCGGGGGGCGAGCCGGCCGGGGGCGAGCGTAGACCGGGCGCCCGGCCGTAGCGCGTCGCCGGCGCGCGGCCGCGGGGGCGCGTGTTGCACGAGCTGATACTCACCTTTCACGGGCTCGGGGAGCCCCCCGGCTCGATCGGCGAGGCCGAGCGCGACGTTTGGGTCCCCGTCGAGTGGCTTGAGGCGATCCTCGACGCGCCGCCCGGGCGGGGGGTGGGCGTGGCGTTCGACGACGGCAACGCCTCAGACGTGGAGCACGCGCTGCCGATGCTCGCCGAGCGAGGCGTGGCGGCGCGCTTCTTCCCGGTGACCGGCCGCATCGGCGCCGCGGGCTATCTCGGCGTCGAGGACATCGCCAGGCTGAGCGCCGCGGGCATGAGGATCGGCAGCCACGGGCTGCACCATCGCGACTGGCGCACGCTCGCAGACGACGAGCTGCACGAGGAGCTCGCGGTCTCGCGCCGCGCGCTCGCGGAGATCGTCGGCGCGGAGGTCACCGAGGCGGCCTGCCCGTTCGGCTCCTACGATCGTCGTGTGCTGCGAGCGCTGCGTGCCGCCGGCTACCGCCGTGTGTTCACCAGCGACGGCGGCGCGCACGCCAGCGGCGCGTGGCCCTCGTCGCGGACGACCGTCAACGGCAGCCGTCCGCTGGCTGACTGGCTGGCGCTCGCGCGCGCGGACGCCTCGCCGACACGCGACCCCGCCCGGCTGGCCAAGCGCCTGGTCAAGCGCCTGCGTTGAAGCGCGTGCGGTGAGTCCCTCGCGTCCATCCGTGCTCATGGGGTTCGGCGAGGCCTTGGCGGCGCCCGAGGTCGCCGCCAGCCTGCTCGCGGCCGGATGTCGCGTGACGAGCTTCCAGCGCCGGGGCCGAAAGATCCCCTTGCGCCGCATGCGCGGGGTGCAGCTCGTGGAGGTCGCCGCGCCGGAGCAGGACGCTGCCGCGTGCGCTCGGGAAGTGGCCGCGGCGGCTGGCGCACACGATGTGACGATGCCGCTGGACGACGCAGCCCTGCTGCTTTGCGACCGCGCGCTGGGCGCGGATGCGCCGGTGGCTGGACCGCGCGGGCCGCAGGCGCGGCTCGCGCTCGACAAGCGCCAGCAGCTACGCGCCGCCGCTGCGGCGGGTTTCGAGGTCCCGGCGTGGGTTGAGATCGGCCCTGGCACGGGGCTGCCGGAGGGCTGGGAGCTGCCGGCGATGCTGAAGCCCGCGCTGGCGGCCGAAGAGGTGGCCGGTGGCCTGCGGCGGCTGTCCCCGCGCCTGATCGCCAGCCCGGCCGACCTCGAGGAGCTGCGCCGCTCGTGGGGTCCCGCCACGCCGATGATCCTGCAGGCCTGGGTGTCCGGCGAGGGCAGGGGCGTGTTCGGGCTCGCGGACGGCGGCGAGGTCCATCATCTGAGCGCGCATCGCCGCGTGCGGATGATGAACCCGGCGGGATCGGGCTCGAGCGCGTGCGCGTCGGCTCCCGTCGAGGAGGCGCTCCGCGGCCCCGTCGCGCGCCTGATGCAGGCCGCCGGCTGGGACGGCATGTTCATGGTCGAGCTGCTGCACGCGGACGGCAGATGGTGGTTCGTCGAGCTGAACGGACGCCCCTGGGGCAGCCTTGCGCTCGCGCGGCGGCTGGGCTACGAGTACCCCGCGTGGGCCGTCGCCCGCGTGCTCGACGCGACGGTCAGCCTGCCCGCAGCACCGTCGTTCGCCGAGCTGCAATGTCGTCACCTCGGCCGCGAGCTGGTGCACCTGCTGTTCGTGCTGAGGGGGCGCGGGTCCTACGCCGGCGCGTGGCCCGGCCGCCGCGAGACCCTGCGTGCGCTGCTGAGAAGGGGGCGGCGCACGAGCTGGTACAACCTCTCACCGGGGATGCGCGGCGTGTTCCTGGAGGACGCATGGCGCACCGTGCTCGACCAGACGTGGCGATCGAGGCGCTCGTGAGCGGCTCGCGGCGCCGCTAGGCCAGCTGCGCCTGCGGGGGCGGGGACGGGGACGGGCGGCTGGAAGGCAGGCGCAGCACCACCGCGGCCAGCGCGAGGATCACGAACGCCAGGAACACGCCTTGGACGAAGGAGAACGCGTCGTAGAAGAACATCGCGACCCCGAACGAGGTGATCGACGCCGCGAACGCGACCGGCAGCCACCCCTCACGAGCATCGCGCTCGAGCTTCGCGCGCTTGCTCAGCCTGCGAACGACGAGCACGAACAGACACAGCCAGCCGAGCACGCCGAGCACCCCCGTTTCCAGGAGCGTGTCGAGCCATTGGTCGTCGAGGATGATCGAGTTGTCGCCCTTGGTGAGGTAGCCGACGACGCGGGTCCCGTATCCGATGCCGAGGATTGGGTTGTGCTTGGAGAATTCGTTCAGCTCGGGCCCGATGCGCGACAGGCGGCTCGCGTATTCCACTTTCCCGCCCGGGCCGATGAACGTTTCTTCCTGCTGCTTGACGATGCCGCCCTTCGGGAAGAAGCCCTGGATGACAGTGCCGATCGCGCCCGGCGCGGCGAAGTGCAGCACCACGAGGAACGGGAGCACGGCCGGCCAGCAGCGGAGCGTCTGGCGCGGGCGCAGCCACAGGAACACGATCACGATCACGACGATCCCCACGACGCCCGTGCGGGAGCTGGCCGAGAAGTCGCCGAGCAGCAGCAGCGCGACGGCGTACCACCACGCTCGTCGCCGGGTGATCGCGAGGTAGGCGGCGAACGGGACGAGCAGCGCCATCACCGCGCCCAGCTCGATCGGATGCCCGGAGGACGCGAACGCCCGCAGGTTTCCGCCGCGTTCTTCGGTGATCGCCTGGGCGACAAGCGGGTTGTAGTGGAAGATCGGGAGTATCACGTGCAGGTGCTCGAACACGTTGAAGCCGCTTCTGCGCTGCACCACCGCGCCCAGGGCGACCACGCAGCCGCATGAGACGAGCACCGTGACGATGCGCTCCACCGCCGCGCGCGTCTTGGTCACGCTGACGACCAGGTAGGCGAACAGCACGAAGCAGAAGAACAGCCACAGCGCCTTGACGACATAGCTCGACAGCGAGCTGACGCGCCCGGGGTTGGCAAGCTCCGAGCCGAGGGTGGCGACGACGATCAAGATCAGCGGGCCCTCGAAGCCCAGCGCGCGGGCGCGCACCTTTGGATCGATCAGCAGCGAGATGATCCAGCCGATCAGCAGCAGCCCGACCACGACGCGGTAGGGCTCGAGCTTGAACGGCAGCGCTTCCGGCAGCGTGTAGCTGCCGTTGCTCGGGATCAGGACGGCGATCAGCACCATCGCGCCGACCAGCCTCGTCCAGCTCTTTGCCAGCCGCATCACCCAGATCGCGAAGACGGCGGCGAGCAGCGCCGCCGCCACCATCTTCGCCTGGCCGGCGCCTGCGCACACGTCGGCCGTGAGCAGCGCCAGGAACGCTCCCGTGACGGCGACCGCAGGCGGCACGCGTTGCGCGCGAACCACGGCTAGCGACTCTTTTCAGGCCTTCGCGCGCTCGGACGCGCCGCCACGGGCAATCGACGCGCGAGCGCCCGCCGCGGCCGAGTCAACGCTAGGCATTGCTCGTCTCCACCGGTTCGCGGTGAACACCGACGTCCACGTCGTGCATGACGCTCGTGCTCATCTGTCCCCGCTCTCGGTAGGGCCTCGGGCCCGCGTCGGCGAGCGGCTCGCGCGCCTCCGAGGGCGCCTCGCGGCGATCCCCCGCGCGATGCTGGCGGGCGTTCTCTCTCAGGAACACCAGCGACAGGACCGCGATCAGGACCGCGACGAACACGAGGATCGGGATGCTCAGCTTGTGTCCTTCCTCGAGCGTGGGATGGCTGGCCGCCTGGACGATCGAAAGCTGGACGCGCTGGCCCGCCACGATTCGAGCCGCCGACTGCTGGTGCGCCACGTAGGACTGGAAGATCCGCGCGGCGCCGGAGGCCAGCCTCGTCGCCTCGGCGGCCGTCGGGGCTTTGGCGATGAACAGGACGAACGGCAGCAGCGTGGTGGCCGCGGCGTCGATGTCTTCCGATGCCTTCACCGTGCCGACCTTGCCCAGTTGCCGGCGTATCTCCGACTGCACGGTGTTCCCGTTCGCCATGCCCGCGTAGATCGGCGACAGCGCGGCAAGCGCGCTGGTGGGAGGCGTGCCGAGTTCCGAGGAGGCCTTGTAGGGAAAGTCCGTCTGCGTGATCAGCAGCTGAGATTCGCTCTGCCACACTTCCGCGCCCCGCGGCTTCAGCGTGAGCTGACCGCCCGAGGTGCTCGGCTGTGCGTAGGTGAACACCGCGAGCACCGCGCCCAGCAGCAGCCCGCACAGCAGCAGCCGCTTGGAGCGCCACAACACGTCCAGGTAGAGACTCAAATCCATGTCAGGGCTCGCACTTTCCTCGGCGATCGAAAGATGATGGTGGCGCTGGACGCATCCGTGCGCCCTGGAGCTCGCACGAGCCCTGCGCGCGCCGAGCGCCGCCTGCCTGCGTGCATGCCACAGCCCGGCGCCCTTGCCTGCCCACAGGGTGCTTGGGCGCAGGATCGCGTCGAACCATGGCGGCGATTCTACGGCACCTGGGGTGTCGCCAAATAGCCGTAAGACCGGTTCGGGGCTAGCCGATAGGCTAGGGCGCGCAGCCAGGCCGAGCTGGCCGCCGGGGACGCAGGCGGCGGATTTCCAGCACGACCTCCGGTGCGCGCCAGGCGAGCGCACAGGCATAGACCGCGGCCGCGGCCGCGATCGTGGCGGCCAGCCGAGCGCTCGTCGGCAGGCCGTCTGCCATCAGCAGCCCGCGCGTGAGCAGCGCCGTCGCAACGGCCAGCGCGGTCGCCTGAACGACGCCGGACAACGCCTGGACCCACTCGCGCAGGCTCGTTCCGAGCGCTCGGGCGGTGATCGCCAGATAGAACGGCTGCAGGAACAGGTTCACCGCCGCGAAGCAGCCCGCCACGCCCACGATCCCCCACTGCAACCCCACCACGAACGAGACTGCGCTCGCGACGAAGAACACGAACGAGTACTGGAACAGCAGCCGCGTCCTGTCGATCGCCGTCAGGACCACCGAGTTCAGGCCCTGCAAGCCGACGGCGAGGCCGACCGCCGCGAGGATCTGGATGACGGGGATCGCGCCGTGCCAGCGCGCCCCGAACACGGTGTCGACCATGTCCGGTGCGACCACGATCAGCCCCATCATCGCCGGCATCATCACCGCGGACATCACGCGCAGCGATCGCAGCCACAGCGAGGACAGGCGCGGCCGATCGTGCTGGACGCGCGAGAACACGGGATACAGGACCTGGAACAGCGGCGCCGTGATCCGCGAGAAGGGGAGCATGATCAGGCTGTAGCCAAACGAGTACAGACCCAGCGCGGAGGCCCCCAGGAACCTCCCCACGAGCACGTTGTCCATGTTCTGGGTGAGCTGGCTGAGCATCATCTGACCGGACACGTTCCCGCCGAAGCCGCGCAGCTGGCGCAGGCTCTCGCGCGAGTACACCAGCCGCGGGCGCCAGCGCGAGAACCTCCAGATCAGGGCGGTCGAGATGCCGTAATAGGCAAGCTGCTGCACGATCAGCGCCCACGCCCCACCGCCGTCGGCTGCGACGGCGATCGCGACGGCGGCGCCGATCAGTCCCGCCGCCAGCCCGCGCAGCTCGAGCGAGCGGAAGTCCATTTCCCTGACGAGCAGCTGGCCCTGCACCGAGCTAAGGGAACTCAACAGAAAGACCACCGACACCGCGGCGAACAGCGGCGCGACCCGCGCGTTGCCGTAGAAGTCGGCGATCAACGGCGACACCGCCACTCCGGCGATGCACACGAGCACGCCGACCGCGGTGTTGGTCCAGAAGGCCGTGGAGATGTCCGCCTCGGTGATGACCTTGCGTTGCACGAGCACGGAGGTGAAGCCCACCCCGGCGAGCACGGGCTCGAAGCTGATGGCCACCAGCACCATGCCCGCGAGCCCGTACTGTTGCGGCGTCAGCAGATGCGCGAGCACCACCACCACCAGTATCTGCGACAGCTGCAAGGTGCCGCGGCCGCCAAGCTGCCATGCCAGGCCACGCACCACGTGCCCGCGAAACTGCCCGCTGCTGGCCGGTCCTCCTGTGGCGGGATCGGCTGAAGCCGACGTTGGCGCCGCCGCGGTCATTCGGCGAGCCGCATCGAGTGGGCTGCGGGCATCTCGCCAAACAAACGCAAGCACGGATGCCGTACTCGCGTTTGTTGGGGGCTATGGAAACGCGGACAGCGCCGTCACGGCGTCGCATGCCGAACGCCGTTCCCTGGCTCGTGCGCAGGCGGCTGTACAACTGGCACCCCGGCAGGGCGCGTCGCTGGACGTCGCTCCCGGGCGTGGAGCGCGTGCCCGGAGACCGGGCCGCGCTGACCTTCGACGACGGGCCGGGCGCCGACGCCACCCCCCGCGTCCTCGACGAGCTCGAGCGCCTGGGCGTCGCCGCGACCTTCTTCGTCCTCGGCGCCGAGGTGCGCCGAGCGCCCCAACTCGCCCACAGGATCCTCGCCGGCGGGCACGAGCTGGGGGTGCACGGCTTTGCGCACCCCCGCTATGACCTGCTGAGCGCGGAGCAGGCGCGGGAGGACCTGGAGCAGGGCCTCGAGGCGATCGAGTCGGTGACCGGCGTGCGTCCCGCGTGGTTTCGCCCGCCGTACGGAAAGCTCTCGCAGGCCGCCCATCGAATCTGCCTGTCGCTGGACCTCAGGATCGCCTACTGGTCCGCGTGGGGGCTCGACTGGGAGGCGATCCGCTCGCGCGCGATCTCCAGCGAGGTGATATCCGGGCTGACGCGAGGCGCGATCGTCCTGCTGCACGACACCGCCAGCTACGGGCGCAGGGCGAGCGCGCAGCCCACCGCGGACGCGCTCGGCCCGATCGTGGCGCATGGCCGGCAGGCCGGACTGACATGGATGACGCTGTCGGAGGCCGCCAATGCCCCGGCCTGAGCGGCGCAAGGCCGAAGATGGCGCGGCGGGGCCGCGGGTGATGCTGATCTGCTGCCAGGGAGGGCATCTCATGCAGATGCTCGCCCTCAAAGCGGCCTGGGAGGAGCTGCCGCGGACGTGGATCACCACGCGCGCGGCGGACACGGAGGCGCTCCTGCGCGACGAGCACACGATCTTCGCCCACGTCCCCACCGCGCGGAGCATCAAGAACATGTTTCGCAACCTGTGGCTGGCTGCCGTGGTCGTCAGAAGGCACCGCCCCACGGTCCTGCTGTCCACCGGGGGCGGGGTGACGCTGCCCCTGTTCGTCGTCGGCAAGCTGGTGGGTGCGCGGCTGATCTACGTGGAGAGCCTCACCAGGGTCGACGGGCCGTCGCTGACGGGAAGGCTCGTGTACCCGCTGGTGGACCGCTTCTTCGTCCAGTGGCCCGAGGCCGCCACCCGCCGGCGCATGGAGTTCGTGGGGAGCGTCCTTTGATCTTCGTCACCGTCGGCAGCAATCCCACGTTCCGGTTCGATCGTCTGATCGACGCGATCGGCCAGCTCGCTCCCCAGGAGCTGGTCGTCCAGTACGGGCCCGCGACGCCTCCTCGCGGGGTCAAAGAAGCTCATCAGTGGCTCACGTTCGATCGGGTCCTCGGTTTCATGGGCGAGGCCGACGCCGTGATCAGCCATGCGGGCACCGGCACCATCCTGTGTGCCTCGAACATGGGCCACGTGCCGATCGTGATGCCCCGCCTCAAGCGCTTCGGCGAGACGGTCGACGACCACCAGGTCGCGCTGGCGACGGTGTTCGAGCGAACCGGGCGGGTCGTCGTGGTGTGGGACGTCGCCAGCCTGCCCGAGCGTGTGGCGCAGTCCTCCAAGCGCATGTCGCTCGCGCGCAACGGCGACGGACGCGACGGGCAGCTCGTGCAGGCTGTGCACGCGGCCCTGCGCGAAGGCGCGTGAGGGGCGCGGTCAGCGCGCAGGCGCGGCGAAGCGCGTCATGCCTTCCACGCCCACAGCAGGCCGTTGCGCTCGCCACTCTGTGACGCGCGTCGCACCGTGTAGCCCGCGACCTCGAACAGGCTTTTCGCGAGCCCGTATATATCGGGGTCGGGGCTGGCGATGTCGTGATACTCGACCATCCAGCTGGCCGAAGTGTCAGCCAGGCGGGGGTCGCGCAGGACGTCCCACTCGCTTCCCTCGATGTTCATCTTCACCAGGTCGGCGTTTGCCACGTACGGGAACACGTCCACGGTCGCGATCGACGTGTCGCCGTCGCTGGCGATGCGCGACAGGTTCTTGCGGCCCGTGCTGAACATCGCGCTGCCGGGCGCGTTGGACGCGCATGCCCTGTGAATCTCCCAGTCGGCGCCGTTTGCGGCTCGCGCCTGCTCGAGGACCGCTGCGTTGTGGGGGTCGGGCTCGAAGCACACGACGCTGCCGATCGGCAGGCGATCGCGCGTGAAGACCTCGAACAGGCCGATGTTCGCGCCGAGATCGAGCACGTTGAGCGGCCGTCCCAGCGAGCGCAGCGGCGCCGCCACCTCGTCGGGGATGTCGTAGTACCCGTACCCGTAGAACTTGCGAAAGATGTCGATGTCGCCGCTGCGGTGGCGCACCACGAAGCGGCTGCCGCCGGCGCGCAGCGAGTACACGCCCTGCCCGCGGCTCGCCAGCTCGCGCAGCGCGTAGCGGAAGGGGCTGTCCACCTGCTGCGCCTCGATGGCCGTCCACGCCAGCTTCTTCGTCGCCGTGCGCAGCCATTCGAGCTGCCGCGGCCAGCGCGCCGAGGCCAGCCGCCGGCCGAGCAGAACGCTGCGCGTCGGCTTGGCCGTCCAAGCGTCGGTGCCGAGGCCGCCGGCCACCGCCGCGTCGTTGTCGTGGTCGCTCATCTCGGGTCCCTCCGCGGCACCACGCACGGGCGTGACGATCGCGCCGCTACCCATCGTGATCGTCGCTTTGGTGAATGTTCTCGCAGCGGTCCAGCACCCTATCCGAGCAACGACGGCGGGCGCTCGCTTCTTGCGTCCCGGGGCTCGCCGGCGCCCGCCCGGCGCGAGCGCTCAGCGCTCGCGTGAGGCGACGGACACGAGGCGCTCGCCGCGCGGCACGCGCCCGGCGAGCTCCAGGCGCAGGCGCTCGCGCAGCTCACGGCGGACGAAGCTGTGGAACTCGGGATCGTCGACCCGTGGGACGCGCAACAGCGCCGAGCGCAGGTAGCCGTAGAGGAACGCGAATCCCGACAGGGCTCGCGGTCTCTCCGCCGCCACCTTGAACGCGCGCAGCGTGACCCACGGCAGCGTGAAGCGGACGATGTACGCGCACTGCCCGTGGCGCGCCCGGCCCCTGAGGATGCCGTCGGCGCTGGCGGTCGGACGGTGGTGGCGCGCGACCAGCCGCGACAGCGTGCGCGTCCTGTAGCCGCGCATGCGCGCGTAGATCTCGTCGATCGCGTCCCATGCCAGACGCTCCTGGATTCCCCCGATCGCTTCCAGGCAGTCGCGGCTGTAGCACTTCAGGGCGCCCCGAATGTGGTAGTCGTTGGCCGCGTGCGCCTCGCCCCAGTCGGTGCCGTCGCGCTCTTCGAGCACGCCGCCGGCCAGGCCCAGCGTGGCGTCGCGACGAAACTCGCCGAGCACCTGCTCGAAGTAGTGAGGCGGCAGCTCTATGTCGCCGTCGAGCTTGGCGATATGGGTGAACGACTGCCAACCAGCATTTTGCAGGCCGACGTTGAAGGCCTTGGGCGGCGCTGCGACCGCGAGCCGGTCCCTGGGCGCCTCGCCGTCCGCGTGCGGGCGGCTGTTGATCACCTCCATGAACTCCAGCCGCCGTGCCACCTGCGCGAGGATCTGCGGGGTCTCGTCGGTGGACTCGTCGTCGACCACGAGCCACAGGTCCGGCCGACGTGTCTGGGCGGCCAGGGCCAACGCCACGCTCTCGATGTGGGCGGCCTCGTTGCGCACAGGCGAGACTACGAGCAGCCGCTGGTCCATTGCTCACTCAACGCGCTGCGCGAGCGCGAACTTGTGGTGGGGGCGGGCCTAACGGGCGGCGACTACACGGAACTCGTCAGCGGCTTGGCCTGGACTGCTGCCAGCGCAGCGCCGCACAGCGCCAACAGCGCCAGCAGCACGCCCGCAAGCTCCGTGCCCTCCTTGAGCGCCACCACGATCTGAAACCCCCAGCCTCCCTCGCTCCACCCGAGCGCACGCGCGATGTTGTGCGGTTCCAGCACGTGTATCGCATATGAGGCCACCAACAACATCGCGCCCGCGCGGGCGATCGCGAAGTACGCGCCGGCTCTCGTGATGTGCCACACGCAATAGACCAGCAACGCCAGAATCGGCGCATACAGCAGCCTGCCGTGGCTGAGCGCGTCGATTTCCGCGTGCACTCCAGCAGCCTCCCCGACGAAGAAGAGCGGCACCAGCATGACGCCGGTGGCCAGCCACGCCGCGCGGCTCGCCGGCGAGCGCCAGGCGCTGGTCACGCACACGACCGCTCCAACCGCGAACACCCCCGCCACCACCAGATGAGACCAGCTCGCCGCCGAGTTTGCGTTGAGGATCCTGTAGCGAAGGTGATAGGCGCCGAAGTCGATCAGATGGGTGACGCCGACGGCGGCGATTGCCCCGGCCGCAAGCGCCACCGCCCACCTGCGATCGTTGGCCCCGCGCCTGCGGGCCGGCGCGCGCGAGCCGTGTGCGTCCACGGAGCGCAGCGACTCACCTGGGGGCTTCAACGGCCTTGACGGGCGCAGTCACCCCAACCAGGCCGTTGACGTGGGCATAGTGACTGGCCTCGGTCCGGTTGCCCACCTCGAGCTTGCGGTAGACATTTGAGAGGTGAAACTTGACGGTCTGCTCGGTCACCCACAGCGCCTGTGCGATCTCCCCATTGCTGGAACCGGAGGCCACGAGCCTCAGGACCTCCAGCTCGCGCGGCGTCAGCGACAGCCCCTCGGCGGCCACGGCGGAGATGCGGGGGCCACGCGCTCGCGATATCCGCTTGTGCACGTGCATGACGTTCCCGTTGACCGTCTCGCGGACGAGCGTGGTCAACGCCAGCGGGTGAGTGGCCTTGGAGATGGCGCCGGTGGCGCCGGCGTCGAAGATCTCCTCGAGCCATTCCGGGTCCATCGCCAGCGTCAGCACGATCACGGTGATCCGGTCCTGCTCGGCCTTCAGCTGCTCGATCAGGTCGATGACCTGCGGGGACTGTCCCATGTCGTCGATCAGCACGACGTCGGGTGCCGCGTCGAGGATCGTCCGTGCCGAGGCGGTTCTCCCGTCGACCCGGCTGTCCACCGTGAACTCACCGCTCTTGCGCAGGCCGATGGCGATCGCCTCGATGATCAAAGAGTTGTCCGCTACCACCACCAGCCGCTTCACAGGGCATCCCTTCCCTTTGCACGCGTCCTCATCATGGCTTCCGTCCGACTCATCGGCCTCACCGGCGCTTGTCGGCACCCCTGGTTTCTGCGAGTTTGCGACGGGTGAAGGGTAGCTGCACGTTGGGGTAGAGCGTGCTGGCCAGAAGTCTAGGGCTCGGCCCACCCCCTGGACCGGTCTTATCGGATGAACACCGTCCTAGCCTAGCGGACGCCAACGCCGCTGCTGCATGATGTCGCCCGATGAAAGTCGTCACCTCCATCGAGGCGCATCGGGTGGGAAGCGCGGCGCTCCAGGACACGAGCGTCGATCGCGAGTGCTTCGAGCTGGAGGACCCGGTCGCGGCGATGGACGACCACACCCAGGGGCTGCTCGCCCGCCGGCAGGCACACCGGCGCTCGTGGCTGGTCCCGCGCAGCCTGGTGATCGCCGACCTCCTCGGCCTCAGCCTCGCGTACCTGATCGTCACGCTGCTGTGGGGCGGGCACGGCGCGTTCGGATCGACGCGCGAGCTGCTGGTGTTCGTGCTCACGCTGCCCTGCTGGGTGTTCGTGGCCAAACTTCACGGCCTCTACCAGCGCGACCACGAGCGCGCGGCCCACTCCTCGACCGATGACGTGGCAGGCGTCTTCTACCTGGTGGCCATCGGGCTGTGGCTGCTGCTCGTCGCCTCGCAGCTGACCGGCCGCGAGGGGCCGGCGATCGACGGCCTGATCGCCTTCTGGGTGCTGGCCGTGTGCCTCGTGCCGAGCTTCCGGCGGATCGCCCGCGAGGTGTGCAAGCGCTCGCAGGCCTACGAGCAGAACACCGTGATCGTGGGCGCGGGAGAGGTCGGCCAGCTGATCGCCCGCAAGCTCGTCAACCATCCCGAGTACGGGGCGAACGTGGTGGGGTTCGTCGACCGCAACCCCAAGGCGCGTCGTGCCGACCTGCCGGAGAACCTCACGATCCTCGGGCCGCCCGAGCGCCTGCCCGTGATCATCGAGCGTCTGGACGTCGAGCGGGTGGTGATCGCCTTCTCCAGCGAGTCCGAATCGGAGCTGCTGGCGGCGATGCGCCACCTTCACGATCTCCCCGTTCAGATCGACATCGTGCCACGCCTGTTCGAGCTGGTGGACCTGCGCGTCACCATGCACTGGGTCGAAGGGATGCCGCTGCTGGGTCTTCCCCAGACACGTCCCACGCGGGGCTCGCGCGCGGCCAAGCGGGTGCTGGACGTCGTCGGCGCGGGCGTCGGGCTGGTGACGCTGGCGCCGCTGCTGGCATACATCGCGGTGCGGATCCGCCTCGACTCGCCAGGGCCGGTCATCTTTCGCCAGACGCGGCTCGGAGCCGACATGAAGGAGTTCACCGCGCTCAAGTTCCGCACCATGAAGGTGGGCACCGACGAGGCCGCGCACCGGGCTTGGATCGAGCAGACGATGTCCTCCGGCGCCGTGGCGGGCGACAACGGGCTGTTCAAGCTCGACCGCGCCGACTCGGTCACGAGCTTCGGGCGCTGGCTGCGGCGTACGAGCCTCGACGAGCTGCCCCAGCTCGTCAACGTGCTGCGCGGCGACATGTCGCTGGTGGGGCCGCGTCCGTGCATCCCGTACGAGGCCGACAGCTTCGGCGCCCATCACCTCAGGCGCTTCTCGGTGCCGCAGGGGCTCACCGGTCTGTGGCAGGTGACGGCCAGGGCGAACGCCACCTACGGGGAGGCTTTGGACATGGACGTCGCCTACGCGCGCGGCTGGTCGCTCGGGCTCGATCTCAGGCTGCTGCTGCGCACGCCGCTGCAGGTGCTGCGCCAGAGATCGTCGACCGTGTGAGCCGACGGCCATCGTCTAGGGGGCGATTCGCCTGCGGCGGCCGGGCTAGCTAGGAGGCGAGTCGCTCTGCTGTGGCCGGCGCGATCGCCATCACGCCGTTGACGTGCGCGTAGCGGCACGCGCCCGTGCGGTTGCTCACGCCGAGCTTGCGGTAGATGTTGGAGACGTGGAACTTCACCGTCTGGCGGGTGATCCACAGCTGCTGGGCGATCTCGTCGTTGGTGGCGCCCGCGGCGAGCAGCTGCAGGATCCCCAGCTCGCGCGGCGTCAACGAGAAGTGCTCGCCCGCGGGGTGTTCGCGCGCGGCGCTGACCGGGTCGACTCGAGCGGGCGAGTGCACGATGTTGCCGTTCAGCGCCTCCTCCAGGAACGTCGCCATCGCGCTCGGGTGAATCGCCTTGGAGATCGCGCTGCCGGCGCCCGCTTCGAAGGCGCGCTCCAGGCACGCGCCGTCGGCGTGCATCGTCAGCAGGACGACGCTGATCTCCTCCTCGCCCTGCTTGATCGCGCGAATCAGCTCGATCGCGCGATCGGGGTCGTCGGCCTCGTCGACTAGCACGACGTCCGCGTCCGTGTCCTGGATCCTCACCGCCGTGGTCCTGGCCGGGTCGAGGTACCCGAGCAGCTCGAACGCGCGCCCGTCGTGCAGTCCCGTGCGAATCGCGCCCACCAGCATGGGGTTGTCCGTCACCACCACGAGCCGCTTGACCATCTCGCCATTCCTCGTCGAGGGGCGCGCGTGCTGGCCGGTCGAGCCGTCCGATCCGATGGTCTTGGCCTGGCGGGGCATGTCGTGGAAAAGCAACGAGCGGTCGGGGACGGTTCTTGCGCACGTGCCCGCCCGCCACGACCGGCGGGGGGCGGTCAGCCGACCTCGGCCGCCTGCTCGAGCGCCGCTGGCTCGCCCGCGCCGGGCGGGCCGACCGCGGTGGGGGGCGGCGCGCCGAACGGAGGCTCGGCGCGACCGCTCAGCGTGCGCAATGCGTGCAGCGCCGCCTCGCGGTGGGCCGCCGTGGCGCCGCCGGCGCGCGTGGCGGCGACGGCGCGGATCAGATAGTGAAGTCCCCAGGCCGTGACGTACGCGCTGCCGTACACGCGGCCGAAGTGCTTGCGCGCGTACTGCTTGCGCGTGTACGCGTCCTGGGCGATCATCCTCGGGCGCACGCCGCCCTTGCCGGCGTGATGGACGATCGTCATCTGCGGCATGTGACGAACCTGCCAGCCGGCGCGCTTGATGCGCGTGCACAGGTCGGGCTCCTCGGAGTAGATGAAGAAGCGCTCGTCCAGCAGCCCCGCCCCGAGCAGCGCCTCGCGCCGCACGAGCATGAACGAGCCCGAGGTCCAGTCGCACTCCATCTCGCTCGCGTACGGCTCCATGTCGAGCACGCGTTCTCCCGCCCACGCCGGATGGACGGGCCAGCGCTCGGAGAACAACGCCTCCCCGAGCGCGCGCGTCACGCTCGGGAAGCGGCGCATCGTCGGCGAGAGCGTGCCGTCGGCTCTGATCTGACGCACGCCCGCCAGGCCGACTTGGGGACGCGCGTCGAGCAGCGCCACCAGCGCCTCGAACGTCCCGTCGATGACTTCCGTGTCGGGGTTGAGCAGCAGCACGTAACGCGCGTTGGCCTGTTCGATCCCGCGGTTGTTGCCGTACCCGAAGCCATGGTTGGGGGAACTGACCACGCGAGCCGCCGGGAAGCTCGACTCCACGAGCTCGCGCGTGCCGTCGGTCGAGGAGTTGTCGACCACGATCAGCTCCAGGCGGATGTCGCCCGCGCGATCGAGCACCGTGGGCAGGCAGCGCTCGAGCCAGTGCGCCTCGTTGGTGGAGACGACCACCACCGCCACGTCGGCCATCTCGGAGCAGTGCTCGCGCAGCGGGCTCACCGGCTCGCAGCGCTCAGCGGGCGAGGCCGTGCGCGGCCAGCTCGCGGGTGGCATCATCGACGCGGTCGACCGCCTCCTGGCCGGCGAGCCACTCGAGCAGCCCGCGCATCCCGTCCTCCAGCGTGGTCGCCGCCTCGAAGCCGAGCAGCTCGCGGGCTCGCGTGACGTCGGCCACGCAGTGGCGGATGTCCCCCGCCCGGTACTGGCCGTTGCGGATCGGCTCGATCTCTGCTCCCAGGCCCGCGGAAAGCGCCTGCGCGATCTCAAGGACCGTGCTCGGTCGTCCCGTGCCGAGGTTGATCGCCTGGCCGGTCGCCTGCTCGGACTCGAGCGCGAGCGTGATCGCGCGCACGATGTCGCTGACGTGGATGAAGTCGCGCGACTGCGCGCCGTCCTCGAAGATGATCGGCGGGCGCCCGTTGAGCAGGCGCGAGGCGAAGATCGCGGCGACGCCCGTGTACGGGTTGGACAGCGCCTGGCCGGGCCCGTACACGTTGAAGAAGCGCAGGGCCACCGCGGGAATGCCGTATGCGGCGCCGGTGACCAGGCACAGCTCCTCGTGGTCGCGCTTGGTGATCGCGTAGATCGACGTCGGGATCAGCGCCTTGGCCTCGCTGGTGCCTACCGGCGCGAGCTCCGCGCCGCAGCTCGGGCAGGCCAGCTCCCACTGGCGCGCGAGCAGCTGCTCCTCGGTCCGCGGCGCCGGCGCCATGCGGCCGTGCTCGGGGCACTCGTACTCGCCCTCCCCGTAGATCGACATCGAGGAGGCCACGACCAGGCGCGCCGGCAGGGGGCGCTGGGCCACGACGCGCTCGAGGAAGATCGCCGTCTGCATCGTGTTGCGCTCGGTGTAGCGGGCGATCTCGTACATCGACTGCCCCACGCCGACCGCGGCCGCGAGGTGCACGACGCGCTCGACCCCCGCGAGCGCGCGATCGGCGGCCGCGCGGTCGCCCACGTCGCCGACCACCAGCTCCACCGACGGCGGCAGCTCCGGGGCCGCGTCGCCGTGGACCTGCTGCTCGAGCGAGTCGAGCACGACCACCTCGTCGCCGCGTCCCACCAGCTCCCGCACGAGGTGGGTGCCGATGAAGCCCGCTCCGCCCGTGACCAGTGTCCTCATGCCAGCCTTCCTGACTGTCTCAGTTGGTTCGCCCTGCCCACCGCCTACCTAACGGCGGCTTGCAATGGGTTCTTTCGTCGTAGCCAGATCGCCCGGGGCGCTCGATGGCCGGCCGCTCATTCGTAGGAGAAGTCGTCGATCGCTCCGCGCCGCTTGCTCTTCGCCTTGCCCACGTGAGCGATCACTTCGACGACCGCCTTCTTCGCGCTCGCCGGCGTCGTCACCGTGCAGGCGCTCGTCGAGGTGCAGTCGACCGACGTGGCCGGCGTCTTGCCGAAGTCGAACGACGTGGCGCTCCCGAGCGCGAAGCCGCTGCCGCCGATCGTCACCCGCGTGCCGCCCGTCATCGGCCCGTTTCGCGGGTAGTCCTTCGTGACGGTGGGCGCTGCGTACTTGAAGCGAGCCTTGCGGGTGCCCCCGCTCTCGCCGTTGGGGGTGGCGACCGTCACTTCCACGGTCCCCGTCGTCCCCGGTGGGGACTCGGCGGTGATCGACGTCGCCGAGTCGACCTCGAAGCTCGCGTTCGCCGCGCCGAACTTGACCGCCGTGGCCCCCACGAAGCTCGTGCCCTCGATCGTCACCCTCGTGCCGCCGGCGGCCGGCCCGCCTTTGCTCGAAAGCGACTTCACCGTGGGCCCGTGTCCCGGCGCGACGTACGTGAACTGGTCAGCCGCACCCGTCGTGCTGGTGCCGCCGGGGTTCGTGACGCTCACGTCCACGGTCGCGGGCGCCTGCGGCGGGGCGATCGCCGTGAGCTTCGTCGCGGATTCGACCGCGAACTGCGTCGCGGCCACGGAGCCGAAGCGGACGGCGCTCGCCGACGTGAAGCCGCTGCCGGTGATCGTCACGGGCGTGCCACCGCTCTCGAACCCCGCGTCCGGGCTCACGCCCGTGACCGCCGGCGCCGGCGGCAGGGTTTCCAAGCTCTCGTCGCCGCCGT